>Ga0075163_10007494_pt1 | contig 14422 bp, 10 predicted proteins | sample JI1023141ADNA_FD_71478 | JGI IMG/M metagenome (GOLD analysis project Ga0075163, IMG submission 71478) | Wastewater effluent complex algal communities from Wisconsin, to seasonally profile nutrient transformation and Carbon sequestration -... | ecosystem: Engineered > WWTP > Effluent > Algae...
ACTCAAATTACTGAAATCAGTATCTATTGATTTCAGATATTCAGTTGCTTCATTTTCTTCCATTTTTGTCATATTCATGAATAGAGTAAACGGATCTTGTCGCCGAAACTCATTCAATGCAGATTGATCATTATGAAGTGTGGGTTTTTCAAATGATTTTTGATGGTTCAATTTTTGATGGTTCAATTTTTGATTGAACGGTTTTTGATTGTTCAATTTTGGATTGAACTGTTTTTGCATTTTGATTGTTCGATTTAATCTGAATGAAATTTGATATTAATATCAATTCATTTTCAATTTTTTTTATTTCTTTGTAAAAAAAAATAATTGTAATTTTAAATATATTTTTATCTATTTTATCTATTTTTATTAATTATTTATTCATTCAACTTGATTACCCGAAAATTCGGTAAGTGTATCACGAGTCATGAAACGACTCTTAGAAATGGAACCCGGACTATAATTGTAATCATTGGCAATCTTTAAACGCAATGCACGATAAGAATTGACTATCATCATTAAGTTTCTAATAAGAACAGTATTGAGACGTTCTTTGCTATTTTTGCGTAAATCTGATATCTTACCATTAGTATCAACTGCAACAATGTTGGCCCAGCCATATTTATTTTCAGGCGGATTTTTATCGCTTCTAGTCTCAATTTCAACTCCCTTATTCTTCAAATACACCAATTTATCTGTGGCATTATGCAACCATGACGTATTCAATGCCCTATCCATTAAACTAGGGATATTAGTTACATCACTAACCTGAGGATAAGTATTATTGAATTGGGGTCCACGTAATATCGAATGTGGAGCAGTAGCATCATATCCTTCGTATAACGATCCGAACAATACTTTACCATAAATCTGATCGGATAAATATTTAGGACGCGATAAACTAGAATCCTGATTACCAACAAATAAACCGGTCAAATACACAAAGGATTCATTCGTAGTAATTGGTTTATATGGATTAACCAATAATGAAAGGAACATGCTGGTGGAAGATTTCTCAGCATCAGTACCAGGACCAACCTTATTATATTTCTGATCTAAATTTTGGTTTCCAGCATATTGATCAGAATTGTAATTTTCAGAAACTTGATTACGTGCATTAATTTGGCATAAGTTGCGAATAAGATCCATACCTAATTCACCACCAACTCCATAGAACAATTCAACAATCATCCGATCAAATGTATATGAATAATTGTATAAATTAACCAATGGTAATTCCCTCATCATCGCATTCACATTGATAGGAACAATATTCATATCCAAAATGTTTTGAATACGTAAAGTAGACGAAGAATCAGTAACTTTAGACAAAGCAATATGATTCACTACATCACTTTGACGTTCACTAACCTGCGACGATTCCGACAACGCTAACACTTCGGACAATGTCTTAGCAATCGCATACGAAATACGAAGATTTTTGGGTAACTTACCATTTTCTGACATAGTTAATGGTCCAGTAGCCATACTGACCGTATTAAGATTAACATTATTGACAACATTCTCGGAATGTAAATTAAACTTATTAAAGTTAAATGATTTCCCTTCTTTATTCGAAACAAAGGCCCCTTTAAGATTCTTCACGTCATGACAATAACGAACACCCTTGATTAAATACTGGAAGAATTGATCGGCTTTACCAGCATTAACACTGAACTTAGAATCACTTGCCGAATTATATTCAGCAATTAAAGATTCTAATCCTAATAACGATTTCATCGAAACCGAACTATCCATTTTTGCAAACACAACACGAGTTCCATACATCATCTTGAATGCATCTTCACCCGGAGCATTAAACGGTAAGAAATCATGTTCCGATAAAATATCACGTCCACTTGCATCATATAAGGATTCCACATGAGTATCAGTATTATGCAATACATATAATAAGTTGGACACAGGCATAAATGGTAATTTGTGATTTAACATCTTGAAATCTTCAATCGACCCCTTCGATGTTTCAAAATGCTTAGGTTCATCCGATACTTCACGGACAATCTGACTGCACGATTTGAACATGGCAGCCGATACCCGCGAAATATCATTAAGAATATAAACTAACACCTTCTTAGTAGATTCGGACGAAGCATCATAGTCCTGCAGAGTAATACCATCGATTACTTTATTTATTCCAGCATTAGGATTACGATTCAATATTAAATCCTTATTGTTCACAACTGACTTATATAATTCTGTCATATCCAATAACTCCTTGAACAAATTCGCAAACCCAGGCATATTGGCACGGAATTTCTCTTTCATATAAGCGGGAACAGCCGTCAAATCACGCTCAATATAATACGGATTACCAGCCGAATCCTTCGAACTTAATATATTATATAACATGACAGCAAGCGACGTAAATAATATCTGTCCATTCTTAGGATCAGCCATATTTGTAAGAGCACCAACAGCATTAACTGTCGAATTCGGTACACCTGGAACAACCGGATTATTAATACCAGCACCAGCATTCTGCTGCACTTGCACTAACCGTGTAGTCGCGCGACCTAATTCAACAGCCATTAATGTCCAAATATCTTTACTATCGAATTTATTTTTATCCCCAGAACTATTTTCCAACTTAACTGCATCCAACGAAGTATTGCAATCAGGGAAAGACTGACCAACATTTGTAATCACCGAATTAAATACACCATTGATCAACCCATCGACACATCCGAGATAAATCTTGTTTGTATTCTGATCCATGAATGTATACAAGAACCGAGCAATTAACTGATTCATCATAAACATCAACGACCTGTTATCAGTCAACTGCTGCGGAGACTCCGAATCATACAAATGCTTATACCTAAATGCAACACCAGGGAACGATGTCTTCACACTCCCTTGCACATTCACTAACAAACGCTCCAACGAACTAGGATTCAACCAATTTACAGCCGATGCAGCAGCGTATGCTGAATAAGATTCTTCTCCATATTTAAAAGATGTCAAAGGTATCGACGCACTATAAAAGACCTTTGCGGATACTAAATCACCCAATAATGATCCAGTCGATGCCGAACGAATTGCCGCATACACTTCGTTCATTGCTTTACTCATATCATCCAACGACATATACGAGGAAACCGACGACCGACGTCCGATTAATAACTGTTCCATTAACCGTTCTTGTAAATAGTAATAAGAACCAGGCGTCTCCTTATCGGAATAATATTTGATTAAATCTTTACCAACTTCATTAGATTCCAAATTCGGTCTCAATAAATCCATGAAATATTTGACACCACCAAATAATTCATCAATTGTTTTCTTCAACCCACCCCAATTAATATAAATACGATCATCCACTTTAACATCCACCAATCCTTGTAAATCCTTAGACACACCAAATACCGTAGATAACAACCCATCTAACATCTTACTATAATCTTTAGCATTCACCGCATCTACCAATTGCTTCGGAATGCTAGGCCAATAATCACTGTTAAGTATACGTGACACAACAAATTTCGATCCAAAATATTTCTCAATAGATTTCTCAGCGGATTCATTAACTAACGCACTCAAAGCCAAAACATTCATACGAGCACGTGCTAAGAATGTATGAATCGCCGATAACACATTCAACCCACTCACAACAGTTTCATGGAATAATAAATATTTAGCACGATCCGCACCTACCAACATATTCTCACCACGCATTAAATTCGCAACAATCTTGAAACGTTCCTCCGAACGATCAATTAACGACAACTGACTCATAGCCGATTTAATCGCAGGCTTAAACGATAACTCAGGACCAGCAACCAATTTATTTTCATTAACACGCGTCCCTACCAATGCATTATCCAACATACACCGGAACTTATAAAACAACTGCTGCTGCTCCTTCTTAATCTCAAACCGATAATCCTCAGCCTTCCCAGACGTAGGATCCGATGGATCACTAACACGCTCGTATTTACGACTAGGCGCTGGCTTATTCACATCAAACTCTGATTCATCAGGTAAAATATCCAAATCCAAACTACGTTCCGCCAACTTCAACTTTTGGTTTTCAGCATTAGAATACGCATAAAGATCATTATTTTCATTCATATATTGATCACGTGTCTTCAACTTCAATAACCCATACCGACGATTCACCTCCTGCACCAACTCATTAATCGTCTCTTTCACGTAATGCGCCGGATGCCTCGCCGACATCTTCGCATAAATAATATTCACCTCACGAATCACCTCACGAATATCATCATCCGAATACGCCTTCAAATCCAACCCACGTCGCTTCATAAAGATTAAATTAATAAGCCCACCAAACAATCCCTCCATCTCTGGTAACATCGCAAACTTCACATCATCATCTTGCGCCTTATAATTAATAACCCCATCAGCACTATGATCATAACTCGTATTCTCATCAAACCCAAACAATTGACGATAAAACTCCACTAACAATGGCAACCGAACATACAACTCAACCGCTTTAGTCTCCACTTTCACATCTTCTGCCGCACCCAAAATCATACGCACAGGATTCATATAACTCACATTACTTGGCCGCTTGAATAAATCATACATCCCCACAACCGTTAACACCTTCGCACACATACACTTCACTACCATCGCAAAATAATCATCCTCCTTTGTCCATGTTTTTACACCACCAAGCAAATTAGACCCTACTCCAATCGAGCGCATTTTAACTGACGTCAATTTTCCAACATCAACACTCGACAAATCACCAGTACCAACTTCATACGACGAATATTCCAAATATTGCAAAAGACTCTTGTAAATCTGAGTCGGAGTCATGAATGTTTGCTTATGCACTACACTCGACCCAAACTTCTCACCTATATATGCAAATACCGAAGTTAAATTCTTCAATGCCTTCATATTCGATAACGCCTTCCTCAAATTCGACTGACCACTGTTTTCCGCCATGAATGTCTCAACACTCACAGCATAGAACGGATTTCCTGGTAATTTACCGGATGCAAGTACAGTACTCAAACGTTTATAATAATGTTCATCAGTTGGGCCACGTAAGGCAGACTCGGCTTGATCTAATTTTCCGTCATCAGCCACACCAAACGAATCAAACATCCGGCATAATGATTCACCAGATTCACTGTCATACCACTTATTGATAACCGACACATCTTCGATCATCGACACAATATCCTTCACATCATCTGGATTTTCCACCAATCCCTTAGTAAAATACTTTAAGTATTGATCAATAGCTTCAATCGTACGCCATAACGTCACGCGAGATTCCATCTGTTCCTCATGCAATTTGATTGCACCATTCAATAACTTTTTATCAGTATCATTAGCATTTACCAACTTCGATTTAAGAATATCTATGATGCCGCCAGTCGACTGATTTCTCTTAGACGCATCATCCGAATAATAACTCCGACGCACCGCATCAATCTCACGAGCAATCGCACTTCCCAAAATATCATCATAATTTTCCGCATAATTCTCTATTTCCTTACCACTACGCGCCAAATTGAAACGAATGTCGGCCGCCTTGAAATAATATCCAAAAGTACCAATCGCATCCTTCAACTTAGAAGCCGACTTCAAATTACGACTCATATCACCACCAGACAATAAATCACCTAACCCACTAAGCCCCGATTCTAACCCACCAACACGTTCCTCCGCACCATACTTCTCCTTCAACTTATCCGCGTACTCATCCAACAACTGCTTCATCGATCCTATCAACGACGACATATCCACCAATTCCTTCGTCCCTCTATATGCCGACATCTGCAACATCGTATCCACATAACTCTTCACCACATCCATCTGCGCAAGGAACGTCTGTCTGGACTGCATGCTACTCGCATCATTGAAATAACCCACCAAACTCAAATACAAGTTCTGTTTCTCAAACACCGAGTTGTCAATGTTCGACAATGCCTGACGCAACCCATCTAACTGCTCCGTAACAGGCACTTCAGTACCTACCTTCCGCACCAATGAACATACGGCCTTCACAAACGAATCCAATAAAGATGTTAACTGACGATTAAACGTCCGAAACATCAGATTCTTCATCGCCTGTTTGGTTTTCACACGTCTATCCATGGTCAACCCCTGCGACGATTCCCATAATTCACGAATGTCACCACCCGATTTTTCATCGTCGGAACTGGATGAATCATCACTGTCATGGTTGTACGATTCGTAATTCGTCATTTGCTGTAAATCTTCACTCGAAAAATTGTCACTTGAACCAGTCTTCACTTCTTTTAATTTCTTCTCTATATCTTTAGATTGATAAAAGTTTTTGCGTAAAAATTCTGCAGCCAAAATCATTTTTTCTTTTTTCACATCGTCACCCGAACTCTCCAAAATTAATTTCGCCAAATCATCAAATAACCTCGACGGATTCTCATCCTTCACATACTGCGATAACGTCATCCCCACTACCTTTAACGCATCATCCACCACCCTCGCAAACTGCGCCGTAATCCCCACACCCGTCATTATATTCGACAAATAATCACTGAACAACGCCGACCCCGCAGGCTTATCAAACTTCTCTAACAACCCAAAAATATTCGACTGCTCCTTCAATAACTCCGTAATCGACACATCCTCCGACGACAAATTCACATTCAACAATCCCTGCAACATAACCATCTGCCTCTCCAACTCCTTCAATAATATCTCATATGCACCACGCATCTTCGCCGTCTTCGACTGCAACTCCGCATCATTACTCTTCTGCGATGCCACCAACAACGAATCCATCTGCTCCTTCAACAAATCCTTCACATACCTCATATTCATCAACACCTTCCCCACATCCGCCGCCACCGCCATAAACTCCACATGCATCCCCATAAACAACGAATACAATAATTCACTCACCTGATGACATATCAACTCCACCGATGCATTCATATCTATCACATTATCAAAATGCTTATTAATATACTTCGCCAAATTCTTACATAAATGCTCCTGCTTAACCACATCATTCGTAAACGACTTCTTATTCTTCTCCCTATTCGGAATCGCCTTAATAATACTAGATAAAATCTCCGCCCTCGACCCACTCGACTTAATATCCTTAAACCCCATACTCTTCATAATATCTATCACCCCCGAAATTATCTTCTCCTTCGCCTCCGCATTCAACGTCTTATCATACTTCTGCACATCCAACATCGACGAACCACTCCCACCCATACACCCACATCCTTCACCCTCACCTTCACCACCACCAGACACCGCACACGAATTCATCACCATTTGATACGCACCCGTCATATTTACCGGCGACGACTTACCCAACTCACTCATCAACTCCGATAATAACTCACCCAACCCAACACGCTCCAACTCCGCCTTCGACTCCCCCAAAATCTTAGATACTTTAATTATGTTTTCACCCGACATCATCTTCCCCGCCACCGATGCCATCACCATCGGATTCTTCGATTTAAGCCCCTCCACATCACTCGATGAAATAATATCTGCTGATTGAATCTTACCCAACAACGACATTTGCAACTCTGGATGCTCCGCCAATCTAAGCATCATCTGACCCAATATCTTCGACACATTCCCCACCTTTTTCATCTCTTCCATACTTGGCAAACGCAAGTTTTCCTGACAAATCTTAGATTCCTTACCACCCATTTCAAAAAAATTGATAAATATAAGTCGCGATCTCCTATATAATATATACCATAACTTTTAATTTAAAATAAAAAATAATATTATTTTAATATTTATCATTACATAAATTACAAAAAAATACAAAAAAATACAAAAAAATAAAATAATAATATTCAATTTTCCACATCTCTAAACTGATCTTGCATTTTCTTGATAATACGATTATGTAATAATTCACTTACCAATTTCTTTTCATTTATACTATATGTGTTCCATTCTTCATCACGAAATAATTCATTTATAGTATCTCTAAATTCCTCCAATGGTTCATATGAAAAATTATGAATATATTCACGTTTATCTTCATCTTCCTTCCACTGATCATATAGCAACTCAAATTTCTCATCCACAATGATACCACATATTACATCCAATATGTCTGATGGTAATTTTTTTAATCTGATATCTTCAAGACATATCAATTCGTCATCATCAAGCATATCAGCGAGATCAAAATAATTTTCAACAACACGACGCAACCCAGGAAAGAAAATTCTACCTCTAGAGAGATTGAGCACTCTACACCATTTATCACGTACTGTCCCCATTCATAAATTTTTTATACTTAATACCATTTTACTTTCAATTTTTATTTTAATTGTTAATCATCGCTCTGAATTGTTGTCTAAATTCTCCCACTCTCAATCTACATTGTTCTCGCCTTACAATAAAATTATGATCATATTGAATTCTAAATGCTACCTTTAACAATTGCAATTCCTCTTCACTACTAATTTGAATATTATTAAGTTCTATCAACCACATTCTTTCGAATTCATCTTCTTTATTCATATCTTCAATACGCTCAATTTGTTCAACCATCATTTCATATTGGGCTAATCCAGCTATAAATGCTTCCTGATCCATTATAATTGGATTCATTTCTTCTATCGCGATATTCGATTCATTCTCACTATTTTCTCTTGTAGGACACCCCATTATGTTTTTTTATATTAAATTTATTTTTTATATTAAATTTATTTTCAATTTTTTTTTTAATTGTATTTTACAATATATAAAAAAATAAAAATATACCACAACAATTATCATTGAAATATTGCTCCATTTCTAATCAACAGTTCAATTATTTGGAGATTACGATCACCATCTAAAACATATAATAAATTATTTTGATGATTTAAAACATTTTGATGATTTAAATTTACAGGAAGAACATTTTGTTTTTTATCATTAGGATGACATATATCCTTAAACTTATCTATTGTTCTACACCCCATTGTAAATTTATACTTAATATCAAAACCAATTCATTTTTTTTTAACTATTAATAAATATAAAAAATAATATAATGTATAAAATGAGTTTTAAATATAAACTAGTTATTCATTCTCAATCCAAATAACATAAGTCTAAATGTATTTTTTCTTTCTAATAACATTTCATTAGTTTCATCCGGACGTTGTGGATTAAACTGTAATTCATCCATCCATAATATTTCAAACAATTCTTCCCTGATCCTTTCAAGATCATTCACATATGTATATGCATCTAACGTATTTAAAATTACTTCTCTCGCTACTGGTTCTTCTACTTCAACATTTAGTTCATTATTTTCATCTTCTAAAATCGGTTGACAACCCATTTTATATTATATATAAATGTATTTTAATTTTCAATTTTAATATTTGTAATTACATAAACCACAAAAATAAAAAATAAAAAATAATGCATAATAAAATTAATATTCATTTCGTAATGCTTGAATTCTCTCAACTAGCAATATAGTCTCTTCATCCATACATCCTACTACTTCTGATCTATCAAGTCTCCACCATTCAATATCTTGAGTCAATCTCAAATAAGCTCTTCTAAATATCTCTAGTGGCTCATCAGCAAGCTCTACCAACTGATCATGTCGGCGTAACAAATCTTCATCTGATTCATTAATACCTTGTGGATTAATTTCAAGTTCCCTTTCCCATATCTCACTTTCAAACACACCAAGTGTAAAAACATAACTTGTTCCAACTAACATTTCTTGTGTAACTACAGATGTAACTCCACCAGATTCCATCATCAAAATATCTGATTCAACAAACATACGTGGAGGTTCAGATTCAATAACTATTGTCGTAGCATCCGATATATCATTCTGTCCAACCATTTGTGTTTTTATACTTAATAACAATTTAAATTCAATTTTAAAAAAATATAAAAGATATATTTATCTTTCATTAGATTATTTTTTATATTTCATTAGATTAAATTTTGGTTCTGAAAATTTCACAATTGGATACATTGTATGATTATATGATTGTATTATAATATTTAATTAAAATTAATTTTAAAATTTACATTTTTTTTAATTATTTATTTTTTAATATAAATAATGATTTATATTATATATTCAATATATAAATATAATGAGCAAAGGTTCTTCGAACTCGTGCAGTTTGCACAACTATTTTGAAAATAGTACCAAACACAGAAAATTCTCTGAAATAGTCAAGAATCTTTGTGTTAACTACGTTTTCAGCCCAAAAAAGTCACCGGGCATAACAGTATTGGTGCCATCCGACAAATTTATCTCTGAAATTGAAAAATTATCTGAAAGCAGCAAACATGAAGATGTTAGCAAAGCCCGCGATATGATTAAATCGTTATGCCTTAAAGCCAATATTAAATCCGTAGATGACTGGATTCGCTACGCCGAAGACATTCCCAACTTCCTCACCCAACAAGTTCCCATTAAAATTACCTCTGGCAAAGTTACCATTAATGGCCAACCCGTTGCGATTGACCCCAACTTTCGCGATTCCAGCGAATCCCAAAACTTATCCGTATGGCTTTTACAAGGCGATGCTGGCGTTGGCTTATCCAACCCCGAAAGCAAAGTTAAATTCAACAAAGTTTTACGCAATGATAAAAAAGGCTCATATGAAGCTTATATCTATGGTGGCGAAGAATCTGTATACAATGGCTTACGCTCCAACATTGCCTCTGAAGTTACACAAAAAGCTGCCAAAGAAAACGGCAATTCCACCTACATTGCTTATGCCGCCGATCTCCTCAAATACATGAAATCTAAAGACGAAACTATATATACCAACAAATTACTACCCAATGTTACCCTCGACACCATGGTTGATTTCTACCTCCTTATTGACCCCTATGGCATGGCCAACAAACCACTTATCAACGATGTTAGCATTAAATCCTGGTGGTCTGATGCCAAAAACCGCGACGTTTCTATCACCGGCTCCTCCGCCTGCAAAGAAATCAAACAAGACCTTGAATCTTGCTGTGGCAACGACAAACTTGGCGGCGCCGTTGAACAAGCCCGCTGCGACATTGAATCGTCCAATAACATGTTGAAATCTGTCAACAAAGCTTACTCCACCTTATCCTCCAATAACATTATCTGCGGTATCAATGGCGCATATTCCAACGAATACTCTGACTTTATGAAACAAAACTCCGACTGGAAAATGTTATCCGATCAACTTAAATTTGGAATTGCCATGAAATCCGCCGAACTTGACTCGTCCGCTGAATCCACCTACTCTAAAGTCAATACCTTATCCAATATGGTTGCCGACTATATGTCCAATAAAGGCAACGGCCTCGTCCGCTTCTGCGGCTTAACCAAAACTGGCTGGGGCAACTTACTTGGCAAAGACGACGACACCCACTTATTCGTTAACACCGACTACTTTATGTCCAACTCCAACCGCTCCCACGATGTCAAAGGCAGCCACCAAGCTGCAAAATTACTCAATGGCGGACTTGACACCATTGACGATGTCGCCAATATTCACCAATTCCTCTGCAACAAAAACGTTCGCGAACTTTCCGCACATGCCAAAGAATCCCACGACCGCTTAATTGCCACCCTTGCCCAACTTAAATAAAAAAAAATAACACACAAAATATATTTTTTATTTTTTTTATATTTTTTTATTTTTATATTTTTTATAATTTATATAATTTTATTTTTTATAATTTTTATAATTTATTTTTTTATATAATTTTATTTTTTAATCATTTCAATAATTGCTCAAATTCTGCAGCACCTAACAATTTCATCTTACAACAATCAGTTTTAATACCCAATATCTCGAAAATAGGATTCAATGAAATTTGATCTACCTCAGTCGAAATTGGCAAATTTGCCACCATGATCATATCCTCCTTAGAATATTTTTCCACCATCATATCATATTTAATCTGCTTAAACAATTCATATACATCACCATATGCAATGCCACAAAAACACGTTGTATAAAATAACATTTCTCCAAACCAATTAATATTATATATAATGTATATTTAATTCAAATTTAAAAATACATTTTAAAATATAAAAAATACATTTTAATTGTTAAAAAAAAAATTGAAAGTTCGAATACTAATTTAAATAAAAGCTCGAGTAATTAGTAATATATAATATAAATTCTATCCTAACATGTCCGCCCCAATCGATCCTAGAATTCACGTTCATTCTTGTGAGGAAATTATTGAAGTTTGTGATAAAGATACTACACTTGACGTAATCAACATTCAACCGACTAAACCCGATAGTAAATCATACAAAGGCGATACTAAATACTTTCCATTTCACATTGTTATTAATAAAGCTAATAAAGTTAAAACTCAAGTTATGGTTTTTAATCCCAAAAACGATGAAAATCAAGTTATTACTATTGGAACTGGATTGCCTGACCCTACAAACGAAAAAGACGCTCTAGCTCTTAGTTATCAAACTAATGAAAAAGGTGTACGTAAATATGAAATCGAATGTTACGTTAAACAAGCATCCGTTTTCGGTCAAGCCATGCTTAAACTTAATAATAAACTTCTTGCTAAAATTAAATCACTTAATAACGATCCCAATTACAAATTCGAAGCTGGAATTCTCGGAGAAGCAGGTGTTAAACGCAGTCTCAGTGGATTTCTCAAAACTCATTATAGCGCGAAAGCACACGATGTGGCTTTACGAGAGACAGAACGTCCAGATGACGCGAAAATTATTAAACTTAAATTGAAACCATTCGAAGTATATGAGAAAGCTATCAATGGATGCCAAGTTGGCGATTGCAAAACTATGATCTTTGACTATGATACCGGTAAAAAAACACCTGATGGTAAAATCATCTACCAACCTGCCACTGTTGATGGCAAACGTCTTAACAAAGACAACATTCATAAATTCGTTAAAGGTGGAGCCTATATTAGAAAGATGCGTGTTCGTTGCAATGCTATTAGCAAAACTCAACAATGGGTTTCCACCAATTTGGAAGTTGATACTATTGTTATCCAATCTAACCGAGGCAATATTCAATATGACGATGACATGGATGCACCACCATCCACTAGAAAAATCGACCAATCAGCACTCGATGCTTGCAATGAAGAAGAAACCGAAATTGAAGTTGAAGTCGAAGAAACTGAAACCACTGAAGCCGAAGAAACTGAAATTGAAGAAACTGAAATTGAAGAAACCGACGAAGCTGAAGAAGAACCAGAATCCGAACCTGCTAAACCATCTCCTACTAAAACCACCACAACTAAAGCATTTTCTAAAGCTGAAGTAATTAAGCCAGCTACCAAAGCTGAACCAGTTAAAGCCGAACCCATTAAATCTCCTGTTGCCAAAGCTGAACCCGTTAAAGCGCCCGCTGTCAAAACTGAACCAGTTAAAGCTCCGGTTGCCAAAGCTGAACCCGTTAAAGCTCCTGCTCCTGCTCCTACAGTTGTTGCTAAAACTGCTACCAAAGTTGTTGCTAAAGCTCCTGCTGCCAAACCAGCAGTTAAGAAACCTGGATCTCAATCCGCTGCTGACCTTATTGATGATCTCTGAATAGATATAGTTTATAGATTAAAGATTAAAGATTAAAGATTAAAGATTTTATATTTTTTTTAATTATATTTTTAATATATATAGAGTATAACAATTAAATAAAATGTCACAAATTTCATGCCAAGATTTCATATTAATATGTTTATTAATATTTACATTATTCCTTTTATTCCAAAAAAACATGATGTCTGAAGTAATATCTACCAAAGCTGAACCATTTAAATCTACATCTCCTCCCAACACTAATTGCTGCAGTCAATCTGTCAATCGTTTTAATATCAATACTATGCCCTTTAAAAAACCCATTGGATATAATAACTTATTTTCCACCACCACACAACAAATTGGAAACCCATACAATTTTTAATTACCCATTTAAACTTACATTTAAAAAATAATTATTAATATGATCTATTTTTTTTACATATTATATATATATAATAATATAAAATCATGTTGCCGTTTTTCGCTAAAGTAATAATTGCATTAATTATATTAACACTAATAACATTGTTAATAATATATATAATCAATTCTAATACTGCAAATATTACTACTCCACCTGAAATAACACAAACTGAAATAACACAAACTGAAATATCATCACCTGAAATATCACCACCTATACAACCTACACCACCTGAAATATCACAAACTGAAATCTCTTCTCTTGACGCTCATCTAGAAAATGAACGAAAAATGGCTATTATAAAAACCGAACTAAAAGCTACTGAAGCTGCATATTTAGAATTACAAAAAGCACAATATTCAACTAATATTGCAAATGATGCCAAAGAAATTGCCGAATTAACCAAAACAAAGGCAGATATAATTAATAATAGTAATAACGAAACTGCAAAAATAAATGCAACCAAAGAACTCGAACAAGCTAATTTA
>Ga0075163_10007495_pt1 | contig 14422 bp, 13 predicted proteins | sample JI1023141ADNA_FD_71478 | JGI IMG/M metagenome (GOLD analysis project Ga0075163, IMG submission 71478) | Wastewater effluent complex algal communities from Wisconsin, to seasonally profile nutrient transformation and Carbon sequestration -... | ecosystem: Engineered > WWTP > Effluent > Algae...
TCCGTTTCCACAACTCGTCGGGCACTAGCTCTCTGGCCATACCCGCTTCGTATCCCACTCTCCGACGCTGTAAAGTTATGCTGCCGAGGCTGCTATTTTGGTTCTGTTAGGCGTTCTAAGTCGCCACCAGAGTTGAGTCGCCGTCCATTCTACCGTGGCGAGCAGGCTCGGCACCTTTCCAGTGTACCGTTACGCACCCGTCACGGCAAAACACGCGCAGTCGGTCCGATTCCCGGCACATACACGATTCAGCCCGGGTCGCTGTCGTGGCGCTTGCCGGATGCCCCGTGAACGCCAACCCGAACGCCGCGACTCGCGACGGATGGTGTCGATTGGGCAGCAACGCATGCCACCAACAATCTGACGAACAGTCCTAGCAATCAAACTGGTTCGACCGCTGGCCTTGGCCAATGATTGGTCGGATTGATTGCTCAGAGCAATCCGCTGGGACGTTCTCCGACGGTGGGGATTGATTGCTCGGATTGTTCCCATTGATCGGACTCCAATCAATCCGAACCTCAGAATCCACCCGGATTGATTGTTTGGTCGCGGGTTTGAACAATGACCAATCCCTTCGCAGCTCGTCCGATTGTCGCGGGTTTCGATGGATCACCGTCATCTGAGAACGTCTCGTCGGACGACCAGGCCGTAATATCGCCGCAATATCACGCCCGGAGCACCAAATCAGTCACGAGCCGGAGCAACCGCCCAACCACCGAGGCCACCAGACTAGTGATATCACCGTGATATTAGAAGCGCCCGTCGGACGGCCAGGCCGTGTATCACGACCCGGCAATCATCACGGCAGCGCATCGCCTGCGTGCCCGATGGGTTTCATCTGGCAGGACGCTCGAAGGTAAGGCCGGTGGCCGTCAAGACGGGGCGGCGGCCAGTTCGGTCAGCTCGTCGAGGCTCATCGACGGACCTTGGTAGTAGGGCGTCAGCGCTCGCAGCATCGCGAGGAACGAGCGAAACATCGGGATCGACGATGTGAAGACAATCAGATCCATGTCCGTCATCCGTCGGACGAAGCTTTTGATCGAGCGCCACGACTTGACGTAGGGATTTTGGCTGAGTGTAAGCGCTGCGCACTTTCTGGCGTCGGGCTGCGCTGTGTCCGTCGGTGGTTTTGATGTTTGTCTCATTGCCGGTGCAGCCGTGCTCGCTGGTGACTCGCTGGCTTTGGAGCTGAGCGGACCTTCGTTGCTGCCGTCGGCCTCGCGTTCGTTCTGGTCGATTGTTGGCGTGACACTTGGCGTGACACTTGGGGTTACACTTGCCTCGGCCATCACCGCTGTTGGTGTCACGGCAATCCTTGCTTCGCTAGGTACTTCCATCGCGTTCGCGAACGGCCTGTCACCGGTCGTGGCAAGGGCCGAACCTTCGATGCTGGTATCCTTCCCTGTCTCGAATTGCTCGCGGTTTGGGGTCACATTTGGTGTCAGGTTCGGCGTCACGTTTGGTGTTACGTTGAGCGTTGCGCTTGGCGTGATGCACGGCGTGACGTTTGCCGTGGTGCTTGCTGTTGCTGCAATCGTCGCTGTGTCTGTAACGGTCGCTCTTACCGTCTGCTCGGCGACTGGCTTGGACACCGGAGGCTGACCACCGGCCCCTCCGAGAAAGCGATCCAGCCGTGCACTCAACCCTTCAAGGGCTGCCATCGGCTCAACGGGGGCGGCGTTGGATGATGAGGCGGGTACGAGGGCGGCAGGATGCACGATTGCCATGGTGGTCGTGCTCGGCTCGGTTGCAGCGCGCTGGGCTGCTTTCTCGTTGTCAGTTGATTTGCGCGCTTCGTCGGCACGCGGCTCCATCGCAGCCGCTGCATGCTGTTTAACGATCTGCTTCGTCGCTTGCGTGGTCAGCAGCGTCTCCCTCAGAAGTTAGGCAGTGCAGCAGGCGTGCTTGATTTTGCGTTGAAGCACGGGCTTTGGCGACTAAGCCAAATCGAAGTCAGCCTCGGCGACTTCGTAAAACACGGCGAGCATCACGAGACGAGCCGCTGTAGCTTGCTGGAGTTCGTTGCCGACAACGAGGACTCACCCGACATCATCAAGCAGCTTTTCAGGGCCGGACTGCGCAAGGCGATCTTCGTGCCGGTATGCGCAGGCTCAGCGGTCACGCTTGAGATGCGAGAAGTTGTCCTCATGGGGGGCCGCACCCTGAAGTGCTACTGTGGCAACACCAAGGACTTTGGCGACTGCACCACTGAGGGATACCCGCGCACCAAGCCAACGAGAACCCAATACTGCCCGTTGTGCGGTCGGTTCTTCGACCCAAACGGGCAAGTGCTGGGCTTCGTCGAGCGCTGCTACGTCGCCAGCGAGGGCATTGCGTGCAAGTGCGGTCGCTTGGTACGCAAAGCCCCGAAGCCATGGGCGGGCGACCGCTCGGCGGTCGAGTGCGAGCACTGCGGACGCAAGATCCACACAAGTTCCGGCCTAGTCGTTGGGAGAAAGAGATGAACCAAAACCGAGAGAAAGCCTACCGGGCACATGCTCCCAGCCCCGATCTGTTCTGTGGCATCGGCTGCTTCTGGGATTTGTGCGACCAATACCAAGTGTGGACAGCGAAAGAAGGACTAGTCCCCTTTCATGCGGCGATCCTCTCTCGCCGTGCTCACCGTCAGCCCTGAATCCAAAATTACCCTGTTGGCCCGACCGCGGCAGGTCGGGCCACTTGGACTCTCCGAGCGCTAACGTCGTGCTCGCCCAGCCGGTCTTCCCGCCCGCCCTTTGCCTTTTTCCTAGCTCCGACCGTCCCAACCTGCTTTTGAAGCCAACTGCCCAATAGCCCAACGCCGCATTTACACCTACATCTGCAAGTGCCGAAATGCAGCGCACCAATGCGCACACGGCAGAAAAGCGGGCTGTACTCGCCTCCTGTTCACGAGTTCTGTACCCCCCTCCTGTACCCCCCTCCTGTACCCCCCTCCTGTACCCCCCTCCTGTACCCCCCTTCTGTACGAGGGTTTTGTACCCTACTACAGAGACATTAGGTGGGTTCTTGTGCGCTATTGCGCACTCCGGTACATGGCAGCGAAAATACAACTGAAAATAGCGGGGAATGAAACTTGCAAAGTCAAACAACATTGGGAGTCTACCGGATCGCCTGTTGTACGAGGGTTTTGTACCCCCCTTCTGTACCCCCCTTCTGTACCCCCCTTCTGTACGAGGGTTTTGTACGAGGGTTTTGTACGAGGGTTTTGTACGAGGGTTTTGTACGAGGGTTTTGTACGAGGGTTTTGTACCCGAGTACAACTCGGGTTCTGTGGTCGAGATGCTCAGCGGCCAATTGGGAAGAATTTTTCACAGTGTCTATTCGGCTTGAGTTGCCAGCGTACTTACACACACACAATCCGCTTTTGCGTCTTTTGATTCACAATCAGAGGCTAGACTTGACAGTTAGTAGGGAACGGGGAAAATCGTTACTCGATGCGAAAGTGCGTCAGGCCAGATTGCTCAAATTTCTTGGAATCGTCTGTCCACTGCCTAGCGCGTTACTGATCCCCTGCCTGTAGAGCGATAGGTCAGATAAGGACGAATGAGCCTGTCGCGACGGCAATGGACGTTCTGTGCTAGACTCTCGCCGATCTGTATCGGCAAGTTCCCAGCGGACGACTCCCCAACCAACATCGCACGGAGCGGCACATACCTGGAGTGTTCCGGCGCGGCTCTCGCTCTCAAACCCCAGTCGCAAAGCGCAGGAAGTCACCGGCGACGTCGTTGAACCGGCAAGCCATGGCCTCGGCCCTCGCGCACCCTAGTGAAGACACACGGTGCGCTCAAGGGGGCGCCGCTCCGATGATTACTGGTGCGGAACTTCGATCTTGGCGGGAACCAGGATGCCGTGGCGAAGCAGCTCGCCGCCTGGGCTCAAGCGCAAGTAGTGCACGACAGAGCCAACCTTGAGCTCCGCACGGTACTCCTCTCCTCCGCCGATGCTCGGTCCCTTCAGGACTTCGAGCTCTTCGACGGTGGCACCGGGCAGCGTGGTCTCTAGCTTTTTCGATACGGCTGCAGGAAGCGCATCTTGGCTAAGACGGCACTCCGTGTAGCGATGCTTGGCGTCGGCGGTTGCTGACACTTCGCAATGCCGGCCGTCTTGGCTCTCGACCTCGACTTCATACACGAGACCTGCATCTGCATAGTGCTCTGTCTCGAATGACAGCGACTTGCTGCCAGGGAAGAGTGTCTCGGCGAGCTTGCGGACTGATTCGGGAATGCGATTTGCGTCTTGATGGTAGACGGACATCTTCCCCAGCTGCCCGGCGCGCAGTTTCAGAACTGCGCCTCGCAGGACGATGCGATGACCATGCTCGACGCCGCGCCCGCGCCGGTTGCCTTCTAACCCCTTTTTCCCTTCGCGCTGCTGCCGATGATCTGTCGGCGGTGCCACCTTTCGACGATTCGCTGCACTGTTTTGTGACGCGCTGATGCGCTGCCACACCTACACAAGTGTCGCGCTAGGATCGCACGATGCTATGTCCTGTTTGTAATGAGCAGCCTCTAAAGGGGCGGCAGACCACCTGTAGTGCGAAGTGTCGCTCTGCCAAGTATCGCGAACGGAAACAGCAGCAACGTTTCGCCTCACAACGCGACGACGGCGGCCGAGCAAAAGGCCCTGAACCCAAGCGTCTGCGTCATCGCGTGACGGTGGCGAGCGTGGAGCAGCGTTGGTCGAGCGAGGTCGATCGCATCGTCGCGGCGATTCAGCAGCTCGGCGAACTAACAGGCACAGCTTCGACGGCGCATCGCGTGGACCTACGCGAGCAAGTCACCTCGCAGGCCCCCAAGGGCGTAGCCGGCTATCGCCTGGTCCTGCCATCGCGCGTGCCCGGTGATGGGCTTCGGCTGTCACCGCGCCGCAGCCGGTCGCGCGAGGTCGCGTGGTACTCGCTGTCGCCGTTTGAGTACCCCGATGATCTGCGCCTACGCGACGGACATTGGTATCACCTCGTCTGGTACGACGCGCAGGGTCGGCGCATACGACCACCGGCTGAGCCTGGGATTCCGGCGCTGTACTACTTCCTGGGGCCACCGCGCGAGGACTTCGCGGAGAGCATGGAGGAGCTGGTCAATCACTTGGCGAGTGAGGCGCTGAAAAGCTCAACAGCGGGAGCAACCACGCCGAAACCAAATCCCCCGGCAACGCCGCAGCGCACCCAGCCTTCGTCGGTCTTGGCCACCTTCCCTGCGTCGCTTGTCGATGTGACCACGGAGACGGATCAAGCCCTGCTCTCAACGCTCCCACCGCTGTCGGCCGACGAGAGCCGGCTGGTACTTCGCTTTGTGCAACAGCCAGAGTGGATCATTCAGCTTCTGCATGAAGAGAAGGTCGCGCTGGCACAGGCCGCCGGCCAGTCCGATCCGCCAGAGCCTCCGACCAGCCTGTCACGCGAGGAGCGCAAGACGATCTGCAGCTTCGTCAAACAGCGCCAGCCGCGACCCTTCATTCTGCTCTGCAAACTGCTGCACGCGCATGCGCGCAAGCGGGGCGTCGAGGCGTTGGAGTTTCTGCCCACGCCGTGGCCTTCACTTCCCGACGCTGACGTGCAGCGGATGCGCAGCGCCATCACCGACCCGCAGAAGCGAGCCTACTTGGAATATCTGCATACGCGCCAGGAAGCCCTGCTGCGCAGCCTGCCGCCGCCCATCGAGCCCACGGTCACGGTCTCCGGCAAGGAGAGACAGCAGCTTCGGCGCATGATGCGTGACACGCGGCAGATCATTCTGTTCGAGGCGCTGGCAAAGCCGCCTCTGACATTTCTGAACAGCTAGGCGCGACCGAGAATCCGTGATGCGTCACGGTGCACAGTGTTCGCTGTTCATCGCTCCGCGCAACACGCTCATCGCCAGAGCGATGTCCGACGGCGCGCCCGCCAAGCAGGTTCGGTGACGTGATTCTGCTCTGTCGCGTCGACGCCCATCACGTCACAGTGCTGGAGCGCGCCCCCATGATGCGCTCCCGATAAGTCACGCGCTCGCGCGACTGCCGGATCAAGAACTGCTCACTCTGCGGATCGAGCAGCACACCGTTGAGGATCCAGCGGGGGCGATGGCGGAAAGTCTGCGGCGCGTGGTCGATGTGCTGCCAGCGCACGGCCAGCGTTGCGACAAGCGCTTGCTCATCTGGACTGCCCGTCGGGTCGAGCCGGCGGTCGGTTTCCCGTGGACGATGCGCGCTCTCCCACTGCGCAAAGCGGTCGCGCACCTCTAGCTCGGTGCGTAGCTGCGCGAACAGTTCATTTCGTCCTGCGCTGTAGTCTACGGCTGGCCCCGTCGTCGCATCGCTGCCGTGAAGGCCCAGCTCGATCAATCGGGCGAACAAACGGTCGCGCTGCTGCGCCATCTCGGCGTGGGCTCTACGCGTCTGCTCTAGCTCCAGCGTCAGAGTCGCTGCCGGCTGCTGCCCGCCAAAGCAGGCGTCCAGGTTCTGCGCCAGCTCGTCGCAGCGGCGTTGAAGGAGCGCCACTTGCTGCTGCAACTCCTCGATGGCGCGACGAAGCTCCGCATTTGCAGAGAGCGCCTGATGTAGCTGCCGACGCACTTCCATAATCCCAGGCCGAGGAGTCGCCGACGGTTGGCGCGGCGTCGGCTCACCCGTCCCGTCGGTCGCTCTGCCCGGCCGCGTGGATGGCCCCGGCGGCTGGCTCATTCGACGCTGTCCCGATTCGTGAGTGGCAAGCAGACACTCAGCGCCGACGGACTCGTCGCGCTCATGACCTTCTTTTCCGTCGGCATCACATATCGCCAAGTCTAATCACACCGATCGCCTTCCCCGCCCGACCCGCCTTCCTGCCGAGCTTCGCTAGCTCCAGCCTTCCCAGTCCTGCTTTTGAAGCTAGCCTCTCAATAGCAAGCGGACAAACCCACACCCACATCGTCGGCGTGTCGCATGGGAGTAGTGCAACGCGCACATGACACAAGTCCATTCTGTGTTCGGCTGCTGATTATGCTTGCTGCGAACGCTTGCTGTGAACGCTTGCTGTGAACGCTTGCTGTGAATGCTTGCTGTGAATGCTTGCTGTGAACGCTTGCTGTGTACGCTTGCTGTGAACGCTTGCTGTGTACGCTTGCTGTGTACGAAAGAAAAAAGCCAATGTGAGTTCCAGTGGGCGTTTGCTCACACTGGATAAGTATCCAAAAGCGAAGAGAAAATGTCGCGGCGCAAAACTTGCAAGCTCAAAGTAATTTGAGAACCAAACACACGCCAATTTATGTCCTCTTCTGTGTACTGGTTTCGTGAACGCTTGCTGATTACGCCTGCTGATTATGCCTGCTGATTACGCCTGCTGATTACGCCTGCTGACTACGCCTGATGTGTTCGATTGCTGCACTCGCTCACGGTCGCAACAATTGAAACGTCGCATTGGGAATTGGCCTATACATTGTCATCAGCCGATGTGGCCCCTGTCCCACTAGCAACCACATACGTACCGTATGAGTCGATATACTCACAAACCGCGCCGCACCTTGACATTTCTGGGTGAACGGGGTGACGCTAGGCAGTGGTGATCGCAAACTTCACCTTCGGCCCTAGCGTGAAGTGGTGCCGCCCCACTATCTGGGTCTTCGTGATCTAGCGTAGGTGGGGTAATGACAGCGATGAAGGCGGAGTTGGGGCCAGGTTAGCAACCCGCGGTGTCACTGCGATAGCGGCTCGTCAAGGTCAAGCGGCCTACGGCCGTCGCTTAAACGAACCGTGACGGGCTGCCCTCGCAGTGAGGTCGGGCCAATAGGACAGCCTGCTAGGCAGTCTGTCCTCAACGGACAGATGGCCACGCATCCGACCTAGCCTGGATCGCGAAGAGCCCACTATCTAATGAGCGACACCCCGATGGCCAGAGCGCCACCAATCCCTCACTTTCACGACTGTAAGCCGCGCAGACCGTAAAGCGCCCACGCTATGGCAGGGCGCTCGATCTAGACCCAGGCGCTCCATCGTTGACCGAGTGAGTCTGTGAGGCCGCTCAAGAACCGCTAGCCAGTCTGCTGCCCAGCTCACCGAGTGCGCTGCCTTAACCGGCCCGCTTGTGAAGCGACAGCCGGGCGGCTCACCGATCGCGAGCCATTATTGGATAGCTCGTGAAGCGGCAGCCGACCCGCTGCTCAGCCTACCGATCGCGAGCCATTGAACGGACCGCTCGCGAAGTGGCAGCCGACCCGCTTACCAATCACATGCACCCGGACCCACCAAGCGCCCCGATGTACGCAGGTCAGCAGGCCCGTTGTGCTGGGACCGAACCGATCCTTATGGTGTTGCACATCAGCGTCTGTACCGGAAATTCAGTCCCATGGAGAAGCGAGGGAAAGCCAGCTGCAAGGCCGCCGTGGCGGTGGGTCGGGAACTGCTGGGATTCGGTGGAAGCGAGCGACTGGCGGCCGTATCGCGCCCCCGGCTCACCTGTCGATGAGTAGCGCGAGGTCGCCGTGGTTCACTTTGTGTCCAGCCTCGTCGCAGAAACCAAGCACAACCGCCCGCTTCGCTACGTCGCGGTGCGGGACGCACGCATTCCACTTGACTTCACTAGCTGTCGGTGGTAGTCCGCATGGAAAAAGAAGGTATCTACATGTCGGTGGTAGTCCGCATGGAAAAAGAAGGTATCTACATGAAGGTAGCAACCATCCATGAGCACTCCATTGCTTTTCGAGCGGCCGCTCGATGCTAGTCAACATGCTGCGCTCATTGTCTCTGTGTCTCGCTGCCACGGCAATAGAACCTGTTTTCGTAGGAGACGAGGTTCATCGCACAAGTTTGCGGGTAGTAGACGCTTATTTAGTCCGAGCGCTAGTTGCACTGTGGCTGCCGGTAGCCAAGGGCAAGACTGCTTCGTTCACCGGATCGCTGAGTGCCCCGGGACAGCCGTTTGTCACCATGCTTGGAGGCACTACCTCCTGAGCAGTCCGGCCTTTTCCTGGACGGCTGCTGCGACTGGCCAGGGCTCAGCCCCGACACCTTAACATGTTCAGCCTATACCCACGCGACTGGGCGATAAACCGGACGCGACTGTACAGAGGGGATATCCTATCATCATGCAGCGACCAAACTCTCGTTCAGTTTTCATCGTGATTGTAGGGGTAGCGCTATTGATTTGTGGGCGTATCTACCTATGGAGCCTTGGCAAAGAAACAACGGATGATGCACAGGTAGAGGGGCGGTTAGTCAATATTTCTCCTCGAATCCCTGGTCAGATTAGTAAGATTCACGTCCGCGATTTTCAGCAGGTTACTGCTGGCGATCTGCTGATCGAACTCGATTCAGAAGACTGGCGGGCTCGATTCGAAGCAGCGAAAGCAGATGTGGGTTCGGCGGCAGCAACTCTGTCAGCGGCTCAAGTCCAGTTGAATCTGACGATGCGCATGACTGACGCATCTCTCAGACAGGCTGGCGGGGGAGTAGCAGAGGCATCTTCGGTATTGGCAAATTCGCAGGCCGCGGCCGACCAGGCCAAGGCAGGCGTCGCAGTTACGGCATCAAAGCTTCGGCTCGCTGAGTTAGAGTTTCAGCGGTCTAAGTCCCTCTTTGCCCAACATGCAGTGGCTCAGGCTGAGCTTGATTCGCGGCAAGTTCAGTTGGATGCTGCTAGAGCAGAGCATGAGCAAGCAGAGGCTCTTCTTAAAAGCCGAATGGCTGCGATTACTGGGTCAGCAGGCACAGTTCAGCAAGCATATGGAAAGCTTAATGCTGCGGAGACGGGTCCTACCCAAGTGCAGAATGCACGTGCTGCTGTAGACCTTGCTGGGGCACGGCTGAGGCAGGCAGAAGCTGCAATGCGATTGGCAGATCTCAACCTCCGGCACACTCAAATTAAAGCCCCAACTAGCGGAGTGGTCACACGACGTACAGCAGAAATGGGAGCAATGGTTAACCCAGAGCGTCCCATAATCTCGATTGTTCCACTTGATGATATTTGGGTGATAGCCAATTTTAAGGAAACTCAGCTGGCGCAAATCAGGCATGGTCAGCGAGCCGAGATTAAGGTGGACGCTTTTCAGAATCATCTAATCCACGGACAGGTTGAGAGTGTGGCTGGGATGACTGGTTCCCGTGCATCTCTTCTGCCACCTGAGAATGCGTCTGGTAACTTTGTCAAGGTAGTACAACGCGTCCCCGTCCTTATCCGCATTGACAACTTTGATGGCGTTGTTCTTCGCCCTGGACTTAATGCTGATGTCACAGTATTCACCAAGTGAGGTGCGCTCAGCCATGGACACTGGTGAAATGAAGCCGCCTGTAGGAGTGCAGTCAGTCCCGAGTCTTTCAGGCTCAAAGCCATTGATCACCATCGGTGTTATGCTGGCTGGTTTGATGGCATTTCTTGACATCTCAATTGTGAATGTTGCTCTGACTGACATTCGCGCGAATTTTGGCACGCCTCTGGATCAAATTGGTTGGATATCCACGTCATATATGATGGCAAATGTCGTCATCATTCCACTAACAGGGTTTCTGCAACGACGATTTGGCTTTCGCCGCTATTTTGTAGGCTCTGTACTCTTGTTTGTGAGTGCCAGTATCCTATGTGCTATGGCATGGAATTTGCAATCCCTGGTATTGTTCAGAATTTTGCAGGGATGCGGAGGTGGAGCGATTATCCCAACGGCCAATGCGATCCTATTATCGAGATATCCGAATGAACAGCAAGGATTAGCTAATGGTCTATTTGGACTCGGAGCTGTCACCGGCCCGTTGTTGGGTCCGACTCTAGGCGGTTATCTGATAAATGTTAGCAATTGGCATTGGATCTTTTTGATAAATGTTCCGATTGGAGTTACATCTGCTATTTTGGTGTGGCGGTTTCTTGAACAACCTGGATTTTCTCCATCAAGACAACCGATGGAGAGGTTAAGTCTTGCCCTACTCGTGTGCGGTCTGGGCAGCCTTCAGTACGTTCTTGAGGAAGGCCATCGAAATGACTGGTTAGAAAGTAGCACAGTAGTTTTGGGGACAATAGTTGCCGTTGCTTCTTTGGTAACTTTTGCTGTTCGCCAACTAGAAATATCAAATCCAATTGTAGATCTGCGAATATTCGCAAACAGAAACTATTCTGCTGCGACACTGATTAATTTTCTATTGGGCATAGCGCTCTTTAGCGGAACGTACTTAAGTTCACTTTTTTCAGGTGCAGTAATGCGGTATGATGCATTGACCATTGGCATGGTTACGCTTGGGCCAGGCTTAATGCAGTTTTTTTTAATGCCTGTCATTGGCCTAAGTGCATCGCGCTTTGATAAGCGGCTGCTCTTGGCGATTGGCGCTGCATTAATGTGTACTAGTCTTTGGATGACTGCCCATCTAAACGCCTCTGTCAGTTTTGATCAGATAGTTCGACCCAGTTATTTTCGTTTCCTAAGCACAGGCTTCCTATTTATTCCTTTGGCACTGACAGCCCTCTCTGACCTCACACCCGATGCTCGAGGGAATGCCGCTGGCTTATTTAACTTAACTAGAGAGTTAGGTGGGTCCTGTGGTACAGCTATTCTTAGCACAATGCTTGATACTCGTACAAGGTTGCACGCTGCCAGACTTGGCGAGCATTTAACTAGCATTGACCCATCGACTCAATGGCAGTTGGCAGGTATGCGTGCGATTGCTGGCTTTAGAAGCCCAGATGCAGATGGGGCAGCTTACTATCTACTGAACATGAAGGTTTCGCATGTGTCATTGGCATGGGCCTTCCAAGATTGCTTTTTTGCGCTCATGTTGGCGTTCATGCTTTGCTTCCCTTTACTGCTACTGCTGAGATTTCCCACTGACTCTGCTCTGACGTCCCAGCAGGTACACCTAAGTGAGTGAGTTAGCTCCATGAATTCGCGACCAATGCTCTCCTGTGTGGTGTTAATCGTTGTCCTGGCTAAGATCGTTCCTGCGTACGCTCAAACAGAAGCACCCTCCTTCTATTTTGAGCAGAAGCTTTCGGCCATTCTCTCTCAGCGTGGTCTAACCTCGTCGGAGGTAGCGCGGCGTGCGATCGAATCAAGCTTTGAATTGCATGGGAAGCATGAGCAGGTGCTCAGGGCCCAGCTAGATGTGAAGCAAGCTCTTTTAGGATTTTTCCCACGGATAAACTTGATTGGAAAATATACCCGGAAGTCGGAGATCATTCCGTCTATCACTGGTCACATTGTGGTGGCTAACAAGGCCGCCGATGGACCGCTTCCCGCTAGCGCAATGCTGGTTCAGGTTCCAATAGATTCTTTCCCGTTTGGGGTGCCGCTGAACGAGTTTTTTGGAGTGACCACCCTGAGTGTTCCTTTGAGTGATTACTTATTGAAGCTCACAGAGGCATACCGTGCCGCTCAACACAGTGCTCGTGCTGCTCAACTGACTGAGGTCTCAGCTAGATTGAAAGTGGCTCGTGACGCTCGCATATTGTTTTACAATTGGGTAGATGCCAAGCTTAAGCTGGTGGTAGCTGAGCAAGCGTTGGATAACATCAAGGGGCGAGCGCTTGATGTTGCACGCTTGTTTGAGGCAGGTCGTGCTAGTCAGGCAGATGTGGCCAGCCTAAATGCTCGGGTAGCAGGGGCAGAACTTTTGATTCAGAAAACTCGCGACCTAATAGTGGCAACTGAGCAGGAGTTGAGAACAGCGATGCATTACTCTGGAAGGACTAATTGGGTAGTTGGGGAAGATGTTCGCCAAATGCCCGCCGTGCCTTCCGATCTGGATAACATCGATCAGCTTTGCGAAGAGGCTATTCGGCAACGACTTGAGTTGCGTATTATGAGTGCTAACCGTGATTCTCTTCGGGCTCAAGCTGGCAGTATTCGCGGAGGAGCTTTGCCAAGAATTGATGCCGCTGGTAGCGCGGTCTATGCGAACCCCAATCCTCGCTACTTTCCACCGGAGCCTATGTTTCATGGAAGCTGGGAAGTCAGTGTACAACTTTCTTGGTCCCCCAACGATATAGCGGGAGCGATTCTTTCAAGTAGGAGCCTTGATGCTCGCGCTCGTGAGGTAGAAGCGCAAGAGGCTGCTTTTAGGGATGTTCTGCGTAATGTCGTCACTCGTGCCTGGCTTGGATTCCGGGAGGCGTTGGTGGCAGTCCAAACTTCTTCTCGAGAGTTAGAGTCTGCTGAAGAATCGTATTCAGCTCGTCGTGGGCTGTTTCAAGTCGGTCGCTCGACCAGTGTTGAATTGATGGATGCCGAGACTGGCCTTACTCGCGCCCGGATCGATCTTATCAATTCGAGAATTGCTAGCCGGGTTGCGCTTGTAGAATTACTATACGCCGTCGGCCGAGATGTATTATGATGGGATGGCTGTCATTGTTGCGCTTCAGGTCAACTTGGTCTTTTTTCTGGTCCCGAGATTGTAATGGTTGGGCTCGGTTAGCCAGCCATTCGGCTGCGGTTTTGGATTCTTCTGTTCTGCCGGGCTCTGTCTAGTTTTGCTCGTCTCTGCTGGCGTCTCTGTTCGGGATTCCCAAAGTGCAGCTCTCGCGGCTCCAGATACGGCGCTGTCCCTCAGGCTGTTGAAAAAAGGATAGGCGGCGTACGTTGATTCCTATGCTGCTTGGGTTTCGGGAGCAAGTCCTAAGTCATGGTCGTGGTCACGTAGGGCTTTGATGAGTAAGGGGAGACTGCGGTATCCTTTGAGTCTCCGGAACCGCTTGGCGGCATCTATCGCCGTCGCACAGGTCCGGCGCAGCGCCATCTGTCCGTCTCTCCAGTTTTGCACCCGTGCGCTAAGTTTGCGGACACTCCCAATCAGATTCTCGATCAGGTTGGTGCTCGACAGATGGCGCACCAGGTCGTCTGGGAGCCGCAGTCGCATCACGGTCAGAGTTTCCGAAAGTCCTTCACGCAGCGACGCGGCGGCACCGGGATGCTCGACTTCCAGCGAGCGTGCCAGATTCTCAAGTTGCTTGGTCGCACGCACCGCATCCCGACTGGCGTCGGCCTGCCGCATCGTGTGGCGGACGCTCGGTACGAGCTCCTTAGGAATCTGCTCGGTGACGTTTCTCTCCTTGTGAACGAGGCCGCGCTGGATGAGTGCGCGCTCCCCAAAGACCTCGCGCACGGCCTTGCTGAGCGCCTCGATTCCGTTGAGAACCACGAGCACACTGCGCTCTGTCTGCATTCCGCGTTCGCGCAGATCACACAGCAGTTCACGGCAGGAGACGGCGTTTTCGGAGGTTACTTCTCGCATTCCCAACACGTGTTTGTTGCCCTGCTCATCGATTCCTACTGCGACCAAAAGGACATGCTCTGCCACATGAACTCCGTCGAGCATCAGCACACAGAGCTTGAGGGAATCCAGCCGACGCTGAAGGAACTCCTCGACCTGCGCAGTGGCGAGCGAGCGTACTTTCGCGTGCTGACTCCCACCAGCATCTGCTCGGTGGCGCGCTGGTCGAGCGGATCCTCGTTCGAGAACTGCTCCCACGTCGGCAGCTTCAGCTCCTGGCCATCCA
>Ga0075163_10007496_pt1 | contig 14422 bp, 14 predicted proteins | sample JI1023141ADNA_FD_71478 | JGI IMG/M metagenome (GOLD analysis project Ga0075163, IMG submission 71478) | Wastewater effluent complex algal communities from Wisconsin, to seasonally profile nutrient transformation and Carbon sequestration -... | ecosystem: Engineered > WWTP > Effluent > Algae...
GCACCCCTAGCTCAAGGCAAATGCCCCGCATGATCGCGGGGCTTCTGCATTCACTCCACGACCAACCGTTCCGTGTACGACCCTGCCCCGCACGTAATGGTGATGGAATGCATGCCGTGCTGCGCGCCGAGGTGGAGCGTTGTTGAAGCATTGGTGATGGTCATGGTGCGCACCGTGCGCCCCAGGGCATCGGCTACGCGTGCCTGGGCCGGCAAGTGCGCGGGATCGCAGCGTATGATGACCTCACCGGCCGAGGGGTTGGGCCCGATCGAGAAGAACGGCTGTCCCCTCACCTCATCGACGCCCACAGCGGCACTGATCACCAGCGGTTCGCCGCGCGGAAGGCCACCATCGGCACCGTTGGTGAAATTGTGCAGCACCGTGTGTTGGAAGGTGATCGGGGAGAAGCGGCTGAGGGTGCCGAAGAACCCGCTTCCACCTTGCGAGAGCAGGCCGTAGATCTGTCCGTCGGGTCCAACCACCAGGTCCCCCATGGGATTGGCACCGTTGGCTAGCGATCCGTTCCAGACCACGGTGACCGCATCCGTACTGGGCACTACCGTGACGAGATAACCGCCACTATTTAAGCTGCCGTTGGCCACACCGCCAATGAGCAGGTCCGGGCCAAGCCGGAGCAACGTGTTCCAGCAGTTGCTGCCATCGTCCTCGACCATATCGTGGATCTTCACGAACTCATCCGTCACCGCGTTGTACTTGTAGATGATGCCACGATCGCTGAGGCCGCCGGTGTAAGTGGTGCCATAGAACCAGCCGTTGCCTGCTTCGCAAACCCCGCCATAGGGTGTGCGTCCGCCCAAGGCGCTATCGAAGTCGTGCAGCTTGGTGAAGAGGTCCGTTACGGCGTTGTAGCGGAAGATGGTGCCAGCCTCACCGCTTGCGCCGCCTTGCGAAGCGGTGCCGTAGAACAGGCCATCCGCAGCCTGCAATAAGCGGCCGGTTATCGCACCGCCATCGGTGGCTTGGTCCAGTGCATACAGCTCGGTGTATTCGTTCGTCGTGGGATCCACCCGGTAGATGCTTCCACCGCCATCGCTGCCGGCATAGCCCGCACCGTAGAGCAGTCCATCGGTGCCTGTGATGAGCGTGCTCCAGTTGAAGCCGCCGTTGCCCAGGTTGAAATCGCGCAGTTTGTTGAACGTGCCATCGGCCGGATCGATCGTGAAGAGCGTGCCTGCTGCCGGTGCACCTTCGCCACCGAAGGTGGTGAGCCCGTAGAGCAGGCCATTGGGCGCCAGGCACAGGCCACCCTCTGGGCCCCAGCCGCTTTCATCGGTGAAGTCGAATACGGTAACGAAGTTGCTGCCGTCCGCATCCACGCGGAACACCGTGCCTTTGTCATTGGCACCGCCGTTGGGCGTGAGGCCCCAGATCCGCAAGGGATCCTGTGCGGCCAGTTCCAGGGTTGCAATGCTGATCAGGAGGGCGATGGTGCGCATGGGTGTGCTGTTGCTCAAAGGTATTCGCGTGATCGCTGGAAAAACAGAGGTGGTCAATACTCCGGGTGTATGGGACATGCCTGCCAACTTGAAGAAGGCCATGGAGCGCATGGCCGAACACCTGAACACGTCCGTGGTGCAATTCCTCCTGAAGCGGAAGGACGGATCAACGATCAAGGTCGCTCTCCCTGTGGATGCATGGAACTGACCCCGCTCTTCCGCCGGACTTCGTACGGCTTGAAGTACACCTGCACTCCCGCCCCGAAGAACAGGATGTCGTATACGCTGATGGAACCCCGGTTGGGCCACCAGCTATAGACGTACAGATCGTTGGTATTCACCTCGAAATAGCCTCCGATGCGCTGGATGAAGCCTGCTCCGGCGCGATACGACAACTGGCTGCGCAGATAGAGATGCTGGCGGAAGTTGGGGGTCCACCAGTAGTAGCCCTTTTCCAGGTATGAGGGCCAGCTCGCACCGAGGTTGAGCCCGGTCGTGTAACCGATGAAAACCCCGGTCTGCACGGGCTCCAGGCGCCAGCGTGCGTTGAGGTCAACCTGCCACGGCGTGTACATGAAGCGCAGCGCCCACGTGTTCAACGGGCCGCCTTGCGACGGTGGTGTGCGGCCGTAGGAAAACCCCGCGCCGATGCGCTCGTTGCGCGTGTGGCGCATCGCCGCGATGGACCAGGACCCCACGCTGCCCGCATATTGCATGGCAAGGGATCGCCCCGGTAGCGCCTTGCGGAGCAACTGGGCATCCACAGTGGTGGCCATCAACGCCATGCACCACGCCAGTATGGTCCGGGACCAGCGCATCGCTCACTCCATGTAGTTCATCACCTGTGTACTCACCGCCCCGTTGTGGATCCGCAGTACCAGGAACTCCGGCCAGGCCATCGCATTGCACACAATGTACCGCACGCTGTCGCTGTTCAAGTGCTCGTCCACATAGCTTCCCGTGTGGCCATGCAGGGAGAGTATCGTCCGCGGATCGGACCCGAGCTGGTCCATATAGGGCTGCGCCAGCGCGGGATCGAAATCGCCATTGAAGGGCGGCACGTGTGATACGCCGATGAAATGATCGGCCATGGTGTCCGCCATTTGCGCGGCGAGCCAGTCCAGCCGCGGCACGGTGCCATTGTGCCCGTACTCGCGCCCATTGGTATCGTGGAAGAGGAATTTGTAGCCCTTGTAGGTGAAGCAGAAGTCCAGCGGGCCGAAGAACTCCTGGAAGATCAGCGCGCCGTTGGCTTGCAGGTCGTGGTTGCCCACCACGGCCAGCCAGGGCATGGTGAGCCGTTCCATGCGCTCATGCGTCCATAGGAACTCCTGCAACAGGCCGAAGTCGGCGATGTCGCCCGCGAGGATGAACAGGTCCACGTTCGGGATGCTGTTGGCCTTGGCCACGATGGCTTCCTGTTCCTCGTAGAACCGTTGCGGCTCCCCGGTGAATACGATCGTCACGGTGTCGTCGTCGAACGGCTCGCGTGCAGCGAGGCGGGCCATGTTCACCAGGTTCACCTGCTCCGGCATATCCGGCATGGAGGTCGCATAAGGACTCGCCTCGAACTTGTCGCACCCGGCCAGCGCGAAGAGCGCCGGTATCGAGGCAGCTATGGTCCAGTTCCGGGGCATCGCGAGGGGTCTTGACGATGGAGCGGAGGCGACGATCGAAGTCATGTTGCCGCAGCGCGGGCCGCATGCGATCCGCGAAGGCCGGAAGCGGGAACGCCGGCCTTCGGCATGCAAGGCCGGCTACTCCTTCGCGAACTCCATGTTCGCCGTGAACTCCACGTTGTTGCTCAACATGGCATCGCCCATGCCGGCGCCCACCCCGAACTGGGTGCGGTCCACCACGCCGGTCACCTTGAACCCGGCCACCTGCTTCTGGTTCATCGGGTGAATGCCGTAGCGCACCGTAGCGTCTAGTTCCACGGGCTTCGTCACGCCCTTCATCGTCAGGTTCCCCGTCACCCGGTAACGTCCTTCGGCCACCTTGGTGAACGATGTGCTCTTGTAGGTGATGGCGGGGTGTTTCTCCACATCGAAGAAATCCGCGGTGCGCAGGTGATCGTCCCGTTGGCTGTTCTCCGTGTCGATGCTCTTGGTGTCAGCGGTGAACTCCACCACGGCATCGGTCAGGTCATCCTTGGTGGCCGTGATCCTGGCGCTGAGGGTGCGGAAGGAGCCTTCCACGTCGTTGATGCCCAGGTGGGTGATGGAGAACCGCAGTTTGGCGTGTCCGGGGTCCAGGTTCCAGTTGTTGGAAAGGAGGGTGAAGGAGAGAAGGGGCAGCGCGATGGCGCATGCGATCAGGATGCGTTTCATGGGTATCGGTGTTTGTTGGTGTCTTGAAAGTGGATCGACGCGGTTCAGTGCGAGCCCGCCAGCCGGCCCACAGCCACGAAAAGTGTTGCGGCTAGGAGCGCGCAGTTGAATACGATGACCTGTGGTTCCTTTCGGCGCACATGGAGCAAGATGGCGGGCACTTGAATGGTCGTAAGGCCCAATGCGGCCACCGGCGTCAACCACGGCGCAATGCCCGTGAGCCAGGGAAGGATAAGCCCAAGCGCGCCAAGCAATTCTGAAATGCCGATCAACCTCAACGTTCCGTCGCTCACATCTTCTGCCCACGGTAGTACGTTCACCTTCAGCTTTTCACGTGGCTGGGTCGCTTTCAGCACTCCCGCAATGAGGAACAGCGCGGCGAGCACGCCTTGTATGATCCAAAGTGCGATGTTCATCGGGTGGCGCGCGGAACTGGTTCGCTGATGCAAAGGTTTGACCGGTTGCTATATTTTCGACACGGATATACCAGAGTATAGTAGTATCCATCGGTATAGCCATTGCGTCGTTGGCCATCACAGCCACTTTTGAAGGAACTCACGCGCACCCGGCACCGCGCCCAATGCGCATCGGACCTGTTGCCAATGGCGGCGGCATGCTCTTCCATTCGCGGAAGCTCTTCTCCGCATCATCAAGGAGCCCCGCCTTCCTCTGGAAGCCGCCCAGGTGATTGAGCAGTACGGAGCGCGTTTCGGGGTCCATGCATCGCCGTATTCGTTGTACACCCACAGGAGGCGGGAAAGTTGGGATCGGAGGTGAAGGACGATGGAACAGGGATGGACCATGCCGCACCATCGAACGGATACGAAGGGAACGGTATGCGCAACATGCGCGAACGAGCCAGGGAGATCAACGCTGTGAGGAATCTTCATACCGCACCAGGAAAAGGAACGCGGCTCTTGTTGAAAATGCCCCGGCGCTGACCGCTCAGCTGCGCTCAACGAAATACATCTCCATTTCCCCCTTCCCCTTCGCCTGCACTTTGCCGCGCGCGGTGAAGGTGAGACCCGGCTCAACCTTCACCAGCGCGTAAGTGGCTTCGCTGATGTTCACCTGTCCCACCTCGCCGCTGCTCTCCATGCGGCTGGCGATGTTCACCGTATCGCCCCATATGTCATAGGCGAATTTCTTCACACCCACGATGCCCGCTACCACGGGACCTGTGTGGATGCCCACGCGCATTTCGAACGCGGGTCTGCCCTGCGCATCGCGTTCATTTTTGCGTGCGATCATGAAAGCCTGCATCTCGAGTGCCGCATCGGGGCTCCCGCCCTATGATGTTCACTCGCAGGATACATTTTTTTGATCAAAGTGTTTCCATTGGGCACATCGTCTTAAGTTTGCGCCCCGTTCGCCGGGAGGCGGACCTGGACAATGGCCAACAAAGGATTCTACCCACCGACCAGCCCGGTTTCGAGTCCGATGGATGAGCGTGGGAGGCGCATTTTGGAGAAGGCCGCCAAGATCTTCTGGAAACTGGGCATCAAGAGCGTGACCATGGACGACGTCGCCACGCGCCTGGGCATCTCCAAAAAGACGCTCTACATATATGTGAGCGACAAGAAGGACCTGGTGGCTCAGGTGCTTCAGAACCTGAGCGCATCCTACAAGAGCGACATCGACCTGGTGCGGGCGCGCAAGGACCAGAATGCGATCGATGAATTGTACGCGGTGACCACCACCGTGGCCGGGCACTTGGAAGGCATACATCCTTCGATCCACTTCGACCTGGAAAAGTATCACCCGGAGGCCTTCGATCACATGCGGGTGAACAAGCGCAACGAGATCTTCTCCTTCATGTCGGAGAACATGGCGCGCGGCATCAAAGAGGGGCTGTACCGCGAGGACCTGAACATACCGATGATCGTCGCGATCTACATCGCACGGTTCGACATGGTGTTCGATGGAACTCTGTTCCCGACCGAGAAATTCAGCATGAACGACCTGCACTGGGAGATCTTCCGCTACCATGTGCGCGGCATCGCCAGCAAGAAAGGACTGGACTACTTGGAGAAGAAGTTGACCAAAGAACGGATCACCGTTCCGCCTACGCCAGGTGTTATGGCGAACAAATGAGGAGCCTTACCACCACCATCATCCTATTAACGGCCGCTGTGCTTTCCGCGCAAGGGCCTGTTAGCCTAAGCCTGCAGCAAGCGCTGGACATGGCCGCCAAGCAGAGCTATTCCGTGCAGGCCAGCGCCTTGGAAGCCGAGAAGGCGCGCCACAAGGTGAAGGAGATCACCGCCATCGGCCTGCCGCAGATCAATGGCGAAGTGCAGTTGCAGAACTTCATCGATGTGCCCACGCAGCTGATCCCGAACTTCTTCACGCCAGGCCAAGGGCCGGAGTTCATCGCTGCGCAATTCGGTCTTCCGTGGAACGCCAGCGCCGGTGCAACACTGAGCCAGTTGATCTTCGACGGCAGCTACCTCGTGGGCCTGAAAGCCACGCGGGCCTTGGCCGAACAGAGCCAGCAGGACTTGGAGAAGGCCGCCGCCGATGCGCGCAACCAAGCCGCCAAAGCGTACTTCGGTGTGCTCTCCGCAGCAGAAGGTGAGCGCCTTGCAGGCGAAGGGATCCCGTTGTTGGAAAAGAGCCTTGCGGAAGTGAACGCCATGAAGGAAGCGGGTTTCATGGAGATCACCGACGTGGACCGCATCACCATCCAGTTGGAGCAATCGCGCAGTTTGCAACGCAGCTTCAAACAACAAGGGGACGTGGCGCGCATGCTGTTGAACCTCACATTGGGCCTGCCACAAGGCACACCCGTAACGCTGACCGATGATCTGGGCAAGATCCTGAACGACCCCAACGAGACCTCGCTCACCGAAGTGCCGTTGGATCCCGCTTCGCACGTGGAACAGAAATCGGCGGAAACGTTGGTGCTGCTCTCCGACCTGCAACGCAAGAACGAACGCAGCAAGGCCATGCCATCGCTCGGCGGTTTCCTTTCGCACCAACAAGTGTGGAATGGTCCCGACTTCGATCCCGGCGGCAAGTATCCGTTCTATCCGACCACGTTGTGGGGATTGAAGTTGACCGTGCCCCTCTTCAGCAGTGGCAGCCGTTACCACAAGGTGAAACAAGCGGAGATCGCGTTGAAGCAGTCCGAGGTGAACAAGACCGCCACGGAGCAACGCCTCGTCGCTTTCAGTGAACAGAGCCGCACACAAGCGCGCACGGCCTTCGACAACTTCAAGACCGAGGAGCGTAGCCTCGCCTTATCGAAAAGCATCTTCGACCGCACCAGTGTGAAGTTCACCAATGGTGCTGCGGCCAGCTTCGAGCTCACCCAGGAGCAGGGCAATTACCTGATCGCCCAACAGACCTACATCCAACGCGTGGTGGAACTGCTGATGGCCCGCGCAGACCTACGCAAAGCACTCGACCTCTACTAGACCACCGCTTACCCGATCGTGATGAAGAACCTGATCCTCTACGCCACCACCGCCGTTCTCTTGGCCGCTTGTGGGGCTTCCGTGCCTGAAGGCAACATCGGCCGCAAGCGCGCCGAACTGGATTCGTTGAAGACCGCCTACAAAGAGCTGGGCGTGAAAGTGAAGGAGGCTGAAGAATGGCTTATCGCCAACGACAGCACCGTGGTACGCAATCTGGCCGCGGTTACCGCAGCGCCCGTCACCGCTGGTCCGTTCATCCACTATGTGGACGTTCATGGCCGTGTACGTTCGGACAAAGCCGCCGACCTCTACTCCGGTGGTGGCCGTGTGCGCAAGATCCTGGTGAGCGCTGGTGATCGCGTACGTGCTGGTCAACTGCTCATCAGCATGGACAACGACTTGGTAGCGAAGCAGATGGCGCAGGCCGAAGCGGGTTACGAACTCGCACGCACTGCGTTCGAGAAACAGCAAACGCTCTGGAACCAGCAGATCGGTAGTGAGATGCAATTCCTGCAAGCGAAAAGCCAGAAAGAACAAGCTGAAGCGGGCCTCGCCGCACTGCGCGAACAACAGCGGCTGACCAATATCACCGCGCCGTTCGACGGCACCGTGGATGAAGTGATGGTGCGTGTTGGCGACATGACAACCCCCATGCAAGCAGCAGCCCGCGTAGTGGACCTCAGCGCCGTGCAACTGGAAGCCGATGTGCCTGAGAGTTACCTCCGCACCATCGCCAAGAACGCACCTGTGAAAGTGAGCTTCCCCAGCCTTGACGAGACGTTCGATGCCAAGTTGGACCACGTGGGTGAGTTCATCGATCCGAGCAACCGCACCTTCAAGATCGCAGTGCGCGTGCCGAAGGGCGAAGGCTACATGCGCCCCAACCTGCTCAGCGACATCAGCATCGAAGACCTGCGGATCGACAGTGCGTTGACCGTTCCATCGCGTGCAGTGTTGCAGGATGTGAAAGGCGACAACTATGTGTTCGTGATCGACCGCACCACCGGCGACGAAGCCAAGGCCCGTAAGGTGATGGTGAAGCGCGTGAGCGAATACAAGGGCATGATGAGCATCACGCCTATCACAGCGGGCGAGCTCAGCGGCACTCAACACATCGTGGACGAAGGAGCCAAGAACGTGACGGACGGATTGACGGTGCGTGTAGCCAACAATTGAGTTCGAGGATCAGGCGAAATGCACCGTAGCGTCGATCCCTTCGGGTCGACAACCAACGAAAGCAACATGAGCAGCAACGACATCGAAAAAGACCTGCACGGACCGGAGCGGCAGTTCGCGATCACGACCTGGGCGGTGAACAACCGGACCACGGTGATCGTGCTCACCATCCTGATCTGTGTGATGGGCATTTATTCCTATCGGGATATGCCCAAGGTGAGCTTCCCCGAGGTGGTCACACCCGAGGTGTTCATCGGCACACCGTACAATAGCAGCTCGGTGGTGGACATCGAGAAGCTGATCACCAAACCGATCGAGAAGGAGCTCAACACCATCACCGGTGTGGACGAGATCAAGAGCACCAGCGTGCCCAATTTCAGCTCCATCCACATCAAATTCACATACGACATCACGCCAACGGAAGCGTTGCGCAAGGTGAAGGATGCGGTGGACAAAGCGCGTGGGGATAGCAACTTCCCCACCGACCTGCCCGCGGAGCCGAACGTGTTCGAGATGAACTTCTCCGAGCTGATGCCGGTGATGAACATCAACCTCAGCGGCGACTACCCGATGGAGCAGCTCCACGAGTATGCCAAGCACCTGGAGGACCGCATCGAAGACCTCAGCGAGATCAACAAGGTGGAGATCCGTGGTGTACCCGATCGCGAAGTGAAGGTGAGCGTGGACCTCTACCAGCTCGAAGCACTGCAACTGAACTTCGATGATATCGGAAACGCACTGCGTAGCGAGAACCTGACCATGAGCGGTGGCGACATCCTTACCGGTGATCAACGCCGCAGTGTGCGCGTGATCGGCGAGTTCAAGGACATGGAGCAGATCCGGAACATCGTGGTGAAGAACGAGGGCCAGCGCGAAGTGCGTCTCCGCGACATCGCCGATGTCAGTTTCGATTTCAAAGAGCCCGAGAGCTTCGCCCGCGAATTCGGTAAGAGCGTGGTGATGTTGGACGTGATCAAACGTGCCGGTGAGAACCTGCTGGAGGCGAGCGACAAGATCAACGCCATCATCGCGGAAGAGCACGGGAAGGCCCTGCCAAAGGACCTCATCATCACCCTTACCGGCGATCAAAGTGACCAGACACGTGTAAGCGTTGATGAGTTGATGAACCACATCGTGCTCGGTGTGATCCTCGTGGTTGGCGTGTTGATGCTCTTCCTCGGCTTGCGCAACGCGCTGTTCGTAGGTCTCGCGATCCCGATGAGCATGTTCATCTCATTCACCCTGCTCAACGCGTTCGGTGTCACACTGAACATGATGGTGCTCTTCGCACTGATCCTTGCTTTGGGTCGCTTGGTGGATGACGGCATCGTCATCGTGGAGAACATCCACCGCCACATGACCAACGGCGAGCCGGCCATGAAAGCAACACGCCTTGCCGTAGGGGAGGTCACCATGCCGATCATCGCCGCGACGACCGCTACCGTGATGGTGTTCGTGCCGCTGCTGTTCTGGCCGGGCATGATGGGCGAGTTCATGAAATACCTGCCCATCACCTTCATGATCGCGTTGGGCTCTTCGCTCTTCGTAGCCCTAGTGGTGAACCCTGCGCTTGCTTCCAAGTTCATGAAAGTGGAAGAGGACCATATCCCTACGAAGAAGATGTGGCGCTTGGCGTTCATCCTCGTAGTGGTGGGTGCCATCGTTGGTGCCATCGGAGGAAGCATGCAGAGCAAGACCATTTTCGGTCTCGGTATGCTCACGATCTTCTTCGGCTTCATGGGCGTGGCGAACGAGAAGTTGTTCGTCCCAGCAGCACATTGGTTCCAATACAAGTGGCTGCCACGGTTGGAACACCGCTATGAAGGCCTGCTGCGTTACGCCTTGGTGAAGCACCATCCGCGCACCTTCATGTTCGGCACTATCGGCCTGTTGCTGTTCAGCTTCGTGTTGCTGGGCATTTTCCCGCCCAAGACCTTGTTCTTCCCGGCGAACGAACCGCAATTCGTGAACGCCTTCATTGAAGCGCCGATCGGAACCGACATCCTGAAGACCGACAGCATCACCCGCGTGGTGGAAGCGCAGGTGATGAAGGTGATCGATGTACCCGAGTACAAAGAGGTGCGCGAGGTGAAGAACGACAAGGGCGAAGTGATCGGAACCGACACCGTGAACTTCCTTGTGAAGTCCGTGATCGCACAAGTTGGAGAAGGAACGAGCGATCCCGGCGCAGGCGATGTGGAACTGAGCGCAACCCCGCACAAGGGCCGTATCCAGGTCACCTTCGTGAAGTTCGCCGACCGCAAAGGCATCAATACCAATGACGTGTTGGAGGCCTTGCAGAAGGGCGTGAGCGGCTATCCCGGTGTGGTCACCTCCGTGGTGAAGAACGCCGATGGTCCACCTGTTGGTAAGCCCATCAACATCGAGATCAAAGGCAAGGAGATCGATGGTCTGTTGGACGAAGCCGAGAAGGTGAAGAAATTCATCGAGGACAAGAACGTACCCGGTGTGGAAGCCTTGCGCATCGACATCGACCGCGCGAAACCCGAGATGCCCATCGTGATCGATCGCGAGAAAGCACGCCGCTTGAACGTGAGCACCTACGCCGTGGCCGACGCCATACGCACAGCGCTCTTCGGCAAGGAAGTGAGCACCTTCCGCGTGGAAGGCGACGACGATGATTATGAGATCAACGTACGGTTGAAGGACAACTACCGCTACGATACGCAACAGCTCATGGACATGCGCATCACCTTCCGCGACATGCTCACCGGGCAGATCCGGCAGGTGCCGATCAGCGCTGTAGCGAAGGAAGAATACGGCACCACGTTCAGTGCCATCAAGCGCAAGGACCTCGATCGTGTGGTCACCGTGAGCAGCAACGTGATCGCGGGCTACAACAACAACGAAGTGGTGCAACAGATCAAGGATGAAATGGCGAGCGGCTACGAAGCCAACCCCGATTTCAACCTGCGTTTCACCGGCGAACAAGAGGACCAAGCGAAGGACATGGGCTTCCTGATGATGGCCTTCCTCGTCGCGATCTTCGTGGTGTTCCTCATCATCGTAGCGCAGTTCAACAGCATCAGCTATCCGGTGATCGTGATGAGCACGGTGATCTTCAGCACCATTGGTGTGTTCCTCGGCCTGGTGGTGTTCCGCATGGACTTCATCATCATGATGACCATGCTCGGCATCATCTCGCTGATCGGTGTGGTGGTGAACAACGCCATCGTGCTCATGGACTTCGCGCGCCTGCTCTTCCAACGCGAACAACGCATCCGTGGGCTGGACGAGAACGCCATCATCCCCATTGAAGCAAGTCGTGAAGCGCTCGTCGTGGCGGGTCGCACCCGTCTACGTCCGGTGTTGTTGACCGCGGTGACCGCGGTGCTCGGCCTGCTTCCCTTGGCGATCGGGTTGAACTTCAACTTCTTCAGCCTCTTCATGGAACTTGATCCGCACATCCACATGGGCGGTGACAACGTGGTGTTCTGGGGGCCGCTCTCATGGGCCGTCATATACGGCCTCATCTTCGCCACCTTCCTTACGCTGATCATGGTGCCGGTGATGCTGCTGATCGTACAGAAGATCAAGCACCGCCGTGCGTGGAACAAGCAACAACGTGCGCTGGCTGATGCGAGCATTCCGATGGAGCAGCCGAGGAATACGATGCGGCCTGGCCAATTGCCGGGAGAGATGGGGCCGGCGACGGTGTGATCGGTCAGCCACTACATTCGGAACGGTCCGCGAGAAAGCCGGCCGCTCTTCGTTTTGAGGCGATCGCTGTTCCTCGCTCTCGGCCCGGCCGCCGCACTGCCTCGCACTGGCGCAAGGGTTCGCGCGGGCTGGCTCGTGGGTGGCAGGCGGTCTCTTCTGCCACATTCCATTCATCATTGTTCACGTTCTCGTGATCGGAAGTCTCTGACTTCCACCTGACCCACCCAGCCACAGAACCACAAAGCACCCACCATCCCGCCCTCGGATCACCTGCGAAACCGCGGCACATGAACCAGGTCCGGAGGCGGTGTTCCGTGCGAGTCATGGGGGAAAGCCCGACGGCGCTGGCCCAGAGTCTCATCCGAGGTTGAGCGCCGGCCGGCCTGCGGCATATAGGCACACTCAGATCGATCACAAGGGATCGTGCTCCAATCACCATCGGCTCACCGCACTCACCCCGCGACCGATCCGCACACGAGGCCACCGATCGCGCCCAGGCCGAGGATCGGTCCGTACTTCTTGGAGATCAAGGCCGGTGGCAGGCTGAGCACAAGGCCCACCAGCAAGCCCTTCGCCCAGCCGGGCATGGGCAGCTCCATATTCAAGATGATGAAGCCGATCGCGAAGCGGTCGATGAAAGAGGCCAGCATGGCCGTGCGCTTGTCCGCGATGGGCATAAAGGCCATGGGGATGATCGATGCCACACCGAGGGCAAGGCCCGCCAGCGTACCGGATAGTATTGGTGTCATGGGTCAGCGTTTGAGGTCGTAGCCGCGTTAGAGCCATCCAAGCAGTTCCTTGTCCACCTCTTGCGGCCCGTTCAACTTCACTACGTGGTGGTACCGGTTAGCAGAGGCTTGTTCCACCTTTTGGATCCGCTTATTCTGAACGCGCTTGTCCTGGTGGAACTCAAGGTTCACGTAGTTGCTACGCGTGTACACCCCAGCGAAACCGAAGCGGTTCGCTAGGTGAATGCTTGTCTTTTTCGGTTCGATCCGCACCGGGCCGAACTTGTTCAGCTCGTTCAACAGCTTTTCGTAGATCCGTGCAACCACCTTGTCCTTTCCGTCCAGGTGGCCCGCTTCATTATATGCCATGGGTCTGGCTTGAGGACGGAAGGTAATCGCTTAGGACGATATATTCGGTCCAGGCCATGGTGCCGCGCAACTGGACAAGGGTCAACCTATGGACAGGTCGGAAGCCAACTAGTGCAACCCTCGTTCCCTGGGTGGTAGACTGGCTGTAAAGCGCGATCAGTGTGAGGCATCCTGAGGGAGAGCCCGATCCTGGAAAAGAGCGTGGTACGTCAAGTACATAATTCCGAATGCGATTGAATTTCTGCAACCTGCGCTCTTGATGTCGGTTCTGTCTTGTCGATCCATTCAGCGGCAGTCCCTTTCGCACACGCCGCATCGGCGTTTGCGAACCTACTAATGCCAATTGCACGACCTGCAACCCCGCTTGCACCGCCATGCGCTTCGGTTGCACGGAAGTTGGTCTCCCTCTATTCACCCTGCGCACCGCCCGCATCGGGCGGTTGCCAGCCCTGTCGTGCGCTGCGCGCCCGTCCGGAAGCTCGCACCGGCGCATGCGCCGGTGTTAGCCCCGGTTGTCAAGGCCATCGCGTCGATCGCACCATCCACAGCGGCACTTGCTTCAACCATCACCACGCTTGTGCGTGGTTGTGCAGGGTACTTGCGCTTCGCTACGCCGCAGTTGCTCCCGTCAGCGCGCATGTTCCGTCCCGCACTTCCGCCATTGTGTCCGCGCACTACCTTTCCACAGCACATGCAGCCCTTCGCGATCATCCCGTGGACCTTCCCGCTGCTCATGGCCGTGTGGAAGATCGCGCCAGCGCTCGCCTGCTGCTACACCGTCGTGCTGAAACCCGCCGAGACCACACCGCTCACCTCGTTGCTGCTCGCCGAGCTCATCCAGGAAGCCGAACTGCCCGATGGCGTCGTCAACATCATCACCGGTGCGGCTGCCACGGGCGCCGCGCTCGTCAACCATCCGGGCATCGACAAGATCGCCTTCACCGGCAGCACCGGCGTGGGCAAGCTCATCCAGAAGATCATTGCCGGCACCGGCAAGAAGGCCACGCTCGAACTCGGCGGCAAGGCGGCCAACATCATCTTCGCCGATGCCACCATCGACCAGGCCGTCGAAGGCATCATCAACGGCATCTACTTCAACCAGGGCCACGTATGCTGCGCCGGCAGCCGCCTCTTCGTGGAGGAAGGCGTGCACGACGAAGTCATCCGCAAGCTCAAGCACCGCATGCGCTCGCTCGTCGTCGGCGATCCGCTCGACAAGAACACCGACATCGGCGCCATCAACAGCAAGGAACAGCTCGGCA
>Ga0075163_10007497_pt1 | contig 14422 bp, 6 predicted proteins | sample JI1023141ADNA_FD_71478 | JGI IMG/M metagenome (GOLD analysis project Ga0075163, IMG submission 71478) | Wastewater effluent complex algal communities from Wisconsin, to seasonally profile nutrient transformation and Carbon sequestration -... | ecosystem: Engineered > WWTP > Effluent > Algae...
CCGAGTCGCGGAGGAAAGCTGACGACAATCGAAATGCTTGGAGGCTGCGGCTTCGCCTTGACGAGCGCGGTACTCTTGTTGCTGCTCATCGTCGACGCTCCTTTCTGCCTCGACGTGGTTTCCATCGTGGCTTCCGCGTGCTGTGGCATCGCTCCCCAGTGCGCGACGGAACTATCTGCGGCCCGGCCTTCGCATCACTCGGCCCGATGTGTACATCAATGATCCGAGTCATCCTTTCTGTCTCAGCCACCACAAACGCTCGCAGCGAACGCAGTCGCTGACGGATTCGTGACAGATCGTCGAACACGCCGAGCGTCTGCGCCTGGGCAGCATCGGCTTGTCCTCTAATATGCTGCACGCACAGCGGACAGAAGCAATCGCTTGGATGCGTGCTCATGGCGTCACCTCCGTCACGCGGTTCACCCCGCGACCGCGCGGTGCATTCCGAACACCGCCGCCATTTCTAGCCACCCGCAACAGTCGAACCGCCGCGATTCCGACGACGAGGGCACATGCCCAGCCATCAGGCTCCATTTTTCAGCCTCCGCGCAGACTTGATCCATTGGCCCCCAGCGGATACGCTGCGCCTCGTTCTGTTGGGGTCTCGTCCCGACGAACATGGGCGGTGGCGTCTGAACCACGCCATCGCCCGCTTATGAAATTCTCAAAACACTTCCGCCACAGATGGCGGAAAGATGCAAGCAAAAAATGGTAAAAACAATCACCGCCGAGCACGTTCGTGCCGCACGCGGACTTCTCAAGTGGACGCAAGAGGAGTTGGCCCAGCGTGCCAACGTCACAGCGACCACCATCAACAACTGGGAAAATGAGCGGACCGTTCCCAGTGAAGCGACACGCGCCCTAGTGCGCCATGCGTTCGAGAGCGTCGGAATCACTTTCGCCAATGGTGGGAATCCCGGCGTGCGCTTGATTCGCGACCCGTCGCAGCTGGATGAGCGGCACTAACGATGCTCGTCCAGGGAGTTCAAGACCCGCACGAACGTCAGGCACACGGCACACGTTGCTAGATTCGGCCCGCAACCGGCGAGCCCTCCTTGATTGATTCCCTTTCCGACTTTGTGAGACGCCATGTCGCAGATGAATCCCCGCCCGGAAGCGCAGCCCCGAACGTACGGTTCCCTGTCGAAGACGCAGCAGCGCGCAGTGTCTGGCATCTTGCAGTACCTGGACCAGTTCGTCGCCAAGGCACCATTCCCGACTGCCGAATCGGAAACGATGGTCCGACTCGACCTGAATCGGCCATCCAATGTTGTGCTGATCGACGGGGAGCGGGGCAGCGGTAAGACAGAGACCCTGCTGACCCTGCTTGGCTTTTGGGCCGCTGCGTTTCATCCAAAAGATGAAAGCCTTCAGACGTTTCGCAGCAGCGTAGATGCAGCGGTCAAAAGGGAAGCCCTGCCCGCGATCGGCATTCGTGTGCCGGTGCTCGACATGCAGCCGCTGCCGAGCGGAACCTCGCTGCTCATGCAGCTTGCGACGCGGCTGTATCGGCTGGTGGAACATCAAGCAGCGCCCGACAACGCAAAGACGAAGACTCCGCCGTTCGTCGATTCAGCAGATACGGGGCAGGCGCTGTACGCGGCCTGGCAAAGACTGGTTCGTGCAGCAGCAAGCGCCGAGTCGGAAGGCAAAGCTTCCCGAAACCTGACTCCCGAAGATCTGGCCGATGCACTTGAGTGGCGCGAGCGAGAGAGCGGAAGTCTGTACGAGGCCTGGCGAGAGTTTGCGTCGCAGGTAGTCAAGCAAGACTTTCGCAAGCTCGGCTACCAGGGGACGCCTGATGGCAAGCCTTGTCTGATTGTCTCGATCGATGACGCGGACATGAATCCGTCACGCTGCGTCGAGCTTCTGGAGCTTGTGCGCTCCCTCTGGCACCCTCGCGTGGTCTTTCTGCTGACTGGTCACACCGAGCTGTTTCACGAGCTGCTACAGCACAAGTTTGAAAAGGATGGCCTGTCCAGTGAGCGCGCCGAGCGCCTGGCCCGTCTATATTTCGACAAGGTGGTGCCGAAGCACCAGCGCTTCACGGTGTGGGCTGATGCGGATTCGGCACTGCGAACGCTACCCAGCAGCGCTGGGGTCTGGCGCAGCATCATGCAGTCGGTCCCGGAGCTGAAGAAGGCGATACCCCGGCGGTGGCGAGCCGTACGCGATCTTGAGGCGCAGTTGAATCTGGAGAAGGGGGCCCCGGGGCCTACCAGTGCAACGGTCTTGTTGAGCGGTGCCCTCGAGGAAGCAGATCTTGCCCCCGCTGTTGTCCGGCACATGGAACGGCACGTCCTGCCTGTATCGGAGGAAGATGACGACGACGGGTTGGAGCAATCGCACTTTGTGCTGGACGATGGCGACTTGGTGCTTCAGCCCGGATTGAAAAGGAAGCCTGTCGGTCTGTCCGATGCTCTGTCGCTGGCGCTCTATTGGCGATGGCAGTCACAGCTCGCGCTGAAAGCTGGACGGGTAGTGACAGCTGGCCGCGTCAACGAGGCACCGATTCCTCTTCCCCGAGAAGTCGAGGCCGCATTGTACCTGGCCGCCATCAGCGCCGATGCCATTGACGAAGGTGGGCGCTTGAATCGTGAGCTGACACCCGCAAGTTATGCATTCGCGGAGTCGCATATCAAGACGGGCAAGCTGGATCTCTGCTTCGCATGGCCGACCCCGGAATGGGTAAAGACCGTCGACTTCCTGCTGTTCCGTCAGCGCTGGGAGCAGCTGTTGGGTGAATTCCGTCCACTGCTTGCATCAGCAGAGACAGATCGGCTGGACGCAGCGGGGGAAGTTGCTGTGGAGCGGCTCGTCTACGCATTCCTAAGCCTGCTCTGCACGCTGGGCGAAGAAGGCGAGAACTCCACGTTCAGTGCGGAGGCCGCAGCGATGGAGGCTCCGAACTGGAAGAAGCTCGTAGAGCGCTTGTTCAAGATTGCCAAGGACACGTCGCATTACCGCCAGCGAGTCTTCGCGGACTGGGCCCTGACAGGTGCCACGATGTTTATCTGGTCACCGTACGGGCTACCACCGGTGGCACAAGGGGAGTTTACCCGCTGCTGGCTGCGCTGGCTGTGGCGAAGCACGATCAGCGACAAGGATTATCAGACGCGATTTGACCAAGTGAAGCAAGAGCGGAAGAACATCTTGCGTCGCACGGCGGAGCTGTTTATGGGAGCACATGGAAACGAGCTTCAATTGCTATTCGATGCCGTGCTGGCAACTCGACATTCGCTGCTTAGAGATACACTCAAGTCCCTCGATGAACAGAAAATTGTCCGGTGGAAGGAACGGCTTGTCTCAAAGCCGGAGGAGCAGAGTCTGATCGCACAGGAAGCTATCGATGATATTCTTTCGAATGTTCAACTTAGAGATGGCTCACATCTGGCGAATATCTTTGATCAAGACACGTTTCACTATGATGAACATCTGTCGTTTCATCTTCTGGACCAATTGGCTCAAATTTCGATCGCTCTGCCAACAGAAAGCTCCGTGGTGTTACAGGCGCATCTCTCATTGGAACGGTATCTACAAAATCACGCAGATATGGGAATCTGGCCCGCACGAGAGCTGATGTGGCAGGTCGGTTCGCAGACAGGCTCTCTTCGCATGTTGATTTCATCGCTTCAGCAGTATGCAAATAAGAGCGACGCGAATCACAGCGGGGATGCGTTGCGAGAGATTGTGCGTGTCTTTGCCACTCTCCTGAACAGGAGTCAGCCAGATCTGAGCAAGGCTGCAATGCTGGCACGTACGTATCAACTGCCATCGGTTGATGCGAAGGATAGGTACGTTGTGATTCAGCCAGGCCTGCATCCTGATTGGCAGCTTCAGATCACCAAGATCGAGCGCGATACGTGGTGGAGAGAAGGCTGGAGCAACGCTGGAATTGAGCTGGTCAGAATGTTGACCAGTTTACATGACTTGATCGTCGATCAATCAGACATCGAGCTTGAGCATCCTAGCATTGCACGGGACTTCGAGGACCATTTATGCTTCACCGATCAACTGGCCGTGAAAGTGGAACATTCAGGATACATCTTCATGGCTGCAGAGCCAAAATGGCTCACTGTGACTGAGTTAAAAATGCTCGTGGGGAATTATGGTGTAATCGCTTCGCAACTACTGGAGATCTTGGACGAGCAGAAAGCAAGAACAGCGGTCAATGTCTATTGTCTAGCATTGGTAATTTGCGCAAATCGTGCACTGTTCAGAAATCCAAACTGGGATCTTCTTGACTCGGTCTTCAAGTCGCAAGAATGGGGCACCCGAAAGATTGGTGAAGAGCGCTTCGCCATTCGCACGGCTCGGGACTATTTGGCGAGGGTTCGCAGTCGGCACTATCAAGGGCGACGGTGGCAGGCGGTGGAAGCGTGGGCTCGGTATGGCGTACCACTTTACGCCGCGCCGGAGTCGGGAATGACCGAAGAGGAGGCGAGCGAGTGGCTGTCTCTGTTTGCCGATGCGATCGAGCAGGATCGGGATCAGTTCCGCGCAGTGCGTCGATATCGAGCACAGCTTGCGCTACAGAAGGCGAATAAGCCAGCCACGAGCGATGATGTGGAAGCGCTGCTGGAACAGATCGATGCCAGTGTTCCGTCGACCCATGCGTGGCTGCGCTTGATTGAACAGAGACCGATTCCGCCCGCGAACCCGACCGGCGGTACGTCACCAGCTCCTTCGACTGAGACGCCGCCAGCAACGTCATCCACGGCTAAGCCGACGCAGACCTAGGACGATGATGAGACTATGATCCAGCTCGCCCGCATCGAGGCCGAGATCGCGTCCTGGCCATTTTGGTCTGAGGCGGCGATCGAGCAAGGGATCACGGCGCTGCACTGGGATGCGTGCGGTAACTTGGATCGAGCTTCCTGTGCGCTGTACGCGGCGCTGGAAGAATATCTTCGTCTGCGCTGCGGTGGTGCATCGCTAGAAACGCTGCGGCTCATCCGCGATCGGATTTGGCGAGATGAGGCGCGAACACAAGAGCGGTCGCTCCTGAGTGTGCTGCGGTCCGTATCCCGCGAACCCAACCAGCAGGCAGACCACCTGCGTCGATTGACGCTGGCGATGCCGTCGGATCTGTTGACCGCAGCTGCTGGCGACGCAGGGTCGGTCGAAACGGTTGTCCCTGATGAGCTGCGCGAGGTTCTGCAGCGCGGTGTTGCGCAGGTGCACGTTCACTTGGGCGCGTGCATGTCGTTTGCAACGCTCTGGGAACACATCATGGTCACCGCAGGGGCTCCGTTTTTGGACCCGGTCAAGCTGGAACGTGGTGGCCCGCCACCATTCGGCAACGGCAAGGAATTCTGTCGCTGGCTGGTCACAGCGGCCCTAGTCCGCGCCACGCTGGCAGGCTTCCTGTATTGGCAAGACCGTGGGCGTGTCCAGTTGGTGACGCAGTTTGTTGAAGCTGCTTGGCCGACCGAGTTTGAACGGAGGCAGCACCGGCTTGTGCTGGATTCCTTCCTTCGCGGCTCACTCACCGCTTCGGCGGAGCGGACGGCGAGCCTATACCGTCGGATGAGTGGCGTCTCGGGCACTGACGCCGAATTCCCATCGTTAGCGGACTTGCGCCAGCGCGATCCCATACGGCGCTGGCTCAACCCACAAGACGATGAGGAGGCAGACACTACGCTCTTCCGACGAGCGTTTGCGTACATAGACAGCGACTGCGACCCCAGCTTTGAGCGTCTGTTTTGGCAATACGTGCGTGTCAGAGGCCAGACTTACCGCTACATCGTGCAGGAATCAGGAACCGCTGGGCTCGACTGGTTTTCCCGCCACTTCCAGCGCATCTCGGGTGTGCGGAAGGGAATGTCACGGCGAGCGCGCATGGAGTCAGCCTACGAGCTGGAGGGTCAACATCTACGCCTGTCCTCACTGGAGGTTCGAGAGGCCCCCGAGTCTGATCCCGTCGAGATTCGTCAAATTGTGCGTGAGATAGTGAAAGCACGCCCAGTCGATCGCCAGACCGAATCGGGAGTCGTCCTTCACTTTAAGAAGGAATGGCGCGACTCGCACGGTCGTCCGCACGCCGACCCTAGACGAAGCAGCGTGCCTTGTCGATATGGACTCTATGCGCTGCATCGCCTGCGTGAGGTGCATGCCATTCGCGATGCGATTCAGAAGAAGCCATCTCTCCTGATCGGACTGCGCGGTCTTGACATGTGCTCGGAAGAGCTGTCCGTTCCGAACTGGGTCTTGCTGCCAATGCTTGGTTTGCTGCGTAAGCAGTCCCAGGAGATTGCGGCGAACGAAAGGCGTCAAGGCAGACGCTGTGAGGGACTGAGGATGACCCTTCACTGCGGGGAAGATTTTCGATCCCTCAACGAGGGACTCCGGCGACTGCATGAACCAATCGAGTTTGGCTATCTTCAGAGCCGCGATCGTGTTGGTCACGCGCTAGCGCTGGGAATCGACGTGGATCGATTTTTGAGAGAGCAGCCGTACTCCATTGAACGAGCAGAAGACCGGCTAGAGAACCTGCTATGGGAGCTGTCGCTGTATGAATCGACCGTCCTCCGCCCCAAAGGGGACCGGCGGCGTTCTATTGAAACTGAGATCCAAACGCTGGGGAGTGCCATCTACGGGGAGGTAGTAGCGCCGCATGTGCATCAGGAAGCGCGGGCGCTGCGTATGGACGGCTGGCATCTGGAGCACTGGCGCTACCCTCGGATGTATGCGCCGTTCGCAACGAAGCCTGCGGAGCGAATTCTCTTAGCGTACCTGCGTGATCCCGATGTGTATCGGAACGGGCAGCGACCTGTTCAAATCAGCAATCAGCACGAGCGAGCGTTCCTTCTGGATGCCCAGCGCATGCTCCGGGCAGAGTTTCACACTCGCCAGATCACCATCGAAGCGAATCCCAGCAGCAACCTGCTTATCGGCAACTTCAGCGAGCTGGCGCAGCTTCCCATCTTCCAGCTCGCCAAACCGAGGCCGGATGGTTGGCTGCTCAAGCAATCACGTACTTTGAAAAGTGATCTGCTCGCCAACGCTGCGCGAATGATGGAACGAACGAGGGCTCTCTGCTGTTGGGGGCAGCAAGGGGAAGCAGATCTATCCGTTGCCATTGCTGATGACGATCCCCTGACCTTCGCCACGTCTCTGCATCAGGAGTATGTGTACGCCTATTCCGCGCTGCTGGAGCTGGGATGTACGCAGCAAGAGGCGCTCGATTGGATAGACCAGCGCCGTCACCAGTCCATCGACGCGCGATTTACCTTGGATGCCAGTCGTTCAAGGATGGAGGGACGGAAAAACCATGCCTAAGTTTCGGCTCCTACACATCTCTGACCTTCATTCGCGCGGCTCCCGTGAAACCGAGGCATGGCGGAGACGGCGAGTCCTAGGGGATAGCTTCTGGCAGAACTTGGAAGATCTACAATCCGACGGGGCATTCGATCTGATTTGTTTCACCGGCGATCTGGGGGACTGGGGTCAGCCGGATGAATACGAGTCCGTCGGCTCCTTTCTGACAGAGCTGCTGGCTCGTTTGGGTCTGGCGAAAGATCGGCTATTCCTGGTGCCGGGAAATCACGACATCGCACGTCGCATTGCCAGCGATTCCTGGACACAGGCACGATCCGGTTTATTGGGGCCAGATGTCCAGCAAGCGGCGTCGCGCTTCATGGCTGGCGGGGCTGCTCCGCTGGGTGTCGACGCTGGCCTGCGAGACGCAATCCTGCATCGACAAGGTGCCTACCGGCAGTTTCTGGTCGACTTTGGGCTCCCGGCGCAGTTGCCAGAATCATCCCCACATGGTCGGCTTGGCTATCGCATCAGTCTTCGGCTGCCAAGTCTCCCCTCCGATGTTCATCTGATTGGACTCGATTCATCCTGGCTTTCCGGCGATGACAGTGATGCTGGCAAGCTGCTTTTGACTGAAGACCAGGTGATGCGGTTGTGCTCGGATGCAGGGGGTAAGGCACTGCCGGGGGTGCGGATTGCGCTACTCCATCATCCGTTGACGGACTTTGCCGACGGGGCGCACTGTCGACGGCTGTTGGCAGAGCATACGGATCTGTTGCTGCGTGGGCACCTTCACAGCACGGAGTCCGAATTGTGGGCCGATCCCAACAGACGCTTACCGCAACTCGCGGCGGGATGTCTATACGAGGGTCACTCCGCAGACAGCTATCCGAATGCGTGCCAGGCCGTGACAGTGCATGTCGGTGACGATGGCAGGCCGCAGCGGTTTGATATGCGGTTTCGGGCATTCTCTCCGCGTGGGGGACACTGGCATGACGATGGCAGCCTGTACCGGGCGGCGCAGCACGGACGACTAACCATCAGGGCGGATGGGACGGTCATCGTCCCCGGCCCCCCCAAGCACTTCCATGTACCGTTGGACGAGAATCCCTACTTCACAGGGCGCGATGAGCTATTGCGGACGCTGCGCTCAGCACTGACAACACAGGGAATCGCTGCGGTGACGCAGCCGCAGGCGATTAGCGGCCTTGGCGGAATCGGGAAGACTCAGCTTGCGTTGGCCTTTGCCACCCGTGAGCAGCACCGATATGAAGCAGTGCTGTGGGTGCGCGCCGATTCCGAAGACAGCCTGCGGTCGGGCTTTGCCGATCTGGCGGACAAGCTGGGACTGTTAGTGGCAGACGACGAGCAGTCGTTAGATGACTGCGTTGCGCGATTCAAGCAGTGGCTGATGGCTGCCGAGCGCGTGCTGTTGATTTGTGATGGCGCAGATTCTCCAGAGGTGCTGCGCAAGTTCCTGCCGCGGCGGGTGCGAGGACATGTTTTGTTGACATCCCGTGCGCAAGACTTTCAGGCGCTGGGTATCGTCCGGCCGATTGAGGTGATGGAGTTATCCCGGGCCGAATCGGTGCAGTTCCTGCGGCGGCGGACCGGGCGAGACGAGATTCCACACACAGGTGCATCTGGTGCCCAGCTGGCCGAGCGCTTCGCCACCGAGGAGTTGGCGCAGGCACTCGGTGATCTACCACTCGCCCTGGAGCAGGCGGCCGCCTATATCGTTGCGAAGGCGGTCTCGTTTGCAGAGTATTTGACCAGCTATAAGCAGCATCGCCTACGATTGCTCAGCCGCTCGGAGCCCATGATGGGTGACTATCCGCAGACGGTAGCGACAACTTGGTTGCTTAACTTCGAACAGATCAAGCACTCCGCATCGTCCGTTGCATTGTTGCGATTCGCAGCCTTTCTGGCCCCGGATGCAATACCTGTCGAGCTCTTGCGTGATGGTGCCGGATCCTTTGATCCAAAGTTGGAGCAGCAAGTAAGACGAGCTCAGACAGATCCGGTCGTTTGGGGTGAGCTGCTGGAACCGCTGCTGCGTTATTCCCTGGTCCGGCGTGACCGCGACGCGCAGACAATTGGCATCCACCGCATGGTGCAGGAGGTTGTACGCGATAGCATCCACCCGGATCATCGCCGTGAGTACGCGTGGCGTACGGTCCAGGCGCTCACCACTGCATTTCCCGATCCGGTGCAAGTCAACGAGTGGCCGCGCTGCGAACGAGCGCTTCACCATGCGCTGCGCGCGATTCAGCACTGCGATGCGTACCGATTCGAAGGAGAGCTGGTCGCTCGCCTTCACAACCAGGTAGCGCTGTATCTAGATCACCGTCGGCAGTATCGCGAGGCAGAGCAGATGTTTCGGAAGGCGATTGCACTGCGACAGCAGCTCGAAGAGACGAATCGTTCGACACGGAGCAATCGAGTCAGCCTGGCCGTCAACCTGTGCAATTTGGGAGCGCTGTTCACTGATCTGGGACGACATGCAGAGGCCGAAGCCCCGATCTTGCAGGCAGTGCAGTTGTTGGAGCAGAAGGAAGGCCGCGATAGTCCCTATCTGGCATTCCCACTAACCAGGCATGCTGGCTGGCTGAGTCGTGCTGGTCGGTATCGAGAGACAGCGCCAATACTGCAGCGAGCTTGGGAGATGGCTCAATGCGCGCCGGAAGCCCTTCTGAAATGCGGAACGGAGATTCTGACCGCGCAGGCCACCAATGCACTCGATCTTGGTCAGATGGACTCTGCGGCAAAGCTCTTTGACATGGCGCTGGCAGCGTGCACTGCCCTACACGGCAAGGACTCGGTCGAATACCTACGGATCCGGATGCAGCAGGGACGCTTGCAGCGGGAACAAGGGCGGTACCAAGATGCCGTCCAACTGAGTTTTGAAGCGCTTTCAGAAACGGAGAAGCTATATGGCCCGGAACATCCTCGGTACGCGAACGCCGCAGGACACCATGCCAAGATCTTGCTAGAGCAGGGCAAGTACGAGGACGCAAAGGGACTGTTGGAAGCCGCACGGGCCTTTTGGACGAGCGAACCAGGTGAAGGAGTCGCGGCACTACCGGACACACTGCTGGATCTGGCCTCCTGCTACCGACACTTGGCGAAGTACACGAAGGCGGTCAGTCTTGCCAAGGAAGCCCTCAGTCTAGCCGAGGCCCAGCACGGGCGAGATGCCCCCAGTCTCTGGCCATACCTCAATGAGCTGGGGCTTATCTACTGGAACCAAGGGCTCCCGGACGACGCACGGCAGGCTTTTCTCCGGGCCATGGAACTGGCCCGAAACGGTGGTGGCCAGAGTCAGTTGACGCTGGCAACGCTGCACAACAACCTGGGGCTTATCTACCAGGAGAACGGGCGGCTACTCGATGCGGTGTCGGAGTACGAACAGGCGAGACGAATCGCGGAGGAGAACGTAGGCCCCGAACACCCCGACGTGTGCTTGTACCGACATAACCTTGGGGGTGCCTATGTCCAGTTGGAGCGTCATGTCGACGCAAAACCTTTGCTCGAACAGGCTCTAGCCGGGTGGCGCAAAACGCGTGGTGAGCTGCACAATGACGTGGCCATTTGTCTTTATAGACTGGCCCAGGTGAACCAGTCGCTCGGCGATGATGAGCTGGCGGAACGGCAGCTGCGAGAGGCGCTGACCATCAGTGAACGCTCGCTCGGTGCGGAACACCCAGATTTTGCGCACGCAATCGTCGCGATGGGGGAGCACTATCGTACGCGCGGACGGCATACGCAAGCGATTGCTCATTATGAGCGAGCGTTGGGCATTTTTCGCCGGGCGGAAGCCATTCCTGGGACTATCGCAACAGTCGAAGCGAGGCTGGCAGGCTGTCTCGCCGCCGATGGCAGGATTGCTGAAGCGGAGCGAATACTGCGGGAATCCATCTTGCAGCAGGAGACCAGGTGGGGCATCCATCACCCAAGCCTCATTCCCACGCTAAATGAGCTGGCGAACTGCCTCCAGATGCTGCGGAAAACCGAGGAAGCCGAGCAGTGCTTGAATCGTGCACTGAAGTTGGTTGAGAGCACCCCGAACCAAGGAGGTGCAAAGCGCGCAGTTATTCTCACCAACTTGGCGGTACTTCGCCAAGAACAAGGACGACTGGACGAAGCAAGGCAGTTCCATAATCGAGCGGCGGAAATCTGCAACGATGCACTGGGGACAACCCATCCTGTCGCAGCCTTGAGCCATGCAGTTCTGGGCGAACTGGCCATCATGCGAGGGCAACCGGACGAAGCGAGGCAGCATCTCGCCCTCTCAGAACAAGTTACAACCGCAGGACGTCCGCGGGCAGCAGCCGTGGCGCTGCACATTGGCCGCACGCAGCATGAACTTGGCGAATACAAGGCTGCTGCGGCAACGATGCTGAAGGCTGTCGAAGAGGCAGAGGCAAATCACGGGTTTACATCCAAGGAGCGTCTCAAACTGTTGGAGAGCTTGTTGTCGAGCCAAATGGAACAAGGTGATCTGAAGGCCGCCGAACAGACGTTGCGCCAGGTCGAACAACTGCGAGAGAAGGACCCAACGACTTCCCCCTCCCTGCGGATGCTCTGTGCTCAGGTGACCGCAACGCTCCTTCGCTATCAGGGAAAGCTCGCAGAAGCGAGGGTACTGCTAGAACAGACGCTGGCGGAAAGCGAGCGACATCGTACGACGCCTGCTTGCCTCGTGCACGAGATCACGATGATGAGTAACCTCGCAGGCATCCTCGAGTCGCAGGACGCCAGGCGTGAAGCTGTGCCTCTGTATGAGCGCGCGCAAGAAATCCTTCCACTCGTCTCAGACCTGCGCATCAGAGAGCGGCTTGAATTGAGTGTGATTGCGAATCTGGCCACTAATTTGCTGTCACAAGATGAGACTACGAAGGCAGAAGCGCTGTTCGCACGTTCGCGGGCTCTGAGGGAGCGAGTTTTCGGGGCCCAGCTGCCACCGCAAATTCTCCTTCTACAACAAGAAGCGGCTCTCGCTTCAAAGAAAAACGAGTGGTCGCGTGCGAGAGAGCTGCTGGAACAGGCGCTCACTGCGGCCCATTCCGAGTGGTCAGCGCAGCATCCATCCTGGTCCATTCTTCGGCGTAGTCTCGGCGAGGCATACCTGAATCTCGGTGATCTGACAGCAGCCGGGCAACAGGCACAGCAGGCGTTGACTCATGACGAACGGGTCTATGGACCGATGGCTGTGCAGCTGCGCGCCGATTTTCGACTGCTCGCCAGGGTCTCCGCAGCTGGAGGTGACCACGCGAACGCTGTTGCCTGGGCAGAACGAGCGGCGCAGATCAGCCGAAGTCAAATCTCCGTAGATCCGAGCGCAGCCTTTCTGGACGAAGGAACCCTCTCAAACCGCCTGCGAGATGCGGGCAAGTTTGAAGAAGCTTTCGCCGCATTGGAACGTGCGTTTGGTGTTCTCAAGCAGTACCCGAAGATGGCTACAGATTCCGTCAATGCCTCCATGCACCTGGCCAAGGGCGTGTTGTATCGAGCGCTTGAACAGCTACCAAAGGCATTGGAAGCGTTTGGTTCTTCTGTGCAGATGTTCCGCGCGATCCCAAGCTTGACCGATAGTGACCGTCACGGGCTCGGATCGGCGCATCATGCTCGGGGCGACTGTCATTCCCGTTGCAGTCAGTTTGCCGAGGCGAGACAGGAGTATGAAGAGGCATTGCGCATCAGACGCTCAGCCTCCGCCCGAAATCTGGGGGAGGAATCGTGCACATTGCACAACTTGGGACAGCTTCGGATTGTCGCCAACGATCTGGCAGGGGCAGAACCGCTGTTGGTCGAGGCCGTCGATTTGGCCGAGCAGGCGCAAGACGCTGGGATGTTTGTACAGGCCACCCGGAGCTACGCCAGACTTCTGCAGTGGCTTGAGCGCAAGTCCGAGGCGAAGCATGTGCTGTCGGAGATCCTTCCTCTTGCAACGGAGATCTGTGGGGCGGAAAGTGACGTGGTCAAAGAGCTCGTGCAGCAGCTCGATGATGTTGGCGAGCAGTCGAAAGGATAGCATCCCATCATGATGGGATAGCTCTCTACGCTCACGCGATTCCGCGACGGCTTCGGAGCTATCACAACCCAGAAAGGACACAAGAAAGGCGAGTGTCGGATTTCCGGTGGCGGGTGCTCAAGTCCTGCGAATCAGAACTTGCATGAGCTTGGGAGGGGTACGAGCGGGCACTTGTCCGCTCCGCCTTCACATCGAACATGCATGATGCAAGTGGCGCTCCCTTTGAGTTGTTCTGCGATGAGCAGCCATCCATACATGGGCTTCGTCGTCGTCTGAAACTTCCCATACGCCGCGTAGACAGATAGCGTGCGCGCCGTATCGAGTTTCGGTTTGCTACCCAGTGCATCCGGAGCCTCACGAAGCGCCGTGCGAATCGGCTGGACTTGGCATGGGATGAAGACTTCATCGTTCCGGAGTTCCGTGCGAATGACGCCTCCCCCCTTGAAATCGGGTTCCAGCGTTCCTTCCTCATCGGTCGGCGACCAGCTCCACATCAACGGGGCCCGCGATGGCGCACTGTGAAGCTTGTCCCAGTCCCCGGTAAAATCGTACCAATCATGATTGCTGGCATTCACGACCCACCGCATTCCCGGCGCGGCCGGTTGGATGGCCTGCGGCAAGACACGGTACTGCACAGTCTCTTTCGATGTCGTCGTCAGAGCTGGCGCGGTGTGCCCGCACATCTCGCCGTTGCCTGCCCGAGCGGATGGTTCCTCGGACAGCGTTCGCTCGGGCACTACGGCGCTGGAAACAATCCAGCCCTGATTGCTGGTGCCGCCTGGCCAGACACGAAACAGAGTTTCCGTTCCGAACTGCAGCGTCTCTAGTGTCTGAATTCGAATATGCGTTTTTGTCGTGGTTCCATCAGGGTTGTGCTTGGTGATGCCATCGAGCAGACTCACGTCGCCAAGAATCCGATGGTTCGCATCGTAGGTGGGGATGGGGTCGTGCAACATGCGCACCACCTCAATCCCGCCACGATCAATGCCGTGCTGAAGACCACTCTTGTTGAAGGTGCTGGCTGCTACGTACGTGAAAGTGAGACTAGACGCCGAAGTGCCCATGCGCTCATCCGTCAAGTCGTTGCTGGGCAGGCAGCCGATGGCAAGGAGTGGCAGGAAGGGAAGG
>Ga0075163_10007498_pt1 | contig 14420 bp, 11 predicted proteins | sample JI1023141ADNA_FD_71478 | JGI IMG/M metagenome (GOLD analysis project Ga0075163, IMG submission 71478) | Wastewater effluent complex algal communities from Wisconsin, to seasonally profile nutrient transformation and Carbon sequestration -... | ecosystem: Engineered > WWTP > Effluent > Algae...
CCTGTCGGTGGGGGAAGGGGCCGACGCTCGCGCCCTCGACGACGGCGGCGCGGCCGTCGTGCTCGCGGGCGTGTGGAACCGACTCGGCCCGCCGGCGGAACCGTGGATGATCGACGCGGCGGGCGTCGACGCGTCGTGGTCGTGGTGGGGCGTCGACCTCGACGCGTGGTTGGCGCGCACGCGCGCCTCGAGCGCGGACTTGTCGTTGCCGCGACTGGTCGACGACGAGGCGGGTCGCACGGTGTCCGCGCACGTGCTGTCGCCGCGGCGCGCGGCGCTCTGGCGGTTCCTGCGCGATTCGCGCGGCGACGCGTACGTGCGCGAGTTGTGGCTCGGATCGCGGACGTTGGACGTCGACGCGAACGCCACGCGAGCGTTCTCCGACTGGCTCGCGTCGCGTGTGGAGCGCGGCGCGTCGGCCTTGTCCGCGTCGCGGCTCGAACGTCGCCGCGCGCGCGAGCGCGTCGGCCCCGTGGAATCGGGTGGAACGGGCGTCGTGCGCGGGCTGGGCGCGTGCGAACCCTCTCCCGATCCGCGCGACGCCGCGCGCGAGGGCTACGGCAGCCCCGCCTTCGAGCGCACGTTGGCGCGCGCCGTCGAGACGGGCGCGAACGCGATTTCGATCGGGGCCTTCACGCGCGACGTGGCCGGACCGCCGGCCCTGTTCGACGACGCGCGTGCGCACGAGCTCGTCGCCCGCGAAGGAGACGCACGCGTGTTCGCGGCCCTGGTCGCGGCCAAGTCGCGCGGTCTCACGGTCTTCTTCGCGCCGCACCTCGTGGCCGGCGACGGCGGCACGTGGGCGGGGACCTGGACGCGCGCGAATCGCGCCGAGTGGGAGGCGTTCTTCGAGCGTTACGCACGGTTCGTCGAACACCACGCGCTCACGGCGGAGCTGGCCGGCGCGGACCTGTTCTCGATCGGCAGCGGTCAGTGGGCCGTCACGGGCGGCGAGCCGGAGGGGCGCCGCGTCGATCCCGAGGAAGCCGGTTGGCGCGCCGCCGGTTGGGCTCGCGTCGTCGCGTCGGCGCGCGCGGCGTTCGAGGGGCGTCTCGTGTACTCGGCCGGTGCGCCCGACGAATTGCCGCGGGTCTCGTTCTTCGGCGACGTCGACGTCGTCGGGCTCGAACTCGCGCCCGATCTCGATCGCGACGACGCCTCGGACGGTTTGTACGCCGGCGCCGAGATCGGACGGCAGATCGAGATCGCGTTGACCGTGCTGGACCGCACGGCGCGCACGAGCGGCAAGCCCGCGCTGATCACGCAGGCCTCGTTCCGCCCGGCGTTGCGCGGAGCCGCGCGCGCGTTGGGACCGGGCACGGCTTCGTCCGCGTGGCAAGCCGCGCAGTACCGCGAGCTGCAGCGACGTCTCGAGGCCTGGCGCGGACGCCTCGATCTCTTCGGTGTGTTCGCGTGGCGCACGGGCGACGCTTCGGTGGGGGGCGAGCACGACGTGCGCGTCGACGGTCCGGACGTGCGCGACGCCGTGTCGGAGCTGTTGCGCTCGCTGCGCTGAGGGCTCGGTCGGCGACCCGCTCGCGCCCCGCGGCGCGCGCCGGTCACAACAGCGTGCCGGTCAACAGGATCTTGGCCGACGTGAAGTAGATCACGAGGCCCGTGACGTCGACGAGGGTCGCGACGAGCGGCGCCGACGCGGTCGCGGGGTCGAGACCCGCGCGCTTGAGCACGAACGGCAGCAGCGCGCCCGAGATCGTGCCCCACAACGCGACGCCCAACACGCTCCCCGAAACGGCCGCGCCGATCAGGAGCCAGTGCTCGCCGTAGAAGCCCAGCGTGGGATCGTCGGCGTTGTGGAAGAACTTCTGCCACACGAGGATGCGCAGGAAACCCACCGCGGCCAGGATCAAGCCCAGCGCGGTGCCGGCCGCGAGCTCGCGCAGGAAGACGCGCCACCAGTCGCGCAAGCGCACCTCGCCCAGCGCGATCGCGCGGATGACGAGCGTGCTGGCCTGCGAGCCGCAGTTGCCGCCGCTCGAGATGATGAGCGGGATGAACATGGCCAACACCGCCGCGCGCTCGATGTCGTGCTCGAAGTGTCCCATCGCGCTGGCGGTCAGCATCTCGCCCGCGAACAGGAGCACCAACCAGCCGCCGCGCTTCTTGAGCATCTCGACGAAGCCGACTTGCAGATACGGCGCGTCGAGGGCCGCCGTACCACCGATCTTCTGGATGTCCTCGGTCGCTTCCTCGCGCACGACGTCGACGATGTCGTCGGCCGTCACGATGCCCTTCATGCGCCCCTCGGCGTCCACGACGGGCAGCGACAGGAAATTGTGCTGCGCGAAGAGCCGCGACAGCGCTTCCTGGTCCATTTCCTCGGGGATCCGGATCAGGTCCGTCTCCATCACGTCGCGCACCAGCGCGTCGCCGCGCGCCATCATCAGCTGACGGAACGACACGACGCCCAACAGGTGAGCCTGCTGGTCGAGCACGTACGCGTAGTAGATGCTCTCGACGCGCTCGCGCGTCTGCCGGCGCAAGTAGCTGATCGCCTCGTCGACGCTCATGTCGGGCCGCAGGCGCGCGTACCGCGGGTTCATGAGACCACCGGCCTCGTCCTCCGAGTACGCCAGCAGCACGTTGATCTCGCGTCGCGTCGCGTCGTCGAGCAGGCCCAGGATGCGCGGACGGTCGGATTCGGGGATCGCCTGGACGACGTCGGCCACGTCGTCGGGAGGCAGCGCGCGGATCCACCAACGCTGTTCGGCGGTCGGCAGGCCGGCCACGATCGTCGCGCGGTCGAAGGCGGAGAGCTCGAGGAAGAACTCCTCCGCGTCGCTGGAAGTCAGGTACCGAAAGCCCTCGATGCGCGCCTCGGCGTCGAGCACGGGCCACGCGTCGCGCAGGTCGGCGGAAGCCACGCGCGGCGGCAGCTCGTCGATCTCGGGCGTGTAGTTGTTCGGTTCCACCATGATCGGGTCGGACGGCGTGTGCGGTGACCCCACGAGCACGAATCCGTCCGCCGGCGGGTCTCGACCACGACTCGCGAGGTTCTACCTCGCGACCGTGGGTTTCCCCACCCCGGAGCGAGGGCTTTTTGATGCGGACGCGCGATCCGCTCGCGACCGATCGACGCGGGACTCGGACGGTCGACGTCCGGAGCGATCGTCCGCTCCCAAGGTGCGTTCGTGCGCGTCGTCGAGTCCGCGGTGTTCGTGCTCACGCGTCGACGTCGTGGATCGCGAGCGAACTCCGACACGTACGTTCGACGGACTTCGGGCACTCGTTCGATGTCGCCTGGGGGCATCGAGTCGTGCCTGGAGGCATGACGTCGTGGGGGAGGAACGACTCGCGTCGGCGGGCCGGCCCCGGGCCCGCGAAGTTCCTTCCACGCGCGTGCCCGTGGATCGTCGCCACGGGCTCCCCATGGGGCAAATGCGATTTCCATTCGTCGGTCAAGATCCCGAGATTGCGATTTCGATAGCTGCGGGACTCTTCCCCTTCTCGCGAGATCCCTCATGTCCCATCGCTTCGCGCCCGTCCTCGGGTTCTTCGTCTGCGTCTCCACGGCTTCGTCGAGCTCCGCCGCTCCGCGCGCGCAGGAGCCTGCCGTCGTCGAACCCGCCGGCGGTGCCCCCGAACCCGCGCCCACCGTTCCCGCCGGCCTCACCGGCGATTGGGGCGGCGTGCGCGGCGCCCTCGCGGAACGCGGCGTCACGATCGAGTTGAGCGCCATCCTCGAGGCCAATCGCGTCCTGGGCGGCGGCTTGTCGCGGAAGACGACCGGACACGCTCTCTACGACCTCAACGTCGCGTTCGACATGGGCCGGTTGATCGGCCTCGACGACGGCGTCGTGGCGTTGGACGCGTACGCGACCGACGGTCACAACCCGTCCGAGGACGTGGGGGACTTCCAATCGTTCTCCGACATCTCCGCCGACGAGGTCGCGCAGATCGGCGAGGTCTACTACGAGCAGTGGTTCTTCGATCACGCCGCGCGCGTCAAGCTCGGCAAGATGGACGCGAACTCCGAGTTCGCCTCGCCCAGCGTCATGGGCGAGGGTTTCCATTCGGCCGCGGCGTACAGCCCGACCGCGTTCACCATGGTCACGTACCCGAACCCTTCGACGGGTGCGCTGTTCGGGTGCTCGTTCGACGACGATCTCTCGGCCAAGATCGCCGTGCTCGACGGAGCGGCGGCGCGCGGCGTCGCGACAGGGAGCAACGGTCCCTCGACGCTGTTCGGCTCGCCGGCCGACCTGTTCTGGATCGCGCAAGTCGAGCAGCGTTGGGCGCTGGGTGACGACGAACGCGCCGGCGGTGCGGTGCTCGGCGCGTGGCAACACACGGGCGGCGACTTCGTCACGGTCGACGGCGACGAGAAGAACTCCACGGCGGGTTTCTACGCGGCGTTCGATCAGGAGCTGGCCCGCGAGGACCGCGGCGATTCCGTCTCCAGCACGTTGGGCGTCCTGCAGTTCGGCTGGGCCGACGGCGAGATCGCGCCGGTCGACCTGCACGTCGGTGCGGGCGTCACCTTCAACGGCTTCCGCGAGCGCCGTCCCGACGACGCGATCGGCTTCTACGGCAGCTGGGTGCGATTCGGCGACGATCCGGCGTTCACCGCGGGCTCCGAGACGGCGATCGAGTTCTTCTACAAGTGCGCCTGCACGCCGCACGTCACGGTGCGACCCGACTTGCAGTACGTGCTGAACCCGGGCGGCGACGAGACCGTCGACCACGCGAGCGTGTTCAGCGTCCGCGTCGAACTGACGTTCTGACGCCGGCGCGGACCGCCTCCGCGGTCCGGCAGCCTCCGCGTGGCGGCGTCCACCGATCCGCCGTGACGCCCTCAGTCCGCGGAGCGGACGCGCACGAACGCGACGGTCACGTCCGTCTCGAGCGCCAGCGTGAACCGCGCCGAACGCGCGTGTCGGTGGCGCGCGGTGCCCTTGTCGATCCGCGCGTGGACCGTGCGGCTCGCGAGCACGCGGCCGGCCGCGTCGAGGTTCTCGACCACGAACGTGGCGCGATCCAGCGTCATCGGCCCGTCGACGCGGGCCTGGAAGTGCAGGACCGCGGCGTCGTCGAGCGAAGCGCGCGTGTCGTGCAGGAATCCGGCCGCCTCGACGCGAACCGTCGGCAGCACGGGAGCCGCCGCGGCCGACGTCGAACCCGAGGGAGCGGCGGCGAGCAGGGCCAGGAAGATCGGGAGGAGCATGGTGCGGAGTTGCGCCGTGGGCCTCGGAAAAAACTCCCGAGGGATCTGCGCCTTGAATCCTACCTCATGGGACGCGGGCGGGCGTTTTCGCGGCCGCACGGCCTTTCGAGGCCGGAATTCGACGTTCGGAGCCTCGGGACCGCGGCCAGGTCGACGCGCGTCGCGCCGCGCTCCGGTGGGCCGTCGCGGCGCGACGGATATCTCGGTTGCGCTCACGATCGGCCGGAGACGGAGTCGATAGACGCGGGACCCGCCCGACATCCTCGAGTCCAGGCATGAACAAGATCCTCATCGTCGACGATTCCTCCACCATGCGGATGATCATCCGCCGCGTCCTCCGTCAGGCCAACGTGGAAGTGACCACGATCCTCGAAGCCGCCAACGGCGTCGAAGGCCTCGCGAAGCTCACGTCGGACCCCGACATCCAACTCATCTTCTCCGACGTGAACATGCCGGAGATGAACGGCATCGACATGGTCAAGGCGGTGCGTGCGCAACGCGACGGCAAGTCGCTGCCGATCGTGATGGTCACGACCGAAGGCGCCGATTCGATGGTGCAGAAGGCGATGGAAAGCGGAGCCAACGCCTACGTGACGAAGCCCTTCACCCCCGAGAGCTTCCAGGCCGCCCTCAAACCCCTGGGGATCTAGAGACTATGAGTGACGTGAAATTGGAGTTGCCGCACGACGAGGAGCTGAACCGTCTGCTGCAGGAATCGGCTCGCGAAGCCTTCGACACGATGATGGCCGGCTTCATGGGCAGCGTCGTGCGCAGCGACTCCCAGGGCGGCGAATGCGCTCCGGCGCCGGCGCTGCCGGCGGCCAAGGTCGACCGCGAAGTCGTCGTCGACTTCAACGGTCCGAGCAACGGGTACTTCTCGTTGCGCTGCAACGCCGAAGGTGCCATGGACATCGCGCGCGGTCTCCTGATGATGGACGACTGCGAGGCGCTCAAGGTCGAAGAGGTCGCCGACGCGTTGGGCGAGTGCGCCAACGTGGTCGCGGGCCTGCTCAAGAACAAGGCCCTGTCGCCGTGCGGCGACTTCAAGATGGGCATCCCGCGCCACTGCGTGCCGTACGAGACCCGCGACCAGTCCGGATCGTCGCTCTTGTGCCACCTGAAGAACGGCGTGGTCTCGATGGAAGTCTGGTTGCAGCGCTGACGCGCCGCTCCGCGCACGGTCTCCGGATCCCGGAGAACGTCGAAGCCGACCTCGCGAGGTCGGCTTCGTTCGTTTCGGGCGCGGCGCGCGCGCGGACGCGCCGGCGGGAGCGGATCTAGCGCGCCTTCACGCCCACGCGCGGCTGCACCTTGGGCTCCTTGATCACGGTCACGCGTCCCGTGCGGATCGAGGTCGTCGCGTCCTTGAGCACGTCCTTGCCGAACCGCGCCGCCAACACGGGCTCCAACAGATCGGCCGGCATCTCCCAATTCGGGATGCGCTCCCACGAGTTCGCCCCCGTCGAACGCCGGTTCTTCTCGTCGCGCAGCACGCGCAGCTCTTCCATCGCGGCCGAGAGTCGCCCCGCGCCTTGTCCCAACAAGTGACGCGCCACGCCCCACGCGAGCTTGGCCGTCTTGCCGTCCCACGTCCCGCGGCGCCACGCGCACAACGTGCTCATCTCGACGGGCTTGCCGCCCAGTTCCTTGACGAGGTTCTTGGCCTCGGCCGGCCAGCCGCCGTGTTCGGCCGCGAACACGAACTCGCGTCGGAAGGGGAAGCAGTACACGAGCCCGTCGGCGGCGATCTCGGCTTCCCAGGCGATGCCCTGCACGAGCCAGTTGGGTTGTTGACCGAATCGACGCAGCGTCAGCAACTGCACGACGCGGTTGATCACCTCGTGATCGGCGTTCCATTCCTCCTGACCCGCGGCGCCCTCCACGAACGCGCCGGTCAGCGGATCCTCGACGGTGAAGCCCGTGTGCTTGCGCGCGACGTCGAGCCACTCCTTCAAGTACTGCCGCTCGCCCGCCAGCAGGTCGAGCAGGCTCGTGTAGTCCTCGGGGCTGTTCGGGATCACGAGCACGGCCGTCTGCGTGTCGGGTTCGATCGAACCCGTGCCCCACGACGATTGCCACGTCGTCTCCTCCAGGCTCGTGGCGGGGACGCGGGCCAGCGAGCGCTTGGGCGGCGACTCGGGATCCTCGGGGATCGGCGCGCCCGAGGGCTTGGGCGTGGGCTCGGACTTGGGTGCCGCGGTCGTCGCCTTGCGCTCGGGTGCGGGCAAGACGGTGTCGAACCAGGTCTCGGCCTTGCCCACGACGCGCAACGTGTCGGAGAGCCGCGAACGTCCCTTGGGCGTGACGAGCAGGAGCCGACCTTGCGCGTCGAAGTCCATGCGGTACTCGGCCTTCTCGGCGAAGGGCGTGAAGCGCGTGACGGCTTCCTTCTGCGCGACGGTCAGGTCCCCGGGCAAGTTCCGCGTCGAGTAGGTCTTGCCCTTGAAGGTCAGCGGCATCTCGCCCGTTCCGGCGGTGACCGTGGGGGTCAGGGCCGACCACAGGGCCAGCCACAGGGCCGCGAGGGCCGTCGTCGTCCGTGTCGTCGTCATGTGCGCGCCTTTGTATCCGGTGTCCGGGACGTGCCTACGCACGTTCTCGTGTCCCTACTCGACTCTTGCTTCGACTCTCTCGTGGACTCTCTCTTCGACCGTTTCGTCCATGGGCTCGTCCGCGCCCGCGTCCATCCGGTCGGCCGAGTCCCGCGGTCGGTGCCGCTCCTCGGCGTTGCTCCCGCGTCGGGTGACTCCGCACCCGCATCACGGACCACGTTGGAACGCCGCGGGTTGCGTTTTCTTCGTGGCGATCGAAGAAGAAATCGTGCAACCGCAGGCGGAGCGCCGAGTTCGCGACGCGCGGGAAACCGACGAAACGAGCGGAGGTTTCTCTCCGAGTCCGTCGCCGGGGTGTCCGTCGCCGGGGCGTCGTGGACGGGGTCTCGTGGACGGGGTGTCGCCGACGGGGTGTCGTCGACGGGGGGCGCCCGTCGACACGTGCGCCCGGTCGCGGGGGCCGCTCCCCGAGCACCACTTCGTCAGCGGCGTTCGCCGAGCCAGCGCGTGAAGCGCGCCTCGAGTTGCGGCAGGTCGAGCTTCAACACGGCCGGTACCACGGTGCTCGCCTTCTCCTTGGCCACGCCGACGCGGCGCAGGATCTCGGGCGTCTCGTTCGGCCGACCCTCGATCAGGTACGCCGAGAACGCGTAGGCCAGCACCATCTCCTCGGTCGTGAGCGTGTTGACGTCGCGCTCGAGCACCGTCGCGAGCGGGGGGTGCTGCGGAGACTGCATCAACGTCAGCGCCTCGTTCATCCAGTTCACGTCGGTCGTCATGAGCTTCTTGCGCAGGGCGTCGGCCTTCGACGTCGCGCCCGGCTGCGTGAACCACGTCAGGCGCGTGCCCACGATCTCGCGGTTCAAGTACAGGCCCATGCCCTCCCAGGCCCAACCGTGCTGCAGACCGATGCCGAACGCGCGCCCGAAGAGGTCGTTGAGCGACGAACGCGAGGCGTTGTCGATGCGCTTCGGACCCTTGTCGTCCCACGTCACGACCCGCGGCTGTCCCGGGATCTTGGCGCCGACGCACTTGCGCAGCGTCTCGCGGAACGTGGGGTCGAGGCGCGGCAGCTTGTCGACGAGCGGGCCGTTGTCCTTGATCGACGTCAGCACGTACACCGCGAAGTCGGGCTCGAGCGCCACGTCCGCGCCCAGCGCGATCTTCACGAGTGCGGGACCGATCTCGCAGGCTTGGGCGATCGCCGTGCACTCCTCGGCCGGAGCCGTTCCCAACACGCGCAGGTGTCGCGTGCCGAGCTTCGTCGTGAACGCGACGCCCAACGCCTTCTCGTCCTCGGTGGGTTCGACCTTCCACACGTCACCGACGGCGGCGCGGGCCTTGGCGACCTCGTCCTTGATCGCCATGCGTCGGTCGCGGCCCATCGCGGTCTCGCCGAGCACCCACGCGTCGCCCATGCGCACTTCGCCCATCGACGTACGAACCGTCGCGTCCTCGGGATCGCCCAACAACAGCTCGGCGAACACCTTCTCGCGCACGGTCGCGTCGACTTGGAACGTCGTGAACGCGGTCAGCATCTCGGTGCGGTACGTCTCGACGGCGGCCTGTCGCTTCGCCGGCACCTCCGGCAACAGCTTGGCGTTCATGTTCTTGACCTCGCGCGGCGCGGGGTCCTGCCAGGTGCCGTCGCTCTTGCGCGTGTAGCGCAGGCCCTTGCGCGCGAACGCGTTGTCGGGCTCGAGCACCAGGATCGCGCGGTACACGCGGTCGCGCTCGGCGAACAAGTCGTTCTCCGCCGCCCACGTCGACAGCCCGGCGAGCTTCTCCACGTATCGGGCTCGCGCGGTCTTGTACACCTCGTCGAACGTGGGCTCGCCCGCGCGGCTCGCGGCGCCCCGCGCGCCGACGGCGAGCGTGAGCACGAACGTCGCGACGAGCCACAGGAACCCGAGCCGGCGGCCGCGCGGCACGCGGGGCGACTCGCGACGACGGACGAACCCGTCGACGCGAGGCGGGCCGTCGGCGTGAACGGCGTCGTCGGCGAGAGCGGTGCCGTCGGCGTGACCGGGGAAACGGAGCGGGCGCGGGAGGGAAGCGGAGTGCGTTGGCGAGCGCGACATGCGTCGGAGTCTACGCCACGACCACGGTGTCGTGAGCCCTGCTTTCCGTGTCAGGGATCCGTACACTCGCGCTCCCATGTCCGCGCCGAACCCGACCCGCACCGACACCGTGGACCCCGCCACCCTGGCCGCCGCCGACGCGCGCATCCTGGCGTTGCAGAGGCCCGATCCGAACCTGCTGTGGTTGTACGCGCTCATGTCGCTCTTGGCGCTGATCGCCGCGCCGATCGTGTTCGTGCCGCTCTACTTCAAGTATCACACCCTGCGGTACAAGCTCGACGCCGAGGGCGTCAGCGCGTCGTGGGGGATCTTGTTCCGGCGCGAGGTGCACTTGACCTACAAGCGCGTCCAGGACATCCACGTGAAACGCAACTTCGTGGAGCGCTGGCTGGGCATCGGCACGGTCGAGGTGCAGACCGCGTCGGGCAGCTCGTCCTCCGAGCTCTCGTTCGAGGGCATCCGCGAATTCGACGCGCTGCGCGAGTTCCTCTATCGGCGCATGCGCGGCCACGAGACCGCCCGCGCGGTCGGAGAAGCCACCGCGGTCGCCGGCGAACCCGCGCACGCGTCGCACGCCGAGGTCGTCGCGCTCTTGCGCTCCATCCAGACCGAGTTGGAAGCGACGCGGCGCGCGTTGGAAAGCAAGGTCTGACGTGTTCGACGCCCTCGAGAAGCCGGTGCTCGCGTTCCTGCGACTGCCCGAGCGACAACCGGATCCGCCGCCGGGCGGCTACCGAGCGATGCAGGTGTTCCGAGCCAGCCCCAAGTGGCTCTCGTATCGCCTGTTGTTGTTCTGGATGGGAGCCGCGCTGGCCGCCGCGGCGTTGTCGGCGGCCATGATCGCCTCGGTCGTGTCCGTGCAGATCTGGGCGGCGGGCGTCGTGGGAGTCGTGTCGCTCGCGGTGTTCGTGGTGCTCGCGTTCACGTGGTTCTGCGTGCGCGTCGAATGGAAACTGCGGACGTACGTCGTGACCGACCGCAGCTTGCGCGTGCGCGAGGGCGCGTGGGTGTTCCGCGAGATGACGTTGACCTACGCCAACGTGCAGAACGTGCAGGTGCTGCAGGGACCGTTGCAACGCGTGTTCGGCATCCAGGACCTGCGCGTCGACACCGCGGGCGGCGGTGGCACCCTGAAGGGCGAAGGTCACGGCACGAGCGGTCACAGCGTGACGCTGGCGGGACTCGAGAACGCGCACGAGGTGCGCGACCGGATCCTCGCCTACGTCAAGGTCGCCGGACGCGGCAGTGGCCTGGGCGACCTCGACGATCCCGAGCACGCGCGCGGCGCGACGACCGCGATCGCGGCGACGCCGGACGTGCTCGACGCGTTGCGCGGACTGAAGGGATCGGCTTCCGCGCTGCGGGCGTCGGTCGAACGCCGCACGCGGCCGATCTGAAGGACGCATCGTGGTCCCCGACGAGTCGATCCCGAACGTCGCGTCGGCGCAGGTCGCGTCGGCGCACGTCGGTACGGCGCACGTCGGGACGGCCCACGTCCTGACGGGGCACGTCGGGTCGGCGCAGGCGGCGAGCGACTCGACGTCGCGCCCGCGTCTCGGGCCGCTGACGGAGCTGGACGGCGTCGGTCCGGCGCGCGCGAGTGCCCTGGCGACGCTGGGGTTGCTCGACGTGGGCGACCTGTTGTTCTTGATGCCCGTTCGGCTCGTGCAAGGCGACACGACCCGCTCGATCTCCGTCGCCCTGACGTCGGTGGGCAAGGACGTCACGATCGCGGGCCGCGTGGAGCGAACGACGTTGCAGCGTTTCGGCAAGCGCTCGACGCTGCGCGTGACCGTCGTCGACGACACGGCCGGAATCGTGGCGCTGTTCTTCAATCAACCGTGGCTGCGCAAGCGCTTCGTGATCGGCGAGACCGTCACGCTGCGCGGCAAGATCGCGGATCAGAAGGGCCCCGTGCTCCTCTCGCCGCGCGTCGGTTCGATCGACAAGCCGCTGCCGGCCGCGGGGGAACTCACGCCCGTGTATCCGTCGGCCGAAGGTGTCTCGTCGGAACGCGTGGCCGAACTCGTGCGCGTCGCGCTCGCTCGCTTGGCCGACGAAATCGTCGATCCCATCGACGCACGCGCCTTGGCCGCGCGTGGGCTGCCGACGTTGGACCGAGCCGTGCGCGACTTGCACGCGCCGCGCGATCCCGTGTCGTACGAAGCGGCGCGGCGACGCATGGCGCTCGAGACGTTGCTCGAATTGGCCGCGCGACTGCACGAGCGTCGCGCCGCGGCGGCGGCGGGCGAGGCGCTGCGCGTCGTGATCGACGACGCGGAGGACGCGCGGATCCTGGCGCGTTTCCCGTGGACGTTCACGGCGGCGCAAGCGCGCGTCGCGAGCGAACTGCGCGCGGACCTCGCGCGCCCTCGACCCATGCGCCGACTCTTGCAAGGGGACGTGGGCTCGGGCAAGACCGCGTTGGGCGTGTACGTGGCGATGGCGGTCGCGCGCGCGGGAGGCCAGACGGCGTTCCTGGCTCCGACGGAACTCCTGGCCGAACAACACCACGACGGTCTGCGAGCCATGCTCGAGCGCGCCGGACTGGAGCCCGTGCTGTTGACGGGTTCCTTGCGCGCGCCCGATCGTCGCGCGGTGCTCGCGCGCCTGGCCGACGGCCGGGCGCACGTGGCGTTCGGAACGCACGCGCTGTTCAGCGCCGACGTCGTCTATCGAAGGCTCGCGGCGTGCGTCGTCGACGAGCAACACCGCTTCGGTGTCGCGCAACGCGCCGAGTTGCTCGAGAAGGGCCGCGACGTGCACGCGCTGTTGATGACGGCCACGCCCATTCCGCGCACGCTGGCGCTCTCGCTCTACGGCGACCTCGACACGAGCATCCTGAACGAACGTCCGCCGGGTCGCGGGCCGCTGCGCACGAAGTGGGTGCGCGGCGCCGACAAGAAGAAGAGCGAGAGTTTCCTGTTGGAGCGTGCACGCGCCGGCGAACGCATCTACTGGGTCGTGCCGCGCATCGGCGGCAACGACGACGAGGGCGTCGATCCGGTGACGGAGATCAGCGCCGAGGCACGATTCGAGCGCCTGTCGCGTTCCGAGCTGGCGCCGTTCGGTGTCGAACTCGTGCACGGTCGCATCCCCGGCGACGAGCGCGCGCGCCGGCTCGACCGCTTCCGCCGCGGCGAGACGCGCGTGTTGGTGGCGACGACCGTGATCGAGGTCGGAGTCGACGTGCCGGAGGCGACGGTCATGGTGATCGAGGGCGCCGAACGACTGGGGTTGGCTCAGCTGCACCAACTGCGCGGTCGCGTCGGACGCGGTCGCGCGGATTCGTGGTGTCTCCTGTTCGGCGCCACGTCCGCCAAGGCGCGCTTCGAGACGCTCGAGCGCACGCAAGACGGCTTCGTCATCGCGGAAGAGGACCTGCGCGCGCGCGGCATGGGGGACTTGACCGGACTGCGGCAGGCGGGCGAGAACGCCGAGGGCTTGGCCGACGTCGATGCGGACATGGACCTCTTCTCGTTGGCGCGGTCCGTGATCGCCGAGCAACCCGACGTGTTCCGGCTCTATCGTTCCGTCTCGGCCCAGCGACCGACGTCCCACGCTCCGTGAACGTCAGGGTCCGCATCGCGCTCGCGAGAAGCTCGCGATCGGTGCTCGAAGCACGCCGGGCCGCGGTCTACGAAAGCGCGACGAGTCTGCTGGTGCGCCGACCCGGGCGCGCGCGACTCGAGAGTCCGCGGAGAGGAGCACTCGCTTGAAGATCGCCATCATCGGAACCGGAAACGTCGGCGCCGCCCTGGGTGCCCTGTGGTCGAAACACGGACACGAGATCTTCTACGGCATGCGCGACCCCAAGAAGGGGCCGCCCCAACCCGGTGCCCTGCACGGCACGACCGCCGAAGCCAGCGCGTTCGGCGACGTGATCCTGCTCGCCACCCCCTGGGATTCCACCCCGGACGCGATCGCCCAACTCGGCGACGTCAGCGGCAAGATCCTGATCGACGCCACCAACCCGCTCGCCAAGGACCTCACCTCCCTGACGATCGGCCGCACCGACTCCGCCGGCGAAACCATCGCCCGCCTCGCCCCCGGCGCCCGCGTCGTCAAGTGCTTCAACACCCTCGGCGCCAGCAACTTCTCCACCCCCGCCTTCCGCGACCAACTCGCCACCATGTTCCTCTGCGGCAACGACCCCGAAGCGAAGGACATCGTGAGCAAACTCGCCGAAGACCTGGGCTTCGACGTTCTCGACGCGGGACCGATCACGCAGGCGAGGGTGTTGGAGCCGTTGGCGTTGTTGTGGATCAGTTTGGCGTACAAGGTGGGGTTGGGGCCGGGGATTGCGTTCAAGGTGATGAGGCGGTGAAGGCTCCTCCATCCCCGGAAGCTGGTCCCGTTGGCTGTGCTTGGAAGGCCAGCGGTATGGGTTTCCAGCGCAAGAACCGCTTGCGCGTGAAGTGCTCGGTCACGACGCCCAGCGCCAAGGCCGAGGAGAGGTCGCGCGCTTTGTTCGTGAGCACGCGCACGTAGTTGCGGTAGCCGTTCCAGATCCACGCGTGCCACGACAAGCGCTCGCGCTTCTTCGTCGTCGCCCACGTGCGCCGCACGATGCGCGACATGCCGTCGCGCATCATCGCCAACGTG
>Ga0075163_10007499_pt1 | contig 14420 bp, 12 predicted proteins | sample JI1023141ADNA_FD_71478 | JGI IMG/M metagenome (GOLD analysis project Ga0075163, IMG submission 71478) | Wastewater effluent complex algal communities from Wisconsin, to seasonally profile nutrient transformation and Carbon sequestration -... | ecosystem: Engineered > WWTP > Effluent > Algae...
CGGCTTGCGAAGTGGGGGGTGTGCTACGGTTGGCCGTGCCAGGGTAAGCCAGGCATTATCCATGCGGATAATGCAAAGGAGTTCCGAGGAGATACTTTGAAGAATGCGTGCCAAGAGAATGGCATTAATCTGACCTATCGGAAGGTAAAAAAGCCAAACTACGGTGCCCATATCGAACGGTTGCTTGGGACGCTATTAAGTGAAATTCACGGCTTGGCAGGAACGACATTCTCGAACCCTCAGGAAAAAGGAGAGTATGACTCCGATGCCCATGCATCAATGACGCTTGAGGCGTTTGAGATCTGGTTGGCTAATTTGATCCTAGGGGATTATCACAATCGGCCTCACAGTGAGTTGAAGTGCGCGCCGATTCGGAAGTATAACGAGGGAATTCTTGGTGATGATGAGACGCCGGGCGTCGGATTGCTACCGATTTCCGCTGATCCTGAAAAGTTGAAAATTGACTTTCTTCCGATGGAGTTGCGGACAATCCAGCCAGATGGAGTGACTTTGGACTGGATCAAGTATCACTCGCCTGTCCTTGATCGATGGATCGGTGCGACCGAGCCAAAGTCAAAAAAGCAAGCCCGGAAATTTATTTTTCGTCGAGATCCAAGAAATATCAGTTTCTTGTACTTCTGGGATCCTGATGAGCGTCGGTACTATACAGTTCACTATCGTGATACCAGTCATCCAGCCATCAGTCTTTGGGAACTGAAGGCGATTCAGCGATTCCTGAATGACCGCGGTAAAGCGGAAATCGACGAGAATCAAATCTTCATGGCGCTGAATGAAATGCGCCGGATCGAAGATGAGTCAAAGAGTCTCACTCGCCAGGCGCGTCGAGATCGCGAGCGGCGCCGCAAGCACCGTGAGCAGGTGCCAACGCCTCCTCCGTCCGCGGCGGAGTTGCTGGAGAAGCAAACTGCCAAGGATGTTGAAAAAACGGCAGACGCTTTTGACCCCGCCAATGTCAAGCTGATCTCGGAGGTTGAGCGGTTATGAGCGACGCCGATTCCGTAGCTGCTGATTCTAGGGATAGTCCTGAGAATAGAACCGCGAGAATCAGAGAAATAAAACGCAGCGTTTGGATCGGGTACAGTCGGGCGCAGGCGATCCGCGCGGAAATTGAGGCCCTGCTTGAACATCCTACGACACACCGGATGCCTAACATTGCGCTTATCGCGGATACGAACAATGGCAAGACGATGTTGCTTGAGAGTGTGTTCAGGAGAAACAACCCGAAAGACGATCCGAACGCCGAAAAGGCGATTTTGACGGTCGTGAAGATTGAAACGCCCCCATCTCCAAGTGAAGGGCGCCTTTACACGGCGTTGCTTGAGGCGCTCTGTTCGGCCCAGTCTCCGCGAGAGCCTGAGGATTCGAAGCTTCGTCGATTGCGTATCATACTTACGCACTTGGAGACAAAACTGCTGATATTGGACGACTTTTTCAATATTGGTGCAGGAACACCCACGCAACGTAGAAAATTCCTGAATGCACTTCGTAATCTGAGTAACCTGCTCCGGATCTCGATTGTGATTGCCGGTACGGCGGAAACACTTAATATCCTCTCGACGGATCCTTCTATTGCTAATCGCTTTAAACCTGTTTTCTTGCCTCGATGGGGTATGGAGAGAATTTCAGAATTTGCTCAGTTTGTGGCAACGTATGAAGAGTATCTCTTTCTGAAGAAGCCTTTCTCGATTCTTAACGAACGTGATCTGGGAAAACTTTTGATCTTGAGCGAGGGGCTGCTTGGTGAGGCTGTTGGTGTTCTGCGCTTACTCGCTGAACATGCGGTTAGTGCGAGTATTGAGTCGATTGACGGGAGCATGCTTTCTCGGGATTACGTGACCAAGCTTGGTTGGGTTCTGCCGTCGGAGCGCACGAAGTATCGTGCGTAATGGGCTCTCCCAGCCAGGTCAGTTGTGGCTGTATCGCTGTAAGCCGCAGGACGATGAGCTTTTCAGCTCATGGTTGGTACGCTTGGCATGGGGGTTGGCTGTAAAGCTTCAATACCTTTGCGTACGAGTGCTGAGGGAACGGCCGGGGTTCTTGGCCAGTGATCTTGACCGTGCCCCAGGCCTTGATGTGCTGAGTCGCTTAGTCGATGGCACAGGGGTTTCTCCAGAGCGAGCCCGGATGACCGGTCTGTCTGCGTACGAAGGGGTGCTGTGGGCTCAGTACGTAGAGAGAGGCCCTTTGCCATGGGTGTTGCCAATCGGTCGATTGGGGCGACGGCGAATTGGGCACGGCCTTCAGTATTGCAGCGCGTGCCTGCAGGAGGACCGAGTTCCCTACTTTCGTCGGCACTGGCGGTTGGCCTTCAGTGTCGTCTGCGTAAAACACGGAATACCCTTACGTGATGCCTGTCCGTTCTGTGGTGAGGCAATCCAGTTCCATGTTCAGGATTTTGGGCTTCGTTTATTGCCGTTTGAATGCATGATCACGTATTGCGCCTCTTGCGGAAAGGATCTGCGAGATGCACCACGAATGACTGATGAGCTTGTGTCGGAATCGTTGCTTCGCCTACAGGAGTTTTTGATGAACGCACTGGCGGAGGGCTATTCCTCACGACTTCCGGGTGGAAACGTGTATTCCTTTAGCCACTTTGAAGGGTTCCGTTATCTCATGCGAACATTGGCGTCAGCTGGTCGAGGGGCTCGGTTGAGAGAGTACCTCCTGCAAGGCAGCGGGCCACTTTCGTCAGGAAATGGGCAGCGTCAAGTCATCGAGCACTTACGGCATGCCGATAGACTTGTCCTCATGGATTTGTGTGCGAAGCTCTTGGTGGAGTGGCCTCATGCGTTTGTGCATGCCTGTAAGGCGAGCAAAGTGTCTAGTTCTTACATTATTCGGTACGACGCTTCGGTGCCCTATTGGTTGTATCGAGAGTTGCGATGGGAATTAGCGGATCAGGACTATGCTGCTTCTCCTGAAGAGCGAGAGGCCGTCCGGGCATACCTTGCGTCGCAGGGGCTGCCGGTGAATGACTTCGCGACTGATGTTCTTCTCGGGCGATGTCGGAGACCGCGCAGCTGCACGCGTGAGTCGGAGGAGCCGCCGATGCGGTGGAATCCTCGGGGGGCGCGAGACAGAATCCGAAGAAGTTGAAGAAACCTGGTGACAAGGTGACCTACGGTACAAACAGTGCTGCGCACTAGAGGTCTCTCGCCCTCCTGAATTGTCAGAACTTACTGCACATAACCGTAACTCAGCATGCGAAAAACAATCATCGGAGCGGTATTGGCCCTCCTTTCTGTTGGGGCACACTCTGCCGAGTGGCAACTGCGCGATGAGGTTGAAACTCCGCCAAATGCAGCAATGCTATGCCACTTTTGGGGTGTCACCTTCTTTGCACCAGGCGAGACGCCTTCTTGCAGAATAGGAACGCTCTTCACCGTAGACCTTGAAGCCAGAGTGCTTCGGTACGAAAACGCGACCGAACAAGGACTACCTCGAAACCTGGCCGCCCGGAACTTGCAGCGTTCGGTGCTAGGTAGTGCATTGCAAGGGGAAGGATTCGAGAAGCTCGAAAGCATGCGCTCAGCGTTGCTTGCTGAGCTCGAGGAGGCTCGTGTGATTGCCGAGACGAATAATGCACAGTCCGAGTACTGGGCTGCTTACAAAAGTGCGACCAGTCTCGAGAGAATTCAAGCTTTCCAAGAGAAGTACGCAGCCAACGACCCTGATGAATTGATTCCCCAATTGGCAGCAATCAAAAAATATCTGACCTTAGAGCGCTATAGGGCCGCGTATGGCAACGCGAAATCGTCAGCAGACCTCAGGAAGTTCGTCGAGGAGTACCGCGGGTTCGACCCCGAGAACCTCGTCACTGAAGCTCTCAAGCGAATTCCTCAGGTGGAGAAACAAGAGAGCCTAGTCCAGCAGAAAACAGAGCTGAAGCGTCAGGAAGAGCTGCGACAGCAAGAGCGAACCGCCAAGCAGGAGGCGGCCGAACAGGCTCGCAACCGGCTCAAGTACATCAAAAAGCTGCATTCCATGTATGCAGGCAACATCACTTCTGAGTCCCCAGAAGCTTTCAAAATCGTGTCGAGGTTCAACATCAACTGTGGCCATCCTGACGGACGAGTGCTTCCGCTCCTGCATGCCCTGTACGCCTCTATGGCGCAGATGGAGGGTTTGGGAGGGAGGATGGTCTTTTACTTCCAGAATCGTGGCCAAGCTGTCAGGATTTTCTCTGAGGTGTTCAAGAACGGGAAACCACTTGGGGAGCGGTCGTTGTACTACCAGCTTAACGAATGGGGTGACCTGAGGCCTGTCGCGGTCCGGTCAGAAGCAGTATTAAACGCATGCGTAGGCTCACAAGGCCCAATCTGGCTAATGCCTGGTGAGCCTGGCTACTGATATGTTCTCAGTCGGCAATCGGTGAGGAGGGAGTGTCAGAAATGCTCTGGATATTTAACCTAGTCGTTGAACGACTGCTTTCCTTAACCGTCAATTACCGTTTCGGGTCGGCAGTGTGAGTTCACTGGATCGACAAGCTGCCCTTCAACGTAATTTTCGTCTAAACGGCAGGTAAACGGAGTATCGCTGACCGATTCTGGTCATCAGGCTAGCGGCAGGATTGGCCGAGGACGAGTCCGTCGAGCCCGTGGCAGGTCGTCGGCCTGAGCAGCCGTTCAGTTCCCGTGGACCGAACGGCTGCAGTCTGCTCTACTGCTGCCATTCAGCGCGCAACAGACCTGAACGGTGGCTTTCAAGTTTCACGCTGGCGGGAACGCCGATTTCGCCGCTGAGCAGGTCCTCTGGCCTATGATGCGGTGAATTGTTGAATTTGGCTAAACCATCTCGATCAGAGTAACTAGATGAGTCATATTGACAGCACATTGTATTATCACTACACGACGATACCTGCATGCCATGGAGTCCTCTCGTCTCGGCGGATATGGCTGACGGATTATCGTTATCTGAATGATAAGAACGAGATTCGTCAAGGGCTAAAGGATCTTTTTGATCGCTTTGACAAGGAGGTTGCACAAGCACTTGAGACGGCGTTCTATTGGCATGACTGTTTCTCGCATCAGTGCGTCCTTAGTCTGTCGACGTCCCCCCGAATTCTGAGTCAGTGGCGTGCCTACGCAAATGATGGAACAGGGGTTGCCATTGGCTTTAGTAATTTTTTTCTTTCTCATGCAGGACTTGAATTGGTGGACTGCATCTATGAAAATCACAAGCATTACATCGACGAACTCGCAGAGAAATATTCTTCATTTGCTAAGGCTGTTTTTGATGCACGGAAAGAGCTTCGCGCCGAAAACACAATTATGACTTGGATTCAAGAGCACGCGCATTATTTCAATGCCGTCATTCGCGACGTCGTGCCATTGAAAAACCCCGCTTTTGCGGAGGAGCAAGAGGTTCGTGCATTGAAGAGCTACCGGTCGGGGGATATCAAACAGCGGCTGCGAGGAGATTTGATAATTCCATATCAGGAGGAGGTTTTTTGGGATGAGAAAGAGGATGGTGCTTCAATTTATCTAGCCGTTCGAGAAGTCTGGCTTGGCCCAAAGTGCAACGAGCTGAATAGGAATGCGATATCAAGCTACAACTTGGGACTGTGCCGAATCGAGCGGTTCGATTGCGGGTACGTATAACGATTGTCTTGCGATGCTTGCGCTTCGTAGGCTGCGGGTTACGAGCCCGGCAGGTCGCCCGCGTCTGCCGATCCGGCTGATGGTCGAGCTTCCCCATCGACAGCCGTCTGCTCGACGTCGCCTGGTGCAAGCTGGTGCTGATCGCCAAACGGTCTGGCGTGGTGCTGCGCCAGACCTTCGAGAAGGAAGGCCGCAGCCTCAAGCGGCGGGCCGGTGGCTACGCCCACGCCAAACAGTACCGGCGCCTGCGCCGAGTGCTCAAGCGCCAACGGACGATCCTGGGCCGGGTCATGCGTGACCTGGAACGCCGTTTGCCTGAGCTTGCCGACGGCATGAAGGAGATCGCCACCCTGTGGCTCGAACGGGCCTGGCGCATCCACACCCAGCGGCCCAAGGACAAGAACAAGCTCTACGCCCTGCATGCGCCGGAAGTCGAGTGCATCGGCAAGGGCAAGGCCCGTCAGCCTCACGAATTCGGGGGTGTCACCGACCGGCACATAGGAGCCATTTGATGATCGGCACAATGGAGCCAGGGAAATCGTCGGACCCCTAGGAGGAGATGTGTACGTCCCCCATGCTAGACCTAGAAAGTGGATAAAGCAGTTGGGCACCTCGAAAAACTCACTTTCCGAAAACCCGGTATCGCTAAATCAACAACTTACAACAGTGATTTCGGTGAAATCAGGGGTTTTTCGAAGTGCCCAGTTGAGGTCATCCAAGCAACCGAGGCCCAAACCGCTCCATCAATAGACGAAGAACGTTAGCGCTCGTGTAGGCCGCAAACCTCTGATGCTTGTCTTTTTTATCTGGATCCGCAAAGTCACAGACGGCCTTTAGTGCAAAAGGGAGAGGCTGGGGTTGGGACGCTCCATAAGCTGCCGCATACATCCCGTAGATTTCCATCTCAACACCGACTAGCTCTCGATGTTGTGACTTGATTTCATTAACAACCTCCCCGTCGGCAAGCACGGCAGAACCAGATGCAACCGGTCCAATCACAATCTTTGGGATAATCGAAGAATCTTCACCGTCAAATTTCGCGGCAATCTTTGTCATTGCATCCTTATCGCCACGGAGCTGTTCGACGTGCGTTCGAACCAAGGCTGGCGTGTGGAGTTGATGCGGCGCGATCGAAAACTGGGTGTTTTCTTTGTCCCGTACCCGCTTACCGCTTTGAAAGTCCCAAGCCGGGTCGGCCAGGAGGATATCTCCAAAATTCACTTTGCCAGTCACGCCTGCGCAAATGCCGCACATAGCGATAAGACGAGGTCTTAGAAGGGTGATAACTGCAGAGCTTCTTAGCGCACTGGAAACCATGCCCATTCGCGGCGCGAAGGTTGCACTGACAGTTATAGTTCGACCGGCAACCGTGAAAGAGCCGTCGTGGACAAAAGTAACGTCATCCAGAGGGCGAGAAGCAGTCCAGTTCCATGGAAGCTTCAAAACCTCTTCCAACTCCGGCTTCTCAAGGGCGCAAACCACAGCCAAATCAACTTGGTGAACTGGCCGCTCCGTTCCAGATTGCTTCCACTCGGTCTGAATATAACGAACACAGTTAACGATTCGACCGATCCACTCATCATTGCTTTCTGAATACTGGACGACCGTCCAAGTCCATTCATCAAATTTCGCTGTAACCTCACCGGCCACGGTCTTATCAGAAGTAATGCCGAGAATGCGGCCTGGTCTCTGTAGGTTGTCGCCCTCATGCAACTCGAGAAGGATGTCCATTGAATGACGGACCTCTGGATCGCCCTCGGGCCATTGTGGGAGCAAGATATCGAGAATCAGTAAGTCATAATGTATTTTTTCGAGACGATCCTTTGCGTCATTCGCACTTGACACAATATCAACTTCACCGCGTTTTACCCCGAGCCCTTCTAGCGGACTCGTCAGACGTCCATAGCGTCGAGCTTGGTCGTCGGCAATCAAAATCTTCACAGTCCCCCTCCCAGTGGAATATTAAACACGGCGAGTGTATTTCTAAGTTGGATTTTCCATTCGTCGTACGTTGAGTTGTAATGCAGCACCCCTCTTAGATGGTTCGGAAACTCCTCTTTCAATTCAGATCTGATTTGTGACAAATCAACTGGCTTGCCGGCCTCCCGAAAAAAAGCTTCATAACCCGTGATTACAATTGTCGGGCAATAAATTTCGCTGAGGGTCATGTAACGCAGTATCTCAATCCCACCAAAACCCTGGGGGCGACCACCACTCTCTCGCCCCCCTACGTCGAAAGTTGGTAGCGACATATCTAGGAGTAGCAAATCCGGCACCTTCGCATCAAGAGCATCAAGAGCGGAATTGACCGACTTTGCCAATGTGATGTCAATATTGGGCGCCATGGTTTTAAGAAAACGCTCAATGTGAGTGGATTTTGGCGTTTCATCTTCAACCAAGAGGATATGAACACTACGCATTTATCGCTTCCCTCTGTGCGATTTCGAGAACAATTAGGGAATATGTAACCTTCAATCTAAACTTGTCATCGTCTGTAAAGCCAAATTCGATCTTCCCTTTGGAGGTTTGGCGCACCACTGCAGCGAGTTTCAGAAAGCCACTTCGATTTTCGCTTCGTGTCCGCCGGCCGATGTAACCGCCGTCAATCAATTGTCTTATCTCTCTAATAGCCTCCTCTTGGCTAGCACGCCCTTGTGGTCTCGCATCGCTCGTAACTTCGACAGATAAAGTGCCATTTTTAAGGTCGGCGTGAACAAATACCCTAACCTTCGGGCTTTTGTACCCTGAATGCGCTCGCGCATTAGTCAAGGCAACAAAAACCACGTCGTGAACAAATACGAGATTAGATGCCGAAAGCTCGAGGTCCCCTTCTACCTCACGACAAATATCTGGCTCGAAAGCGCGCTGACATTTGAGCGTGGAATCAATAGCAATATCAACTATTTGCTCCAGTCGGAAGTAGCGCTTATTAGCTTCTGTATCGGCATGCGAAAACCAAGTGGCTACGTCATCAAGCGCGCGCTGCACCTCCGTTGAACACCGCCCAATTTCCATGTCCAATTCCAAAAGGGCAGGGTCGTGTTCGGCAAACTTCCTTGCCGCTGCCCGAAGCTCATCAAAGCTCTCGGCAATCTTCGTCTTGAGCTCCTCACATATGAACCGTCTCGCAATAGCGAGCGAGGTCTCGAGGGCAGCCCACAGCAATGCAATCGTGGTCTTAACGAACTCCTGAGGAGTTGTGTCCATTTGGACAAGTGCCCGAGCCAGCGCGATCAGCTGCTGCGTAAGATCTAAGAAAAGTAGCCCTCTTGGATTCTCATGCGAAAGCACATGAAAACGATTGTCTTTGGCATCGATTAGGGTGTCATCGAATGTTCTTGCAAATTCTGCTAGCGCATCGTTTAAGGCCTCTTTCGCCTCGGCAGAGATACTGGAAAATTTTTCCAGCCAACAATCGTTTCGGTGATACCCACCGTGCCCTGACTCACGTGTTGTTATTAGGCCAGCGAACTCGAGGGGCCCTCTGATCAAACCTACGAACGATTGGTGTCGGATCCGCTTGCTCAGGTAAAAATCGAACCCAAAGCTTGGATTGTTTAGAAATTCATCGCCAAGACGGCGAAGAATACTGACCAATACAGCATCGGCCTCGTTTTCCGGGTCGTAGGTAGATCGCTGGGAAGGTGATGCTGTTGCCAGCTCTTTTAAGACGTCGTCAAAGCTCTGCCTAGTCCCTATTTCCACCCCCAGAAGGTCGCGGAATCGGGCATAGTCCTCCGACAATTCCTTTGCCGCCCACCGCGTGAGCGCGTCCGTGTCCACATAAACGCGCGTCCCATCTACTATCCATTGCCCATCATCCATGGCCAGCGTGTTGGAAATGGACAAGATTTCTTCGAGGTACTCCTGCGAGTGGGCGGTATCTAATAACCGCAAGACCTCACAGATTGCCTGTCGCTCCTCCAGCACCTCTCGCGAATTCTTTAATACTCGAGTAACGTCAAGAACATTGAGGACACAAACTTCTCTCAAAAAGTAGATCAGTTGATGACGAGGATAGGCGTCCTTTAAGTCGTATAGCTTAGATGGGCGCTCCACCCCCAACCACCGGAGAAACGCGCCCGTAGCGAAACGCATATAGGAGGCGGTCGTGTCATTCTCGTTATCAGCCCACAATAGTTGTAGAGCAATTGGCGGCACGAGGGAGTGTGATACGGCCTTGTAATCAGCCCACTCAAAATGCTCCAAAGCCGATTTCACGGGCAGCAAGGCACGGTTTGCTTCACTGCGGGCACCTTCGTCCGCAATCAACTTAATCACTTTTGGCCTGTCGCCAAGCCCTGTGTACGCGTGGAGCAGCATGGACGCAGCCATCGCCCTGACCGGCTCATCTCCCGTTGCCTCACTTATAGCTGTCAGCGTATCGGCAGCTTGTTGATATTCTCCCTCTCGGAGCAATCTTACCCCTGTGAACAGAGCATACGTAATGCTGCTTATGCCTCGATATTTGCAGGCGAACCCGTTAAAAAGCTGCCACCCAGCTTCGGTCGGTCCTATATCGAATGATTTATTAATGCGGCGGCAGAGACCAACTGTCTTAGCACTTTGTGAAAAATCTTCTGCTCCAATGGTCGAACTATTGAGACCAATTAGCCACGGACGCCAAGGCTCGTCCGGGCGCGACGGCCGAAGCATAGGAAGTAAGTCGAGTACGCCTGCAGCAACGGGAAGCGCTCGAAGGTTGAACATTAACTTCCCTAACAGAGCATGATGCACATACGATCCATCGCCGCGACTTAGGACCCCCCCGATTAGATGAGATACGTGACGCGGGCGAGAAAATGTGCTGCCGCGACGACGCATCGCATGTGCTAAAGCCACTCCTGCGTAAATAAATTGCCAAGGATCGACCGTTGCAGGCGCCTTGACGTACGTTAAGGCTGATCTAACAGCCCGCTTACAGTCACCTTGAAGCAAGGGATCTGAGATCAACGTACTCCGACTTGGGACCCGTCTATCCCAAGGGAGGTCTTGGCCGATACAAAGAGCGGCCTTGAACAAGCGAAAGTCATCCATTCCGCTCAGGTTGTTTAGGCATTTCACCAATACGTTGCGAGCTTCAACCAAGTCTTCGCGACGCACAAGTTCTTGCGCTACACAGACGAATGTTTCGTATACATCGATTGAAGAGTGACTTTGCTCAACTCGCAGAATGTCTGCGAGTCCGCTCTCAGAACTCGGCAACTCTCCAGCCAAACGGTAACGTGCGTAGGTCTTTACAAAGGGCTGGTAGTATTGATGCTTATCGATGCGCTTCTTGATGTCATCGCAATACTTGGCAAGACTGCTCCTATCTTCGTTTCTCACACTGGTGTGGTATGCGGTGAAGCCTAAGAGTCCGCGTCGATACACGCTGCGCACCTCAGCCGTGAATCGCTTCTGACGCTCCAAACCGCCGGCTTGATGCTCTAATGCGATACGTAGCTGGACGGACCACATAGAGACACCGAAAGCGGTCTCTATTGCCTTTGTCGCCTCAATCGCTTCCTCAACCCTATCGCAAAAGATGAGGCGCTCCACACCCTCTACTGCCTCACGGAAGATGTTTAGCTTTGTCGAGTCCTTTTTGATTCTCGCCGTAATCCATAACAGCTCGCGCTCCAACGTTGTCACTGGCGCGTCGGTAATGACCCCTGCGAGCTCCTCATAACCGATGCATAGATGATTCAAGCCTGGAAGTTGGACCTCAATTTGGTGGTCAAGCCAACCCAGAAAACTGTCGAATTGAGAGGGGTGCAACGCCACTCTGGCATCAAGGAGTGATTCACGCAGCCCCAATCTAAGCCGCGAAGAAGATGGATACGGCCGGTCTTTGACAAACTTTCTGGACTTGAACTCGGAGATCACTCCCCTCACCTTGTTCTGTTGCTCGATAAACGCCTTATCAACTTGTGGACTGCGCTTCAAAACCCTTCCTCCCGCTCGCAAGATGTGGCAATGACCACAATCCAATGCAGATCGCATTTGGCCTCACTATACCGTTTTTCGCATTTGATCTGCCCCTCCCGTTCGAAAACAATGAGAGCTGCGATTCAGGTCTAGCAGGTTGTTGAAAAAGTCAGCGTCCCTCGCGGCTTTTTCCCCTGCCCGAAAAGTCAAACTTCAATGAGCGTCTCAAACCCGCAGCGATGCCGTTTTGAGACGTATATTCAGTTGCCGGCCCTACCTCTATTACGCAGCAATCCCAAGACCTACCCGGTGGATGACTGGGAGCGGGAGCGCAACACGCGCATCGTGCGTTGGCAGGGTAGGGGCAATCCCTGGGTGACAGAGCCGGCCAAGCTCAAGGTCGTCTGCGGCTGATGACCGCGATGGCCGATTCTCGATAGAGTCAGGCTGCGCGTTGCCGCAGCTCGGCGAGCAAGGCCTTTGCTTGCTTCTCCGTTTCGAAAACAAGTTGCAGCAGCGTTTGGACGTAGAGTGGAATGCCCCGTCCAGCCTCGTAACTGTTGCCTCCGGACTGAGTAACCATAACGCGCATCCAGAACGCGCTCTGTGTCATCCCGATGCGCTTACGTAGCGCACGAGCTGTTTCCCCTGTGACCGCAGCTTTAAAGGTTTTCACATCCGGTTTGTAGTCCTGGGGAAGTCCCTGGCGGAGTTCGGCCAGTAGTGTCAGTGCCCCCTCAGCCGGTCCATAGGCAAGTTGAACAAGTACCCTAACCTGTGCCGGTGCATGCCGCTCCGCTTCGTACCGACTCCCTCCCGACTGCGTGACGTGAACGACATCCCAGAAGTGAGCTTGGCTGTAGTCCAGCGACTTACGCAAAACCCTAAAATTTTGTCCATCGTAAGGCTCGTGATCCGGGTTGTACGTGGGTGACGGTTCAGTCCCGCGAACATGCATCACAGCGATAGGTTGAGCTGCGACGATAGGCGCAGTCTCGAGGAGTTCCGTGTCGTCGTGAGCGTAAGCAGGCGAGCAGCAACACAGGAGCCGCAAAGGCGTCGGTGTGACAGCCTCGACGCAATGGGGGGTGCCTGGAGGAATGCAGACGGTATCGCCCGTCTTGATCGGAAACAAGTCGTCGCCAAGCGTCATGCGGCCACGTCCACTGATCACGTAGTAAATTTCTTCAGCCTTGTGGTGCCGATGCAGGAGCGTTCGCTTGCCCGCCGAGATCGTGGCCTCGGCAAGGCTCTGCGCAGTGTTGCCATGCACGGCCGGATGCATCAACTCCCGGATTTTCGAGCCGTCTTTGGTGATGTATGGAGTGACTTCGAAGTACGGCTGTATGCGTCGCATGATACGGGTGACCTGATGTGTCGCAGGCCATCCAGATTGACTAGAAACGGAGACGTTACCGGGGGATTCACAGAAGGACAAGCGGCGCGCCTCAAGCAAGCATTTCGCGAGAACCGCGAGAGCCTTTGCCGGAGTTCTCCCTGTGCCATGTCCCTGCTCGTATCGGCGTCGTTGTCGAGCCGTACAAGAAAATTTGCTTGTTATGGGCGTATCTACTGCACAGATTGTTCCAATTTTAAACAGGCAAAGTCCACTTTGCATTTAATTTATACATTCACATTTTTCCGTTTTTCTTATACTGTGGTACCGTTGTAAATTATAACTAAAGGAATATGCATGAATACCCTGAATGAGCTCAAAGCCACTCTTGCCAAAATTGAAGATCAGATCAGCACTCTTTCTGTGGAGAAGGGTCGGATTGAGGCTGAACTCGAAGGGCTTGAGCGTCAGCAGGTGAAGGACGCGCTAGACAAGATTTTAGGGGAACTGAAAGCACTCAATATCGACCCGAACGAGATTGCGAAAGCATTGGGTTTTTCAGCTTCAACAGTGCAACAGAAAAAAACGCGCGCAGCGCGCGGCACGGCAACTCCCAAAGTCGCAGGGGTGCCGAAGTACAGAAGTTCCGTCGATGCTTCGCTGACCTGGACAGGCAAGGGACGGAAACCGGGATGGATTCAAACCTTCCTGGATAATGGCGGAAAGCTAGAGGATTGGCTGATCAAGGGCTAAGCTGAGGCTCAGTTATTTAGCTGTTGTGAATCGCCCCGCATTTGGTGGAGGCCCAATACTCTGAGAGGATTGAGCCATGACCAAATCAAACAAGTTTTCCCCCGAAGTCCGCGAGCGAGCGGTGCGCATGGTGCAGGAGCACCGGGGCGAGTACCCCTCGCAGTGGGCGGCCATCGAATCGATAGCCCCCAAGATTGGCTGCATGCCCCAGACGTTGCATGAGTGGGTCAAACGCGACGAGATCGATTCGGGGAGCGTCGGCAGCTTGCGAACGAGACGGCTGTGAAGCCAGCTAATCTCTGATTGGAGGGGCGGGTTTTTAACAGCATCTCCTGAGGAGCGAGAAGCTGCCCGGGCTTACTTAGCGCCGCACGGGCTTCCCATCAATGACTTCGCAGTCGACGTACTTATCAGGCGATGTCGGAGGCCGCGCCGCCGCACGCGTGAGTCTGAGGTTAAGCCCTTTTGTTGGAATCCTCTGGGACCATCCCGCACAAGGTCTCAGTGAAGCAATTGCTAAGCTAGGCAGTCGATGCCAGCATGGGCCCGAATGCGGGTACCGCTAGAAACTGAAGCTGAAGGCGCGCTGCGAAGGCAAGCGCAACACATGATCGGCCTTGAGCTTGACGCGTGCCTTGGAGGCGTCGCCGGCGTGATCTACAACAATGATCTCGCCGCTCTGATGCAGTTCGAGCAGCGTCGCTTCTATCATGCTACGCGTTGCTGGCGTTGTGTTGATCAGCCTGAGGAAAAACTGCTCGAAGGTCATGCCCTCGGCGCCCTCGAAGAGCATGGCGGGA
>Ga0075163_10007501_pt1 | contig 14418 bp, 12 predicted proteins | sample JI1023141ADNA_FD_71478 | JGI IMG/M metagenome (GOLD analysis project Ga0075163, IMG submission 71478) | Wastewater effluent complex algal communities from Wisconsin, to seasonally profile nutrient transformation and Carbon sequestration -... | ecosystem: Engineered > WWTP > Effluent > Algae...
GCGCTCCAGAGGTGGAGCGCAGCATCGCCCGGCGGGAACAGCATCCCGATGGGGGCGTCTTGGGGCCTGGGCTCTCGTGCGACATGGGTCTCCTTCGGAGGCAGCTGCCACGGCGAGCATAGCAAAGGCCCTCACTCATCTACATCAATGTTAGAAAATGGCCAGCCTGGGGTGCGCAGGGTAGGGTGCCGGGATGCCGCTGCCCGTGCTGGATGCGCTGCTGCTTGGAGTGGTCGAGGGCCTGACCGAGTTTCTGCCGGTCTCCTCGACGGGTCACCTGATCCTGGTCAATCACTGGCTGGAGCGCCAGAGCGGGGCGGGCCTGGAAGCAAAAGCGGCGAGCGATGCCTACCTGGTCATCATCCAGCTGGGGGCGCTGCTGGCGGCGATCTGGTACTACCGCCAGACGTACTGGCAGCTCGTGCGCGGACTCCTGCGCGGGGAGGCGGCGGCGCAGCGGCTGTTTCGCAACCTGTGTCTGGCGGCGCTGCCGGTGCTGCTCTTGGGCTACCTGGCAGGCAAGTGGATCAAGGCGCACCTGTTTCGGCCCGAGACCGTGACTGCGGCGCTGATCGTCGGCGGCCTGGTGATGCTGGTGATGGACGGGCACGTGAAGCGGCGGGGGCAAAGCGGAGGCGCGGCGCAGCCCGCTGGGCAGGACGGCGCGAGCCTGCCCTGGCCGCGGGCGCTGCTGGTGGGACTTGTGCAGGCGCTGGCTCTGTGGCCGGGGACCTCGCGATCGATGGCGTGCATTGTCGGCGGTCAGCTGGCAGGGCTCAGCACGGCGGCGGCGGCCGATTTCACGTTTCTGCTGGCTCTGCCGACCCTGGGCGTGGCGACGGCGTACGAGCTCTTGAAGGGCGGTCGCGGGCTGGTCGTGGCGGTGGGGGCGGCGCCGATGTTTGTGGGCCTGGCAGTTGCGTTTGCCGTCGGGTTCCTGGTCATTGCGGCGTTTCTGCGCTACCTGCGCCGCTTCGGGCTGTGGCCGTTTGGCTGCTATCGCATCGCGGTCGGCCTGCTCCTTTTGTGGGTGCTATAGTCACGCCATGTCTGCGTCGTCCGGCCGGTCCGACACCGTAGCGCTCTTTTTCACCTCGCCCCGGCAGCTGCCGAATCCCACGCGCCTGCCGGGCCGCGTCGTGGTCCTGGATGTCGCCTTTGCCGCCGACGGAATGGGCACGTCGTTTGCCGACATCACGAAGAAGCTGATCGATGCGCTGGGCGATCGATTGGCGGCCTGGGTCGATCATCACGATCACGATCGCCACATCGAATACAGAGGCGATCCGCGCTTCGTGCTTTCGACCAAGGCCGAGCACGGCGCCTGCCCCGAGATGGTGACCGAGGAGCTGGTCAGGAGCGTGGGGCCGATCGGCAGCATCGTCTGCCACCTGGATCTGGATGGACTCTACGCGGCGGCCAAGTGGCTGCGCGGCGGCACCGAGCCCTATGCGGGAGCAGACGCCGATGCCCGCGCGATCGATACGCGCACCGGCACTCCTTCTGCGCTGGCGGTGCGCATCGATCATGCGCTGCGCGCCCGCTTTCGCGATGAAGCGCTCAAGCACCGCATCGTGCACTATCTGGTGGGCGGCGCGCGCGACAGCGGCCACGGGCAGGTCATTGAAGAGGCGGCGGCAGAGTTTGCAGCGATGGCCGCGGAGACCACGCGCCTGTCGGGCCTATTCGAGCGCCGCGGTCGCACCGTTTATGTCGATGCGCAAAAGCACGCGCGCGGACCTTTCGACAAGACCGATCTGTTGCTGCACGGACAGACGCTGGCCGAGGTCTCGATCGTGCGCCACGCGGGCTTCATCACGCTGGCCGCCGGCTTCGACTCGGGCATCGACTTCGTGAAGCTCTTCACCTTGCAGGGCGGAATGCCGACGCGCGTGTCGCTTCCCGAGCAGCGACTTGACGAGGTCCTGCGCCGTCTGTCGGACTGACCTTCACACCACATTTGACACGGCGCCCTCGGTTGACTAATCTCCGTCGACTCGCGTAGACATGGCAGGAGCGCGCCTCGATATTCAGGGATTGCACAAGTCGTTCGACTTCGAAGGTCGACGTATCGATGTGCTGCGTGGCATCGACCTGCTCGTCGAGCCGGGCGAGATGGTGGCGGTGGTTGGCGCCTCTGGAGCCGGCAAGTCGACGTTCCTGCATGTGCTGGGCTCGCTCGACACGCCGACCACGGGACGCATCATCATCGATGGTCAGGACACGGTGCGGTTCGACTCCCGGCGCATGGCCGCGTTTCGCAATCACACCATCGGCTTCGTGTTCCAGTTCCACCACCTTTTGCCCGAGTTCACCGCGATCGAGAACACGGCCATGCCGGCGCTGATCTCGGGGCTCAGCCGGCCCGAGGCGGAAAAGCGGGCCGTGCATCTGCTGGAGCGCGTGGGCCTGAGCCATCGGCTTGCGCACCGGCCCGGCGAGCTCTCCGGCGGCGAGCAGCAGCGCGTGGCCCTGGCGCGCGCCCTGGTGATGGAGCCGCGGCTCCTCCTGGCCGACGAGCCAACCGGCAACCTGGACCGTCGCACAGGGGCCGCAATTCACGATCTGCTGCTGGAGCTCAACCGTGAGCGGGGCATGACGCTGCTGGTGGTTACTCACAATGAAGACCTGGCGGTGCGACTGGCCCGGCAGGTGCGAATGGTCGAAGGGCGGCTGGTCGAGGATCCATTGCCATCACCGGCTGCGACATCATCACAGGCGAAAGCAAGCGACCCGCCACCGCCGAGCGGTGCAGCGCAAGGGGGTGCGGTTTGAGGCTGCGGCTAACGGTCTGGCTGACGGCCTGGGCCCTCATTTTGGGCCTTGGGGCCAGCAGGTCGGTAGAGGCAGATGAAGGCGATGCGCTGTTCGGTCGCACCATCGAGGCGATCCGCTTCAAGGGCAATCGCAAGGTCGAAGCCGCGGCCATGCAGCGCGTGCTTTCGAGCCACGAGCGCGGCCTGCAAAAGCCGGCCACCGAGGGGCAGCCGCTGGAAGTGGGCGTCATCCAGGAGGATCTGCGCACCCTCTGGAGGATGGGCTCGTTCGACGACGTATCCGTCGAGGCCGAGGATGGCAAAGAGGGCGGCATTGTCCTGACCTACGTCGTGCGCGAAAAGCGCACGATCCGCAAGATCTACGTCGCTGGCAACAGCGAGGTAGGCCTGGACAAGGTCAATGAGGTCCTCGATCTGAAGAAGGACACCATCTACGACCCGGCCAAGGTCAAGCGCAACGCCGAGAAGATCCGCGAGCTCTACGTCGAAAAGGGCTTCTTCCTCGCCGACGTCCGCTCCGACGTGAAGATCCACTCGCCGACGCAGCTGGATGTCTACTTCTACGTCGACGAGCGCGCCAAGATCGAGGTTCGCAAGATCTCGTTCCTCGGCAACAAGCACGCGACCGAAGAGGAGCTGCGCTCGGTCATGGCGACCGGCGAGGGCAACTGGCTGGGATTTTTGACCTCGGCCGGCACCTATCGCGAGGATGCCTTCGAGCGCGACGTCCTGCTGATCACCGCGTTTTATTACGATCGCGGCTACGTCACCGCCAAGGTCGGCAAGCCGCAGATCGAGATGTCGCCGGACAAGCGCTTCCTCTATCTGGTGATCCCGATCGAGGAAGGCGAGATCTACAACATCGGCCAGCTCGACTTCAAAGGCGAGCTCATCCGGCCGCGCGAGCAGATGATCAGGGGGCTGAGCGTCAAGTCGGGCGACAAGTTCAATCGCACCAAGCTCGGCAACGACATCCTCGCCATCAACGATCTGTATAAGAACCTCGGGTACGCGTATGTCAACGTCACGCCCGAGACGCGCATCGATCAAGAGAAGCGGCTCGTCGACATCATCTTCGATCTGCAGCAGGGCAAGAAGGTCTACTTCGAGCGCATCAACATCCGCGGCAACAGCAAGACGCGCGACAAGGTCATCCGTCGCGAGATGAAGATCGCCGAGGGCGAGCTGTTCAGTCAGAGGCTGCTCGATTTTTCGAAAAACCGCGTTCAGGCGCTGGGCTTTTTTGAAAAGGTCGAGATTGGAACCGCCAAGGGCTCGACGGACGAGCGCATCGTCGTAAACCTTGAGGTCACCGAGCGCCCCACCGGAACGTTCCAGGTGGGCGCCGGCTTCTCGTCGTTTGAAAACTTCATCGGCCAGGCGCAGATCGCCCAGAACAACCTGTTCGGGCGCGGCACGACGCTGCGACTGTCGGCACAGCTGTCGTCGCTGCGGCAGCTGTTTTCGGTCAACTATCTTGACCCATATTTCCTCGACACCAAGCTGACCTTCGCCTTCTCGGCGTACAACCAGCTGCTCTATTACCCGAACTTCAACCGCACCACGCGCGGCGGCGATCTGACGTGGGGCTACATGTTCGGCGACTTCGTGCGCCTGCTTGGAACGTACAAGCTCGAGTGGGTGCAGGTCGGTCAGAACAACTCGGGCCTGCAGCTGGCGGGCTTTGGGCAGGTGCAGTCGATTGCCGGCGGAACCCTCGCCAACCTGTACCGAACCGGCTGGACTTCGTCGGTCAGGCTGTGGCTTCAGTACGATAGCCGCAACGACCGCATGTTCCCGACGAACGGCATGTTCCACATGCTGTCCGTGGAAGTTGCCGATCACTATCTCGCGTCGCAGATCGACTACGTGCGCGTGTCGGGCTACGCGCGCTTCTACCGGCCGATCTGGGGTCCGTTTACGTTCCGGCTCAATGCCGAAACCGGCCTCGTCGTCTCGCGCAATCCGAACGGCGTGCCGATCTACGAGCGCTACTTCCTCGGCGGCATCCAGAGCATCCGCGGCTTCAACCTGTTTTCGCTGGGACCGCGCATCCAGATCCAGAGCGGGCTGGAGCCGGGGGCGTTCCTGATTCCATTTACCGTCGGCGGCAACTTGCAGCTGATCGTCAACAGCGAGATCGAGTTCATGATCCTGCCGGCGGTGCAGATCAAGGGCGTCGTCTTCTTCGACATGGGCAACGGCTACAACCTGGAAGACAAGTACTGCACCAGCCAGGCGGCCAATGCGACGGTGCCCGACGTGTTCAACCCGTGTCAGAAGTACCCGACCTTCCAGAACATGCGCTACGCAGCTGGCTTCGGGTTCCGCTGGTTCTCGCCGATCGGTCCGCTCCGGTTCGAGTGGGGCATTCCGCTGAACAAGCAGGTCGGCGAAGACTCGATCAACTTCCAGTTCACCATCGGCAACTTTTTCTAATAGGGGGGGACCTTCCCGTCCCCCCTCGCTTGGCAGAGCCAAGCGAGCCTCCCCCCACCGCGCGTTTCTCGCGCGAGAAAACCGTGGGCGATGCGCTTCTGGGGCGGGAACCGGCCTGGCGTAGTTCGCGCACGGGGGAGTGGTGGCGAGGTGCTTTGGATGGGTGCGGGAAAACCCAGGATGGGGGTTTGGGGGTGGGATGGGGTGAGAATGGCTTGATTTTGACGAGAGGGGGCACGTATGCTGCCCTGCCGAGACGGGCAAGTGCCCCGGGCAACGCCGAAGCATCGTCCGCAGGTAACGCCTAAAGATCGCCAAGGATCAATTTAATGAGGCTCTACTCTGGAAAGGTCCCCGCCATCGCCGGTGAGCTGGTTCGCAAGCTCAAGGACGACGGCGACATCGAGGTGAACGACGTACACGAGGCTCAGCTCGATATTGAGGCGGTTCTCAAGGAGTATCTTCGTCTCGATCGCGAGCTGACCGAGCAGGCCAAGGACCTGATGGAGCGCCGCAAGCTGCCCTACGAGCAGTTTGGCAAGCTCAAGCGCGATCTCTCGGACAAGCGCGACTTCGCCACCGGCGAAGAGGCGGTTGGCTACATCGCCAACCAGATCCTGGAGGCCTTCATGCACTCACGCTTCGTCGACGAGGTCTATGCCGACGACACCGAGCTGCGCAAGAAGGTCAGCGTGATCCTGCGCAAGAATATGCAGGTGGATGCCGATATCGATCAGGAAGTGCGGCGACGCATTAAAAACCTGCAAGAGGGCACCGCCATGTGGGAAGTCGAATACCAGCGCGTGATGGAAAACGTGCGGCAGAAACACAAGCTAGACTAGGCTCGCGCCAGCAAGGCGCGTGCAATCGGGCTGCGAATCTGGCGGCCGGCCCCGGCCCGGGCCCCTGAATGACACCGAGGCCCTGAAACCGCCACAAGCAGCCCAGGAGGTACCATTTGAGTCGAGAAGATCTGGTCGAGATGAACGGAACAGTCACCAACGTGATGGTCGGTGGCAACTTCGAGGTGGTCACGCCAGAGGGCCACAAGATCCTCGCACGCCTGTCGGGGCGCATGCGCCGCTTCCGCATTCGTGTGGTGCTAGGAGACCAGGTTCTCGTCGGTGTCTCGCCTTACGATCCAACCCGTGGCCTGATTACCCGCCGGACCTGAGCCTCGCCCGCCCGCTGCTTGCCGACCCCTGCGCCCGCTCTTTTGGTGCGAGCGCAAGAAGCCTGAAACCCCGAAACGAACAAGCGGCCGGCGGCTACTTTTCTAGATCCGCTGCGAACTCGGGGCGCTGGTTGCTGGCCACGCCCCAGCGTGCCTTCTTCCACTGGCCCTGATACGCCATCCACAGCCCCATCGCATCCGTGACAAAGCGCAGGGCCACCGGCTCGCTCGCCGTCAGCTCCCGCTGCTCGCCCAGATCGTCGGCGCCGTCGAACAGCTTCACCTGACCCGAGCCGCCGACCCACAGCTTGTAGCGCCCGAGCCGCATCGAGTGCGCCAGCTCGTACTGGCTGGCCACCGCCGGCCGCGGGTATCCGGCGCCAACCCCCTGGGCCAGCCCGATGAGCGACTCGCCCTGCGCGTCCTTGACCGTGGTCGCCGGCAGCCCCAGCGCGTCGGTGAGCGTCGGCAGGATGTCCACCAGCTCCACACCCTCCTCGACCACCCGGCCAGCCGGGAACAGCGGCGGGTAGTAGATCCAGAACGGAATGTGCACCAGCTCCTGGCGCAGGGACTGGCCGTGGCCGATGCGGCCGTGGTCCCAGAACTCCTCGCCGTGGTCGCTGGTGTAGACGACCATGGTGTCGTCTTCGTGTCCGGTCTGCTTGAGCAGCTTGAGCATGGCGCCGAACTGCTGGTCGTTGTACGAGATGTCGCTGTCGTACAGCGCAATGACGCGCTCGCGATCGCGCGCCGTGACCGGCAGCTGCCCGGCGACGATGCGATCCAGCTGCGGATCCATGCAGCCCTTCACGAACGGACCGCTGTAGGGATTCGGATCGTACTTGCTGATCCACGGCTCGTGCGCCCGCCACGACACGTGCGCGTCGATGGTACCAAGGTACAAAAAGAAGGGCTTGGTCTTGCCCTGGCCCTTGGTCAAAAAGTCGCGCGCCGAAGCCACGAGGTCCTCGCCCTTGAGGCCGCCGCCCTCGTGGATGTTGTTCTTCATGAAGTCCCAGCCGTCGCCGAAACCCCAGCGCTTGCTGATGTAGCCGTTGGCGATGTAGCCGACGGTAAACAGGTTCGCCTGGTGTACCGCCTCGGGCATGATGACCAGCTGCGGCGGCAGCACCGCCTTGTCGCTGATGAACTTGTGCACCGACGGATACATGCCGGTGAAGAGCGACGCATGGCTGACCCGCGACTCGTTGCCCTGCGCGTAGGTGACGGCAAAGCGCGTCGCCTTTTCGCTGAAGGCGTCGAGCTGCGGGGTCTCGACGCGGCTGGCCTTGTTCCACAGCTTGAACTTGTCGGCGCGCGTGTCGTCCGACAGCCAGAACACGATGTTGCGCGGCTTCTGATCCTTGCGGATCGTCGGCGCCGGACCGCTGGTGAGCAGCTCCGCCGAGGTCAGCGCCACCGCCGTGCAGCTGCCGCGCGCGTGCAGTCCGAGTCGCCGGATCTCGCCGGCCTGGCCCAGCGCCGCCGGCTTGCCATCCAGCGCCAGCTCGCTCCCGGCGCCTCCGCCCTCGCGCTTGCCGTCGACGGACAGCTTGAGCGAGCAGCCGTTGCCAGCCCCCTGCACGCGCAGCGCCCCGCCGCGCGGCACGAACACGTAATAATAGAGGGCGCCTTCCCCCGGCACCTGGAGCTTGTCCCCCTCTGCGAGCCGGGGCGGCGTGTAGTCGGCCGGCGGCGCAGTGCCGCCAATTTGGACCCAGTCCACCGCCGCCGCGGCTTTCTGCGGGCCGCTCGGGCCCTGAATCGGCCAGGTGCCGACGCTGGCAAAGGTCAGGGTCAGGCTGTTTTCGCCCGCGTGCAGCGCTCCGCCGGGCAGCTTCACCTCGGCGACCTGCCAGCCCGGCTTCAAGGCCACCGCCGCGCTCGCCTTGCCGCCGGCTCCTGCGATCTTCACAGACGAGGGCGCCAGCACCTTGACGCGCAGCCAGATGGTGTCGCCGGCCGCCTGCGCGGTCGTCAGCGGCACCTCCAGGCGCGCGCTCGCCTGCGCCATCGCCACCTTGCGGCCATCGAGGGCAACGCGCGGGCGCCAGGTCGGAGTCGGGCGGCTGAAGTGGACGTAGCGGACAAAGCCCGGCGAGCCCGCCGCGATGATCAGGCCGCCGCGCTGCTCGACGTGGGCGAGCGTGCGGTTGGCCAGCAGATCGAAGACCGGGTGGCGCTCGGCAGCTTCTTCGGCGCCAGCGGCTCCTACCCCATATGCAGTTGATACCGATGCCAGCAAAAGCAGCGAGCGGACCTTGGTCAGCGTCTTCATGCAACCTCGTGCAGGATGGCGATCATGTCGCGCACAGCCTGGTCGAGCCCCACGAACACGGCGCGCGCGACCAGCGCATGGCCGATGTTGAGCTCCTCGACGCCGGGGAGCGCGGCGACGTCGCGGACATTGTTGTAATCGAGACCGTGCCCCGCAGCGACGTGCAGGCCCAGCCCCACCGCCTCCTCGGCGGCCTGCGCCAGGCGCTCAAGCTCGGCGGCGGCCAGCTCCGTGTGGTCGGGATCCAGCGTGGCTTCACAGTAGGTGCCGGTGTGCAGCTCGATGCGCGGCACGCGCAGCTGGGCGGCTGCCCGCAGCTGCGCCGACTCGGGTGCGATAAAGACGCTGACCGGGATGCGCGCCGCGGCGAGCGCCGCGATGGTGGTCTCGATCTGCTGCCGGCTCGGGCCGACCATGTCGAGGCCGCCTTCGGTGGTGCGCTCCTCGCGCCGCTCGGGCACCAGCGTCACGATGTTGGGTCGGATGGCCAGCGCCCGCTCGACCATGGCCGGGGTCGCCGCCATCTCCAGGTTCAGCACCCCGCGCACCGTCTGCCGCAGGAGCTCGACGTCGCGATCCTGGATGTGGCGGCGATCTTCGCGCAGGTGGACGGTGATGCCAGCGGCGCCGGCCAGCTCGCACAGCGACGCCGCCCAGACCGGGTCGGGGTAGCGGGTGCCGCGAGCCTGCCGCAGCGTGGCTACGTGATCGATGTTCACGTGTAGCGTGATCATGGGCCTAGATTTCGCCTAGATTTCCGGCTGACGCCGAATCGAGAGAAGTTGAGCTGAGCTGCGGGCCCGCTAGTCGACTGTGGACATATCCACCGGCGTGCCGCCGTCGCCGCCCAGGTTGACGCAGAAGCCGGCCAGGCATGGCAGCGGAACGCCAAACACAAGCGGACACACGCGTCCGCACATGCCGCAGTTGTACTTGTCGTTCTTGAGGTCCAGGCACATGCCCGAGCAGCAGGTCTGACCCGTCACGCACGGCAGGCACTCGCCCTCGCAGAGGCCGTTCTTGCACGCCTTGCCGGCGGGGCAGGCATGGCCGCAGGTGCCGCAGTTGTTGACGTCGGCCTGCAGGTCGCTGCAGCCGGTGGCGCAGCAGATCTGGCCGCTCTTGCAGGTCAGGCCCGCGGGTCCGCACTTGCACTGACCCTCGATGCACGACTCGCCGCTCTTGCAGCCAAGGCCGCAGCCGCCGCAGTTCAGTGTATCGGTCTTGAGGTTGTGGCAGCCGTCGGCGCAGCAGGCCGAGTCCTTGGAGCAGATGTCGTCACGGCCGCCGCTGCGACAGGCGCAGAGTCCGTTCGAGCAGACCTCGCGCGTGCGACAGGTCTGGCCGCAGGCGCCGCAGTGGATGGGGTTGGTCTTCACGTCGACGCAGGGCTCGCCCAGGCAGCACTTGCTGTCGGGGTTTTCGCACTTGGTGCCCTCGCAGCTGTCGCCGGGCATGTCGGCGTTGGTGGTCATGTCCTTGCCGCCCATGAGCTTGTCGGCCTTGCAGCCGCCGCCCGCCGCGGCCAGCACCACAACCAGCGCCAGCGCAACCGCCCGTCCCCAGCGAATCCACGCCCCTGCCCAGGCCGCCGCCTGCGGTTCAGCTCCATCTTGGAGGCTCGTCTTTACTTTTGCCTTCGCCTTCAACATCGCAAGCTCCACGGTTTGTACTCGTCTTGACGCTTGGCCCCGACGAGAACCCCAACGGGAGCGGCCTCGGCTGCCCCCGACAAAGTAGGAGCCCGGAACTTAGTCAGGATGGCGGCGACATGTCAACCACACATACATCCGGGCTGCGTCCCACTCCCACCTGAGCCCGGCTGCGGGCTGCGCCCAAAAACGGCGCGCACCAGGTTTCTAAACACCCGTAAATGCCCGCGATGAGCACGAAAATCCTTCACGACATAGGCGAACCTTTGGTAGGCTAATTGCGATGATAGCGCTCTCCTCAGCTCACTCGCCGTGGTACCCCCGCGCGCTGTCTTGGTGCTCCATGCCAGTGGGGGTGGGGTGAGATGGCGATTGAGCAGCCAAGCTCCCTGGTGGGCAAGACTTTTGGCGGCTATCGCCTGGTCGAGCTGGTGGACTCTGCCGCTCACAGCGCGGTCTATGCCGCCGAGCAGACGAGCAGCAGCGAGAAGGTGACGCTGCGCCTGTTCGGGGTTGATCTGTCGCGCGACAAGAGCCTGGCCGCCCGCCTCGTCGCCGACCTCCAGAAGGCGAGCGCGGTGCAGCATCCGGTGCTGGCGCCGGTGCGCGACATCGGCACCGCCGACTGGAAGGGCAAGAAGCACCTCTATATTGCCAGCGAGCGATTTGAAGGTGAGACGCTCAAGGCGCGACTCGCGCAGGCGCCCGGGCAGCCGCTGCCGCTGGGCGCGGTGCTGACCATCGCCAGCGAGGTCGGGGCGGCGCTCCAGGCGATTCATCGCGCCGGCGGCACCCATCGCCACCTGGAGCCCGGCTCGATCCTGCTCGTCAAGGGCAAGGGCGGGGCCGATGCGGCTTCCAGCGACGAGAAAGTTTATCTATACGACCTGGGCGCGGCGCTGGTTCCCACCAATGACTCGGGCCAGGGCAAGGGCGCCAAGGGCGGCAAGGTCCAGGACGACATCCGCAGCCTGGCCCACCTTGTCCAGGAGATGCTGGGCGGCGCTGCGGCGACGCCGGTGGCCGGCAGTCAGGCCGTGCTGCCGGTGCGCTTCAAGAACCGCCAGGTGCCGGCGCGGCTCGATGCCGTGCTGCGCGCTGCGCTGGGCGATACGCTCGGCACCGACAAGAGCAGCCGCTTCGAGTCTGTGGCCTCGCTGGTCGCCGCGCTGCACGGCACCCCCGAGTCCCAGCCCTCGTTTGGATCCTGGTCTGAAGACGGTCGCACCCTGCCGCGGCCGCGCGCCAGCACCAGCGGCAGCCTGATGTGGGCCGCCCTGCTGGCCGTGCTGGTGGGCGCCGTGGTCGGCTACTGGCTCTACTCGCAGGAGCCTGCGGCCCCCGTGCCGGTGCCGCCGCCGGGTCCGGTGCCGCCGGCCGTCACTGCGCCGGCCGTCACGCCGCCGCCTGCGCCGCCGAGCGCGCCAACCGTCAAGGTCGACGCAGGCACCGACGCTGGAGCTCGCTCCGGCCGTCCCGGTGCCTGGCCGGTTCGCAAAGGAACAATCCCCCCGCTGCGGGACGCTGACCCAGCGCCTCCCACCCCTCCCGCTACACCCACTGCGGCTGGCGCTGGCCCTGGCTCAGCTCCGCCCGCGGTGCGTGTCCCCGCCGCTGCGCCTGCAGGAGGCGCAGGGGTGGGTGCTCCCAGCGCGCCTGCCGCCCCGGGACCCACGCCCGCAGCGAAAACCCCAGCACCGCCTCAGGGCTCCGGCGCCGCATCGCCCGGACCAAGCGGACAAAAAGAGGTGAAGTAGTGAATCGCCCAGTGTTATCCGTGTTCCTGTTCGCGACGCTCTCATCCGGCGTTGTTGCTGCTCAACCCGCTGCTCAGCCGGCTGCCGCCCAGGCTCCGCGCCCCGCTGCTCCGGCGGCTGCGGCGCGTCCCGGCGCTGCCGCGGGCCAGCGTCCCGCAACAGCGGTGAACCCAGCTACCAACGAGCTGGCCAAAAAGGCGATTGATGCCGCCGCCAAGGAAAACTATGAAGAGGCGCTGAGCCTCTTTCGCGACGCCTACAACGTCGATAAGAACCCGCGGTGGCTCTACAACATGGGCGTGCTCTACGATCGCATGGCCAACTGCGACGATGCGGCGTTCTTGTATCGCGGCGGGCTGTTCGGTGGCGGCGTGCTGCCCCAGGACAAGCCGCTGGTCGACAACCGCCTGGAAGTGCTCGAAGAGGAGTGCCACTTCAAGGAGCGGCACAAGCTCATCTCCGATCGCCACGATCGGGCGGGGCGCTACATCGGCATGAAGCTGTGCACGCTGGCCGAGTCGATCCTGACCGGAATCATCACGCCGGCCGAGCGCAAGCAGGTCGAAGAGTGCGTCGCCTCCCTGCCCAAGCCTCAGCCCAAGTAGCTCCGGGACTCTTTCGCCTCTTTTTCTGAGCGCATCGCCAGGCCATGCCCGGGGAGCGGACCCCTGTGTGGCCCAGGCTCCGTCGCGGCCAGGTCGGCCCTTTCCCTCTGTTTGACTACATGTTAGGTATGCAGGCCACATGAGCGGCCGAGCAGTACAAGTTTTGCTGGCAGTTTATTGAACGTTCGTTAAATTTTTAGCTACATGTCGCAACCGCGAGCCGCAAACCCTTCTGAAGCTGGCGCCGAGCGGCCGGCCGATGCCCGAAAGCGCATCAGCCAGGCCGCGTTCCGCCTGTTCGCCGAGAAGGGCTACTCGTGCACGTCGGTGCAGGACATCGCCGGGGCGGCCGATGTCCAGAAGTCGATCCTCTACTACTACTTCGGCAGCAAAGAGGGTCTGTACCAGTCGCTGTGCAGCGAGAGCGCCACGCACCTGCGCGAGTTCATGCTCCAGTGCCTTCACGCGGCGGGGCTGCCGGCCCCGAGCAGCGACAGCGACAAAGACTGGCGCGTCGCGCTGCCCACCGACATCTCATGTCAGACCCTGCTTGGCGCGCTGACCGAGACGCTGCTCAGCCTTGCGCGCGAAAACCGCGAGCCGGTGCGCTTCTTCATGTCGCACATGTTTGCGCCCGACGCGGATCGCCCTCCCGCCAGCACGCAGGCGATGGAGCACATCATGCCGCAGCTGGTGCAGCACATTGTCCGAGCCGGCCTCGCCCGCGGCGAGCTGTGCGGCGATCCCGAAGATCTGGAGCGGCTGCTGTTGGGCGCCGTTCACTATTCGATCATCCGCCACCTGCGCACCCCTGAGCTTGAGTCGCTGCCGCCCGGTCTGGGGCAGCACATCGCGCGCACGGTCTTGCGCGCTTTTACCGGATCCGTGGCGCAGCTGGCATCGCGGCCGAAGCGCACTGTGCGCCGCAAGGCGGCGAGCTCCGAGAAATAATCCATGCCAGCCAACAAGTTCTCCTCGAAGGCCATGACAACTAAGACCCAGAAACGATTCGCTGTTGGTGCTTTCAGTTCACTCCTGACTCCAGCTCTGGCCCTGACTTTGGCAATCGGCGGCTGTCACTCTGAGCAGCCGGCCAAGAAGCCGCCGGTCGTCAAGCAGGTGGAAAAGACGCGGGTCGAAGTCGCGCGCGCCGTGCAGCACACCTTCAGCGGCCGACTGCCGATCACCGGCGAGCTCAAGCCGATCCAGGAAGTGACGCTGAAGTCGCGCGTCGGCGGCAACGTGGTGCTGCTGGCGTTCGACGAGGGCGACTATGTGAAAAAGGGCACGCTGATCGCCAAGATCGAGGCCAACAACCAGAACGCGCAGTTCCGCAGCTCGGCCGCGTCGGTGGGCGTGGCCGAGGCGCAGCTGGAGCGGGCGAAGGCGGATCTGGAGCGCATGAAGCGCGATCTGCAGCGCGTGGAGATGCTGAGCGAAAAGGGCGCCGGCGATCAGAAGACGCTCGACGACTCGCGCAGCGCCGTCAAGCTGGGCACCGTGACCGTGCAGAGCGCGCAGGCGCAGCTGGAGCAGGCGCGGGCGTCGCGCGATCTGGCGCGAAATGCCGTCGGCGAGACCAAGTATGTGGCGCCGATCTCGGGCGTGATCAGCCGCCGCGGCGTGTCGCTGCACGAGTATGTCGATACGATGAAGAACCGCGACATCGTCACCATCGTCGATAACTCGGCGATGGAGCTGGTGGCGTCGGTGGCGGCCGATCTGGCGTCGGG
>Ga0075163_10007502_pt1 | contig 14417 bp, 26 predicted proteins | sample JI1023141ADNA_FD_71478 | JGI IMG/M metagenome (GOLD analysis project Ga0075163, IMG submission 71478) | Wastewater effluent complex algal communities from Wisconsin, to seasonally profile nutrient transformation and Carbon sequestration -... | ecosystem: Engineered > WWTP > Effluent > Algae...
CACGGGGCGGCTCTCTGTCGCCTCTTGAGGTGCCTTGGCTTCGAGCATTTCAGTCAGCAGGTTTACAGATGCGTAGGCACCTGCCAGCCTTTCTGTCAGGCGGTCGATCTCGTCGGCGGCGCGAAGGCGTACATGCCCGTCGCTCTCGTCGTTGTAGGCAGGGTTGCGAAGCTCGGCACTCAGATTCGATGTCAGGGATTCAGTCATTTCACGTCCTCCACCCCGAGAACGACCGTAGACCACTGCCCCCGGTTCAACGTGATGTAGTCGGCTATTTCCTTCGGCAGATCGAACGTGCGCACCTTCGTCTCTGGTGAGCCGCCAATGTTGGCCGCTGCGCCGAACTCGGTCACGATGACGGCGAGGCGGACAATCTTCTCGTTGGTCATGTTGGTTTGCATGGTGCGGACTCTCTTGTCGTTGGCTCTCTCAGTATCCAGTCCTTAACCTGCAATTCTTCTTGCGCTCGCGCTAAGTCCCAATTCCCGTTCGACGCACCGCAGTGCGGGCATTCTTGAAGGCGGTTGTCATACGCATGGCTGCAATCCCAGCAGGAAGTAGTGACAACCTCATTTGTGGTGAGCGACCCATCGGAATTACTCATTGACGATTGCCTCGTAAATCTCATCAACTGCACGCCGAACCCAGTCAGTTCCGTAGCTGCGAACGATCAGGTCCAGTTGATCGTAAGCCCGTGGATACTCCTCACTCGGCAGGGTTTCCTCGGGAACCTCCTCTTGAGACCGGTTGTCCTGGCTCACGCTGCCTCCTCAATCTGCTGCTTCAAGTCCTCAATCGCAGCCTGCTCTGTAGGCCCGTACCCAATGGGGTCTCCGGGTTCGTAGTCGTCGTCCGTGGCCTGCCAGTCGAATGCGCGGGTAGGTACGGGCGGGCAAATGTAGGTTGTGCGGATCATGTCTTTACCCATCCCCTTCTTGCCGCAATTGCGATTGTCCTGGCGATGCCGTCTAACAGCAGGAGACGCCGCGCGTCCTCGTCAACTTCCTTGTGCGTGCGCCCGTCAACGTAGTCGTGGCAGTCGGAGCAGCCCCAGGCGACGAGCAAGTCATCTGCCTTGAGCGATACCCCTGTAATCCCTGCCATGCGCAGGTGGCACGGCACTGTCTTTTCGGGGTCAAAGTTGCACACGCCCGGAACGCGGATCTGGCACTCCTGCCCTTTGGCCTTGTCGGTGTAGGCGCTCACGCTGCGAACCTCTCGATCTCGCCGGCCACCTGGCGAAGTTCCGCTTCGGTCCATGCCTTCATGCGCTTGCCGTTGAACACCTCGCGGATCAGGGCACGGATGGTGGCGTCGTACAGTTCAGCGAACCGCGCTTCAGTCATGCTCGACCAGGCGAGCGATTCAGCCTCGACGCGCATCTCGCCCTTGATGTTCCAGACAGGGGTATAGAAGCCGGCCATGATGGTCAAGTCTTTGCGGAACCGATTGAAGTCAGGGAGTACCGGCTTGCCTTTGTATTCCATTGGCTCGCAGACCTCGGCCCAATAGTCGAAGCCCAGCTTTGCCAGTGCCCACCACTTGCGGAAGAAGGCGCCATTGCGCATCTTCTTGAAGTCGGACCGCACGATGCTCCCGACTTTCATCAGGCGGTGAGCGTCCTTGGCCTCGTCGTCGTAGGCCACCAGTCCACCCGGGGTTACAAGCCAGCAAAGTTCGCTCACTGCGGTACTGCCTCCCACACTGTCTGCGCCCGGCCCGACTCGCCCAATTCCTTCCGGCCGCTGTCCCGCACCTTGCCCTTGCGGACGAGGGGCTTGATGCGAGGGGATACCGTGACAAGGCTGAGTTCGAGTCCGTCTGCCAGCGCGTAGGTGGTGGCGCCACGAGGACAGGCACGCAGGGCGGCAAGCACGCGATCCTCGAGCGGAAGTGCGTTGACGCTCTCGGCCGCCATCCGGCTGGTTGCCGGGTCGGTCGCGCGATGTAGGCCAAAGGTCATCTGCATACTCATGGCGTCACCTAAGACAACCGCCCGCACGGCCCTTTTTCGCGCCCTTACCGCTATGTGTAAGAGGTTGATCCGTGCGGGCGGCGGTCATGCTGCTGCGAGTTCCTTGTTGCTGAAGTCGATCGCGAGGATCCAGTCCACGGCGACCTTCTTGTCGACGCCAAAGTGGGTGGCAACGGCGCCAATGATCTCGGCATCGCTCGGGCGCTTGGCCTTCCCCTTCTGCTTGGGGGCGGGCTCCTGGGCCTTGCGCAGCGCTTCCTGCTGGCGTTCGAGTTCGGCGCGCTCTGCGGCCAGCCTTGCGGCTTCGGCGTCCTGAGCGGCCTGACGTTCAGCGGCAATGCGGTTCTGCTCGGCACGCTCGGCGGCAAGGGCGGCGGCTTGCTTGGCGGCTTCCTCGTCACGGAGGGCCTTGGCCATCGCTTCCTCGGCTGCGATGCGCTCGCGCTCGACGCGGGCCCGTTCCTCTTCAACGGCGCGCAGCCTTGCGAGCTCGGCGCGTTCCGCCTTGATGCGCTCCTGCTCGGCCTGGTGCGCGAGCGCGGCGGCGTGCAGTTCCTTCAAGCGGGCGATGCCGGCAGCCTTGGCGTCCGCAGCCTGCTGCTTGAATTCCTCGAAGGTGGCGTCGACCACGATGGCGTCAAGGTCCGCGATGTGATCGGCGATCAGCTTCGGATCGGAGAGGGAAGTGATCGACTGGTTCCCGCGCAGCACAACGATTCGGGCCTGGATGTCGGCGACGCGCTGCTGCTCGGCGGCGATCTTGGCCTGCTTCTCGGCTTCCTTCCGGTTTTCCTCGGTCTTGATCTGAAGGTCTATGGGTTCTTCGATGGCGAGGATCTGAGCGGTGATCTCCTTGGCGCGAGCATCGAGTTCCTTGCCCAGCTTCAGGAGCGGTTCCTTGGCAGCCTTGCGGACCTTCTCGATCTCGTAGCGAGGCTCGCGGACGGTGGCGCGCGCAGTCTTGGCCAATTCCAGTCCCTTGGGGGTGGAGACATCGAATACGACGCCCGCGAATTCCTGCTGCAGCAAGGCGATGCCTGCGGCTACCCGGTCGAAATCAGCAACAGCCGACTGAACTTCAACGATTGCGGTACTCATGCGGCCCTCTTGTATTGTTTGACGCGCTCGATCAGCTCGAGCAGTTCGGTGTTGAACGCATCGACCTCGGCCTTCAGCCGGGCGATGAATGCCTCGTCCCGGTAGACCCGTTTGACGAACAGCGGCAGGCCGGGCCAGTAGGAAACGAAGTCCACCCACTCGCGGGCAGAGATCCACAATTGCCCCTGAACTTGCGCCTTGTGTTCGGACGGAAGTTCGTTGGAAAGCAGGACTTCAAGCTGAAGGTGCGCCAGCTTGGTTTTGATCTCGAGCAGCCCGTTGTCGCCGATGATGCTGTCCGGGCTGGCGCCGGCATCGCCGCGGCGCATGAATCCGATCTGGACGGGCTCGACCTCGGCGACCATTGCGTACAGGTCGCGGGCCTCGGCCTCCATTTCCTTGCCGCGCTCCATGTGATCGTTCGAGTAGCTGTACATGGGCGCACCGGTCAGGCGCTCGCCGGCCAGCTTGAGCATGTAGGTGCGGCGTGTCTTGGACTCGCCACCGCCTTTGGCGCGAGCGAGAACGGTGTCGAATTCCGATGCTGTCGGGATGCCACGGCGGCATTCCAGCCACTCGGGCGTACCCTGGTCGCAGTTGAAGATTTGCAGTTCCATCAGCGGGCTCCTTGTGCCTTGTCTTTGAGTGCCTGAAGCGCGGCCTCGTACTTGGATGCCGGGAGTTCAGCAAGGCGGTTCACCTTCAGGAACTTCAGGAATCCGACCTTATCGGCGCCGACTTCCTCGGCCTTGGCCTGCAGGTCGATTGCCTGCTGCTCGGTGATAAATTCGTTCGGGTTAGTCCCCAAGTCGTCCACGTCATCCATGTCCTTCGCAGCGACGCCGGTCGCGGCCATCAGCGTGTATCGCTGCAAGTACGTGATCGTCGATCCGATCTGCTGGATCGGGTTCTTGTTGCCGCTGTCGTCGCGAGGGGCGATCATCTCGACGCGCTCGCTGTGTCCCTGCTCGTGGGTGACGATGCAGGTCACGATGACGGCACCGTCCTCCTGCTTCACGTCCCAGCGATGCGAGAGGCCATAGGCGCCCATGCGCTCGACCACGGCATCGACGACGCCGGCCAGCGTGGCATGGTTGAACTTGATTGCCCCCGTGCCGTTCTTGAACGGGGCATTGACCTTCTTGTCCTTGCGGATCTCAATCGCTTCGGACTTGAACATCGACATCGCATGGACGTAAGCCTTGCGTGCGGCCTCGGCGTCCAGGCGTTCCTTCATCTCCAGCAGCTTCGCCATCTTGGCGACGTCGAATGTCGGGTCCATCACGGCCCGTTCGATCATGGCCATAACAGCGGTCGAGTCTGATTGCGGCTGCACTGCTGGCGGCATCGGCCGCGCCTCTACTACTGCGTTCATTTCGTGATTTCCTTCAGCCATTGGATCGTGGGATGTACGGGCTTGGCCATCGGCACTACATGCACGAAGGCGCTGCCGTGAAAGTTCCTGAGGCAGTAGCCCATTTGGTTCAGGCGCCAGACGGCGACCCCGATGGGTTCCTTGCTGCGCGGGTGGAGGATGATCTGGGCGCTCATCAGCCGGCCTGCTTGCGAAGTAGGGCGGACAGGTTCTCGTCCGTGTCAGGCTCGATGCCGCGCATGTCCTGATAGGCGCGCGGACGAATCACCAGCGAATCGCAGGGCAGCGACCAGTCGCGATTGCGGCGATACCCTCGGCGCAGCTCGTCGATCCACAAGCCGATGCCAAGGGCCACGCCAAAGGCCAGCAGGACCAAGGTCGAGCCCACTGCGGCCACGGCCCAGTCGGGGATTCCAAGGGACAGGAGGAAGGCGGTCATTTCAGCATCCAAACGATTGCGGCCAGTTCAAGGACTGCGATGAGGATCAGTCCCCACACAGGCCAGCGGAAATTCTCGAACGGGTACGGCTGGTCGGTGCGTCTCACGACTTCGCCCCCCAGAATTCGATGGGGCCCACGGCCTCGTCCCACGTCGGGGCGGTCTCGTCGTCGGCGTCCATGTCCTCGTCGAGATCGAACGCGAGATCGTCGGCGCCATCCTCGTCGATGGCGACAAGCGCTTCGCGATGCTGGGCTGCGTTCATGCAGCCACCCGTTCAGCGCGCACGGCGGCGATGGCTTCGCTGATCAGATGCGTCCCGGCGAGTTGCAACAGGCGAATGCGGTCAGCTTCCCGATAGCTGAAATATTCCTTGCCCTTCCAATTGCCACCCACGTTTGCCGGTGCAAGGCGCTGGGCCGGCTTCCGCTTGAAGTGCTGCTGTGATCCCGCATCGAAGCGCAACAGGCACTGAGAGTGCTTGCGGCCCGGGCCGGACTTTGTGTGGTTTGCTTCGAGGCTCATCGTTCGCTCCTTGTGCTGTGGTTTCTCAGCGTGTGATGCCATTATCCACATGGCAAAACCTTTTGCAACCCCTTGTGCAAGTATTTTTGCCGTGATAGGGTCCGAGCATGAAACCGAAAGACGTAATCGCTTATTACGGATCAGTGGCCCGGCTGGCGAAAGCTGTGGACCTGACGACTCAAGCTATCTATTACTGGAAGAAGGTCGACCGTGTTCCGGTAGAGTGGCAGTACAGGCTTGAGGAAGATACGAAGGGCGAGCTGAAGCGCAACCGCAAGGCGGCCTGAAGTGCCTTTTTTTAAGCTCTCGCCTCTCGCCAAGCCTACACTCCCGCGGCGCGAGTGTGCGCCTGCGGTCCAAGCCAAACAGTTCGGTTGCGTACTAAAGAAATTACAGGGGCGGGCATGAAGCGCTGGACCACGGATGCCTCAATTGAGGCGGACTCCCGCAATTCCGCCATCGTTCGATGGCTTGCGTCGCGCGGCTGGTATCGCGCGGCTTCATTCATCAAAGTACTCAGGGGATGGCAGGCATGAAGTTCCATCGTTTCGCAGAGATATTCCCGCTCATCGAAGGCGATGACTTCGCGGCGCTGGTGGCCGACATCGAGGCGCACGGTCTGCAAGAGAAGATCGTCCGCTACGACGGCAAGGTTCTGGACGGGCGCAACAGATTCCTGGCGTGTCAGAAGGCGAAGGTCAAGCCGCAGTTTCGCGACTTCAAAGGCACCGACTCGCAAGCGCTGGCGTTTGTTGTGTCAGCGAATGTGCAGCGGCGACACCTCACTGTTCAGCAGCGCGCAATGGCAGCGGCCCGTGTTGCGACACTGGAAAAAGGCGCGAATCAGCATACCGCCCGGGCGGTATCCTCCCAAGAAGAGGCAGCGGAATCATTCGACGTTTCTGTCGATTCTGTGCAGCGCGCTCGGAAGGTAGTCGACAAGGGCAGCAAGGCATTGCAGAAAGCTGTCGACGACGGCGAAGTGCCACTCAAGAAAGCGGCGTCTGTCGTCGATCTTCCAAAGAGCGAGCAACTTGCCGCGGCGAAGGCGAAGCCAGCAAAAGAACCCGAGCAGGATATCGCATCAGCATGGGAGCCGGACGAGGAAGCCGCTCTCGAACTGGCAGAGAAGGAATATACCGCGTCCATCGACAAGGTAATGGCAGCGGATGACAAGCTCGCCGCTGCCCATGCAGAGATCAAGAGGCAGGCCGCGGAGATCGCATCGCTTAAGCTCTCGCGCGACGGCTATCTGAATCGCTGCAATGAGATCCTGAAGCGGTACAAAGCAGCGCAAAGGGTGATTGAGAAGTTGGAGAGGAAGGCGGCATGAGCGCACAGCCGCGCCTATTCCGTGACGTGCCGAACTACGCAGCGGCGCAGTTCCCCGTGCCGCGCGACTTCCAGGTCACTGCTCATGAAAAGCTGCGCGATGGCGTGCGCGGCGGGCATCGCCGGCAGTTGCTTGTCGCCCCGACTGGATCCGGCAAGACATATCTCGGTCTGAGGATCATTCACGAAGCCCTGCTCAAGGGTCGCCGTGCGTTGTTTGTATGCGACCGGACTGCGCTGATTGACCAGACAAGTGCGCGCGCAGACGACTACGGTCTCGGCGCGCATGGCGTGGTGCAGGCGAATCACTGGCGCCGCGACAACCTCATGCCGTTCCAGATCGCGAGCATCCAGACGATTCAGGCACGCGGCTACTGGCCGGAATCGGATGTGATCGTCATCGATGAGGCGCACACCCAGTACAAAGCGACGCGCGAGAAGCTGGCGTCATCGGATGCAGCGATCATCGGGTTGACGGCGACCCCGTGTTCTCAGGGGCTCGGCCTCAGCTATACGCACATGGTCAACGCGGCCACCATGCACGAGCTGACGGTATCCGGCGTGTTGGTCCCGATGCGCATCCTGTCGTGCGTCACACCGGACATGACGGGCGCGGAGACCAGTGGCGGTGAGTGGACTGCGAAAGCCGCAGCCGCGCGCGAGGTGCAGATTATCGGCGACGTGGTGGCCGAGTGGATCAAGCACGGTGAGAACCGCAAGACCATTGCCTTCGGAGCGGACATTGCCTACTGCGTTCAGCTTGCGCAGCGATTCAATGAGGCCGGGGTTTTGGCTGAGGTATTCACGTCCGAGACGGGTGCCGCAGAACGCGAGGAACTGCTGAAAGAGTTTCGCAAACCCGACTCCTCCATTCGCATCTTGGTCAGCGTCGAAGCCTTGGCTAAGGGGTTTGACGTTGAGGATATCGGGTGCGTGATTGATGCGCGACCACTGCGTAAGTCTCTCTCGACGGCTATCCAGATGTGGGGCAGGGGGCTCCGATCTTCGCCAAACACCGGCAAGCAGGACTGCTTGTTGCTCGACCACAGCGGAAACATCCAGCGGTTCCTGAAGGACTATACAGATGTGTTCTTCGACGGCTTCACGTCGCTGGACATGTCGGAGAAGCTCGACAAGACCGTTCGCAAGGATGACGAGTTCACGCCCGGGGGATGCCCCGAGTGTGGCTATAAACCGTTCCTGCGGCGCTGCATGTCGTGCGGGCATGAGAAGCAATCAATGGCCCTTGTCGGAGAGGCGGCGGGTGAGATGCGCGAGATCCGCATCGGGAAGAACGTCATTGCCGCCGACAAGCACGACCTTTGGAGGCAGATATGCGCTTATGCGCGATCCTATTCCAAGCCAGAGAAGCAGCGCGGACGAGCGTATTACCTCTATCAGGACATCACGGGCGAGCGGCCCGCGAAGTCATGGGACTTCGATCACACTGAGAACGCGCCGATCTCTCGCGGCACGCTGAACAAGATCAAGTCACTGCGGATCGCCTACATCAAGGGTCGGGCGAGGTCAGCAGCGTGAAGCTACTTGAAGCCATTGCAGCTCGGGGCATGACCCCGCCGCATCACGTCACGCCTGGACGCTGGCAGCGCTTCCCGGGCGTGGGCAAGGGCAAGGCGAACCGCTCAGGCTGGCTCCGGGTTATCTCGCCGACGCTTGCCATCTTCGGTGACTGGTCGAGCGGACTGTCGGAAGTGTGGCGCGACGACTCGCATACTGGCGACGTCGATACGGCCGCACTCTTGAAGCAGGCGCGCATCAGGGAGCGGCAGTACCAGCAACAGCAGGAGCGTCAGCAGGCGAAGGTCGCGGCAGAGGCAGCGGAATTGGTCAGGGGTGCGGTCCTGAGCGGGCATCCCTACCTCGAAGCCAAGGGGTTCAAAGAACGAACGTGCCTCGTGCGTGACGGGAAGCTCGTGATCGCGGTTCGGGATGCGATCGACTATCGCCAGATCATCAGCGCGCAGCTCATCGACGAGACCGGCGAGAAGCGATTCCTGACGGGCGGGCGCACTCGGAACGGCATCCATCGACTAGGGGTGGCGCCAGAGCGCGCACGGCGCGTCGTGTTCTGCGAAGGCTACGCAACGGGACTCAGCATCGACGCGGCCCTGCGGAAGCTTCCCGGGTCTCACTGCGTCGTCGTGTGCTTCAGTGCTCGCAACCTTGAGACCGTCGTCAAGTCGACCGGCCTGCGCGGCCTGGTGTGCGCTGACAACGACGCGTCTCTTACGGGCGAAGAATCAGCGAAGCGCACCGGGCTGCCGTGGGTGATGCCCCCGCAAGTCGGCACTGACTTCAATGACCTACATCGAGCGGCCGGACTTCATGCCGTCGTGGAGGTTCTACGGCCACATTGACGCGCATTTACCGCTGCGACGGGGGCCATAACTTAACCACGGCGCCGCAGCTTGATACCCCTACCGTGGATAGACGCTGGAACAGGGGAAAAAGGGTGGCGAAGCTAGTGCCCTTGCGTCGAACGACTGGCGGGTCATGCGGCTCCGTCCTGCATGTGAAGGAAAGACCTAGGAGGCTAGGTCTGCCCACCGAGCCTGCATGATGAGATGGAAGGCAGATATGGAGATGAGGGTTGCCGTCAGTGAATCCGGCTTCAAAGTCACGTGGGCCGATAACCATGTTGGCCGTTGGTACAACGCTTATGCGCCGGATGGGGCGCATATTGCTGCCAGTTACGAAAGGGCAGACGTGTTGAAGGCGTGCGAGAGGATGGAAGCCGCGAGGAGGAATGGTTCATGAACTACAGCCACGAAAAGCGCTGCGCGATCTGCAAGCAGGTTTATCCGGTCGAACAGTTCTACCTGAACAAGCGCGGCCAGAGGCATTCGTACTGCAAGCCATGCCATCGGGAGTATGGGTTCAGGCGCATTGCGGCTCAGTTAAACGCGAGGATGCTGGGCGGATGAGATGGACGGAGGAACAGCTTGCGGACTTCAGGAAGCAGCAGAGCCCGAAGTCTGCGCCAGCGAGGAAGTACCGGAACACGCCAACGGAGACAGACGGGAAGAGGTTTGACAGCAAGCTTGAGGCAAGGCGGTACGACGCGCTTATGCTGCTGTGGAAGGCTGGGGAAGTGAAATGGTTTATCAGGCAGGTTCCGTTTGATCTGCCAGGCGGTCGTCGCTACCGGGCGGACTTCATGATCGTGTGGACCGATTCCCGGGTGACGGTCGAGGACTGCAAGGGCGTTGACACGGCGATGAGCAAGCTGAAGCGGGACCAGGTTGAAGAGATCTATGGAATCACGATTGAACTTGTGAGGTCAGCATGACACCGCCAGCAGATCCGGAAGGGAAGAGGGCTCGGGAGTACGCGCGGCGCGACGCTCGAGCCAAGCGGTTGAGCGACCAGCGCAAGGCGTGTGCCGACTGGAAAGCCGAGATTGAGAAGATCACCTATCGGGTAGGCGGGTACAGCGACGAAGAGTTCGCGGCAATGTCTGCGAGCCTTCCGAAATATTCGTGCATGGGGCGGGTGTACGGCTCGCAGGGAATGACGCGATCGGCTGGCAATTCGGAGGGCTGAAATGAACAAGGACTATCTTCGGGAAAGCGACTACGAGGACGACCCCGGCGAGACCATCGACCAGGACACGGCCAGCTTCTTCCGCGCCATCGGCTTCGTGCTGCTGTGCTCGGCCAGTGCGGGCCTGATGCTGTTCCTTTGCGCATGGGCTGGGCGGGCGTTGTGGAAAGGATTCGAGGCGCTGTGATGTCGAGATGGCTGGCGCGGGTATTTGTCGGCCAGAAGGCTCAGGTGTACCGGATGCGGCAGTGGCAGTTCCGGAGCGCGTGGGCGTTCCGTGGGGGTGCCGCGGCGATTGATGATTCCCCATCGGATGCCCTGCTCAGGGCTCAACAGATGCTTGATCGGAGGTTGCGGCAATGAGCGAGACATTCGTTTGCAAGGACTGCGAGATCGAGCAGGACAAAGCCCGCGAGGTCAAGACGCGGTATCCGACACGGATCTGCATTGACTGCTGGGGCTTCCGGACGTCGACCGGGAAGCAGGAACAGAAGGCGAAGCGGGTTGAGGAAGTTTCCCGTGGAACATCCGAGGTCGCAGCGTGACGCCGGAGGTGCTGCTATCTATTGCATCGGCGAAGGGATTGCCTAGCATCCCAATGCCGTCCGGTGGAAAGCCCTACTGGACGGTCGCTGAGTGCGCAATGGCCTGTCACGGCATCGACGCTAAGCACTACAACGCGCTGCGGTATACCTACGCCCTGGACGATTCTGTCAGGCACTCGCTCAAGACAAGGCTCTGGGAATGGGCGGCCGAGCGGCGCGAGGTTGAATCGTGGCCCTCTCACGTCGTGGACCTGGACGGGAAGAAGCGCCGATACCTGATCGAGCTGGCGGACATCCTGATGACGGAGCTGCGCTCGCCGGCACGATTCACGGGCCTGCCAAACAACCTGAACATCCGCAGGGTCATGCTCAACGTGTCCGAGCCAACGTGGCGCCGCAAGGTCTCTCCGGTCTACGAAGCGATGCTGTGCGAGTACATCGTCTGGTTGTCGATTGGCGTTGGCCAGATGCGAAGCTGGCTGCGCGAGGACGTGGCGTAATCGCTTGAAGTGCTTGCAATCTGTAAAACCGAGGCGTACCGTTGCCATGTTGGGGTAGTTTCCCCGCACACAAGCCCGGCCCCGCGCCGGGCTTTTTCGTTTGCAGCAGCTGTGGAGAACCAGCATCTCGCCAGCCTCATAAGCTGGAGATAGCTCGTGCGATTCGAGCCGCTGCTACCAATCCCCTGGGTCCGAGTGTCCTCGGATCATTCAGCCCGCCTCGAGCGGGCTTTTTTCATTCTGAGGTCCCATGCGCAAGCTCCTGATCGCCGCCCTGCTGATCCCGGCCCTGTCGCTGGCGGCAGCGGTCAGCGAGGTCAGCCAAGGCCCGTGGAACCTGTACGCAGGGACCAGCATCGTCGCCCGCGACTTCGACAGCGAGGCAGCCTGCGCGGCCGGCGCGCGAGCTCGTGGCATTGCGAGGGACTACACCTGCCGGACCTCGTCCCGGGTCGTGGTCTCGATCGTTCCCGACCCCGTCGACTGCGCGGTGTCCGATTGGTCGGCGTGGGTGCCCGGCGAGTGGTCTGCCTGCTCGAACGGCACGCAGACGCGCACCGAGACGCGTGCCCGCACGATCCTGACGCAGCCTGCCAATGGCGGCGCGGCCTGCCCGGTGATGACGGAGACGCGCACGGTCTCGCAGGCCTGCGGCTCGGCGCCCAGCGCGGCCCTGTTCACGGACGGATTCGAGTACGACGTGTCCCGCTCTGGCACGGGTGCCCGGTCGGTGTTCACGCAGCACGGCTGGACGCACGCGAAGTCCACCAACAGCGGCGACGGCGGAGCGTGGGGCTACCTGTTCACGCAGTTCGAGCCGGCCCTGAACAGCCGGGCGCTGGTCATCGAGAGCCGGGCAGGGGATGCGCCGATCCCGCCGGGCTTCGGCTACGGCCAGACGGACTTCTACGTGCAGCTCGGGCGCGAGAATGGCGCGGAGTACTTGCCGGGCGGCGTGTGGTTCCAGTTCACGACGACGGCGACGACGGACAGCCGGTTCGCAGCCCGGGACAAGTTCCTGTACCCCTGCCGCGTGTTCTATCCGTGCGGGCAGGGCCAGTGGTCGTGGCTGCTGATGCAGGGCTCTCGCGGCTTCCAGACGACGGGCACGGCCCCATCGGACCGCTATCTGGCCATGCAGGGCGAGACCGCTGACTTCCGCGGCGCTGTCGAGTACCCGACGAACGCGACGAAGCTGTTCCAGAACATCGACCCGACGCCGATGCTGGCCGGCACCTGGTACGACGTCCGCATCCGTGTCGACGTGAGCGGCGAGCAGGGCATCTATCAGGCATGGCGGCGAGTGCGTGGAAGTTCCACATGGAACCTCGTTGCTGACTGGCGTGGCGGTGTCACCCATAACTTCGTCTGGCCGATCCCCTTGGCACAGCGCCGCGGCTTCGAGCTGTTGCGCCTGCCGACCACGAGCAACGGTCCGGGGAACTCGACGTTTAAGCTCGACGACTTCGTGATCGGTCGCAGCGTCACTGAGCTGCCTCAGTAGCATGGGGTATCTCATCCTCCGCAGCAGTGTGAGCGGCGGTAGCGGTTCTACCAGCTACACGACGACGCATTACGTCGCGCCCTATGCGAGCGTGAGCGGGGCGACGGATGACGACAGCGACCTCGGGGCGACATCGTGGAGCAACGCGACAAGCGAACTGACCCCGACCACGTTGGGGACGGCAATGGCACGCGCCACGGCAGGCAATGCCGTCAGGTGCGCTCCTGGCGTCTATGTTGGTACGTTGGTCGATTCCCGCTGGAGTGCGCCCTTCAAGCCGACCAACAGCGGCAGCAGCGGCAACCCGATTGTGTTCTTCGCTCAGTACCCAGGCGCGTACAACGAGGGAAGCACGTCGCTGTACTCGGAGCTTCGGGCAGACACGACGGCCATCCGCGCGGCGGTGGCAGGGATCACGGGCGGGCAGGACTACATCATTTTCGACGGGTTCGTGTTCGACCAAACCTACAGCTACCCGCGACCGTCCAATGGCAATTTCTGCATCGGCAACACGACCGGCGCGAATAACTGCGAGATCCGGCGCTTCCTGTGCCTGAACCAGGCGCAGCCGAGCGGCGACAACTATTCCAACTTCTTTGTTGAGGCGGCAACGAACTTCCGCCTAGTCGATACCCGTGGGCGTGGCGGCTCTGCATCGGGTGAGGGCGACCTCATCACCATGTACGGGTGCGTCAATTTCATGCTTGAGCATAACGAGTGCATCGACATGCGAATCGGGATGTACGCCAAGGGGTCGAACGGCTCGACCTACAACTCCGGGACGATGCGGTACAACTACGGCGAGGGCATCACGGACAAGTTCCTGTTGGCCTCCGTGATTGAGCCGACGTTGGGAATCGACGTTTACCAGAACCTTGCCGTCAATTGCACGCAGGCATGGCGAGCGGACCCGGCAGGCGAAGGCCCGAACCATTGCAGGCTGTACAACAACACGTTCGTTGATTCGGTGGCGACAGGTGGAGCGCATGAGGCGCTTATCTGGTTTGAGGGAACCGTCCCCCCGAGCGGCCACGAGTTCTACAACAACATCGTAGCCAACACGTCCGCATCGACGACGGTCAACTTGGGCTGCATTCAGATGACCACGGCCATTACGACGGCCTTCGATACGATCGACTACAACAACTATTACAACGCGGGTGGATCGCTGTACTTCAGCGACAACCAGGACAACGACACGTCGGGTTCGTGGATGAACTTTGCCTCGTGGCGGTCGTTCGTGAGTGACGAAGCCAACTCAATCACGTCTGACCCGTCATTCGTGAATGCGGCGGCGGGCAATTACAAGCTCGCTGGTGGCTCCCCTGCATTGACAGCGGGAAGCACGGGCGGGCCTGTGGGCTGCTACATCACGGGATCGGAGGAGATGGGCTGTAGAGCGAGCCCGACGTACTAACCATGCCAAACCTTGGAAACGAAGTCGCAGGGGCCAGCGTCCGCCAGATCAACTCGACCGCCCGTGGTTCCGTCTTCACGGCAACGCAAGACGGGACGCTTGTCTCGCTGACTGCCTACATTGAGGATGCGGCAACAGGCGAT
>Ga0075163_10007503_pt1 | contig 14414 bp, 14 predicted proteins | sample JI1023141ADNA_FD_71478 | JGI IMG/M metagenome (GOLD analysis project Ga0075163, IMG submission 71478) | Wastewater effluent complex algal communities from Wisconsin, to seasonally profile nutrient transformation and Carbon sequestration -... | ecosystem: Engineered > WWTP > Effluent > Algae...
CCGCAGGGCCGCATCGTCGAGGGCGCGCCGGGCGAGCTGAAGCAGCAGCGCGACGTCTGGACGTTCTCGCGCGACATGACCTCGGACAACCCGAACTGGCAACTCGCCGGAACCGGCGGCTGATCGCCCGCCGGTCTGCCGCCCGATGGCGAGGCGACGGCGATTGTCGAGCGAGGAACGCGCGCTCTGGGAGCGGGTGGCCGCCTCGGCCGTTCCGCTGCATCCAGCGCTTCCCGGGAAGGTCGCTCCGCCGGAGGAGCCGGCCCTCCGGCTCCCGCAACCTCCCCCCGACCCGCTGCCGCTCCCGCCACTGGCGCGCCGGCCGCCGCCCGAGCCTCGCCTGCGGCTCGACCTCGCGCCGGACCCGCGGATCGCCCTCGGGAGCCGTCATCCGGTCATGGATCGCCGCCGCTTCGAGAAGCTGCGCCGCGGCCGGCTCGAGCCGGAGGAGCGGCTGGACCTGCATGGCATGACCTCGGAGCGGGCGCATTCCGCCCTTGCCGGCTTCATCCTCGGGGCGCACGTGCGCGAGCTGCGCCTGGTGCTCGTCATCACCGGCAAGGGCCGCAGCGACGAGCTCGGGCATTCCCCGCATCGTGCCGGCATCCTGCGGCACAGCGTGCCGCACTGGCTGTCGGCGCCGCCGCTCGTCGCCTGCGTGCTCGAGGTCGTCCCCGCGCACCAGCGGCACGGTGGCGGCGGTGCCTACTACGTCTATTTGCGGCGCCGCCGCTGAGCGTCCGCCGGGGCAGGGGACTGGCACGCGACGGGCGTCGGTTGTAGGAGCGGACCGCGATCGGTGCAGTTGAAAGGTATCCGGCGGACGAGGATGTGGGGGTTCAGGCCAAATCTCTCGCTGACCCAGCGGCTGCTCGCACTGGTGGCGATGGCCGCCGTTCCGGCGCTTGCCGGGCTCGTCTATCTCATTCTCGCGATCCACGAGGAACGGGCGCGCGAGGTGCGCGACCAGGCGTTTCGCTCCGGCCAGATCGCGAGCCTGGAGGTCGAGCGCATCGTCACCGGGGCGCAGGGCGTGCTGCAGGCGGTGGCCCTCCTCGACGAGGTGATCGGCGGCAACGCCGGAGCCTGCGCGGCGTATCTCGACAGCCTCGCCGTGCAACTGCCGCAATTTCGCGGATTCGCCGTGGTCGCGGCCGATGGCGGGGTGGTCTGCGGCAGCACCGGCCTGCCGCTCACCCAGGCGGAGGTGCTGAAATCGACCTGGTTCCGCGACGCCCGGGCGACCGGAAGCTTCTCGGTCGGGGTCTACAGCGGGGCGCAACCAGGGGAGATCGGCTATCTTCCGCTGGCGCTGCCGGTGCTGCGCGAAGGCCGGCAGGGCGTGGTGGTGGCGGCGGCGACCGATCTCGCCTGGCTGGCCGAGCGGCTGGCCGAGCGGCAGGTGGTCGACGGTGGCGCCGTGGTCATCGCCGACCGCAACGGCATCATCCTGGCGCGGCAGCCTCAGAGCGAGAGCTACGTCGGCACGAGCATGAGCGAGCCGTTCCCGACCCTGCTCCGCCTCGGCGAGCCCGGCGTGCTGGAGATGACGAGCGTCGATGGCGTGCGGCGCATCGTCGGCTACCAGCCGCCGGCGGCGAACGGCATCGGCCTCTACGTCGGCGCGGGCCTGTCGACGGAGGTGGCATTCCGGCCGATCTACGCCTCGACCTGGCGGAGCGCCGGCGTCGCCGCGCTCGGCGTCCTCGGGGCGGCGGCGATCGTGTGGTCGCTCGGCAACCGCCTGCTGCGGACGCCGCTCCTGCGCATCCTCGCCACGGTGGAGAGCTGGCGCGCCGGCGACGAGACCGCGCGGACCGGCATCCGCCGGGACGGGAGCGAGATCGCCTATCTCGCGGCGGCGACCGACGACTACATGGATGCCGTCCTCGCCGATCGCACCGCGCGCCGGCTGGCCGAGGAGCACCGGGTGCTGCTGCTGCGGGAGATGAGCCACCGCATCAAGAACGTGCTCGCCACGGTGCAGGCCATTGCCAACCAGACCTTCCGCGACGGGGCGGGGCCGGACAGCCTGCGCAAGTTCGGCCAGCGGCTGAGCGCCATGGCCGCGACCCACGATCTCCTCATCTCCTCGCACTGGCAGAGCACCGACCTCAAGGCCGCGATCCACGCGGCGCTCGGGCCCTTCGGCGTGGAGTCCGGCGAGGCACGGTTTCTCGTCGAAGGCCCGCGGGTCGAGATCGCCGCCCGCGGCGCGTTCTCGCTCTCGATGGCGCTCCATGAGCTTTGCACCAACGCCGCGAAGTACGGCGCGCTGTCGCAACCGGGCGGGCGGGTCAGCATCGTGTGGCAAGTCCGCGAAAGCGACGAAGGGCGCCGCTTCCGGCTGACGTGGGAGGAACGCGGCGGCCCACCCTGCAGCGAGCCGACCCGGCAAGGGTTCGGCACCCGGCTGGTCTCGGCTGCGTTCACCTCGGAGTTCGGGGCGCGCACCTCGCTCGAGTTCCCGGTCTCGGGCGTGCGCTTCGAGCTCGATGCGGACGCCGACCAGATCCTCGCGCCCCGTCGCGCCTGAGGGGTCAGGCCTTCGGCTCGGCCGCCTTGCGGCGCCGGGGAGCCCTGGGCTTCGCCGGTTCCGTGCCGTCTTCGGCTGCCTTCGGCTTGCGCGCCCTGGTCGCCCGCGGCTTCGCTGCCGGCGCTGCGGCGTCCTCTGTGGCCTCCGCCGGGGCAGCGGCGTCCGCGACGACCTCCTCGGCGGGAGCGGCCGGCGGCGCTTCGGGAATCGGCGCGATCACCGGCTCGGTGATGTTGCGCTCGGCCTGATGCCAGTGGGCGACATCGCGCCCTTCCGGCCGGCCTTCCGCCTCCCAGAGGTCGTAGGCCTTCCGGGCGATCTCCGTTTCGCTCGGTGTCTTCGCGTTCATGTTCGCCTCACCAGTGAAAAGTTGGGCACGGGACAAGACGGTCGGGCCTCCGCGCCCGGACAGGTTGGCGCAATTTCGCCCCGGAGCCAAGCGCGGGGATCGCGCGTGCAGAACGGCGCCATGCCTGCGAAATCCGCCGCCCGGCAGAAGGCCGCCGGAGCCGCCCTGTCGAGGAGCTCGCCAGCACCGGCCGCAAGAGCAAGCCCGAGCACGTGAGGCACTGAGCTTAACAGGCTGCTGAAAAACTGGTTTGTTCACGGAACGTATCGGAATCGGAACGAGTCCAAAGCCGATTCAAACCGGGTACGTCGAAGGCTTCTTCAGCAGCCTGTTAAGTCCACATCGCCCGCATTCGCGCGGCGAGATCGACCGGCGCCGCCGTGGGAGCGGTCCCCGCGGAGGCGGCCGTGACCGGGATCCGCGCGAGCTCGAAGTGGCCGAGCAGCCGTTCCGGGATGAAGCGGGTGCGGGCGGCGTAGACGTGCCGGTCGCCGCGCTTCGCCTGGCCATGGACGTAGAACCGCTGCGGCACCACGATCGTCAGCGCGTCGCGGGCGCGGGTCATCGCCACGTAGAGGAGCCGCCGCTCCTCCTCGATCTCGGCGGTGGTGCCGGCGCCGAGATCGGACGGGATGCAGCCGTCCACGCCGTTCAGCACATGGACCCGGCGCCACTCCTGGCCCTTGGCCGAGTGGATGGTCGAGAGCACGAGATAATCCTCGTCGCGGTGTGGCGGGCCGGACTCGTCGCTGGTCGCCGACGGCGGGTCGAGGGTGATCTCCGTCAGGAACCGCGCCCGGTCGGCGCAGCCGGCGGCGATGGCCTCGAGTTGCAGGAGGTCGGCGCGCCGGGTGGCGGCATCGTCGTGGCGGCGTTCGAGATGCGGCTCGTACCAGGCGCGAACCGCCTCGAGATCCCCCGGCCACGCAAGCCGCCCCGGCGCGAGCCGCGCGAAGAGCGCCACGAAGTCCGCCCACGCCTCCGCCGCCCGCCCCGGCACCCTGGCCGCGAGGAGCGCAGCCGCGGGATCCGCCGCGGTCGCGAGCGCGTCCAGCACCGCCGTCGCGGTGGCCGCGCCGATCCCCGGGAGGAGTTGCAGCACCCGGAACCCCGAGATCCGGTCGCGAGGGTTCTGCACCAGGCGCAGGGTGGCGAGGACATCCTTCACGTGGGCGGCATCGAGGAACTTCAGGCCGCCGAACTTCACGAACGGAATGTTGCGCCGGACGAGCTCGACCTCGAGCGGTGCGGAGTGGTGCGCCGTCCGGAACAGCACCGCCTGCTCCTTCAGCGCCAGCCCTTCCTCGCGCGCCGCGAGGACATCGCGGCAGACGAGATCGACCTGGCCCGCCTCGTCCCAGACGGTCGCGAGCCGCGGGCGCGGTCCGTCCGGCCGATCGCTTCGCAGCGCCTTGCGAAAGCCTTCCGCCGCCTCGCCGATCACCGCATTCGCGGCACCGAGGATCTGCGGCGTCGAGCGATAGTTCTCCTCGAGCGTCACCACCGCCGCCGGCGGGCTGAACGCCTCGGGAAAGTCGAGGATGTTGCGCACCTCCGCGGCCCGGAAGGCATAGATCGATTGCGCGTCGTCGCCCACGACCGTCAGGCCCCGGCCGTCCGGGCGCAGCCCGAGGAGGATCCCGGCCTGCAGCCGGTTGGTGTCCTGGTACTCGTCGACGAGCAGGTGGTCGAACCGCGCGCCGATCTCGGCGGCGAGCGCCGGCTCCTGCACGAGCCCGTGCCAGTAGAGCAGGAGATCGTCGTAGTCGAGCACCGCGCTCGCCTGCTTCGCCTCGACGTAGGCGGCGAACAGCGCCTTGAGCTCGGCCTGCCATTCGGCGCACCATGGGAAGACATCGCGCAGCACCGCCTCGAGCGGCGCCTGCGCGTTCACCGCCCGGGAATAGATCGCGAGGCAGGTGGCCTTGGCGGGAAACCGCCGCGGCCCCCCGGCCAGCGCCAGCCGGTGCCGGACGAGCGCCATCAGGTCGGCGGAATCCTCCCGGTCGTGGATGGTGAACGCCGGGTCGAGCCCGATCGCCGGCGCGTACTCGCGCAAAAGCCGCGCCCCGACGGCATGGAACGTCCCCGCCCAGGTGAGCCCCTGCGCCAGCACCTCGGCCTTCGGCCCCATGGTCTCGACGGCGATGCGCTCGGCGCGGCGGACCATCTCGGCCGCGGCCCGGCGCGAGAACGTCATGAGCAGGATGCGCCGCGGATCCGCCCCGGCGCGGACCAGGTGCGCGAGGCGATGCACCAGCGTGTTGGTCTTGCCGGTGCCCGCCCCGGCGACGACGAGGAGCGGCCCGGCGACGGCGCCCTCGCCATGCATCACCGCCGCCCGCTGCGCCGGATTGAGACGCGCGAGCGGATCGGGGTCCCTTGCAACGGAGGACGAGGCGGCGGCTGACATCATGCCGGCATCAAGCCCTGTTTGCGATTCGTTCGCAAGACCCCCCGCTCATCGACGTGAAGCCCGACCGCTGCGGCCACTCGCGCTGAAAAATCGGCATAATTGTTGCCACGGCGTCAAAAAACCCCTGTAACATGCCGGGTAGCGCCGGGCGTCCGCCGACTTGCGACGCCCCGTCGCCGCGCTCCGGGGAGGAGCCACCAACAGGGGGTTTGACAATGTTCCATCCGAGATCCGCGCCGAGATCCGCGGCTGCGCTCGCCGCCCTCGCGGTCGTCGCCGCCGGGGCGCTGCCTGCCCGCGCCGAGATCCCGCAGGCACTGGTCGACGCCGCCAGGGCGGAGGGCACGCTCACCACCGTCGCCCTGCCGCACGACTGGTGCAACTACGGCGGCGTCATCCAGGGCTTCAAGGACAAGTTCGGCCTCACCGTCAACGAGCTCAACCCCGACGCCGGCTCCGCCGACGAGCTCGAGGCGATCCGCGCCAACAAGGACAACAAGGGCCCGCAGGCGCCGGACGTGATCGACGTCGGCTTCTCCTTCGGCCCCGCGGCGGTCAAGGACGGCCTGCTCCAGCCCTACAAGGTCTCGACCTGGGACGAGATCCCGGAGAACGTGAAGGATCCGGAAGGCTACTGGTACGGCGACTACTACGGCGTCCTCTCGTTCGCGGTGAACACCGACATCGTCACCGACCCGCCGAAGGACTGGCCCGATCTCCAGAAGCCCGAGTTCGCCAACGCCGTCGCCCTCTCCGGCGACCCGCGCGCCTCGAACCAGGCGATCCTCGGCGTCTACGCCGCAGGGCTCTCCGCCGGCGGCGCCCCCGGCACCGAGGCGGGCGAGAAGGGGCTCGAGTTCTTCGCCGAGCTGAACAAGGCCGGCAACTTCGTCCCGGTCATCGGCAAGTCCGGCACGCTCGCCCAGGGCGCCACGCCCATCGTCGTCTGGTGGGACTACAACGCCCTGTCCGGCCGTGACGCGCTGAACGGCAATCCGCCGATCGAGGTCGTGGTGCCGGCCACCGGCGTCGTCGCCGGCGTCTACGCGCAGGGCATCTCCGCCTACGCGCCGCACCCGAACGCCGCGAAGCTCTGGATGGAGTACCTCTATTCCGACGAGGGGCAGCTCAAGTGGCTCGAGGGCTACTGCCACCCGATCCGCTTCAACGCCATGGCCAAGGCCGGCACCATCCCGCAGGAGCTCCTCGACAAGCTCCCGCCGGCCGCCGCCTACGAGCAGGCGGTGTTCCCGACCCTGGAGGAGCAGGAGGCGATGAAGACGGCGATCACCGCCGGCTGGGACAAGGTCGTCGGCGCCAACGTCCAGTAGCCGCGCCCGGTGACGCAGATGGCAGCTCCCGCCGCCCGCGCACGCTCCTGGGCCTGGCTCGGGATGCTGCCCTTCACGCTGTTCGCGCTCATGTTCCTGCTGGTGCCGACCATGTTCATCGTGGTCGGCGCCTTCCGCGCCGAGGGCGGGGGCTTCACCCTCGCCCACATCGCGAACCTCTTCACGCCGTCGATCCTCGCCGCCTTCTCGATCTCGATCCGCATCAGCCTCGCCTCGGCGTTCCTCGGCTGCCTCATCGGCTTCTGCGTCGCCTGCGCGCTCACGGTCGGCGGCCTGCCGCGCTGGATCCGCGGGCCGATGCTCACCTTCTCCGGCGTCGCCTCGAACTTCGCGGGCGTGCCCCTCGCCTTCGCCTTCCTCGCCACGCTCGGCCGGCTCGGCCTCGTGACGGTGTTCCTGCGCGAGTGGTTCGGCATCAACATCTATGCTCTCGGCTTCAACCTGCTCTCGTTCTGGGGCCTGACGCTCACCTACCTCTTCTTCCAGATCCCGCTGATGATCCTGATCGTCACCCCCGCCCTCGACGGCCTGCGCCGCGAATGGCGCGAGGCGGCGGAGGTGCTCGGCGCCAGCCGGGCGCAATACTGGTGGATGGTCGCCTTCCCGATCCTCTGGCCGACGCTGCTCGGCACGCTGGCTTTGCTCTTCGCGAACGCCTTCGGCGCCGTCGCCACCGCCTACGCGCTGACCGGCTCGTCGCTCTCGATCGTCCCCATCGTGCTCTTCGCCCAGATCCGCGGCGACGTGCTGCAGGATCCGCACATCGGCTATGCCCTCGCCTTCGGCATGATCGTCGTCACCGGCATCGGCAACGCGCTCTACATCTGGATGCGGACCCGCGCGGAAAGGTGGCTGAAATGAGGCCGAACCGCATCTGGGCCTGGCTCGCGCTCGCCGTCGGCATCCTCTACTTCGCGCTGCCGCTGATCGGCACCATCGAGTTCTCGCTCCGCATGCGCCGCGGCGTCTACAGCTTCGACGCCTATCGCGCCGTCCTCGGCGACCCGCAGTTCCGCGCCACCTTCTCGTTCTCGGTGGTCATGGCGCTGATGACGATCGTCCTCGGCGTGCTCGTCGTGGCCCCGACCGCCTACTGGGTGCGCCTGAAGCTGCCCCGCTGGCGCCCGGTCGTCGAGTTCGTGACGCTCCTGCCCCTCGTCGTGCCGCCCATCGTCCTCGTCTTCGGCTACATCCGCCTCTACAACACCTCCTCCTGGCTGCCGCTCACCGGCACCGCCGGCGGCACCAACGTCCTGCTCCTCGCCGGATATACCGTGCTGGCACTCCCCTACATGTACCGCGCCGTCGACACCGGCCTCAGGGCGATCGACGTCGCCACCCTGACCGAGGCGGCGCAGAGCCTCGGCGCCGGCTGGATCACCATCATGGCGCGCGTCATCCTGCCGAACATCATGGTGGCGATCCTGTCGGGCGCCTTCCTGACCTTCGCCATCGTCATCGGCGAGTTCGTCCTCGCGGCGCTCCTCAACCGCCCGGCCTTCGGCCCCTACCTGCAGGTGCTGGGCGCCAATCGCGCCTACGAGCCGGCGGCGCTCGCCGTCATCACCTTCGCGATCACCTGGGCGTGCATGGGGCTGATCCAGCTCGTGACCCGCCTGCAGAAGCACACACAGGTCCCCAGGTAGCCCATGGCGTTCCTCGACATCGCGAACCTCGACAAGTTCTACGGCCCGACCCACGTGGTGAAGGACTTCAACCTCTCGGTGGAGAAGGGCGAGTTCGTCTCGTTCCTCGGCCCCTCGGGCTGCGGCAAGACCACGACGCTGCGCATGGTCGCGGGCTTCGAGACGCCGACCTCCGGCTCGATCCGCATCGACGGCCGCGACGTGGTGAACCTGCGCCCCAACCAGCGCAACATCGGCATGGTGTTTCAGGCCTACGCGCTCTTCCCGAACCTGACCGTGGCGCAGAACATCGGCTTCGGCCTCAAGGTCGCCGGCCGCCGGCGCTCGGAGATCGACGAGCGCGTGCAGGAGATGCTCGCCATCATCCACCTGCCCGAGCTCGGCGGCCGCTATCCCTTCCAGCTTTCCGGCGGCCAGCAGCAGCGCGTGGCGCTGGCCCGCGCGCTCGCCGTCCGCCCGCAGCTCCTGCTCCTCGACGAGCCGCTGTCGGCGCTCGACGCGAAGATCCGCATCTCGCTCCGCCAGGAGATCCGCGCGATCCAGCAGAAGCTCGGCATCACCACGATCTACGTGACCCACGACCAGGAAGAAGCCCTGTCGATGTCCGACCGCATCGTGGTGATGAACGCCGGCGTCGCGGAGCAGGTGGGCGACCCCTTCACCATCTACAACCGCCCGGCGACCCGCTTCGTCGCCGGCTTCGTCGGCACCCTGAACGCCCTCGAGGCGGTGGTGACCGACCCCGCCCGCGGCGCGCTCACCATCGACGGCCAGGCGATCGTCCTCGGCCGTCCGATCGAGGCGACGGCCGGCGCCAAGGTCGGCGTCGCGCTCCGCCCGGAGACCGTCGCGCTCGGATCCCGACCGGAGGCCGGCGCCAGCCTGCGCGGCACCGTGCGCGACGTGCAGTTCCTCGGCTCGGTGCTTCGGGTGCGCCTCGCCCTCGACCGCCAGGTGGTCGCGCTCGATTCCTTCAACACCGCCGCGCTCCGCCCGCCCGCCGTCGGCGACGACCTCGAGGTCGGCTTCGCGACCGCCGACATGCTGGTGGTGTCGGCGGAATAGCCGCCCGTCTCACGCCATCAGCATCCGCAGGCCCTGGGTCACGTCGGTGCGGATGGCGAGCCTCAGCCCCGGCTCGTCGCCCGCCCGCAGCGCCGCGATGATCTTGCGATGCAGGTCCGTCGCCTGCCGCCGCTGCAATCGCTCGTAGAGCAGCCGCATCGTCGGCCCCGCCTGCAGCCACACCGTCTCGATCAGCGCCAGCATCGCCGGCGCCTGCGCGCGCAGGTAGAGCGTGCGGTGGAACTCGAGGTTGGTCCGCACGTAGCCCGAGGCGTCGCCCTTCACGATCATCTCGTCGATCACCGAGTTGATCGCCGCCATCCGGTCGGTGAGCGCGGCGTGCGCCCGCGGCAGCGCCCGGCTCGCGAGCTCCGGCTCGATCAGCGCCCGGAGCGCGGCAAGCTCCTCGATCCGCTCGTTGGCGAGCTCCGGCGTCGAGATCCGCCCCGAGGCCGAGAGCTTCAGCGCCCCCTCCGCCACCAGCCGCCGCACCGCCTCGCGCGCCGGCGTCATGCTGACCCCGAAGTCCGCCGCCACCCCCCGGAGCGTGAGCGAGGCGCCCGGCGCGATCTGGCCGTGCATCACCCGGGCGCGCAGGACGCGATAGACCCGCTCGTGCGCGGGCAGCGTGGTCTCGCTCTGGCGTTCATGCTCGTTCATCAGCCGCCCTCTTGCGAGCGGCGCGCGTCCCGTCAAGCGGCGCGCGTGCCGAAGTCGATCCGGTGCAGCGCCCCGCCGTTCACCCGCAGCCATTCACGCGGGGCAGCGTAGCCCGGCAGGAGCCGCGCCACCACGGCCCAGAACGCCGGCGCGTGGTTGAGCTCGGCGATATGCGCCACCTCGTGCGCCGCCACGTAGTCGAGCACCGCCGGCGGCGTCATCACCAGCCGCCAGGAGTACATGAGATCGGCGGCATGGCTGCACGAGCCCCAGCGGCTGCGCGGGTCGCGCATGGTGACCCGTCCGAGCCCGACCCCGAGCCGCGCGGCATAGTGCTCCGAGGCCGCCACCACGTCGCGCCGCGCCTCCTCGCGCAGCCAGCCGGCGACCAGCGGCCCGATCGGCCCGCGTGCCGGCACGAGCAGCTCGCCGCCGGCATGGACGAATCGGCGGCCCGCTCCCGTCCGGATCACGAGCTCGCCGCCGCGAAACGGCAGCACCGCGCCATCGGCCACCACGATCGCCCGCGCCCGCGCCGCCAGGTGCCCGCGGATCCAGTCTTCCTGATCGGCGAGAAACGCCCGCGCCCGCGACAATGGTACCCCGGGCGGCAGCGTCAGCGTCGGCAGGGCGCCGATCTGCGACACCCGAAGCACCATGCGCCGGGCGCCGGCATGCCGGCGCAACCGGACCTCGATCGCCGGACTGCCGATGCGGATCGCCTCGGCCATCTGCCGCCGCTCAGCCGGGGACGCGCTGCGCCAGGATGAAGTCCCGCACCTGCGGCTCCACCAGCTTGCGCCAGCGCGAGCCGTTGAAGACGCCGTAGTGGCCCACGCCCTCGGCGACGTAGTGCTTGCGCATGGCCGCCGGCAGGTGCGGCGCCATGTCGTGCGCCGCCTCGGTCTGTCCGAGGCCGGTGATGTCGTCCTTCTCGCCCTCGACGGTCATCAGCGCCACGTCGTCGATCGCGGCCGTATCGAGGAGGGTATTGCGATAGAGATATTCGCCCTTGGCCATCAGCCGCTTCTGGAACACCCGCTCGATGGTCTGGAGATAGAATGCCGCCGACAGGTCCATGACGGCGAGATATTCGTCATAGAACACCCGGTGCTGCTCGGCGCTGTCGCCGTCGCCGCGCACCAGGTTCTTGAACTGGTGGACGTGGGCATCGACGTGCCGGTCGATGTTCATGGCGAGGAAGCCCGAGAGCTGCAGGAAGCCGGGGTAGACCCGGCGCATGAAGCCGCGACAGGGCCAGGGCACCATGACGACGACGTTGTTCTCGAACCAGCCGAGGGGGCGCTTCACCGCAAGCTCGTTCGGCTGCTTCGGATTGCGCGCGGTATCCATGGGCGAACCCATCAGGATGACGGAGGCGGGCCGCTTCGGGTTCCTCTCCATGGACATGAGCGCCGCGGCGGCCATCACCGGGATGCCCGGCTGGCAGACCGCCATGACCGCGATGCGCTCGCCCTCGTCGCTCAGCGACTCGACCATCCGGACGAGATAGTCGGTGTAGTCGTCGAGGTCGAACTCGCCGAAGGCGAGCGGCACCTCGCGGGCGTCGATCCAGTCGGTGATGTAGACCTCGTGGGTCGGCAGCATGTCGCGGACCGTGCCGCGCAGCAGCGTGGCGTAGTGCCCCGACATCGGCGCGGCCATCAGGACCTTCGGGTCGTTCCGCGCGGCGGCGGCGGCCGAGAGGCGCTTGAAGTGGAGCACCCGGGCGAACGGCGCCTCCCAGACCACCTCGATCTCGATCGGAGTCTCCTCGCCGTCGACGAGGACCGACTCGATTCCGAACTCGGGCTTGCCGTAGCGGCGGGTCGCGTTGATGAACATCTCGAGCGCAGCGGACACCGCCCGTGAGCCATAGCTCGAAGCCATGGGATTCAACGGGTTAAGCATCACTTCTCGACCCACGCGCGCGGCTGCGCGCATCGGAGAAATCGCCGCATGGGTCATTTCATAGGCGTGATAGAGCATCCCCACCCCTCGGTTCCCTCTCTCTTCTCAGCGCCGAACTGGTCACTTTAGTGTCACGTATAATCCGTCGTTGCAGCGCATCAAGAGTGTTTGACGTCCGCACCCCGCGGGATGCCTGCCCCGAGGCGTAGCGGCGAACGTTTGACAAAGTTGCCCCAGCGTGGCATCGGGACGCCGATTTCCCCGAGAATCCAGCCCGTGAGGAAGCGAATGCCCAAGGATGAATGGGGCGTTAAGCGCGTTTGCCCGACCTGCTCGACCCGATTCTACGACCTGCGCAGCGATCCGATGACCTGCCCGAACTGCGGTGCCAGCTACACCGTCGAGAGCCTGTCCGCCGTCAAGACCAAGGCCCTGCGCACCGAGAAGGTGAAGCCCGAGCCCGTCGATCTCGAGGACCTGCCGGAGATCGACACCGACGACGAGTCGATCGAGACCGATGACGATCTCGACGACGAGATCCTCGAGGACGAGGAGGACAACGTCGACCTCGACGAGATCGCCGACGTCGGCAACGACGAGGAAGAGAGCTGACGCGCATTTGCGCGCGCCCGGGCCATTTTCCCGCTTGATCTGGTCCGGGCTCCCTCCTAAAGAAGCGCGCACCGCGGGCCGGTCCCACCAGGGGCCGACGACCAGCGCCCAAGCGGTACGGGGCCATAGCTCAGCTGGGAGAGCGCTTGCATGGCATGCAAGAGGTCAGGGGTTCGATCCCCCTTGGCTCCACCAAACTCCTTCGATGCCTGAGGCCGGCAGACTGCGCGCGTCGCAAGCGCGACGCGACCGCCTCGATCCGATCTGCGGAGATAGGCGGCGCGCCGGGGCCGGCGCTGTCGCGCCGGTGAGCGCCGGGCTCGGTCAGCGGCCTCCGGCGCGGCGGTCGCGGCGGGCCGACATCGGCTGAAAGGCGACGGCCACGTGGGTCTCGCAGTAGGGCTTGCCCGGGACCGCCGGCAGGCCGCAGAACCAGAAATCTTCCGTCGCGGGGTCGCCGACCGGCCACTTGCAGGTGCGCTCGGTCAACTGCATCAGGTTCAGCCGCCGCGCGCGCTTCGCGACCTCGGCGAGGTTCGCCAGCGCCTCGGCGCTGATCTCCGCGTTCGGCGGCTGCGGCTGGCCCGGGGTCTTCGACCGCATGGCCGGCGGCGTCGCGGCCTCCCGGACCGGCGCCGGGCGCGCCTGGGCCTGCGGCGGCACCGGCGCGGCCTCGGCAAGCGGCTCGGCGACCTCCTCGGCCGCCGGCTCCGCCGCGCCCGCCATCTCGTCCGGGTGGTCCGGCCCGCCGACGCGGTTCGAGAGGCCGAGGCGATGCACCTTTCCGATCACCGCGTTGCGAGTGACACCGCCCAGCTCCTTGGCGATCTGGCTCGCGCTCTTGCCCTCCGACCACATGGCCTTGAGGGTTTCAACGCGCTCGTCGGTCCACGACATATCGGACATGCTCCGCTCATTCGGAAGAGGGTGGCGGGCCATCGCCCGGGGATGTCCTATTGTAAGGGCGCGGGCAGGGGCCGACAAGCAGGGGGCGGCGACGCGGCCTGCGTCGTTCCCCGATCCCGCACGATCCGTTGCGCTGTGGCCTCTCGACGGACACGGTAGGCTGCCCTATCGTCACCTCGAGTGACAACCGCCTGCATCGCATCATGGCAAAGCCCGTCGTCGGCATCATCGGAAACGCCCACCTCGTCAACGACCGCTATCCCGTGCAATCCGTCGGCGTCTCGAACATCGAGGCGGTGGCCGATCTCACCGGCGCGATCCCGCTCATGGTGCCGGCGCTGCCGAGGGTCGGGGCGATCAGCGACCTGATCGAGGCGTGCGACGGCTTCGTCTTCACCGGCGGCCGGCCGAACATCCACCCGAGCCTCTACGGCCACGAGCCGACCGAGAAGCACGGCACCTTCGACCCCGATCGTGACGCCGTGACCCTGCCGCTCATCCGCGAGTGCATCGCGCGAGGGGTGCCGGTCTTCGGCATCTGCCGCGGCTTCCAGGAGTTCAACGTGGCGTTCGGCGGCACGCTGCACCCGGAGATCCGCGAGATCCCGGGGCGGATGAACCACCGGATGCCGCCCGACGGCACCCTCGAGGAGCAGTTCGAGCTGCGCCACATCGTGAGCCTCGCCGACGGCGGCGCCTTCCACCGCCTGCTCGGGGCGCGCGAGGTGCTGGTGAACTCGCTGCACGGGCAGGGCATCCTCGACAAGGGTCCGCGGATCGTGATCGAGGGCTACGCGCCCGACGAGACCCCGGAGGCGATCATCGTCGAGGGCGCCCTCGGCTTCGCCATGGCGGTGCAGTGGCACCCGGAGTGGAACGCGGCCAACGATCCGGTCTCGCGACCGCTCTTCCAGGCGTTCGGCGCCGCCGTCAGCGGCCACGCCGCGCACTGACCCCGCCG
>Ga0075163_10007504_pt1 | contig 14413 bp, 11 predicted proteins | sample JI1023141ADNA_FD_71478 | JGI IMG/M metagenome (GOLD analysis project Ga0075163, IMG submission 71478) | Wastewater effluent complex algal communities from Wisconsin, to seasonally profile nutrient transformation and Carbon sequestration -... | ecosystem: Engineered > WWTP > Effluent > Algae...
GTAACTGGCACAGCATCTGCATAGCAGCTAAAGCGCAGGCCTCGAGAAACCTTAACAGGAGAGAGACATATGAACACGCTTAACCTTCTCGAGAAGAAAGAACGTGAAGTTCAGAGACTTTGCAATCAGTGCCATGCGCTGGAAGATGGGGAAGGGAGATCCCAGATCTTCAAGCAGATGTCAGATACGATGGTTGAACACAATCGTATCGAACAGGCTCTGCTCCACTCGCCAGCAGCGCACCCAGGACTGAATGCCCCGACGAGAGAAGCGATCGAGGAGCACCTGACCCTGCGGCGGATCATTGTGGATCTGCTTGATATGATAAATGGGGAAAATGGGATAGACCAGGCGATGGACTCGCTGAAAGAGCAGAGCAACCATCATGGGGTTGATGCGAGGCGAGCGGAGGCTCCCCGATTGGAAGTACCCGTATCCTCAGAGCAGTGCGCGGTAATAGGCGAAACCCTTGATAGGATATTCGCTCGCGTCCATCTGCAAGAGCCCCCCGACGCCGCACCCACCAAACCAGACGAGCCGGGCACGCTGAACTAGCCCCGCAAGCTCCCAGCCGCGAAGGGAAGGTCAGAAGTGGGGGAGGGACCGGGCGCGGACCAGGTGGTCGACCTTGTGCAAGAGCGTCGAGACTTCGATTGGCTTTTGCAGGTAGCTGTCCTGTCCCAGCAGGGCCCGGGCCGCGCGACCGGTCTTCTCGCCCGAGATGACGATCACCGGAATTCGCGCAAGCTCGTCGTCCTGCGCGCGGTGCGCGAGAAACTGCCAGCCGTCCATGATCGGCATGTCGATATCCAGGAGGATGAGGAAGGGCTTTGCCTTGACCCTCTGAAGATATTTCAGCGCGGCAGCTCCCTGCGGGGCGGTGACCACTTCGTACCCCTCTTCGTGCAGGATGCCAGCCAGCGAGTCGCGTATGTCCTCGTCGTTATCGATGACCAGGATGAGCGTCGGTGAGAGCTGCGGGGCGCCATCCCCGGGCGCTGGCTGACCCTGCTCCGCAGGCAGCGAGGTCAGCTGCGAGCTCGACTGGTTGGGATCGCCTTGGCTGTGATCCGCGCGGGCCGATTCCTGGATGGGCAGCGTGAAAGAGAAGGTGCTTCCCCGATCGAGCTGGCTCTCTGCCCAGATGGTTCCGCCGTGAAATTCGACGATGCCCTTGGCGATCGAGAGACCGAGCCCCACACCTTTTCCAGGAACCTTTTCGGCTTGCCAGTACGGATCAAAGACGTGAGCGAGCTGCGGACCGGCAATTCCCGCCCCCGTGTCCCGAACGCACAGGAGGACCTCCTCATTCTGAAGGGCCGTCTCGATCCTGATGAGTCCGCCCTCGGGCGTGAACTTGATCGAGTTGCCGACGAGGTTCAGCAGCACCTGGATGATGCGATCCCGATCGCAGTAGGCAATAAGCGGCTTCACGTCGCTCTTGGCTTCAAGTCGGATCGATTTTTTGGCCGCCAGCGGCCCCACGATATCGATGACCGCCAGCGCCAGCTCGGTCACGTCATGGCTCTTTCGATGCATCGAGAGATGGCCGGCCTCCATGCTGGAGAGGTCCAGCAGATCCTCCAGCAGGCGATACATGCGCTCAGCTGCCCGCTGCATGAGCTCAAGCATGCGGCGGCTGCCGGCAAGCTCTTTGTTACCTTCGGGTATCAGCCTGAGCAGCCCCTGCGTACCCATGGCGAGCGAGGCCAGGGGATTCTGGAGGTCGTGCGAGACAATGGCCAGAAATTCCTCGCGCATGCGAACGGCCTGAAGCAGCGCGGTCTCGTCCTGTTTCTGGGCGCTGATGTCCGTGAGCACGGCCCGGCAACCACGGACTGCCCGGATTCCGTCGGTCACGTTCGAGCTCATCAGGCGAACGATGATCGGGCTTTTCGTCTTGAGCGTCAGCGTCAGCTCGGTCGCAACCTGGTCCTTTCGGGTAAGACACGCCGTCAGGTGCTTCAGAAACGCGCTCCGGTCGAGCTGCGAGACAAAGAGGATGAACGGCTTCCCCAGCAGGCTGCTGCGCTCCAGACCAAGCAGGGCCGCGCCGGTCAGGTTGATCTCGATGATGCAGCCGTTGGCGTCGAACATGCAGTAGGCGACGGGCGCGAAGTCGTAAAGATCCGCATAGCGTGCGCGCGACTCTTCAAGCAGGGCCTGCGTCTCTCGGAGCTGCTGGTTCTGCGTCTCCAGCTCCACCTGGTGGACCTCCAGGTCGTGAATCAGCGCTTCGCGCTCCTGCGCAGCCTGACCAGACTCAAGGCTGCGCAGCCGCTCCACAAGCTCGGCGCGGGTCAGCCTGGAATACTCCGAGGTGGGCCGGCTCTGAGAATGAAGAGGCTCCTCTGCCATCCCATCCGCTCTCTCGTCCTCAGGCTGTTCGCCCTTGGGAACTACGGGGTCGCTGGTCGCCACGCTGGAGCCTCTTTTGTCGGGAGTTCAGCTGCACGAGAAGCGTGTTATTCGACCCTACGGTTCGTCGAGTGCCCCGTCAAGGAAAGAAACGGCCGGCTCGTCCGACGAGGGTTCTCCCCTGAGCATCTGCATACTGTGTCATTTGCCATCGCGGCTTGCTTCAATCGGGCAGATTCTTGTTCAACCGCGCGAGCCTGCGATAAAAGGAGCGGCGATCTAGATGCAGGATCTTTGCCGCGCGGGTCTTGTTGCCGTTCACGGCCGCAAGCACGCGACGAATATAGCGCCGCTCCATCTCCAGCAGCGGCAGCAGCTCATCCGGGTTGGTGGTATCGATGACCAGAATCGAGCTCTTGTGCCGGCGCAGCTTGTCGGGCAGGTCCTCCAGCCCGAGCTGCGAGCGCCGGGTGAGCGCAACGGCCCGCTCCATGCAGTTGCCAAGCTCGCGCACGTTGCCGGGCCAGTCGTAATCGAGGAGCCTGCCTGCCACGGCCGTTCCAATGCCAGTGACCTGCTTGTTCTGCTTGCTCGCTTCCTTGGTGAGAAAGTGCTGCGCCAGGAGCAGGATGTCATTGCCCCGCGAGCGCAGCGGCGGCATGAGGATGATCATCACATTGATTCGATAGTGCAGGTCGCGCCGGAAGTGCTGCTCTTCGACCGCGCTCTCCAGATCGATGCTGGTTGCCGAGACCAGGCGCGCGTCGAACGGCACCTCGGTGTCGCCACCGACCGGACGCACCTTGTGCTCCTGCAGGGCGCGCAGCAGCTTGGCCTGGATCTCCAGCGGCAGCTCGCCGATCTCATCCAGAAACAAGGTGCCGCCATTTGCCTGCACAAACAGCCCGGCGCGCGCTTGACGGGCATCGGTGAAGGCCCCGCGCACATGGCCGAACAGCTCGCTCTCCAGGAGCGCCGACGGCAGCGCGGCGCAGTTGATGGCCACAAAGGGCCCGTTTTTGCGATGACTTTTGTCGTGCAGCGCCCGTGCGGCCAGCTCTTTGCCAGTGCCCGTCTCGCCGTAGATGAGCACCGAAGCCTCGCTCTTTGCCACGCGATCGATGAGCTCAAAGACCTTGCGGATGGCTGGGCTTGCCCCGACCATTCCACTCGCACTCTGGCTCGACTCCACAACCTCAAGCAGCCGGCGCACCTCGCTGCGCAGGTGCTGTCGCTCAATCGCACGCTGCACCGCGATATGCAGCGCTTCAAGCGAGATGGGCTTGGTGATGAAGTCATATGCGCCAGCCCGGATCGCCGAGATGGCGACATCCATGCTGCCCTGACCGGTGATCATGATGACCGGCAGCTCGGGCCAGGTCTCTGACAAGATCGTGCAGAGCTCGATGCCGCTCATGCCGACCATGTGGATGTCGGTGATCACGACGTTGAAGGGCTGGCTGTGCAGCATGGCCAGCGCCTGGACTCCATCCGCAACCCCCTCCACTGTGTAGTCATGCGCACGCAGAGCGTTGGCCAGGATCTCGCGCAGGACTTCGTCATCATCGATAAGCAGGAGGCTGGGGTTCATATATTGGAAGCCTAATGCACACCACTGAAAGCACAAACCTCCCGAGTGAAAGAAACGCAGCACTCGACGCCTGGTCCCTGGGATCGCTCGAGGGCGGGTCGAGAGTTTCCCGGAGAAACCCTGGATGGGGGAGCGGCAGCTTGACGCTTCGATCCAGCTCTCGCGCATGAAGCTGCGAGGCATCCCGCTGAGCTTCCGAACGGGAAATCAGAAGCGCGCGGACGGCACCATCGGGCACTGCTCTTCATAGCTGATATCGAGATCGTAATAGGACACCGGCACCGTTCGCCAACCGCCGACGGGAACGCCCTCTGGAAGCACGTACAGATGGTAGGTGGGCTGCGTGGCCGGCTGCGCGCCGCCCATGCAGTTCCGAGGCTGGCCCGCGAGCTTTTCCTTCTTGATGCCCAGCGACCCCTGGTAATCCACCAGCAGGCACTGGACCTTGCCATCCGCCGACACGGCGAACTTATCGCTGGGGTTGTAGAGCAGCCGCGGCGGCGCCCCGGGCACATTTTCGAGGAGCTTGCAGCGCTCCTCCGCGCCGAAGTGGTGCCACGGCGCGCTCTGGTCGTTCATCTGCGCCCTCTGCGGAACCCACCCATCCAGCTGGATCGGGGAGAGCCCCGCCTTGGCCAGCGCGGCTCTGTGCAGCTTCCAGTTCTCATTGACCCACTTGGACCGGGAGGCATCCGGCCACGGCTCGGCCGCCACCAGGGGCGGCTTGACAGCAGGCCCCAGCGGGTCGCCCTTCGGCGAGGCGCTGCTTCGGCACGAGCTCACAGCGCTGATCACAAGGCAGAAGGTGAGCGCACGATCGAGGATTGGGGACGGCCGCATCCAGCGATGATACGCCGCCCGAAGCCGCGACAACAGGAGCTCATTTTTGTTGTAAATGATTTTGATTTTCATTATCAATATCCTATTCGATGTCAACGAGTGCTGCACGAGCCGGAGCATGGAGAGGCGTGCTGTTGTTGCTCTCGCTCCTTCCCGCCACCTCGGCGTGGGCAGATGATGGGGACCCCGGCGCGTCCGCGCGCCTCTCCGAGTCCTTCAACACCGTGGTCACCGGCACGCGCACGCCCGAGCTGTCGCAGCGCGCAACCGTGAAGACCGACGTCGTCACGCGCGAAGAGGCCGAGCGCCGCGGCGCCACCAACGTCGCGGAGGCGCTCGCTTCGCAGCCGGGCGTGCAGGTGAATCCCGGCGCATATGGCTACCTTGGCGGCATCAGTGCGATCCAGATTCAGGGCTTCGATCTCAGCCGCGTGCTCGTGCTGGAAGATGGCGAGCCGGTCATCGGCGACGTGGGCGGCGCGATCGATCTGGCCTCGATCCCCATGACCGATGTCGAGCGCATCGAGGTCGTCACCGGCCCCACGAGCGCGCTCTATGGCTCAAGCGCGATCGGCGGCGTCGTCAACATCATCACCGCTCCGCCCAAGCTCGACGGCCCCAGCGCCCGCGCCCGCGCCGAGTATCGCAGCTACAACGGCGCCGTGCTTCAGGGCGTGGGCGCCTACCGCCGCGGGCGCTTCTGGATCGCGCTCGATCTCGGCTACACGCGGCAAGACGGAATCGCGCAGGATCCGACACTTCCCGATCTCCAGATTCCGCAGAGCGGGCGCTCGGTCGTCGGCCTTCGCGTGGGCGCGCGCTTCGCGGATCGCGTCGATGTGCAGCTGCGCGCGCGCTGGCTGCGCCAGGAGCTCGATGGTCTGGAGTCCATGGCCTATCCCGGCATCGGGCGCTTCCTCACGGATCTGCCCACGATCACCAACCGCATTGCACTCCACGTGCTCACCACGATCCACTTGGGCCGCGCCTCCAGCCTGCGTCTGTCCGCGGCGTTTCAGGATAGCGATGACAGCTCCGGCACCATCCCGCAGGGCTCGCAGCTCGGGCAGACGCAGCACAGCGCCCAGCGCATGCCCAGCTTCGAAGCAACGGCCACCATCGCCGATGGCCCACGCACCTGGGTTGCGGGGGCCAGACTTCAGGCGCAGCACCTCTCGCAACATCTGGTGCAGCGCCACAGCATGGGCGATGAGATCACGACCTCCACCGTGGAGGAGGTTGCGCCCATCTGGCAGCTGACTGCCGCGGCCTATGCGCAGCTTCAGTGGAAGCTCGCGCGCATTTTCACGCTGCTTCCCGGCGTTCGCTTCGAGTACCACAACCCCTACGGATTCGTCGTGGCGCCGCGGCTCGCCCTGGCGCTTCGCCCAAGTGACACGTGGATGCTGCGCACCTCGGCCGGACGTGGATACCGCACGCCCAGCCCCCAGGAGCTCGGCTTCAACTTCGACCACTCGATCTACGGCTACAAGGTCATCGGCAACGCGAGCTTGTCGCCCGAAAGTTCCTGGGGCGTAAACGGCGACGTGACCTTCCGCCCCCACGGCCACATCACGGTGCGGGCCGGCGCGTTCGCCAACTGGGTCGATGACCTCATCGATATCGATCTCAGCGCCGGCAAGAGCTCTGGCAGCGTTGTCACGTACAGCTACTCGAACTTCGCTCGGGTCACCACTGCGGGCGCCCAGGTCCACCTCGCGTGCCGCCTCGGCGAGCGTCTGCTCGTCGAGCTCACCTACGACTACCTCTGGTCGCACGACACCGTGAACAATGTGCCGCTCACCGGTCGGCCGCCGCACACCTTGACCACCTCGCTGCGCGCGCTGCTCTTCTGGAAGTTCGAGCTCTACGGCCGGGCGCGCGTCGTCAGCCACGCCTTCGTCGATGAGAACACGGTCTCGCCCGGCTACTACACGTTCGATCTGCGGCTCTCCCGTCCGATCTGGCGCGGCATCGAAGCCTACATCGGCGGCCTCAATCTCTTCGACGTGCACCAGACGCCGGGGGCGGTCGGCGATCTGCGCCCGCCCATGGGGCGCGTCTTTTACGGCGGCCTGCGCGCCGCCTTTCCCTGGGAGAAGAACTGATGCGAAAGCGCTCCATCGCTCTGGTCCTGAGCCTGTTTCACATTGCGTGCGAAAGCCCGAGCGCAAGCCCGGACGATCCCGGCAGCGGCGATCCACTGGCGGGCACCACAGAGCTTGCGATCCCCGTGCCGCAGAGTGGCCGCGTGCACGTGCGCCTCGGCCAGCCGGCCGTGGTTGCGCCCGGCGGCGATCCCAAGAAATCGGATGCGTGGGATCTGGCGTTCGAGGGCTATAACATCTACACAAACAGCGGCGTCTCCGGCTCGGGGCAGGGCGGCGCATTCGGCCCGCTGGATCTTGCGACCCTCGCGAGCAACAGCGAGCCGACCGTGCCGTTCATCTCGGCCGACAAGGCGGGCGGCGCCTTCCTCGACTGGTATGCATATGACGGCGGCGCGCACCTTCTCTACAGCCGCTTTCACGTCTACGGAGTAAGGAGCGGAGCGCGGCTGTGGAAGGTGCAGCTCCTCAGCTACTATGGAGTGCGCAACAGCGCTCCCACCAGCGCGCTCTATCAGATCCGCTATGCCGAGGTCACCACGGGCATCGGCGCGACGCAGCAGCTCGATGTGGATGGCACGGCCGGCGGCGTTGCGGATCCGGCGCTTGCTCCGAGCGGCTGCCTCAACCTCGCAGCGGGCAGCGTCTCCACGCTCACATCGGCCGCAGCGCAGGCCTCGACCTCATGGGACCTTTGCTTTCGTCGGGACGCGGTCAGCGTAAACGGCGAGGCCGGCGGTCCGGGAAGCGTGGGCGCGATCGATCTTCAGGCAGCTCAGACCGCCAGCGAATCGCTGGCCGCCGTGCAGGCCAGGAGCGCAGCTGGTGAGCAGCCGCGCTTCGATGCAGTGAGTGCATCCTCGCTTGCGAGCGCAGCTTTTCGCGGCGATCACATCGTCAGCGCGTTTGAGACCGGCCTCTGGCTCGACACCACGCAGTCGCCGCCGAAGCCTGCGGCGGCCCAGGTCTGGCTGGTGGTCGATGCGAGCGGCCAGCACAGGTTTCTCATCACGTTCAGCGCCTTCCAGAATGCCACGACGTCGTCGCCCGGCACCGTCGTTGCGCACATCAAGCCGGTCAGCGGATCACCATCATGAACAATCTCTGTAGCATCCTTGGACTCACCCTTCTCCTCACAGCGTGCGGCAGCCCGGCCGAAAACCCAGCCGCCGATAGCGGCACTCCCAGTGACGGCGGCCTGCCGGACAGCAGCAGAAGTGCCACCTGCTCGTCCGCGCGCAGCCAGCTGCTCGGCGCGGTCGATGCCGTTGCCGCGGGCAATGTCACGGTGATTGGCACGAGCTCCGGCGTGACCACGCTCTACGTCGATGCGTCCGCCGGCGGCTCCGCCAATGCCAGCAAGAGCGCCTGGAGCTTCATCAGCCTTGAGACCGGCGCCAAAATTGCGGTCACCGACACTTCCTCATTCGCATCGACCGCCTGGGATCTGGCCTTCAAGCGACCGATCATCTACACCAACGGCGGCGATGGCGGCTCCGGTCAAGGTGCCGCTGCGCTGATCCAGAAGTCCTTTGCCAGTGTCACCGCTGCCGATGCGTCCGGCGCCACGCTTCAGACCGAGAAGTTCTTTGATGCGCAGTGCAACCCGAAGCTGGATGCGGCTGGCTCTGTGCAGACCACGTTCACGTCCTGGTACGACTACAATGTGGCCACGCACGCGCTGACGCCGGCTGCCGGCACCTGGCTCGTGCGCGGCGGCACCGGCAAGCTCTACAAGCTCGAGATCCAGACCTATTACGCCAATTCCGATGGCACGGTCGGCACTGGCGGCGGCGGCACCTACGCGCTCAAGATCGCAGCGCTCTGACCCGGGGCGCCCGCTCCCTGCAAAGAGCACACGGCAAAGAGGGGATGCAGGGGGCGGCTACCGCACTTGCAGCGGACCGCGGCTGGGGATTTGTGAAATATCTGCGCCCTGAACAGGGCACATCGAAAACGTTGCGCTGGCATGTCTCTGACCATCGACGCGCGTCGCTTCTGCGGAGCATACGGGCTTGCATGGTTAGCGACGCATGACGAGAATTGTACCTTCACGCCCCAGATGCTTGCACTCCTCGGCATCAGCGGTCTTACGGCTGTGCTGGCCAGCGACCTCCCCAGCTGCAAGACTTTGTGACCGCTGGTGATGAGCCCAGCATCTACAAGTTTCAGATGCTGGGCTTCACGGTCCTGAGCGCAGGCATCGTTGCCTGGGAAGTGACAAGCGCCTGCGCTTTTCCAGAGCTGCCGAACGGGCTTGTCCTGCTCATGGGAAGAGCTGCGATACTTGCTGGCTGAGCTTCGCATCCTGCTTCAGGATCTTCTGCTTGCGGTTTTCGACGTCCTGAGCTGCCTGCTGGAGCAGCGATGCGCCCTGATGCTCTGTGTATTGAAAGGACACATCGAGAAGGAACTCCTCCCCCGCTTGCGGAATGCAGAAGATGTGGCACGGAGGATGGTGCTGAAAGCCGGTCACAACCCAGGCTCCCGTATTGTAGACGCAGATGTTTTCCTCTTTGAGGAAGCCCCAGCCGCCTTCGTGCGTGTCGCCATAGATGAACGTGAACGGCTTGTCCATCAGGTGGTAGCTGGTCAGGTAATTTACAAGGACGCCATGGAAGTACTTCTTGAATCGGCTTAGCGAGCTGGCGAGCGCCCCATGCGCGGGCGTCAGGTCGGCAATGCGCCCGCCTGCTTTGTCAGGCTGGCTGAGATAACACCTGAGCTCCTCGGGCGCGCTCTCGGGGATGACGCGGGTCTTCAGGAACTTGCCACTCAGCAGGCAGCTGAGGAACCACAGGCGATCCGCTTTGGGGACCGGATTCACGCCGGCGCTAGGCCATAAGGTGTCCACGAACGGCGTGACCGCTGCCTCAAGATCGGCCATCGTATGTTGCTCGGTCAGCTTTGGAGGAATCATCACGCAGAGATCGGCCAGGGCATCGAAATGCAGCGCGTGCAGCGCCTTGATCACAGCCGGAGGCGCTCCGACATCGCCTCGCAGGTGGGTTCCATGCGTGAACACATAGTTTCGCGGACGGCTCGGCAGGCGCTTCACGTAGACCGGATTGGCAACAACGAACTCGAACTGCACCGGCTTGTCGGGATCGAAGAAGGTATAGAGCAGCTCCTCCATTCCCGGCCCGCTCTCGTCCGGTGCATCGTTGGGTGCCAGGAATTGAAACCCGCCCGGCCCGGTGATCTGGGCGTTCTGGGTTGCGACCGGATGGGCAGCTTTTACGTACTCGGTCCACAGCGAGTGATCATGGTTTCCCGGAATGTAGACAATCTTTTTGATCCGAAGCGCGCTGGTCATCATCTTCATGAAGGCCCGCGTCGCCTCGCGGGTCTGTTCCGTCGAGGCCAGCGTCCGATCGGCGATATCGCCAATCAGGATGAGCTCATCCACCTCTGCGCCCTCGCCAAACTCATTGGCCAGCGCTTCTGCCAGGCGATCCCGCCCTGCTTGAAATTGAAGCACCGAAGTGTCTTCTCCGAGATGCGTATCTGATAGTGCCAACAGAGGGATTGCCATATGAACTCTCCTGTGCAGCCTGATCAAAGGCTATTTCGCAAGGCCTCGGCGCAGGGTGTCGCGGGGGCTCTCGCCGAAGCGCGCGCGATACTCGATGCTGAACCGTCCGAGGTGCTCGAAGCCGCACGCGAGCGCCACCTGCGTTACCGTTGTCATCGCCTCTTGACTGCTGAGCAGCCGCTGCCGGGCCAGCTCGAAGCGCCGCGTGCGCAGAAACTCCATGGGTGTGTAGCCGCGACTCGCCCGAAACGCCGCTTGAATGGAGCGCACACTGACGCCGGTCAGCGACGTCAGATCGGCCAGCGAGATCGGGCTTTCGGCGTTGGCCTCCAGATACGCTTCGACCTGGCGGACATAGTCGCGCCCGATGTCAGGCGGCGGAAGCTGGAGCTGCTCAGAGCAGCTGTGCGGCTGCTCCAGCAGCAGGCCGCACAGGAACCCTTCGACCAGGCGATTGGCAACCACGGTGGAGCGCAGGGCTGCGCCGCCCTCATCGAGCTCGCTTACCAGAAAGCGGATGAAGCGCTGGACACTTGCGCCGGCTCCGCTCGTGAGATCCAGCTCCATATCGAACACGATCGACTCGCGCGGCCTGGCGCCGGTGAGCGCCGTGAACGCCGCGTCCACGGCAGCGCGCTCGATCGTCACCTGTGTGCCCTGATGTCCCGCTGTCAGTCGAACCGCTGGAGACATGGTCGGCGAGCTGAGCACCGCCGTGCGGTTGGCCACCGCGGCGCAGGTGCGTCTGTCCGTAACATGCTCGGCATATCCGGAAGTGGCGAGCGCAATCGAAAAGCAGTCGATTGCCTGGGCGCTAATGCCGCGAATTCCGGCGCGAAAGTGGTGCGTCGAGATCTCCAGCGGGCCCACGGTGGCGTGATTGCACTGCCAGTGAAAAGGCGTGCCGCGCTCGGTCATCTCCACGTGCACCGGGGTGGTCGTGGTGGAGTAGACATGGCGCGCCTCTTCGAGCGAGGTGGTCTCGAGGAGCGGATACCGGCCCAGCGGAAGCGACGGCTTGGACATTCCAGCTCCTGCTGTCCGGAAACCGTCGGACATCGTCAATTATTTTAACGATGTTTCATGCGGAAAGGATGCAAATAAAGGTGGCTGGCTGTGCGCGATCAGTGGTGCGGGTGCGAGCTGGGATTGCGCGGGTCGGTGCCCTCCTGGCGCTCGTCGCCATCGAAGTAACCGTCGCTGTCGGCGTCGATGCCCATGCGCACGCCCGAGCCCGGCGGCACGCAGGTATAGGTCAGCGGCACGCGGGTGATGGTGACCAGGGCGCGCAGCGCAAAATCGGATATCTGTAGCGCCGACGTGCGATCGGGGCGGAACCTGCCGCCGCCCACATACAGGTAGCCGAGCTCGTTATCGCCGAGGCGGCTCTTGGCGATGAGGTCGCACTCGTTCAGCTCTGCGCGCTGGCGCAGAAGATCGATGCGGGCGCCAACCACCAGGCCGTTGGTGGCCGTGAGCGTGATCTGCTGGCCCACGATCGGCGCCAGGTTGCTGTCGTACGCGAGGATGTAGTCCTGAACGTCCAGGCGATCCTGCGCGCCCGCGGCGCCCGTCGAGAAATTGAAGCCGCCAATGGCCATGAAGGTCGAGATCTTATCCACAGAGCCATCATTGAAATAGCCAAAGCCGCGGATCTGATCGCCCTGAAAGCCGGGATCGGGAAGCGCGCTGCCGGGCAGGGCAGGGATGCCGAACATGCCGACCTTCTGATAGAGGTTGCGCAGCTGCGGAACCTTGAAGAAGTTGAGCTCTTGCGCGATCCTTCCGTCGCTGCCAAAGAAGCCCGGAGCGGCGACGCCATACTGCGCATTGCCTTGCCGATCGAGCACGTGGCAGTTGACGCAGATCAGCGGCACGCCCTCGGGCGAAGGCTGTCCAAGGTCGGTGATCTGCGTGGTGAGCAGCCTTCCGTGCTCCTGCGCAGCGGTGAGCGAGTTGTCGAGCGCGCGGATCGGGTTCGGCGGGTAGGTGACCTGGAGGATGAAGTCCGTAAACGCCGCCATCTGCGCGCTGCTGAGCGGCTGATCGCGGCCGATGAGCGACTGGAAGGCGGGGTTGAACTTCTTGAAGCCGGCCGCTTCGTCAAAAGAGCCGCTGTCGGGCTGCGCGCTCACGGCATCGTTGCCGCCCGTGCGATCGCCGCGCCAGTGCATGGGGCCGTGGTTCGCCATGCCGCGCAAGCTCTGCGTGGTCATGGGGCCCTTCATGGGGTGGAAGTCGGGGCTCACGGTGACGCGGGTTATGAACGGGCCGGGGTTGGTGAGCAGTCCCTCATCGGGATTGCCGAGGTCCCAGGCCAGATGGTCGAGATCGGCCGAGATGTGGCAGCTGGCGCAAGCGGAGTCGCCGTGGCTCGACGTGAGCGCGGCGTCATACAGGAAGCGGCGGCCGGTGATCACGCTGGCGGGCTCGGGGTTGTAAAGAGGGACGTGGCCGATCTCGCTCTTGGTTGTGGTGCTGATCACGGAGATGGCGTTGTCGAAGCGGGTCAGCACGTAGAGCCGACGGCGAGTCTCATCCAGGACCACGCCGGTGGGACCGCCACCGCTGACCGCGACCTGGTTGCTGGTGTTGGGAACAAAGCTGTCATTTTCCAGGGAAGCGGTGTCGTAGATGCCGATCTTGCTGGAGCCAAACGCCGCCACATACAGCTTATTTCCGTCGCTGGAGACCGCCATTCCCTGCGGCTGCGCAAGGCTCTTGGCGTTTTCGGCATTGGGAATCGGAGCGCAGCAGACAGCGTAGTTAATGTGCTTGTTGAGGTGGCGCGGCGTGACGCTGCCAGCGCCCAGCACCGTGATGCGAGACTCGGCCAGGTGGCCGCGCACGCTGTGGCCGGCCAGGGTTCCGGCGCCCTCGAACCGGTTCATGTTCTGTGCATCGGTGTTGGAGACGTACACCTTTCCATTCACAGGGTTTGTGACCATGTTGAACAGGGTGGTGCCGACGCCCGCGTACGAGCCCGCCGCGCCTGCGAGCTGCGCCGGAGGATTGGCGGTGGCATCGATGACAAAGACATCCTTATCGGGCAGCGAGAAGCGCACACTGCTATCAAAATTGCGCCCGATCTCATCGACCCAGTGGCTGCCGTTCCAGTGGACGATCAGCGAGTGTATGGGCTCGGGAACGCCGGCGGCGTTGGCGTTTGGTGGGGGGGGGCCGCCTTTGAACAGGACCTCGGTGAAGACCACGGCGGTGGTCTGGTTGCCGGTGTGGAAGCCGGCGGCGTAGACACGGCGGCCGTCGTTCGAGACCGCGAGCGCGCGCGGCGTGTCGGTAAAAAGAGACAGGATCGTGAGCGGCGTTCCGCCCAGCGAGGCGCCGAGGTTGTTGGCGTTGAATACCCACACATCGGCGCGTCCGACACCGGGCGTGTTGGACGCTGGATCAACGGGGCTGTTCTGTCCGCGGTGAGCGGTGGTGATGAAGGCGCGGTCGCGCTGGGGGCCGCCAAAGACGATGTCGCGCGGCTCATCGCCGACGAGAAGCGTGCGCGTAACCTGACCGCGACCAGAGCCATCGATGGACACGATGCTGACGCTGTCCGACAGATGATTTACGACCCAGACCTCGTCATCGCTGCGCACGGCCACGGCCACCGGCTCCATTCCAACCGGCACGGAGCTGCGCAAGCTGAGACCGCTGTTCTTGACATCGAAGATCTCAAGGCGTCCGTCGGGGGTGTTGGTGGCAAAGAGCCGCTTGCCATCGGGCGAGAGGGCCAGGGGGCGCACCTGATCGCTCTCAAACACAGTGAAGCGGCTGGGCGCGTTGACCAGCGCGGCCCGCGTGTCCGTATCTGCGTTCGGCGCATCGGGCTCCCCGCTGCACGACGCCATCATCCCCATCAGCATTACGAGTCGCAATGTTCTCATCGCATCCTCCTCTGGCTCTGGCCGAGTTGCTGCAAATGCAGAGCAGAGGCCCGCGAGATGCGGGAAACGGCACTGCATCGGCAGC
>Ga0075163_10007505_pt1 | contig 14411 bp, 13 predicted proteins | sample JI1023141ADNA_FD_71478 | JGI IMG/M metagenome (GOLD analysis project Ga0075163, IMG submission 71478) | Wastewater effluent complex algal communities from Wisconsin, to seasonally profile nutrient transformation and Carbon sequestration -... | ecosystem: Engineered > WWTP > Effluent > Algae...
ATGGGGTAGTGCAGGCCGCGGCCCAGGAACAGCGCGTTTTCCATGCGGGCGAAGTCTTCGGCCCAGGAAATGATCTGCGGCTCCAGCGCCAGCACCGACTGCAGCGCCACGGGCAGGTGGCGCAGTGCCTTCAGGTGTTCGGCTTCCTGCGCTTCAGTCAGGCGCCCGCGCACCTGCGCCAGGGCCAGCGTCAGCAGGTACAGGCCCGCCAGCTGCGTGGTGAAAGCCTTGGTGCTGGCCACGCCGATCTCCACGCCGGCACGGGTGATGTAAGCCAGCTTGCATTCGCGCACCATGGCGGATGTGGACACGTTGCAGATGGTCAGCGTCTGCTCCATGCCCAAGCTGCGCGCGTGTTTCAGCGCGGCAATGGTGTCGGCCGTTTCGCCGCTCTGGCTGATGGTGACGACCAGTGTGCGCGGGTCGGGCACGCTGTCGCGGTAGCGGTACTCGCTGGCCACCTCCACGCTGGTGGGGATGCCGGCGATGCTCTCCAGCCAGTAGCGCGCGGTGCTGCCGCTGTAGTAGCTGGTGCCGCAGGCCAGGATCAGCACGCGGTCGATGTTCTTGAAGACGTTGAAGGCCTCATCGCCAAACAGGTCCGGGCTGATGGCTTCCACGCCTTCCAGCGTGTCGCCCAGGGCGCGCGGCTGCTCGAAGATTTCCTTCTGCATGTAGTGGCGGTAGGGGCCCAGTTCGGCCGCGCCGCTGTGGGCGTTGACGGTTTTCACCGGGCGGTCCACCGGCTGGAAGCGGCCGTTGGCGTCCAGGTGGCTGACCCAGACCTTGCCCATCTGCAGGTCCACCACGTCGCCTTCTTCCAGGTAGATGATCTGGTTGGTGACACCGGCCAGGGCCATGGCATCGCTGGCCAGGAAGTTCTCGCCGGTGGAGGATTCACCCACGCCCACCACCAGCGGGCTGCCTTCGCGGGCGCCCACCACACGGTGCGGCTCGTCGCGGCAGAACACGGCGATGGCGTAAGCGCCCTTCAGGCGCGGCAGCGCGCGTTGCACGGCCTCCAGCAGGTCGCCGTCGTAAACGCTGTGCACCAGGTGGGCGATGACCTCGGTGTCGGTCTGGCTGGCGAAGTGGTAGCCCTTGGCCTTCAGCTCGCGGCGCAGCTCGTCGTGGTTCTCGATGATGCCGTTGTGCACCAGCGCCACCTTGCCGCTGCTGGCTTCGGAAGCGTTCGGGCCGGGGCTGAAGTGCGGATGCGCGTTGTGCACCGCCGGCACACCGTGCGTGGCCCAGCGCGTGTGCGCGATGCCCGTGCCGGCGCTGATGCCGTCCGCCGCCGTGCTGCCTTCCAGTTCGGCCACGCGGCTGGTGCTGCGCGCGCGCCGCAGTTCACCGCCCTGGTGCACGGCCACGCCGCAGCTGTCATAGCCCCGGTATTCCAGGCGCTTCAGGCCCTCGATGAGGATGGGAACGATGTTGCGGGTGCTGACTGCGCCGACGATGCCACACATGGTTGGGGGGTCCTTGGCTTGAAGAGGTGCGGAATGCTAGAAGTGGAAGACTGATGAATGGTTGCGAATTCGCATTCCATGAAGCTCATTGATTTCATGCGTGCGAATGTGCAGAATTGAATTTCATCTTTAAAGTTAATTTGGAATAAATGAGTTCAATCGACCTGGACGCCACTGACATCCGGCTGCTTCACCTGCTGCAGGCCGACGCTGCGCAGTCCAACCAGGACCTGGCGGCGGCTGCCCACACAAGCCCGGCCACGGCCTTGCGCCGGGTGCGCCGGCTGGTGGATGCCGGCGTCATCGACCGCCAAGTCGCGCTTCTGAACCCCGACCGCATCGGTCACGGCCTGTCGGCCATCGTGGAGATCACGCTCGACCGCCAGGGCGCCGAGCACCTGGACGCCTTCGAGCAGCGCGTGGCCATCGACGACGAAGTGCAGCAGCTCTGGCGCGTCTCACCCGGCCCGGACTTCGTGCTGGTGGTGCACTGCGCTGACATGCCCGGCTACCACGCACTGGCTCAGCGCCTGTTCACGCAGGACGCCAACGTGCGCAACGTGAAGGCCTACTTCAGCGTCAAGCGCGCCAAGTTCGCGCCGGCGGTGAAGCTGAAGCTCAAGCCTGCTTGAGGATCGCCAAACCCTTGAGGTACTCACCCTCCGGGAACACCATCGTGGTGGGGTGATCGCAAGCCCCTTCCAGACGCTGCAGGATGGCGCCATCCACCCCCGCGTCCAGCGCCGCGCCGGCCACGATCTTGTGGAACAGGTCGGCGTTCACCCCGCCGCTGCAACTGAAGGTGAGCAGCAGCCCGCCCGGCGCCAGCAGCTTGAAAGCCAGCAGGTTGATGTGCTTGTAGGCGCGTGCCGCACGCTCGGCATGCGCGGCCGTGGGCGCAAACTTGGGCGGGTCCAGCACGATGCAGTCGAAACGCCGCTGCTCATACAGCGCGGTTTTCAGAAAGTGCACCACGTCGTCGTCATGGCAGCTGCTGCGCGCTTCGTCAAAGCCGTTCAGCCGCACATGGGCCTGCACGCGCGCCAGCGCTGGGGCGGACGAGTCCACGCTGGTGACACGCGCCGCGCCACCGGCCAAGGCCGCCACGCTGAAGCCGCCGGTGTAGCAGTAGCAGTTCAGCACGTCCTGCAGGCCGAAGCGGCGCACGCAGGCGGCCAGCAGCGCGCGGTTGTCGCGCTGGTCCAGGTAGAAGCCGGTCTTGTGGCCCTCGGCCACGTCCAGGGTCAGCCGCCAGGCGTGTTCGGTGATGGTCGTCTCGGTGGCGCCCGGGTTGTCGGATGCACCCCGCAGCCACCCGGTCACCTCGGGCAGGCCTTCCAGTTCGCGCACGCTGGCATCGCTGCGCTCAAACAGGCGCGTGCAGCCGGTTTCGGCCAGCAGGGCGTCTGCAATGACGGCCTTCCAGCGCTCCACGCCCGCGCTCAGGAATTGCGCGCTCAGCAAGTCGCCATAGCGGTCCACCACCAGGCCGGGTAGGCCGTCGGCTTCGCCGTGCACCAGGCGCACGCCCGTGCTGGCAACGGCCATGCGCGTGCGCAGCGCCACGGCGCGCGCCACACGGCGCTGGAAGAACGCGGCGTCTATGCGCTCGGCCTCGTCAAAGCTCCAGGCGCGCACACGGATGCGGCTCGCGGGGCTGAAGGCGCCCCAGGCCAGGAAGGCACCGTCGTGGCTTTCCACGCGCACGGTCTCGCCCGCATCAGCCTTGCCGCGGGCAATGCTGCCTTCAAAGACCCAGGGGTGGCGGCGCTGCAGCGAGCGCTCCTTGCCGGGCGCCAAGCGTATGGATTTCATGGCGGCGATTCTCGCGTGCCCACGCACCACGGCCGCCGAACGGCCGGGCCGCAGGCTACTTCCGGCGCGCCCGCGGATGCGCCGCGTCGTAGATCTTGGCCAGGTGCTGGTGGTCCAGCCGCGTGTAGACCTGCGTGCTGCTGATGCTGGCGTGGCCCAGCAGTTCCTGCACCGCACGCAGGTCGCCGCTGCTTTGCAGCAGGTGGCTGGCATAGCTGTGGCGCAGCATGTGCGGGTGCACGCGTGTGGGCAGGCCGGCCTGCTGCGCCAGTTGCTGCAGGCGCAGGCGCAACTGGTTCACGGACAGCCGCGTGCCGCGCTGGCTGACGAACAAGGCCGGCTCGTCGGCCGCGGCCATGAGCGCGCGGTGCGGCAGCCAGTCCCGCAGCGCCTGCAACGCGGCGCGGCCCACGGGCACGCTGCGGCGCTTGCTGCCCTTGCCCAGCACATGGGCGGTGGCGCCGCCGGGGTCTTCCAGGTCCACCCAGCCCAGCGCTTCGCTGCGGCTGTGCAGGTCCAGGCCCGTGAGCTCGGCGATGCGCAGGCCACAGCCGTAGAGCAGCTCGGCAATGGCGTGGTCGCGTGCCGCCAGGGCGGGGTCGGTGCGGGTGTTGTGGTGCTCGGCCAGCGCCACCGCCTGCTGCACGGACAAGGCCTTGGGCAGCGGCTTGGCCGCCTTGGGCGGGCGTATGCCGTCCACCGGGTTGGCCGGCACCAGGCCCTGGTGCCCCCACCAGCGGAACAGCCCGCGCCAGGCTGCCAGGTGGATGGCAATGCTGCGGGGCCCCAGGCCGCGCGTGCGCAGCTGCGCCACCCAGCCGCGCACGTGGTGCGTCTGCGCGCGGCGCAGTTCCACGGCACCGGCATCGGCTGCCGCTTCCAGCCGCAGCAGCGCTTCGGTGTACATGGCCACCGTGCGCGGCGCCAGGCGCCGGCTGACCGTGAGATGCTGCAGGAAGGCCTGCACCTCGGCCGACGGTGCGGTGGCCACGGCGCTGGCTGCGGTCAGGGTGCCGGCCGCAGGCGCGACAAGGCCGCTGCGGCCACGTCACCGATGCGGCTCAAGAAGTCCGTGCCCATGTCGGCCGAATAGCGCGTAGGGTCGGGCGAGCCCAGCACCAGCAGGCCGAAGCAGCTGTCGCCCTGCCGCAAAGGGACCAGCGCCAACGACATGACGGTGCTCGGGTCGTCCAGCCAGCGCGCGGCCTCGAAGCCGGCATTGACGCCGCAGTAGGGCACGGTGAGGCTGGACGCGAAGCTCTTGGCGTCGTCGCTCACGGCGTGCGCCCAAGGCTGGTCTGCATGCTCATTGCCCAGGTTCCACAGGCGCACCGTGGCCTGGGGAATCAGGAACTCGTGCTTGAGCGTGTCCACCAGGCGCGCCGGCAACGCGCTGGCGTCGGCCGTGACCAGGAGGCGGCGCGTGGTGCGGTGCAGGCGGTCGGCAATGGCCAGGTTCTCCTGGCCGTGGCGGATCATCTCCACCATGCGCAGCTCCATGCCCTTGATGCGCTCGCGCAGCATCTCCATCTGCCGCTCCTGCAGGCTCACGGCGCGCTGGCCGTGCGGGCTGGTCAGCTGCACATTGGCCAGCAGTTCGGCGTGGCGCTCGAAGAAGCCGGGCGTGTGGATCAGGTAGTTGGCGATGTCGGCTTCGGTGATGCCTTGGACGCCCGGTGTTGCGCCTGGGGTCGTGCCTGGGGTATGGGTCACAGCTCGATCTCTCCTTCAAACACGGTTTCAGCGGGCCCGGTCATGAGCACATGGGCATCGTCGGAGGGCCATTCGATGCGCAGCAGACCGCCGCGCGTGTGCACTTCCACCGCGCGGCTGAGCCAGCCCAGGCGGATGCCCGCGACCACAGCCGCGCAGGCGCCGGTGCCGCAGGCCAGCGTCTCACCGGCGTCGCGTTCAAACACACGCAGGCGCACTTCGTCGGGCGACATCACCTGCAGGAAGCCCACGTTCACCTTGCGCGGGAAGCGCGCGTGGTTCTCGACCTGCGGACCCAGCGTGGCCACGGGCGCGGCGTCGACGTCGGCCACGCGCATGACGGCGTGCGGGTTGCCCATGGACAGCACGGCGACTTCCACCCCCAGCAGCGGCCACAGCTCAAAGCCGCCTTCGGCGCGCGGCTTCAGGCCTTCGGCGGTGAAAGGCAGCTTCGCGTGGTCAAACACCGGCGCGTTCATGTCCACGGTGACACGGCCGTCATCACGCAGCTGCAGTTCCAGCACGTTGTTGACGGTTTCCACACGCACCCGGCGCTTGGCTGTCAGTCCGTGCTGGTGCACATAGCGCACGAAGCAGCGCGCGCCGTTGCCGCAGTGCTCCACCTCGTCGCCACTGGCACCGTTGAAGATGCGGTAGCGGAAGTCAACGCCCGGCGTGCTGCTCTTTTCCACGGCCAGGATCTGGTCGGCACCCACGCCAAAGCGGCGGTCACCCAGCCGCTGCAATTGCGCAGTGCTGAGGGTGAGCGGGGCCCGGGTGCCGTCCAGCACGACGAAGTCGTTGCCAGCGCCGTGCATCTTGGTGAACTTCAAACGCATGGCGGGATTGTCCGCCATGCCGTCAGTACAGCGGCGGCTCGCCCGGCGGCCGCGTCTTGAAGCGGCGGTGCACCCACAGGTACTGCGCCGGGCAGCGGCGGATCTGCTCTTCGATGAAGCGGTTCATGCGCGCCGCGTCGGCTTCCGGGTTGTCCGTGGGCCAATCGGTCCAGGGCGGCAGGAACTCCACCACGTAGCCTTCGCCGCCCGGCAGCATGCGCGCCACCACGGGCTGCACCACCATGTTGTAGGCGCGTGCCATGCGCGAAGGCGCCAGCAGCGTGGCCGCCTGCTGGCCGAAAAAGGGCACGAAGGCCGCGTCACGCAGGCCGAAGTCCATGTCGCAGGGGTTGAAGAAGGCGTGGCCGGCCTTGATGGCGCGCACGATGGGCCGGGCGCCGTCCTTCTTGGAATAGAAGTCCGCGGTGCCGAAGCGCGCGCGGCCCTTGAGCAACGCCTGGTCCAGCACGGCGTTGCTCTGCGGCGCGTAGACGTCAAAGCCCCGGTGCGTCTGGAACAGTTGCGTGGAGGCACCCGCCACGTCCACCGCCAGGAAGTGCGGCACCAGCCACATGACGGCGCGGCCGGAAGACGCGGCTTCGCGCTCGGCCAGGTGGATGTCGCCTTCCACGCGGATCAGCCGGCGCAGCCGCTCGGGGCTGGCGTGCCACAGCACGGCACGCTCCAGCAGGCTGCGCGCCAGCCACTGGAAGTGCTCGCGCACCAGGGCCTTGCGCTGGTCTTCGCTCAGCTCCGGCAGGCACAGTTCCACATTGCGCAGCGCCACACGGCGGCGGCTGCCGGCCACGGCATGCATCAGCCGCCCCAGGCCGCGGCCCAGCGCCGCCTGCGCGCCCAGCGGCAGCAGGTGCAACAGCCAGATCAGACCCAGCAGCGCATAGGCGCCGAGCTTGCCCATCAAGACGCGTTCTCCGTTGACCGCGGCTGCTTGTAGCGGTGGTAGCCCCACAGGTACTGCGACGGCTGCTGCGCAATGAGCGCTTCCATGCTGCGGTTGATGGCCGCCGCGGCTGCGGTGAGCCAGCCGTCTTCCGTCAAGCCTTCGCGCGGCGGAAGCGGGTCCGTCAGCGGCGCGACGCGCACGGCGTAGCCGCGGCCCTTGGGCAGGCGCTCGGCGAAGATGGTCAACACGGCCGCGCCCGACTGCTGTGCCAGCTTGGGCGCCAAGGTCATGGTGTAGGCCGTTTCGCCGAAGAACGGTGCCCACACGCCCAGGCCGTGGGGCGGCACCTGGTCGGGCAGCATGCCCAGGGTCTGGCCCTGGCGCAGTGCGCGCATGAGCTGGCGCACACCCGCCAGGTTGGCCGGCGCCGTGGCCAGGTGCGGGCGGGCGCGGGCGGTTTCTTCCAGTTCACGCAACCAGGCCTGGCGGGCGGGGCGGTACAGCACGGAGATCGGCTGCTGCTCACCAAAACGCTCGGCATACGCCTGGGCCGCCACTTCAAAGCTGCCCAGGTGCGGTGTCAGCAGCACCAGACCCTTGCCGGCGGTCAGTGCCTGCTGCACGAACTCCGCACCTTCCCAGCGCACCGGGTCGTTGATGGCCACGCCCGCCGGGCGCAGCCACAGGCGCGGCAACTCCATCAGCAGCTTGCCGGCTTCGCCCACGGACGCACGCCGCGCCGCGGGGCTGACGCCCGCCAGCGCCGCGTTGGATCTCAGCCGCCGCCGGTAGCTGGGCGAGCCCAAGTAAGCCACCCAGCCCAGGAAGGCGCCCACCGCGTGCAAATGACGCAAAGGTCGGCGGGCGAGCCAGGGCAGCAAGGGGTGCATGTTTTCGTAGAATCTGCGGGTCGCCGAGTTAAAGGACAACTTGCGGGGCGATCAGCGGGGCCAAAGCATATCGGGCGCCGCCGGGCAGACGAGGTGCGCTGTTGTGGCCACACGTCGGTTCAACAAATCCGCTAAAGCGTTCGCCGCGGCTCCAGTGCAACTGAACAGCGACGACGCCAGTCAGTCATCTCTTCAGACATCAGCAACCAAGGAGCCCCACGTGGCGAACGACTTCCTCTTCACTTCCGAATCCGTCTCCGAAGGCCACCCCGACAAGGTCGCCGACCAGATCTCGGACGCCATCCTCGACGCCATCTTCAAGCAGGACCCGCGCAGCCGCGTCGCTGCCGAGACGCTGTGCAACACGGGCCTGGTGGTGCTGGCCGGTGAAATCACCACCAACGCGCACGTGGACTACATCCAGGTGGCGCGCGACACCATCAAGCGCATCGGTTACGACAACACCGAATACGGCATCGACTACAAGGGCTGCGCGGTGATGGTCTGCTACGACAAGCAGTCCAACGACATCGCCCAGGGCGTGGACCACGCGTCCGACGACCACCTGAACACCGGCGCCGGCGACCAGGGCCTGATGTTCGGCTACGCCTGCGACGAAACGCCCGAACTGATGCCCGCGCCCATCTACTACGCGCACCGCCTGGTGGAGCGGCAAGCCCAGCTGCGCAAGGACGGCCGATTGCCCTTCCTGCGCCCGGACGCCAAGAGCCAGGTCACGATGCGTTATGTGGACGGCAAGCCGCACAGCATCGACACCGTGGTGCTGTCCAGCCAGCACGCGCCCGAGTACAGCCTGGGCAACCGCATGACCGACGCCTTCTACGAGGCCGTGCGCGAAGAGCTGATCAAGCCCGTTTTGCCCAAGGAATGGCTGACGCCCGAGACCAAGTACCTGATCAACCCCACCGGCCGCTTCGTCGTCGGCGGCCCGCAGGGTGACTGCGGCCTCACGGGCCGCAAGATCATCGTCGACACCTATGGCGGCGCCTGCCCCCACGGCGGCGGCGCCTTCAGCGGCAAGGACCCCTCCAAGGTGGACCGTTCCGCCGCGTACGCGGCGCGTTATGTGGCCAAGAACGTGGTGGCCGCCGGCCTGGCGCGCCAGTGCCAGGTGCAGGTGGCCTATGCCATTGGCGTGGCCAAGCCCATGAACATCACGGTCTACACCGAAGGCACGGGCAAGCTGTCGGACGAGAAGCTCAGCGCCATCGTGGCCGAGGTCTTTGACCTGCGCCCCAAGGGCATCATCCAGATGCTGGACCTGCTGCGCCCCATCTACGAGAAGACCGCCGCCTACGGCCACTTCGGCCGTGAGGAGCCGGAATTTTCTTGGGAACGCACCGACAAGGTTGAAGCACTGAAGGCTGCGGCCGGCCTGTAATTGCCCCGCGCACAGGGCGCGCGGTTTGCCTGACGGGCGACGGGAGTCGCTCGTCGCTGTTTCCAGCGCCGCCCTCAACGACCGGCTCAGCCCCACGGCGCCGCCCGGTAAGGCAAAATGCCTTACCGACAGGGAGCCCCCCATGACCAAACCCGCCGAACACGCCGCCACGGTTTCCAGCAAGGGCCAGGTGGTGATCCCAAGCGACGTGAGGCGCCAGCTGGGGCTCACGCAGGGCTCGGTGCTGCGCTTCGTAGTGGACGGTGACGGCGTGCGCCTGTTGGCGGCCGGGGGCGACATCCGCAAGCTCAAGGGCCGCCTGCCCCAGCCGGCCCAGCCGGTGTCGGTGGGCGACATGAACGACACCATCGCCCAGCGCCGTGCCAAGGCCGGCCGCGGCTGATGCGCGCACTCGACACCAACGTGCTGGTGCGCTACCTGGCGCAGGACGATGCCAAGCAAAGTGCATTGGCCACGCGCCTGCTGGAACGGCAGATGAGCGGCACCGACCGCGGCTTCATCAGCCTGGTGGTGCTGCTGGAAACCGTGTGGGTGATGGAAAGCCGCTATGGCGCCGATGCCGCCATGGTGGCCGACATCCTGGGCGACCTGCTGAAGGCGCCCACACTGGAGGTACAGGACAGTGCGGCGGTGCGCGAAGCCGTGCGACGCTACAGCCAAGGCGGCGTAGACCTGCACGACTGCCTGATCGTGGCCCTGGCCGCCGCCCGCAAGGCCCGTGTGCTGACCTTTGATGCCAAGGCCGCCAAGCGGCTGGGCATGGACCTGTTGACCTGAGCCAGGGCACCAAGTCCATCGGCGCCAGGCGGCCATTTCACTCACGATCCGCCGCATGAACCGCGCCCAAGCGACTACCCGAAGACGCCCTGCGTGAACTGCCCGAAGCGCACCGCAGCGGCCCGGCTCGCTTGCGAGACCTCATCGCGCACCATTATTTCGCGCTGGACGCTTCAATCATCCACGACGTAGCCACCCGCCACGTGCCTGATCTGCTGCGCCATGCGCTGGCCTTGCGGCAGCGCGCAGATCCGGGCACCTGAACTCAGGCCGCAGCCACGGCGGCGTCCAGCGCGGCGTGGGCCTGCGCAAGCCATGCCGGGCGCTGGTTGTAGAGGCTGGTGAGCGTGCGCTCAAAGCAATAGCGCTCCGGGTCAGCGGGCTCCGGCACGCCGAGCACACGGCACAGGTCGATGAAATGGGGCTGTGCCCCGGCACGTTCGTTGAGGCCGTGGGCTGGGCCACCCACCGCCCACTTGTGCATGAACTCTGACGCTTGCATGCAGTTCATTGGGCCATGCCAGGGCCGCCACGGCTGGTCAGCCCTTCTCCTTGAGCTAGGCTCATGACCATGCTGCTGCACTTCCTCGCCTTCGTACTGGCCTGCTGCCTCACCGCCATCGCCCAGGCCCAGCCCGCGCACAAGCTGGCCGTGGTCATCGGCAATGCCGACTACGCCACCAGCCCGCTGGACAACCCGGTCAATGACGCCAACGACCTGACCCGGCAGCTCAGCGGCATCGGCTTCAAGGTCGACACCGTGCGCAACGGCGGCCGCGCCGCCATGCTGGCCGCTGTGCAGCGCCATGCGGCGCAGCTGACGCCTCAGTCACTGTCCGTCTTCTACTACGCAGGCCACGGCGTGCAACTGGGCGGGCGCAACTTCCTGGTGCCGGTGAACCTGCACCTGAGCAAGGCCGAAGACATCCTCACGCAAGGCGTGAGCATCGACGAGGTCATCGCCATCATCGCCAAGGCCAAGCCCCGCTTCCAGGTGCTGATCCTGGACGCCTGCCGCGACAACCCTTTTGGCGACAGCAAGGTGCCCGGCCTGGCGCCGCTGGATGCACCGGCCAACACACTCATTGCATTTGCCACCGCACCGGGCAAGACGGCCGAAGACGGCCGCGGCAAGAACGGCCTGTACACCGGCCACCTGCTGCGCCACCTGAGCGGCAGCGACAAGCGCGTGGAAGAGGTCTTCAAGCTGGTGCGCGTGGGCGTGCTGGAGGACTCCGCCGGACGCCAGCTGCCCTGGGAGAACACGGCACTGACCGGCGAACTGGGCCTTGCCGCCTTCCCCAACAGCCTGTCGCCCGCAGCAACAGCCAACAGCCCGGTGCCCAGCTGGGTGGCCAGCGCCAACGAACGTGACCTGCGCAGCTACCTCACGCAGAACAACGACGCGCAACTGCGCCAGCCGGTCACCGCACGCCTGGTGCAGTTGCGCGCGCAAGCGCCCATCCGCACGGGCGCACTGACCCTGTCGGAACAGCCCTGCCCCACCTGCCCGCGCGTGACCGCCGTGGACCTGCCGGCCAGCAGCACTTCCGGCGGCGGACCTCAGACCCTGTGGGTGGGCACCGACCTCATCACCGCCGCCGACTGGCAGCGCTGCGTGGCAGCCAAGGCCTGCGCGGCCTTGCCCGATGCGCCGCGCACCGAAAGCCCCGAAGCCACGTGGTCGCCCGCCGCCGGCGTGTCCTGGAAGGAGGCGCAACGCTACCTGGCATGGCTCAACCAGCAGGCCAGCAGCACGAAACCAGGTTGGCGCTACCGCCTGCCCACGCAGGAAGAGTGGCAGCGCGTGTACCGCGGGGGTTACTTCGATGAACGCGGCAAGCCGCTGTTCGAGACGCAGAGCGCCTGCCGCTACGCCAATCTCTACGACCAGAACGGCGCACTGGTGCACCGCTTCGACTGGACCAACCTGCCCTGCCTGGACGGCTTTGCCGAAGCCTCGCCGGTGGGCCTGTTCCTGCCTTCGGGGCACGGCCTCTTCGACCTGATCGGCAATCTCTGGCAGTGGACCAGCAGCTGCGCGCAGCCGGACCCTTCAGGCACCGGGTGCCGCCGCCAACGCCTGGTGGGCGGCAGCTGGGCCACGGGCAAGAACTGGTCCTGGGAGCAGCCGCCCACGCTGGCCGCAGAGGCCGACCTGGGCGCGCCCATCTTCGGCCTGCGCGTGGTGGCCACGCGCCAGCCGTGATGGCGTCGACCGCCGGGGCTAACGCCCCGATGTGGTGATCTTGAAGGCCGACCGGCCGCGGTCCGACTGCAGCTCCACAAAACGCTCGCTGCCCGCCTGCAGCACCCGCAGCGTGGCCTTCTCCGGCGTGTAGCTGATAGGCACGTTGCAGGTCTCGCGGCCGCGCTCCACGTCCCAGCAGGCCAGGCGGTTGCCGCTGGCGGCGATGAGGTAGCGCCAGCTGCCCAGGAAGCTGCAGGCAATGGCCGCCGAGCTGCCGTTTTCGCCCGCGCCGCGGTTGCCCAGTTCATGCAGCGTCAGCTGCGTGACGGGCTTCTTGCCCTTCACGTCCACCAGGTGCAGATAGCCGCCGTACTTGCGTGCGTTGTCGCGCGCCAGCCGGTCCACGCTCCAGGCGTAGGTGCCGACGACGCCATAGCCACCGTCGGGCGACGTGGCCTGGCAGCTGGTCTCCTCGCGCTTCCAGCGCTCGGCCATCAGCGGCGCAGCGGCCTCCCAGCCCGCTGCCACGGGCCGCGACGCAGCGGCCGCACCGCCCAGCGCTTCCGCGCCCGCAGGCAAGGCGGCCACGGCTTCCAGGTTGATGGGCACCACACGCGCGGTGACGGGTGACAGCACCTTCAAGCCCGCGGCTTCGCCCACGCTGTCCACCGCGCGCTGCAGCGCGTTGACGATGGCCGCTTCCGGCGTGGCCGCGTCAGACGCCGCAAAGCCCTTGGTGCCCATGGGCGCGGACTGGCTGGATTTCACCTGCGCGTCCTTGTCGATGATGCGCAGCTGCAGCTGTGCTGCGGCGGAGTGGTAAAGCCCCAGGGGCATGCTGGCGTCGGCATTGAAGCTGACGCGGTAGATGCGCTTGACCTCGAACTGGCCCGCCTTGGCAGCAATCTCTTCAGCGGTGATCAGGTGGCTGGGGTCGGCCAGGTCCGCCCAGTTGTCGCGCAGCTGCTTGGCCTTGGCTTCGTCCAGGGGCTGCAGGCCGCTGTCGGACAGGATTTCCTCCATGCGGGCCTGCACGGCTTTCTCGAACTTCTTCAGCGCCGGGTCATTGGCGTAGACGGCCACGGCTACGTTGTCCGCGGCCCAGGACACGGTGGCCACCCAGCAGGTGGCGGCAGCAATCAGCAGGCGCTTCATTTGGTGTTCCAGAAAGCGTTGAGGGCGTTGTCCAGGCGCTTCAGGGCGTTCAGGGCCAGCAGGTCGGTCGCCATCTGCGCCGACACCGGGTTCCAGCCCGTGAGGCCTTCGTATTCGTCGGCCAGGTCCAGTCCAGCCGGGCCCCGGGCGGTGGCGCGCAGCTTGCCCTGGAAGCGCCAGCCGGCACGCGCGTCTTCGGTGTCCTTGCGCTCCTGGACGGCACCTTCGGCACGCAACTCGATGCGCACGTCGGCCGCCGCTCCCGGCGCCGCCATGAGCGCACCGTCGGCAGCCAATGCGCTTTGCAGCGAACTGCAGGCCTTGGCCCAAGGGCCTTTGCCAGTGGCCAGCGTCAGCGTGCAGTCCAGCGCCACGGTCTTGCCGTCCAGGTACAGCGCACGGCGTTCCTTGGCCACCTGCGCCGCGTCGCAGCCCTGGGGGCGCGCGGACAGCAGCCCGGCCGGCGCGGCCGCGCCACGGCGCTCGAACCACAGCCGGCCCACACACGGGGCACCCAGGTCGGCGTACAGCGTGGCCAAACGTTCGTCGGGCGCAAAGGGCAGCTTGAAGCCGGCCACGCCGCCCGGCGCCAGGGTCTGGGCCGATTCCAGCGCGGCCAGCGCGCGGTTCAGGCCGGCGCGCCGGGCCGCACCGGCCGGCGCCGCGTTGGCCTGCGACAGCGCCTGCACATGGCGCAGCACGGCCTCGCGGTACTGCGTTTCGCGGTCGCGCTGCGCGCCCAGGGTGCCGGCCAGTTCGGCTTCCTGCAGCGCAAAGCTGTCGCGCGAAAAACCCGGCGTCAGCGCGGGGTCGGCCAGGCGCACCAGTTCGCGTGCCTCGGCCAGCGCGCCCAGGCGTTCGGCCAGCGGCCGGGCCGCGTCGGCGGCCAGCGCCAGGCGGTCTTTCAGGCTGGCGGCGGCGCCGTCGGACGTGGCCGCCGCCCGTGCCCGTTCGGCGTCGGCCTTGGGCACGCGCACGCGCACCCACAGGCGGCAGCCGGCGGTGTCCACCCACTGCTCGGCCACTTGCGCATTGCGCAGCGACAGCCGGCTCTGCACGTCGCTGACCGACAGGAAGTTTTCGTTGCTGGTGCTGCGGCCACCGGCCGTCACCTTCTCCAGTGTTTCGGTGATGCGCGACTTCACATCGGCCTGGATCTGCTGCCCCAGTTCCGCCAGTGCCCGCGTGCGCGCGGCGTCGCGGGTGGCGTCCAGCGTGGTGCCGCTGCGCCA
>Ga0075163_10007506_pt1 | contig 14411 bp, 12 predicted proteins | sample JI1023141ADNA_FD_71478 | JGI IMG/M metagenome (GOLD analysis project Ga0075163, IMG submission 71478) | Wastewater effluent complex algal communities from Wisconsin, to seasonally profile nutrient transformation and Carbon sequestration -... | ecosystem: Engineered > WWTP > Effluent > Algae...
TTGCCGAGGATCTCCTGCCAGCCCGGCGGCGACGCGCTGGCGCGCTGATAGCGGAGCCAGTCGGCGAGGTGCGGACCGTCGACGAACTGCATCGCGATCCATGGCCGACCGCGATGAAAGCCCGCGCTGTAGACCCGCACCACGTGGTCGCCCTCGACCCGCGCGAGCGCCTGGGCCTCGCGCTGCAGCTGCAGCGCCGCCTCGCTGTCGCCCGCGCCGGGGGCCGCGCGGCGCAGCAGCTTGAGCGCGACCTGGACCTTGAGCACCGGGTCGTAGGCGACGAACACCACGCCCATGCCGCCGCGCCCGAGCTCGCGGCGCACGATGTAGCGGTCGACCGTGACGTCCTCGGCGGCGTTGAAGTTGGCGGCGGCGAAGCGGTTGAAGGCGAGCGCGGCGCTGAGCTCCTCGGTGACCTCGTCGGCCGGCGGCGGCAGGGCGTCACGCAGCGCGCGGCGCTCGGCGGCCTCGCCCAGCGTGTCTTGCGAGCGCGGCTCGCTGTCAGGTTCGACGGGCACGTGCATCCCAGCCAGCACAGTGCCCGGACGTCGGGGCAACGATCACGGGCGGTCGCCGATCGGCGGGAGGTCCTGCAAGCGCCGCGCTCGATCGCGCAGCTGATCGAACCACGCGACCAGCTCGGCGGTCTCGCCGGCCCCGGCCCGCGGGTCGGCGCGGTACCCCGCGATCAACAGCTCGAGCCGCTCCTTGCCCTCGCGGATCCGGTGGCGCACCCTCGCCAGGGTCACGTCCATCAGCTCGGCGATCTGGACGGCGGTCAGATCCTCCCACACGTACAGCTCGAGCGTGAGCTGGTGGTCGAGCGGCAGCTCGCGCAGCGCCCGGTACAGCAGCTTGGTGTCGATGCGGAGGTCGACCGCCCCCGACAGCGAGCCGGTCGCCGCGGCCGCGCTGAGCAGGTCGGGGTCGAACTCCGGGTCGCGGTAGATCTGGCGCAGCCGGTCGCAGAGCTGGCGGTGCGCGATGCAGTGGAGGTATCCGCGAAACTTCGTGCCCTCGCGGATCTTGTCGCGCTGCTTCATCACCAGCAAAAACGCCTGATGAACGATGTCCTCCGCGAGCCCCGAGTCCCCGATCTTGCGGCGCACCGCGAGGTACAGCGGCTTGTAGTGGCGACGCGCCAGCTCGTTCCCGGCGGCCCCGTCACCGTCGCACCAGAGCGAGAGCAACTCCGCATCCGAGCGCGACGCATGATCGACGGGTGTTGTCGTCACGGGGATCCCTCACGCCAGCGTACAGGTTTGTCCGGGGCCGACAAGCATCCGGCGCTCACCGCGTGGGACAAAGCACGGCCGCCACCGGACCGACGAGCGGGCCGCTCGCCCGCTCCTTCTTTCTCTCTTTCCTCTTTAAAAAGAGGGGGATTAAAAAGGAACGACCTCGAGATCCGCCGCGGGGGCTTCTTCGAGGTCGGGCCCGATCGGACCTGATCAGCGCGAGTGGCGGGGTTCGAACCTGCGGCCTTTGGCTTCGGAGGCCAACGCTCTATCCAGCTGAGCTACACCCGCGTGGGCGACGTGTGTACCCCAGGCCGGGCGCGCTTTGCAAGTGGGGCCGACGGGCCGCGCCCCGGGCAGGTCCGTGAGTCCCCGGCGACCCCGCGAGCGGCCCGCCGACGGACGGTGCTACACTGCCGGCGATGCGCTGTCTCCCCGCGCTTGTGATCACCACCCTGCTCGTCCAGATCCCCGCGGCGATGGCCCTGGCCCTCGACCTCGACCGTCTGCGCGAGATCCTTCGCCGCATCATCGAGTTCATCACGCTCGGCGGCGTGGCCCTCGCACTCCTCGGCGGGCTCGTGTTCCTCCTGACCTGGGTGCTCAGCCACCTCCGGCGCCCGGGCGACCGCTCCCGCCGCTGGCTGTCCGGCCCGGCGCTCGCGCTCGCGTGGGTCCCCGTGCTCCTCACCGGCGTCGCGGCGGCCGGCATCTTCGTGCCCGCGCTCGCGCCGTTCATCCTCCGCGCCTTCGCCCTCGCGGTCGTCGTCGCCGCCGCCGCCTGGTGCGTGTCGGTCGCCGCGCTGGTCGCGGGCGGCACCCGCCGCGACCTCCGCCGCACCCGCCGCGCGCTCATCCTCGCCGGCACGCCCTGGTACTGCCTGGTCGTGTACCTGGCGACGTATCTGTAGTCGCCGGCGGCGGCACGGACGACGTGGCCCGGGCCCGCGGCGGCACCTTCCTCGTCCTCGACCGGGCGCCCGTGCCCACACCGGGCTAGCTGAGCCGCTGCCCGGACACGAGGTCGTAGACCTGGCCCGGCATCGCCACGCGAAAGCCGGCCGCCTCGACGCGCACGCGGTTCTGGTCGAGGTTGTCCTCGTGGTGCATCAGCACCATCTTGTGGCGCACGCGCTCCGGCAGCGCCTCGAGCTTGTCGAAGTAGCCGTGCACCTGGCCCGGGTAGTCGACGAAGGTGCAGTCGTGGAAGTAGACGCTGGTGCGCGGCTCGAGCTCCTTGAGCATCTCCGCGTCGACCGTGCAGTCGCCGCTCCACCAGGCGATGCGCTCGGAGGCCGGGTCGGTGTCGATGCGGAACTCGAGCGAGCAGGACGGCTTGCCGGGCACGTGGAGGGTCTCGCGGGCGACGAGGGCGAGGTCGTCGCTGGCGAAGTGCTCGGCGTGGTGCCAGGGGTTGTGGCGGGCGGGCTCGACGTGGACGGGCTCGACGATGTCGAAGAAGTGGCCGAGGGTGCCGGCCTGGAGGTTGCCGCGGCCGTCGTTGAGGTAGCGCAGCGACGGCGCGAGGGTCTCCCAGATCTCGGCCCGCACGGCGCTGTGGGCGATGAGGCGGGGCATCGCGCCGCCGAGCGAGCAGGCGAGGTCGGCCCCGCGGCTCTCGAAGTAGCGGATGAACGCGAAGTCCTCCATGCCGTAGACGTGGTCGCCGTGGACGTGGGTCACGACCTGGCCGGTGATGTCGTGCCACACGAAGCCCGCGGCGTGCAGCTGGTCGGGCGCCTGGCGGCCGCAGTCGATCAGCCAGCGCTGGCCGGAGCGCAGGGTGACCATCGAGCACGTCGTGCCGTAGCGCCGCGAAAAAGCTCCGCCTGCGCCGAACAGGCGGAGTGTCATGCTTTGGCTGCGATTGGCCACGCGACGGGTCGGAAGTGTTCAGGAGCGGCCGCGGCGCGGCCAGTTCGGTGAGTTTACAAGGTCCAGGTCGAGCCCTCGGCGCTGTCCTGCAGGGAGACGCCCAGCAAGCCTAGCTCAGCTCGCAGGCGATCGGCTTCTTTCCAGTCTTTTTTGGCACGCGCATCCTCCCGCATCCGCAGGAGCCGCTCGACCTCGGCCACGTCGAGGCGCAGGCGCGCGGCCTTGCGGTCCCGGCGCTCGCGGAGATACGCGGCCGGCTCCCTGGCGAACAGGCCCAGGTGCTGCGATACGGCCCGCATATCGGCGAGGAAGCGGGTCAGCGTCGGCCCGCGTGCGGCGATCTCCTGCTTCTTCTTGAACTCGAGCAGGCGGTTCACTTCGCGCAGGGGCTCGCTCAGGGCCGCCACGGCCGCGGCGGTGTTCAGGTCGTCGCGCAGGGCCGCGAGGAACGCCGGCAACATGCCCGCCACCGCGGGTGCAACGTCGTTCTGCGGCGCGGCCGGGGCGGCCGCGTCGGGCCCGAGGGCCCGCTGGCAGCGCGCGAGGGTGTCGTAGACGTAGGCGACGCGCTCGTCGGCCTCCTCGAGGCCGGGGAAGCGGACGTGCGCGCGCAGGCGCGCGAGCTCGAGCGCGGCGCCGCAGCCGGGGCAGCTCGCGGCTTGCTGCTCCTCGGCGGCGAGGAGCTGGCCGCAGCCGGGGCACGGGACCTCGACGTCGAAGTTGAGGCCGGACCGGTAGTGCACGCCGAGGAGAAAGTAGCGCAGGACCTCCGGGAGGTAGAGGGCCGTGACCTCGCGGATGGTGAAGAAGTTGCCGAGGCTCTTGGACATCTTCTCGCCGGCGAAGTCGATGAAGCCGTTGTGGATCCAGTGGCGAGCGAAGCTGTGGGGTCCGCAGGCGCCCTGGGACTGGGCGATCTCGTTCTCGTGGTGGGGGAAGATGAGATCGCGGCCGCCGCCGTGGAGGTCGAAGGTCTCGCCGAGGTGGCGCAGGCTCATCGCCGAGCACTCGATGTGCCAGCCGGGGCGACCGGGGCCCCACGGGCTGTCCCAGCGCGGCTCGCCCGGCTTGGCGCCCTTCCACAGCACGAAGTCGAGGGGGCTCTCCTTGCGCTCGTTGATCTCGACGCGCGCGCCGGCCTGCATGTCGTCGAGGCTGCGCTTGCTGAGCCGGCCGTAGTCGGCGAAGCGGGCGACGCGGTAGTACACGTCGCCGTCGGAGGCGTAGGCGAGGTCGTTGGCGAACAGGCGCTCGATCAGCGCGACGATCTGCGGGATGTTGTCGGTGACGCGCGGCTCGACGTCGGGGCGCAGGCACGCGAGCGCGTCGAGGTCCTCGTGGTACGCGGCGGTGTACTTCGCGGTGACCTCCGCCGGCGTGATGCCCTCCGCCGCGGCGCGGCGGATGATCTTGTCCTCGACGTCGGTGATGTTGCGGACGAACAGCACCTCGATCCCGGCCGCGCGCAGGAACCTGACCAGCACGTCGGGCACGACCGCCGCGCGCGCGTGCCCGATGTGGCTCATGTCGTAGACCGTCGGGCCGCAGACGTAGAACTTACAGCGGCCCGGCTCGAGCAGCGCCAGCGGCTTCTTGCCGGCAGTCAGAGTGTCGTAAAGGACGAGGGGCGAGGCTGCAGGCTCCGTCATGGCGCGGAGCCGGAGTGTGCCTCATGCCTGCCGACGGCGCCACAACAGCGCCAGGCTGGCCAGGTTCCACCCGACGACCCCGAGGACCACCAGCCACAGCGCGAGCGTCGGCCACTGGTCGAGCGGCTGCTCGTCGACGAGGACGATGTAGCCGTTCGGGTCGACGCGGACCTGCTGCAGCCGACCGACGTTGCGCAGGTCGCCGATGGCGACGACGAGCCGACCGTCCTTGAGCGGGCGCGGGACCAGCTTGCCGTCCTGCTCGACGTGGCCGGGGCTGGTGTCGCCGACCGGGAAGCTGAGGGCGTCGCCCTCGCGGCGCAGCTCGGCGGCGGGCACGAGGTAGGTCGTGAAGAACGGGACGACGAGCGCGCCGAAGCGCGGGTCGGGCTTGTCACCGGCGGGCGGCGCGGTCCCGGCCGCGTTCAGGGTGGTCTGCGCGGCGGCCCGCTGGGCCTGGGGGATGCGGGCGAAGAACGTGTAGAACGCGGCGGAGGACTGCTCGGGCGGGGCGAAGTAGGGCACGCCGAGTGCCTGGACGGCGGCCTCGGCGGCGGCGAGCGAGGCGAAGCTGCTGCGGCCGAGCTGGACGCGCGCGTCGGGCTGTTCGACGCCGAGGCTGATCTGCTCGGCGGGGCCGAGCTTGCCGGCCTGCAGCGCGGCGAGCAGCTGGTCGGTGGTGAGGTAGCGGGTCTCGACGATGCGCTCGCCGTCGAAGTACTGCTGGATCCACTGGAACATGCGCACGTCGGAGAGGCGACGCATGCGGCCGGTGAACACGCCCTCGAACTGATTGGGGGCCGTCGTGGCCGAGCGCGGGAGCGCGGCGAACAGGCTGCCGCCGCCCTCGATCAGGCGCAGGTAGCCGACGGTCTTCTCGCCGATCTTCGCGCGGGCGGCGTGCTGGACGTCGGGCGTGCCGCGCAGCGTGACGTAGTCCTCGCGCAGGTCGGGGCCGAGGCCCTGCTCGACGAGCGTGGCCGCGTCACCGAGGTCGCGCGGCGTGGAGCCCTGCAGGAAGTAGCGCACGTCCCCGAACATCGTCACCAGGAGGTAGCCGCCGAAGATGGCCACCGCGACGTCGATGAGGGGGGAGCGCCGGCGACGCGGCGCGGGGGAGGATGGGGAAGATTCGTCCGTCGGGTCGACCACGGGTGCCTCGTCTTATCACGGTCCAGGGCAGGGACTAATCTGCGGCGCCGAGGTTCCCTTCGGCGCGGCGAAACACCCAGATCTCGCGGGTTGCCTCGACGTCCTCGGCGTCGCGCGCGGTGACCAGGATCTGGTTGCTGCCGGCGGCGAGCGGGACCTGGGCGGAGAAGCTCATCTGCTGGGCGTCCGCGCCCTGATGCGCGGGGTTGGCCTCGTAGTCGATCTTCTGCTCGACCTGGCCGACGCCGGGCGGCTTGACGGTCACGAGGACGTCGTGGACGCGCAGCGGGTGGCGCGCGGCGCCGCGGATCTCGATCTCGGCGGCGTCGGTGACCTGCGTCGCCGGCTCGATGGTCAGGACCGGCGGCTGCACCAGCATCGCGGCGCGCGCCGGCAGCTCGCCGCCCTTGCGGTCGCCCGGCTGCAGCAGGTCGCCCGGCAGCCAGAAGCGGCGGCCGGCTCCGGCCGAGACCGCGCCCCAGCCGCCGGCGCGGCCGACGAGGTCGAGCGGCGCGCCGGCCACGAGCTCGCCGACCTGCCGGGCCTTGCCGTCCGCGGCGTTGTAGAGGCGGACGACCTCGCCGCCGACGCGCACCTGCTCGGCCACGGGGGTGAAGGCCGCGGCGGTGGCCGGGAGGACGTCGAGCTTGAACTTGTGGCGGACGCTCTCGTGGAGCTGGACGTCGGCGACGACGATGTCGAAGGTGACCGGCGTGGCCGGGTCGGCGGCGGGGCTGACGGTGAGGCCGAAGCTGCCGCGGACCTTGCCGCCCGCCTTGACCGGGCCGAGCTGGACGAAGCCCTCCTCGAGCAGGACCTGGCGGCCGGAGAGGTTGTGGATCAGGGCGCGGGCGTCGGTGACCGCGCCGGGGCCGGCGTTGCCGACCTCGAGCGCCAGCAGGACCTGCTCGCCCGGCTGGAGGTTGCCGTCGCCGTTGCCGCGGACGGCGAAGGGCGCCTCGCCCGGGACCGCGGGCGTGCCCGGGCGCGGCGGGGCCTTGGCCGCGAGCGCCGGGTCGTCGACGATCCAGTAGTCGTAGGTCAGCTGCGGGCGGGCCAGGCCGGCGACGTCGAAGCGCACCGTCGCCGACGCGTCGGGGACCGGGTCGGGCTCGCCGGCGTGGAGGTCGACGCGCAGCGTGTCGGTGAAGCTCGTGTGCCAGGCCATGACCTGCAGGCGCAGGTCGCGGGACGCGGTCTGGCCGGGCTCCAGGCGGCCGATCAGCAGCTCGATGCCGTCGAGCTCGTCGCGCAGGCAGTCGGTGATCGCGTGGACGCGGTCGACCGCGGTCGCGCCGTTGTTGGTGACCTCGACGTGGAGGGTGAACGGCGCGCCTGCACGGATCTCGCCGGCCTGGGTGATGCGGGCGACGAGGCCGAGCGACGCCGCCTCGCGGCCGTCGGCGCGGCCCTGCCAGTCGATCTTCGTCGCGGCGACGGCGGTGGCGATCGCGGTGTCCTCGGCGAGCGCGAGGTCGTGGGCGACCGCGGCGAGCTTGGCCTGGCGCGCGCCCGGGTCGGCCGCGCCCGCGAGGCTCTGCGCGACCTGGTGGGCGATGCGGACCTCGGGGTCGCGCAGCGCCTCCGGGCCCTCGCTCGCGGGCGCGACGCCGGCGCCGCCGCGCCCGCCGGCGAGGTAGCGCAGCTGCAGGGCGGCCGCGGTCGGCGCGGCGCGGGGCTTCTCGTGCTTCGCGGACGGGAGGTGGGCGACCTGGGCGTACTCGCGGCGGCGGTCGAAGCGCTCGCGGTCGTAGTAGTTGGCGACGCCGGGGATGTTGGTGAGGTCGACGGGATAGAGGGTGAGGTCGGGCTGGACGCCGGCGGTCTGGATCGACCGGTCGCCGGCGACGAGGTACTCGGCGATCGTGATCTTGAGCGCGAGCTCGCTGCCGTACAGGTTCTCGGGCTTGACGAGCTGGACGGTGCCCTTGCCGAAGCTCGGGCGGCCGAGGACCACGCCGCGCTCGAGGTACTTGACCGAGCCGCTGACGATCTCCGAGGCGCTCGCCGACTCCTCGTTGATCAGGGCGACGACCGCGGACGACAGCGGCAGCTCGAGGTCGGGCTTGGCGGGCTCGGACTCGCGGCCCATCGCCGAGCGCACGATCACCAGCTCGCCGCTGGCGACCAGGCCGTCGAGGACCTCGACCGCCTGGGTCAGCAGGCCGCCGGTGTTGTCGCGCAGGTCGAGGATCACGCCCTTGAGCGGCTCGTTGTTCGCGGGCGCGAGGTTCTTGAGCGCGACGCGGACCTGCTCGCCGGTGTTCTCCTGGAAGGTCGACAGGCGCAGGTAGGCGATCTGGCCGGGGAGCAGCTCGGCGGTGACGCTCTCGAAGCGGATGATCTGGCGCTTGAGCGTCAGCGTCAGCGTCTGGTCGCCGCGGCGGACCTTGACGACGACCTCGGTGTCGACCGGGCCGCGCAACATCTGTTGCGCGTCGGCGGCGCGGAGGTTGACGGTCGACTGCTTGTCGATCTGCAGCAGCAGGTCGCCGGGGCGCAGGCCGCCCTTCTCGGCGGGCGAGCCGGGCAGCACCTTGATGATGCGGATGCGCCGCTCGTCCTCGCGGATCTCGGCGCCGATGCCCCCGAACTGGCCGCGGGTCTTGACGCCGAGGTCGGTGTGCTCCTCCGGCGTCAGCAGGATCGTGTGCGGGTCGAGCGGCGCGAGCAGGCCATTGATCGCCGCGTACTCGAGCTTGTGCGTCGCCTCGGGGTCGAGCTTCAGCTCCGCCTGCGCGAACGCGAGGACCTGCTCGAGGCGGTCGCCCGCGGCCTGGAGGTCGGCGAGGCCGGTCAGCGCGAACTCCTTGCGCGCGGCGCCGACGGTGACGATCGCCTGGTCGCCGACCAGCGCGGCGAAGAACTCCGGGGTGTGCAGGCCGAGGTAGCGCAGCGCCGAGACCAGCTGGCCGCGCGGGTCGATGCGCTGCTTGTCGAAGTACTCGGTCTGGATGACGTACGCGGCCCACACCGTCAGCGGGAACTCGTGATCCGCGAGCCGCAGCAGCTCGCGCAGGTCGGGCGCCTCCTCCTCCTCGCCTCCTTCATCGACCGCGGGCCCGGCCACCGGGGCCGGCGGGGCCTTGCGTTTGTTCGCGTCATTCGTCGCGGCTCCGCCGCACGCGGCCTGCCACCCCAAACAGAGACCCAGAAGGAGGTGGCGCGGGCTGGCCATGGAGGCGCCAAGCATAGCGCCCGGGCACGCGGTCGCGGGGCCCCGCGGCGCGGGGGCTGGCGGAGACACCGCCGGTTGCAGGGCAACGGTGCGCGCGAAGCGGCTGCGGGGCTGAAGTCACGAAAGATTGCGTCAATGACATTGATCGCGTCCGCATGCCCGGCGCGGTCGCCTCAAGTGTTTGAGATCAGGGAAAAGCCCCGTGGCATGGGATCGGCATGTCAAGTTTTCTGCGTGCGAACCTCTCTCCTCGCCCTCGCCCTGCTGTTCCCGGCCTGCGTCGACGCGCCGATCACCGAGGCGCACATCGCCCCGGACGGCCAGCTCCGCACCAACCTCGAGCAGTCATCGTTCTCGGCGCAGCCGAGGGTGGCGGCGGGCCAGGCGGTGCAGGTGGCCGCGGTGCTCGCGGCGCAGCCGGACGGGCCGCTCGAGGACGCGGCGGAGTTTCCGGCGAGCGCGGGGGCGGTGCACCTCCATCTGCGCGCGGACAGCTTGATGGAGCCGCGTCCGGTGACTTTCGTGTGGATGCACGCGGGCGCGCGTGAGGAGGTCGCGGGCGTGCTCGCGCCGACGACGACGCTGGCGCTGGCGGCGAGCCACCCGATCTCGCCGGACCAGGCGGGGCGCTGGGAGGTCGAGGTGTACAGCGCGGACGCGACGGGTGGGCCGGGTGAACTGCTGTTCCGGCGCGAATTCCAGGTTCTCTAGACGCTCTTTGCTTGGTGGCGTCGAGTCGTGCGACGCCCGCGGTTTCGACCGCGGGCGTTTCTTTTTGGTTCTGGCCTCGTGAGGTGGTTGCTCGTAGCATTGCGACCCATGGAACAACGGCAAAGCCCCGGGGGCCTGACCCCCGAAGAAGTCGACGTGTTCGCCCGCGGTCTGTACTACCTCGCCAGCGTCGACAACCACCTCGACGACCGCGAGGTCAAGCTGATCGAGGAGTTTCTCGCGGAGACGGGCTCGCAGCTGACGCTGGACGACCTGAAGGCCCGGCAGTTTAGCCTCTACGAGGCGGTGCAGGTGCTCGAGACGACGTACATGCGGCGCATCTTCGTCAAGGCGGCGATCGCCCTGGTGTACAGCGACGGCGTGTACTCGGACGAAGAGCGGCGCGCGCTCGGGACCGTGGCCGACGTGTTCGGCCTGAGCAACGCCGAGTTCGGCGACATCGAGCAAGAAGCCCGGCGCCAGGGCCTGCACTGACCTCCACCCCCGCGAGCACCGCGAGCAAGAGAACGGAAGCTGACCATGGGCATTCTAGGTTTCATCAAGAGCCAGCTCATCGACATCATCGAGTGGACGGACAACAGCAATTACACGCTGGTGTACAAGTTCCCCGACGAGGACCACGAGGTCAAGAACGGCGCCAAGCTGATCTGCCGCGAGAACCAGGCGGCGATCCTCATCAACGAGGGCCAGATGGCCGACATCTTCGGGCCGGGCACGCACACCCTGAGCACCCAGAACGTGCCGGTGCTGTCGCGCCTCAAGGGCTGGAAGTACGGCTTTAGCAGCCCGTTCAAGGTCGACGTCTACTTCGTCAACCTCAAGCAGTACATCGACCAGAAGTGGGGCACGGCCAACCCCGTGCTGATCCGTGACCCGGAGTTCGCGGTCGCCGGCCGCCCCGGCCGCGTCCGCATCCGCGCGTTCGGCTCCTACAACTTCAAGATCTCCGAGCCCGGCACCTTCTTCAAGGAGCTGGTCGGCACCCAGGGGATGTACACGACCGACGAGATCGAGGGCTACCTCAAGCGCATGCTCGTCGGCAAGTTCACGCAGGCCGCCGGCAAGTCGGAGATCTCCGTCGCCGACATGGCCGGGCACTACAGCGTGCTCGAGAACGTGGTCAAGGGTGACATCGCCGAGGAGTTCAAAAAACTCGGGCTGACGTTGACGAGCTTCGTCATCGAGAACATCTCCCTGCCCCCGGAGATCGAGAAGGCCCTCGACGCCGCCGCGGCCCAGTCGGCGCGCGGCGTCGACAACACGATGGCGTGGGAAGGCATGCAGGCGATGCGCGACGCGGCCAAACAGCCCGGCGGCGGCGGCGGCGTGATGCAGGCCGGCATGGGCATGGGCATGGGCATGGGCATGGGCAACATGATGGGCAACGTCATGGCCGGCGCGATGCCCGGCTACCCCCCGCCCGGCTATCCGCACGGCTACCCGCCGCCCGGCTATCCCCCGCCGGGTTACCCCCCGCAGGCCGGCCAGCCCCCGCAGCAGCAGCAGCAGGCGCCCGCGGAGGACAACAGCCTCGAGAGCAAGCTGCGCAAGCTCAAGGCCGCCCTCGACGCCGGGCTGCTCACGGACGAGGAGTACAAGGCCAAGCGCACCAAGCTGCTCGACGCGTTCTGAGCGGCGGTCGGCGAGGACGTGCACGCGAGGCGGCCGCGAGGTCGCCTCGCGGCGCTTTCGGCGGTCGGCGCGGCGATGTACAAGCGGCCGTGGGCGCGACCCGTATCCGCCGGATCCTCCTCGTCGGCACCGACACCGACTGCGGCAAGACCACGGTCGCCTGCGCGCTGCTGCGGGCGGCGGCGGCGGCGGGGCTGCGGGTGTTGCCGTTCAAGCCGGCCGCCAGCGGGCCCGCGGGGCCCGGCGGCGACCCCGAGCGGCTGGCCGCGGCGGCGCAGATCTCCGGGCTCGGGCCCGACGACCTGTGCCCGCTACGCTTCGCCGAGCCGGTCGCGCCGGGGCTCGCCGAGGCTGGCGCTTCGGACATGTCCTGGGCGACATGGTCTCCGGACCATGCCCTTGAAGACATGTCCGAAGGGACATCCCCGCTGGGGCGCGTCCGGGCCGCGCTCGAGGCGCTGGAGGCGAGGCACCCCGCCGACCTGACGCTGATCGAGGGCGCCGGCGGGCTGTGGGTGCCGATGCCGGGCGGGACCTGGCTGCCGGCGTGGATCGCCGGGCTCGCGGCGGCGCCGATCGTCGTCGGCCGGCTCGGGCTCGGGACCATCAACCACTGCCTGGCGACGATCGCGGGGCTGCGGCGGCTCGGCCTGCCGCCGCGCGGGTTCTTCCTGGCCCAGACCGCGCCCGACGCCGACCCCTCGCACGCGCACAACGAGCGCGTGATCGCGGCCGCGAGCGGGCTGCCGTGCCTGGGCGTGCTCGCCCACGGACAGGCGGACGCGGGCTGGCTGCGGCCGGGCGCGTGGGACCGCCTGCTCGCGGACGCGTGAGGCGGACCCGGGCTGCGGGCGTGGCCCGCCTGCTCGCGGACGCGAGAGACGGGCGTCAGTCGACCGCCGAGCGTGATGCCGCCGGCGAACTGCCAGTGCCGGGGTCGACCCCGGGCGTCAGAACCGGCCGGAGAGCGTGATGCTGCCGGGGCCGACGCCGACGCGGGTCTGGCCGCGGCGGCTGGCGGTGGCGCCGGCGCGGTCCTTGACCGTCTTCTGGCGCGAGCTGACGAGGATGGCGATGCCGAGGGTGAGCAGCGCGCCGCCGGCGATCGCCAGGGGGATGCTGATCGGCTCGGTGCGCCACAGGCGGGCGCACTCGGGGTCACCGGTGATCGAGTTGTCGCCGGGGATGTTGTTGTAGTCGGTGTCGCCGTCGCCGGTGTACGTGTCGTTGCACTTGCCGCCGAGCTTGTAGGGCTTGTCGTCGAGGATGGCGAAGCCGATCGCGCCGCCCAGCGCGGCGATGCCGAAGCCGAGCGAGACGTAGCCCCAGCGGCGCCCGGGGAGGCGGCTCGGGAGCTTCTCGAGGCTGAAGGTCAGGTCCTCGCTGACGCCCTCGACGAAGGTCACCTCGCGCTCGATCGAGATGTAGCCCTCCTCGCTGACGCGGATCAGGTGCTTGCCGGGGACGATCGGCCGCTCGAGCGGGGTGGTGCCGGCGATCTGGTCGTCGATCGTGACGATCGCGCCGCGGGGGTTGCTGGTCAGCTTCAGCGCGGCGGGCCCCTTCGAGAGCGCGTCGAGCTTGAGCCGCAGGGTCGCGGCCGCCGAGTCGAGCAGGCCGCTCGCGTCCACGACGCCGCAGATCTCGCAGCCGTCCTCGGTCTGCGCCAGGCGCTTGCCGTCGGCGCCGACGAGGTCGACCTTCACCGTGTAGTCGCGGTCACGCACGATCACCGCGGTGCGCACGACGTAGGCGGCGCCGGTGCGCGCCGCGATGTTGCTGTAACAGACCGCGTTGTTGCACGCGCCGGCCTGGGCGTCCGCGGCGAGCACCTGCTCCGGGCTGACGATGCTGAAGCTGCCGCGCTCGAGCCCGGCGATCAGCGACTTCATCAGCTCGGCCTGGTCCGACTCGCTGAGCCCGCCCTCCACCGCCAGCGGCAAGATCGCCAGCTTTGCGCCCCCCGCGGGCGCCAGCATCGCGTGCGGCCGCGAGGCCGCCGCCGCCGCGACGCCCCATCCCGAAGAACTGAGGCACACACTGGTGGCGAGCACCACCGCAAGGCTGCGCTGCGCAGAGACCATCTCCGCAGCAGGCTATCACGCTTGACCCCGGCGGCTCTACAGCCGACGCTATGACAAGTGCGGGGCGCTCGAAATTCGCCGCGGCTGGCCGTGCTGGCCGCGTCCGCGCTCGCTTGCTGCGGCCCCGCCGAGCCCCGGAACACTGCGGATGCAACGAACGCGTCCGCGGGCGCCGCGACGGCCCAGGAACCCCCTGCGGCGCCGCTGCCGTGGCGCTATCTCCCGGCGCTGGCGGCCGGCGTGCCCGCGGGGCTCGCGGCCGAGCCGGTGCTCGAGCTGGCGGACGGCCTGCGAGGCCACGCCCGCTTCGTCGTCGCGGTCGCCAGCGGCGACGCGCCGGTCCGCGTCGAGGTCTGGGACTTCAGCCAGCTCAACGAGCGCGAGAAGCTCGAGCGCGTCGGCGAGCCGCAGCTCTTGCTGGACCTGCGCGAGCCCGACGCGGCGCTGGCCGCCGACGCCGTCGCGGCCCTGCGCCGGGAGATCGCCAGCCCGGCGACAGAGACCGTGAGGCCGCTCGGCCTGCCCGGTGAGCCCGCCGCGGTGCTGGCCGAACTCGCCCGCCTCGCCGCCGCCTCCGCTGGCCCCGGCGACGCCGCGACGCGGGCCCGGGCCCTCGCGCAATTCACCCGCGGCCTCGACGATCGCCTGCTATGGGACCGGCTCCCGGAGCTGCTGCGTCGGCTCCGCGGCGCGCCGTGGACGGTGGGCACGCAGAGCCCCGTCGGCGCGCGCAGGGTCCGGATCTCCGCGACCGAGGGGGCCCGGCCGCTGACGCTCGAGCTGACCCGCACGCAGGACCGCTGGACGCTGAGCGACGTCGTCGACGGACCGTGAGCGAGGCGAGCCGCGCTGTCACCCGTCCGTCTGCTCG
>Ga0075163_10007507_pt1 | contig 14410 bp, 11 predicted proteins | sample JI1023141ADNA_FD_71478 | JGI IMG/M metagenome (GOLD analysis project Ga0075163, IMG submission 71478) | Wastewater effluent complex algal communities from Wisconsin, to seasonally profile nutrient transformation and Carbon sequestration -... | ecosystem: Engineered > WWTP > Effluent > Algae...
CCAATCATGAGGCAGGCGGCAAGGCCAATTGCCGAATACTCGCCGGTCAGATAGGAAGCAAAGTCAGCGGCCGTGTCGCGCGTCCCAAGTCCGATGATGCTCGGGCTTAGCCAGTAGAGCTTGACTGAAACGACGTATTTATTAAGACGGGTGAAGCCGAACTGATCGAGATAACTGCGCAGCGCGAGAAGGGCCTCTTCGGTGTCTTTATCGATCATCGCATCGCTTCTTTTAGAGATTACGGAGTCTTGAGGGAAGCCAGCAGCTGCTCGGGTTGCGGCGTCTCCATGATCAGCGTGTAGCCCTCCGTGGTCGGGACGACCAGGCACTTTCCGCCGCTGTGGATGTACATGAAGGTATCGCTGCCGTCTTCCATGCGGAAGCGACCGAGCTTGACCTCGCCCAGCGCCATTCCGCCGGTCCGCCGGACGGGCTTGAGATCAGCGCCTTGACCGAGCGTGCCCACGCGCGCCTGGTCGAGCTTGAGGGCGGCGCGAGGAACCGTGCGGCCGTAGACCGGCGCGTCGATTACGAACTTATCCCCCTGTACCGCAAAGATCATCTTGCGCGCGCCGTAGTACATGTAGCCGATCATGCTGAGCACGAACACCGCAGCCAAGACGCTTATGACCGGCACCAGCACGCGAATCGCGGGCAACCAAGATGGTTCGAGACCTTGTTTGTCAATCATGATGCAAAGTCCCTTCTAAGAGGTTGTGGTGTGCCCATCATAGCAGACGTAGGACTTCGTTTCACAGGGGGGATTCGCGATTTTCAGGCCCTGCTCTGCGTCGTCACGGGCCTCGTTATGGGCATTGCTATGGCATTGGAAGAGGACAGATGCCTACACCAGGACGGGCAGGCGCCGCGGCCCACTTGTCTGGGGTCGCGACTCGGGGGCTGGCTCGTCGAGAGCCGGGCTCGGCGCGCCGAGGCGGGGCAGCACGCTGAGCGCGCGCAGGCGCCGGTCGCGGCAGATCCATCGACGGTGCTGCCAGGTCGCAAGCAGCGTGTGCAGCAGGATCCGGTCCACGGTCGCAAACTGGCCCTCGATCTGCGCAAGCGAGCGCACGCGCTCAAGATACCGGAACACGCGGGCCGCAAGACCTCGCAAGACCGACTGCGCAGCCAGGGCTCCGGGGCGTCGATCCTCCACGATGATGCAGTCGCCGTGATCGTAACAATAGGCGCTGCTTGGGGACCAGTTCCGGCTCCATGCGAAGGCGCGCTCGACGAAGCGGCGCTGCACCTGCCACAGCGCGTCATCGTGGAGCGTGTCGTGATCGTACTCAAACACGTAGGCGATGCGCTTCAGGTCCACCTGCGGGTCGGGATATAGCTCCGAGTAATAGGGCATGGGGCGGACGTCGCGTATTCCGTAGCGCGCTGGCGCAGAGTGATAAGGGCTGAAGCGCTCCAGGCGACAAGAGACAATTCCCGCGGGCGGCGGGAGGTGTTCGATATACGGAAGAAGCTCGAGCATCTCCTCGTAGTCTTCGGGACGGTCCCCAGGATTTCTGACCAGGATGTTGTAAAGAACGCCGATACCTGTCTCGTAGGCATTCTTGATAAACTGCACCTGGCCAAGACCGGTGGAGCCTTTGTCCATGCGCGCCAGGATGGCATCGCTAAAGGACTCGATTCCCCCCTGCACGCTGGTGATGCCGCTTGCGGCGAGCACGCGCACCTGATCCGCGCGCAGGTTGCTCTTGGTCTCAAAGAACATCCGCAGCGGTCGCTCTTTCTTGCCAGCCAGGGAGGTCAGCCGCGGCAGGGGATCCTTCAGGAATCCCAGGTCGAGAATATTGTCGGTCGCCTGCAGCGAGTCCACCTGCGGGTAGCGATGGTAGAGAGTGCTTATCTCGTCGTACACGCGCTGCGCCGACTTCTTGCGATACTTGGCAACGACGCCGCAGAAAGAGCACAGATGTTTCTCTCCCCACCAGCAGCCGCGTGAAGTCTCGAAATAGATCTGCGGACCGCGCAGCGTGCCCTCTGAGCGGCTCCAGTCGCTTGCCGTGAACTGTTCAAGAAAGTCTTCGTAGGCTGGCATCGGCAGAAGGTCCAGATCGCGCAGCAGCTCTGGAGGCGGCGTCCGGATGAGCTCACCCGGAGCCTGCGGATCGCGGCCGACGATGCCCGGGACGCTCGCAAGCGACCGCTCGCCGCGCATCGCTTGAATCAGAGCGACGATGACGCCCTCTCCTTCGGTGTGGCAGACCGCGTCGAGCTCGGGAAACGATGCGGCGAGTCCTTCGCCTTGCATCTCGAAGCAGGCTGCTCCGCCCATGATGATGCGCACGTTGGGACGCAGCGCGCGCAGCCGCCGAGCAATGGCCAGCGACGCCGGCACCTGCGTCTCGAAGGTCGCTGACAGACCGATGACATCGTAGACCGGATCCAGCGCCTTGCTCACGCAGCGGTCGATGCACTGCGCTGCGAGCTCCATGTTCGCGAGCGCCTGCTCGATGATTGCGGCGCCATCCATGTCCAGGTCGCCGCAGGTGACCGTGTCACGCGGAAACCGGGTCCCGTGCAGGTTGTAGCCGTCCAGGTAGTGGCGCAGCAGCGACTGCGCGGCCTCTTGTCGGCTCACCTGCGGGTAGAGGCAGGACAGAAAGAGCCACGGCGAGCAGTATTCCATCATGCGGGTCGCGGTGGTCACCGGGAACAGCAGGTTTCCGTATAGGTTGTCGGCTAAAATTCCGGCCCTTTCCAAAAGAGGCTTCAGCGTTCCCAATGCCAGACTGGAGCTGCTGGGCTCGTGCCACGGCGCGCTGATCAGAAGGACCTTGTGCATCGACTGTATCCGCTTGGCCTCGCCCCAGCATAGCATGAGCGTCGAGCGATTGGATCCGAAGCCTCGGTCATGGTCGTGGTCATGGTCGTGGTCATGGTCATGGCCTGGTTGAGCAGCGCTGCGCAGCCTGCATTGCCCTCGCCTGGAAACGTTGATACGATGGGTCAACGCTTTTCAGGTCCACAGCGGCCGTGCCGGCCGATAAAGAGGATTCTGGCCCCTCATGCCAACTGCCCTGGTCGATGTCGTCTGTGCGCCGCCCGCCGGCGGCAGCGAGGAATTCTTTGCGTCGCCGGGACTGCTGCGACTCGGTCGACAGCTGGCTCGCGGCGGCGAGGAGCTCCTGTACTACCGGCATCGCCATCAGTCGGGGGGCCGAGCCCCCGCGAACGACGCGGCCACCGCGCAGCTTGAAAGCAGCGTGCCCCTGCCGCTGGTACAGGCCGAGCGCGTCATGATTGCCGCGTCCGGCCCTGCCTGGGAAGGGGGCGAGACGCTGCGCCGGGTCCTCAAGGAGCACTACGGTCGCGCCGGCCGAAGCAGCGTGGAGGTGACGCTGGTTGAGCCCGCGGAGCTGGCGCCCGCTGAGCGGCCCGACTATCGCCTGGCGCGCGGACATGTGCGCCGGCAGGCAGAGCTGGATGCCGTCCCCTGGTGGGCCCCGCCTCACCCGTGGGCCTGGGCGCAGCTGGAGCCGCCGCAGGAGAGCTCGCTGGAGCCCGGTCCGGCGGCCCTTGCCGAAGCGCTCGAGCGCCGGCGCGCAGCGGCTGCCGGCCTGGCCGGAGAGATGGGAGCGTCGCTGCTCTTAAACGACTCTTCCGTGCCGCTCACCATGGAGCGGCTGCGCGAGCTGGCGCAGCTTGTCCAGCAGTGTCTGGATGAGCACAAGACCCTCATCCAGTTCGACCTGCACGTGTGGCCGTACGAGCTTGTGCGCGACCCACGTCTGGTGGAGCATCTCTCCCTCTTGCCGCTCCAGTCGATCAACCTGCTGGCCGGTAGCTTCAACCCGCTCATGGCGGCGCGGGATCCGCGAACCCGCTCTTTGGATGTGCTGCGAACCGCGCTGGGGCTGCTGGGCAGCGCGGGTCTGTCCCACCTGGCATCGGTCTCGCTGGTCGTGGGCCTGCCCGGTGAGCGCGCAGAAGACTGCATCGACGGCATGAATCACGCGGTCGAGACCATGACCAGCGCGCAGGTGCCGCGACTGCGCATCGCCCTGTGCCTGGGAGCTGGCCCAGCTCCACGGAGCGCAGCGGAGCAGCACCAGCGCTTCCTGAGCCGGCATCCCGACTGGCACGCGCTGGAGTACTGCGGACTCTTTGACATGGCGGTGCTTCTGCAGGGCGCCGTGCCTGGACTGGTTCTGTCGGGTCCCGGCCTGCTCCCAAGCTGGGAGCCCTCCCCGGCCGGTCCATGACGGCTCCAGAGCAAAACGAATCGGAGAAGCGGCCCGCCATGCTGGAGGCCATTGCCGCAGATCTGGAAGCGCTGCGAACGCTGCCGCGGCTGGTTCAGGATGCAGGCTATTCCGATGTCTATCTGCTTTACGGCATGATCCACCTGCGCCGAGATGCCCTGCGCCGCGAGCTCTCTGCGACGCCGCCTGCGCTGCGAGCGCTCATCGAGCTGTTTGCGCTGGGCGGTGTGGTCCCGGCAGACAGCCTGACGCCGACCCTGCCCCTGGACGTTCAGCGCAGCCTGCGCCGCCTTGGCATCCTGCTTGAGAGCCCCAGCGGCATCCACTGCGGCGAGCTCACTCTGGTGCCATTTTGGGGTCGGGTGGCGTTCGTGCCCACGCCGCGCCGCAATCCGATGGCCTTTTTTGGCGATGATGTCGCTGGACTCCTTGCGCGGCTGGCTCCAGCGGCATCGGGGCGCGCGCTCAACCTGCACGCTGGACCGGGTCTTGCGGCGCTGCGCATGGCCGACCTCGGCGCCGAAGTCGTCGCCGTGGAAGACAACGCCCTGGCGCGCGCCTGCGCTGAGCTCAACGCGGTCATGAACGGGCTGGAGCATCGCATCTCGGTATTCGATGGCGGCGCCTTGGCCAGACAGAGAGGCAGCAGCACCTACGACCATGTGGTGGCCAACCTGCCGCCGCTGCCCTTTCCGCAGCGGCTCTTCCTAACCGCAAAGGACGCCGCCAGTCAGACTCCGGCAGCGAGTCTGTCGCCAACGGAACAGCTGCTGGCTTCGTTGCCAGAGCTGCTGAGCGAGTCTGGCCGCGCGCAGGTCTCAGGCGCTGGTCTTGGCGACGCCAGCGGACCTTCGGCCGTCGACGAGCTCGATAAGATGGCGCGCCAGCATGGGCTTGCCATCGTGATGACGGTTCCCTGCCAGACCGTGCTTTTGGCCAGCTCGCCGCTGCTGGAAAACCTGGCGTGGGCGTGCCACTCGGTTACCGGGCTGCCTCTCGAGAACACCCGCGACCGGCTGCTGCTTCATCTTGAGCAGCTCGGCCATCGTCATCTATACTTATTCTATATCCTCGCCCGCAGAAGCGCGGGAGCCGCGGGCCTTTCGGTCTGCCGGCACGACACGCTGGGAAGAGGATTCTGGTTTCGCTAGGAGAGGCTCATGCGCGATCCGGTCGTTCTGTCCGAGGCGTTCATCAATGCACTCATCCGCGGCCAGTTCGCGCAGGCCCTCGCGCAGTGTGATGACTCGGTGCAGGCAAGCCTGCCCCTGGTGGAGCTGGTCAGCTTCTGGAAGCGTCTGGTCACCAAGGTGGGGCGCTTGAAGTCCTACGAGCCGCCAACCGAGATACGCGACGACGCTCGCCCGGCCTATCGGATCTTCCTCGTAGACTGCCGATTCGAGCGCGGCACCCACACAATCCAGCTCTGGTTCAATCAGGACTCCAAGATCAGCGGCATGGTGATTGGCGACCCTCGGCCGCTGCTCCAGACAGCCTCGTCCTGAGACCCGGCGAGCATACTCCCATGGTTTTCGCGGCTTAGAAGTCGCGGCTCACAGCGACTGTGAACTTCGGTACAATTGGAAGGTCAGAAGCACCCCAGTGAGGTAGCCATGGCCGATCTGAATAAGATTGTTTCCGAGCAAGCCAACATTATGGGCATTCGCTCCGTTCCAGTGGTCGAGGAAGAAACAGGAAATGCCTCGACCGATGGGAAGGCGGTCTTCGTCAATCCCCAGTTCATGTCGAAGATCGAGAGCTCCGGAGGCGAGGGAGGCGTTCGCTTCGTCATCGCCCACGAGCTTGGCCATATCGCCGCGGGAATGGGCGGCGGCCCGCAAGCCGAGCTCGATGCCGATCAGCTTGCTGCGCGAAGCGTCGCGGCCGCGGGCGTCAATCGCAGCTCGATCCAGGCAGTGATGACGCACCTTCCCGATGAGTCGACCGACAGCCACCCTGGAGCCGGGGCGCGCGAAGCGGTGGCGCTTCAGGCCTACCAGCAGGAGCGCCGCTCCCATGAAGATGAGGACCGCTCGTCGAAGAAGAAGAAGCTCCATACCGAAAAAGAGCACGCGACCTGATATGCGCGCCGCCGCGCCGGCGTTCCGATCTTCCCACTTGTCTCATTTCTGAGCGGCGCCACTGCTTGCCAAAGTGGAGTCTGTTTCAACCAGATCCGCAGCCTTGATCACCTGATACTTGCGACATTTTGAGCAGCGCTCGTAGCTCGTCTTTACGCTGAGGTTTACGCGGAAGAGCGGACGGTCGTAGATCTCTTTGCAGCCTGGGCAGCGCGCCTGCTTGGGACCGCGACTGAAGCTGCCCTTGCCATAGACGAAGTAGGCCAGGAGCCCCAGCATCAGCACCCAATAGATGTTGACGTACAGGAGCAGCACGACCTGCCAGCCCATTGGTCCCAGGTGTCCGACGTCGAGCCGGGCGAGGATGATGGGAAAATTCAAAAAGTAGTGCAGCAGAAACTCGGTGAGCAGGCCCAGGGCCACCGCGGTGGAGCCACGACCGATCTGGCGCGTCGTAGCGACCAGGAAGATGCCGTGCAAGGGGGCCACCATGACGCGCTCCTGGATGAAGCCGTTGAAGTGGTAGAAGGGATGCACGGCCAGGGAGGCATCTTGGGCAATGTGCCAGGCCAGCCCCCAGATCTCGGTCAGTCCGAACGTGGTTCCGATGGCCATTCCGATCCGGATGGCGTTATCGCTGCGAAGCTTGTGAAAGCGGACCAGCAGCAGGACCAGCCAGAGCTTGCTCAGCTCTTCAAAGATCGGCGCCTGGAAGCTGCGCAACAGCAGCCCGGCCGGTGAGGCCAGAGGAATGAGCGCGTCGGTGAAGCGGTTGAGGGGAACGCGGACGAGATACGTGCAGACAAAGAACATGGGCAGCTCAAGCAGGCAGATCAGCCCGAGCAGCGGGCGCTCCCCTTTGGGCGAGCGGCGGAGCAGGATCCCTCCGACCACAGCGAGGATGAGCAGAGTTGGAATGAGGGCTGCGATATAGATGGGATGGACGCCCATAGGCCGATTCTACCGCAACTGCGAAAAAGCCCGCTCGCGAACAAGCGGCTCGGATCCAACAGAGCGGCAGACGCTGCGCCTGCTTGAGCGCCTGGGACTAATAGCCGAGCCGGTTCAGCTCGCGCTCGATAAAGAGCTCGCGGGCGCCGGGGAGGACGACGCGCAAGAGCGGCTCGTCGCGGGTGCTTCCGGCTCGCACTGCTCCGCCGCGATGGCTTTCGTACAGGCGAAAGGCCATGCGCAGCTCGCCCATGACCAGGCGCTCGGGAAGAACTTCCCCCTCCAGCACGCCGAGCAGCGTAGAGGCCGTGACCGCAGTCTGGATCTTGGCGAAGTGCGCCGGATCGTCGGGCAGCCAGCGCAGCGGAGTCTGCCGCAGATCCAGACAGCGCGTATCGATCGCGCCATCGGGATGGACGATCTGCAAGCGCCAGAGCACACCCAGGCGGGCCATGCGCTCTCGCCAGATCTGTTGACCTGGCGAGGCCAGGATCAGCAGAAACTTCTGGTTGAGAAACGCCTGGAGCCGCTCGCGCAGCTGCGTTTCGGAATAGCCCAGTCGATTCTGATCGCGCAGAGGCGGTACGCCGTTCTGCGGCTGCCAGTGGTACGACGGACCTTGGACCTGGCCGAGCTGCTGCGCCCAAGGATTAGGGCAGCGCTGCAAGTCCAGCTCGCCGCCTTTGGGGCGCTGTAGCTCGACGGCTTCGCCATGCTGAAGGAGCAGCCCGCGGATCTGGTCGGGCTCGCTATGCGCGGCCAGGTCGGACAAGAACTGCGCCGGGGTGATGGGAAAGCCGCGGTCGTTGAGCCAGCTATCGACGTAACGAAAGCCGCACGCTCCGGGGGCCAGCCAGCGCGGAGCAATGTCCAGTGCGCCGGCCAGGTGCGCACCGTAGTCCGGATGCGGGAAAGCTCCGCCGAGGGCGTCGACCGATATATCCCATTCAACGATCGGCTGATACTTCGCCAGCAAGAGATCGGGGCGACCCAGGGCTGCCTTGACCCAGGCCAGCACAGGCTCGCTGGTGTGGCTATCGACCTGATTCCAGCAAGAGGCTCCATCGGCGAAGAAGAACATGCCCATCTCTGGAAAGGGCACGTCGCTGGGCGTCGGCACCAGGCGCAGCGGCCCGAGACGCACCTCATCTTGGCCGGGCGACACCGGGCGCGGCCGCCGAAAGCCCATTCGCCGCAGCACTGTTTCGATGAGCTTGGCTCCCGCGGGATACAGGAACTCGGCATCGCGCCGAATGAGCTCCAAGCTCTTCACATCGAAGTGGTCGGCATGCTCGTGCGAGATGATGGCGATGCGGCAGCGCTCCGAGATGCGCTCCAGGTCGATCTCGACCGGAGGATCGAAGCAGAGCAGGTCCGAGCAAAAAGGAACCCGCAGCACCGGGTCCATGATGCAGTGGAGCTCATTCACACTGACTACAGTGGTAGCGTGGCCGATTCGAGCGATTCGCATGGCAGTTCAGCGCAGCGCAAAGCGAGGTGCGAGCTTATGAGTCGAAGACTATCCGCAGCGCGAGCCGGGCTCCTGAAGCACGGGCAGTGACAGCTTGCCCTGCGGCTGCGCAGGAGGGGGCAGGTCCTTGAGGGGCTCCTCGGAGCGGGGCTTCACAGGGGAGAGTCCCGAAGCCGCATGCACGTCCTCGACCGTGATCGGCTTCTGCGCTTCAAGCTTTTCGCCGGCCTTGTTGTACTTGACCTCAAGCCGCATGCTGGTGCCGGGGGGAATCTGGACCCGGCCGTCTTTGGTATACGCCTTTGTGAATCCCTCGCGCACCGCCAGGATCGAGTCCACGAACATGCCCTGGTATTTGTAGAGCGCTTCGCGGTTCTGCTTGATGCCGACCAGATCTTCACAGACCTCGCAGTAGCCGCGGTAGCTCGGCCGCGGGAACGACACCTCGTCGGGTGCGATCTCTTTCAGGATCTTCATGAGCGTGACCGGGCCATAGATCGAGATCATGTTGGTGATCAGGTCATTGTCGGCGCGGTCGAGCAGCTCGGACAGGGGCTGCTTTGCCAGATCTCCGTAGTCGAGGATGGGGTTGTCCTCGACCTCAAAGCCGCAGCATGCGACGTAGTGCCCCTTGCTGGAGACGGTCGATGAGCGCAGCGCCCACGGACAGCCGCCGATGCCTTCTGCGAACTCGTAGAGCTGCGCGAGCGTCGTGCCCACGACCTCCGATTCCTCGATGCCCTCTTTGCCGCGGCCCAGCTTCATGGACAGTCCGTTGGAGAGCAGAACCAGGGTCTCGCCCTGCTTGCGCTCGTGAACCATGGCCCTGCCGTTCGCGTCATAGCGATGCGCCATCTGTCCGCCGTTGCCAAACTCCTGATTGATGCGCTCAGGGGTCAGCCAGCTCTCGGGACCGTACGCATTGCACAGCGCCACCGTCATGAAGTCCAGCTTGCGCGCTGCGTCGAAGGCGTAGCGTACCTTCTGTAGGCTGATGTAGGGCAGGTGGTAGTCATCGGTGCTGATATTGAGCTCGTTCAGACCGGCTTCCCGCAGCTCCTTCAGCTTGGCCTCGGCCGCTTCCGGCGAGGTTGCCCAGAAGACATTGGTGACCAGGCGCGTGATGATCTTGTGCTCTTTGCACAGCCGCAACGCTTTGAGGAGATCCTCGCCTAGCAAGGTCGACTCGCCGCCGGAAAAAACGATGACGCTGAGCTTTGTCTCTGCAAAGAGCTGGCGCAGAATCGGCTCCAGCTTGTCCCAGGTCAGCATGTCCTTCCGATTTGGTCCCGAGTTCGTCGCGCAGTGCCGACACACGGCAGTGCATTTGTTGGTTGTCAGAATCGTGACCGTGTTCGGCTCTAGGACCCGCATGATGTACTCCTATCCGTTCACCAGCATTCGTCACAGCCCAAGGAGGCAGCGCGTGCTTCCCGTCGGCAGGTAAGGCAGCGGAAGCATTTGCCGCTGAGTCACGATGTCGCAGCGCCGCAGGGAAGTGAAGCGGCCGGCAGCGATTTCCTACGTATCACAAATTCGGCAACGTCAGCCTAGGGCGTGTCCCTCTAACTAGTCGACGCCAGCGGCCCAGTTCCAGTTGGCCTGCCAGTTGGCGTTGTAGCTGGCGTTGGCATTGGCATTGAGGTTGCCGTTGGCGTTGGCGTTGAGGTTGAGGTTGGCGTTGGCGTTGGCATTGGCGTTGGCGTTGGCGTTGGCCAGCGCGTTGGCGTTGACGACAACGTTGACGTTCGGAAGCACGAGCCAGGCGCGGCGAGCGTCGGCACGAATCGACAGCTCCGGAGCCGCGTTGGCAGACACGGCCAGCTGGCGCTCCAGATCACTCAGATTCGAGCGCTCTCCGCCCACGGTGTTATCGACGCCGAACCTCTGGAAATAGGCGTTGGGATCGCTCGCCAGCTGCTCGCGTGCATCGGGCTCATTCTGGAGCGCCTTGCGCGCCTCGGCGAGTCGCTGCCAGGTGGTCAGGCTGCGAGCGCCTTCCCCGGCGCGGGGCTCTTCAGTATTGGACTGCGACTTCTTGTCATCCTTATCCATGGATTTCTCCTTATATGCATTCCCAAATACCCTGTCGGATGCCGAAGGGATACCTATCGTGAGAGCAGCATATCAGATTATCGACCATTTGACATCGCTTGTTGTGGGTCTTCAAAAGTGCTCCAGATCATATGGTTTTTAAACGCGACCCTCGCGGCTCAGGCTCGACGAGGCCCGACTGGTCTTGGGACAGGTCGGCGCGCTTGCTCGTTTGGCAAATTGACCAACGCGGCGCGGCGACGTAAAATCGCTGCTAGCCGACTTTGTCTGCTCTCGATCGGCGCTCACCTCCAGGCTGAGGGCTCTATTGGCAATCGCGAATTCTCCTATGCCCGGCATGCCTCCCGAGCTGCTACTCGGCATGGTGGCCAAACGATTTTATGCAGCGGCAGTGGCAGCAGGTAAGACCAAAGAGACCGTGCCTGCGCTCGGTCTCATCGAGCCCCTGGCCAAGGTCGCTCTGGAGCTCGATAGCGAAACTCAGCTGCGCTACACCAAGACCCAGACCGCGCTCATGTACCTGTTTGACATGTCCCGGATCGCGGCCGATCTGGTGATGCTCGGGCTGGGAATGGAGCTGGATGAGAAGCTCTATCAGGCCGTCATGAAGGCGACCGCGGCTCCGGCCGGGTGCCTCGGACCGCGCGTCGGCAGCCTGCTGAGTCTTTTGTATCCATCGCTCGGCGACCGCCAGGTCGCGATGAATGCGCTCTTTTACGACTCTCCGCTTTTGCGCTATCAGCTGGTTCGCCTGCTCGGTGAATCGGATGGGCCCCTTTCCCAGCGCGAGTTTTGCGGCGAGCCGTCTCTCATCGCCCACGTCACCGGCCAGGAAAATCCTGGCCTGCCCGCGTCGCTCATCGGGCTCGTCGACCTGTTCCTGCCGCAGGCTCCGCCGCAGGCCGGCAAGGACCTGCCCGAAGATCTTGAGCGCATGTTGAGCCTGATGTCGCTTGGAGAGACCTCGGTCCACCGGCTGCACATCCACCCGCTGCCCCGACGGGCTGCGCTGCCCATGGCGGCCCGGCTGGCAAACAGTCAGGAGTGGCCGATCCTCATGCTCGACCTGCGCACGGTCCCAAAGAGCATGGACACTGCGGTTGCGCTCACGCTGCGCGAGACCCGGCTCCGACATGGCATTCCCCTGTTTTTAAATCCCATGTCGACCGGCGATGATGAGCCGAGCCCGCTGGCGCTCGATCGGGTGGCGCAGGCCTGGAGGCGCGCCCTGGTCGCAGAGCGCGGACTCGTGCTGTTCATGAGTGAGAGCCGGGAGGCCGGCGAGCTGTCGCGGCTTGAGCGAGCCGGAATCCAGCTCATGGACTATAAAGTGCCGCGGCCCGATTTCTCGGAGCGGCAGGAGCTGTTTGCCGCGAGCCTGAAGCAGGCATTCGAGCAGCAGTCGCTGCTCGGCGGCATCGCCAGCATCAGCATCGCTCCCGATGTCTCGATCCGCGATCTGGCGTCGATCTATCGCGTTGATGAGGGCGAGATCAACGACATCGTGCAGCACGGCATCGTCCTGAGCGAGCTTGGAGCGCTCAAGAACAACTCGCCGGCGGTGCTTACCGCGGAGAACTTGTGGGACGCTGGCCGCGAGCAGACCCGACGTGACATCGGCAGGTTCGCCACCCTCGTGCGCTCGAAGTACACCTGGGATGATCTGGTGCTGCCCGAGGAGTGCAAAGAGCAGCTGTGGGACTTCTACTGCGCTGCGCGCAACCGCACATTCGTCTATGAGAAGTGGGGCTTCGGCCAGAAGCACATGCGCGGTCTTGGCCTCTGCGCGATCTTCTCGGGAGACTCGGGAACCGGCAAGACCATGGCGGCCGAAGTGATGGCCAACATGCTGAAGGTCAACATGTACCGCATCGATGTCTCGATGGTGGCCTCCAAATGGCTGGGCGAGACCGAGCGCAACTTGAGCGAGATCTTTTCCGCCACCGAGTCCAGCGACTCGATCTTGTTCTTTGATGAAGCCGAGTCTCTTTTCAGCAAGCGCACCGACTCCAAGGACGCGCGCGACCGCTACGCCAACATGGAGACCGGCTACATGCTCCAGCGCATCGAGACCTATGACGGCATTGTCATCCTCTCGACCAACTTGCGCGGCAACGTCGATAAAGCGTTCCTGCGCCGCATGCAGTTCGGCATCACCTTTGAGCCTCCCGAAGAGTTTATGCGCCGCGCGCTGTGGAAAAAGGCATTCCCAAGCAAGACGCCGCTGGACCCCGAGGTGGACTTCGGAGACCTGGCCAAGACCTATGAGAATCTCACCGGCGGCCAGATTCGCCTCATCGCGATTGGCGCCGCGATGATTGCGGCCAGCGACGGAACGCCAGTGACCATGGCCTGCATCCATCGGGCCTTCATGGCCGAGATGCACAAGCAGCAGAAGCTGGTCTCAAAAGAGCTCGAAAATCTAGCCGACCACCGTCCTCACCATGACGAAATGCTGACCGACAGGTCTCCCCGGAAGGTGCGCTAATGCGAGTCTCAGGTGCTCCGATGCCAGACGCTGGCCCGCGGGTTCTGCTGGTCAGTCCTCCCTGGCGCACGCCCTATGCAGCCAGCCTGGCGCTCGCAACGCTCAGGCCGCTGCTGCAAGCCCAGGGGATCGAGTGCGATGAGCTGAATGGCACGCTGCTGTTTCCCTATACCGACACTCCGCAGCTCATCATGGAGAGCTTTGCCAACTATCTGTTCGCACCGTATCTCTACCCGCAGCTCGATCGCCTCGCCCTGCTCGATAAGTGTCTGGAGCGCTGCCACTATTACGGCAACCTGGGAGGGCTCATCTATTCGGTGGAGGAGCTGTCGGAGGTCTCTCGCGAGCAGAGCAATGTCTTGCGGCGCCAGCTCTTCGAGGACATCGAGCGCGCCGGAGTCTGCCTCGACCGCATGGTGGCAGCGGCGCTCGACGGGCGCTACGACATCGTCGGCTTCTCGGTGACGTTTGAAGTGCAGCTGCCGGCGGCGCTGGTCGTCGCCCGTCGCATCAAGCAGGCCCGCCCCGACATGCGCGTCATCCTGGGCGGCGCCGCCTGTGTTGAGGCCCAGGGCGACGGACTGGCGGCCTCCTTTCCCTTTCTTGATGCCGTGTGCCATACCGAGGGCGAAGCGGTCATCGGGCCGCTCATACGGGCGCTGCGCGGCGAGGGCGAGCTGGCCATGGTGCCCGGAATTGCCTATGTCGATGCCAGCGGCGTCCTGCGCCACAACCCCTCCCCGGCGCTGATGGCCGATCTGGATGCCCTGCCGATTCCGCAGTACGAGCCCTTCATCGAGCAGTTCGAGGCCAGCCCCTGGCTGCCGCTGGGCCCGCCCAAGTTCTTCTTTGAGACCTCACGCGGCTGCTGGTGGGGACAGAAGCATCTCTGCACATTCTGCGGGCTGAATGCCGAAGGGCTCACCTTCCGCCGCAAGTCACCAGAGCGGGCCTATCGGGAGATCGTCCATCTCTACGAAAAGTATGAAGCGCACAATCTGCAAGCGACCGACAACATCATGGACATGGCCTATCTCAAGGAGGTCATGCCGAAGCTCGCGGCCATGCCCAAGCAGCCGGGGCGACCGCTGTCGATATTTTTTGAGGTAAAGAGCAACCTGCGCCGCGATCAGATCCTGGCACT
>Ga0075163_10007509_pt1 | contig 14408 bp, 14 predicted proteins | sample JI1023141ADNA_FD_71478 | JGI IMG/M metagenome (GOLD analysis project Ga0075163, IMG submission 71478) | Wastewater effluent complex algal communities from Wisconsin, to seasonally profile nutrient transformation and Carbon sequestration -... | ecosystem: Engineered > WWTP > Effluent > Algae...
CACGGTGAAGAACCGTGTTCCCGCTTGATGGGACAGAAGCACCTGCGGTCGATCCTCGGGACTCGTCGAGATACCGGCGGCATCAAGGGCGGTCACCGGTCCTGGAAACATCACCGTGGTGGGTGCATCCGTTCCAATGCGCACCGTGTAGGTCGCGCGATCATCGAGCGGGTAGCGCAGCACCTGGCCGAGCGCCGTTCCGGCTCCAGCCAAGCAAAGGATCAGGGTCAGAAGGACAGATCGTAGTTCCATACGGCGAGGGGAAAGCGGGCGTTGGCCGCGAGGTTGGGATTGCGCGCAAAGGTGAATCGCGCGGTGAAAGCAGGCGCTTCAGTGAATGATTGCTGTCCGACCGTGCCGGTCCGGATCAGCTGGCCCTCCGCCTGAACGAGCACGACATGCTCGCGAGTTTCGAGGACGGTGAGTTTCAAAACCTCCGCCTTTTGGTGGAGGTTCTTCCTCGAAAACTCCTCCGCAGCTCGTGCCCAATCGGATCGCGCATGTTGCAGCGCCTCCGGGAGGAACAGCTTTTCCAGCAGTTCCGGTTGATCGAATCCCGTCGGATTGCGCTGTAGAAGCGCCAGACAGGCGAGCAACGCATGCTGTTCGTGGAGCCGGGTCGCGTCTTCAAAGCCGATCAGCGGACTGACGTGAAAAGAGCCGGCTCCATCAAGGATGACCACCCGCTCCTGAGTCCGATACGCGCGGATGATCAGAAATGGCTGCACGACGGTCAGACCGATGGCGCCAACCGCGACGAGAGACCAGATGCGCGCGGCCAAGGCCGGGTTGACGAATAGATCGAGCGGATGCCACCCCCGTGGCCGGGGCTGAGGCAGTTCGGTCCGATGGCGGGGAACGGTAGTTTCGCGTAAGGGAGATGGATTCATGGGCACGATCAAATCGTGGTTTGGGGAACCGGGAGCTGCGCCGACGGCATGACTGCGATCGGCTCAGGCGGCGGCACGGCAGGTGGTGGCGGCGGTATCGAGGGGACGGCCGGCCCCGACGGCCCGCCGTTCGTCCCGCTCGCCGGACCGCCCTTGCCGATGGCGGCAGGAAGCGCGGCACCTCCGGTCTTCAGGGACTTAACCATCCAAGCGAGTTGCTGGACGGCGTAGAGCTGTTGGAGTCCCGACTGACCTCCACCGGACAAGGGAGACCCCGAGCAAATCAGGGCCTGCATCAGGAACGGCGTCCCGATGGTGCCCAGAATCAGCCACAAAGCGGCCAGCAAGCCGCCGAGCAGACTCGCAAACGATGCGGCGTCGATCTCGCCGGGAGCCAGTCCATAGGCTGTCGCCAAATTTTGCTGGTAGGCGGTGAGAAGATGGTAGGCAACCAGCTCGGTGACGGCGAACCCGACCGGCCACGACAACACGGCGAGGGTTTGTTGCACATACCGCGTGCCCAAGGACGCGAGGGACGGCACGAGCATCAGCGCCAGTGCCACGGGCAGAAACAGGTAGCACAGCAGCTTCAACAGATACTGGAGCAACAGAAACGGCAGTTGCAGCAGACTCGCGATCAGCACGACCAACTTTGCCGCGGCCCACAGCGTCGCGCGGTAAAGGGACTCGCCGACCCGGCGTAAACTGAACTCGTTGGGATTTTCCGCCACGCTGTCCCGGAGCAGGGTGGCGGCCTGCATCGGATGCTCCGTGTAGCGCTCGTTCACCGCGTTCGCGACGTTCAGGAAAATCCGCTCCGTGAAGCCGAACCAGTGCGGCAAAGTCGCGATGAGCCCGATCAACAGCACGCTGCGCACCACTGGACGAATGAGGCTCTCCATGTCCGCGCGGGCCCGCTGCACCTGCAGCATGAGCCCGACGACGGCGACGAAGAAGACGACGAAACGCAGGGCATCGGTCAGTCCGATGATCGCGTCGCGCAGGCCTGGAGCGAAGTTCTCCATCAGTTCCTCCCCTCCTCGGGCCGCTGGCGCTGCTCTTCCAAGCGAAGCCGCTCCGGGATCGGCGCCTTTTCGGAACCGGCTCCCGTGTAGTCCGTGCGCGGGTCGATCTTGATGGATCGCTGCCAGTCGTTGACCGGTTTGGCCGGATGGTCGTAATCCGGGGGCATGAGCGGCGCCCGGCGCAATTCCCGCAACAGGAACACGCCTCCGACAAGCAACCCAAGCACGACGATGATCAGGATAGGAGTCATCTTCTTCATCGGCGGGTGTAGGTGTCGGGCGTGACGCGCACGCTGCGTTGCCAGACATTGATGACGCCCAGCGACTGGCGCTCCTCGGCGATCTGCTTTTCCAGCAGGTCCTGCCGTTCCTTGGCGGCCTGATTCTCGTTCTGGATCTGTTGCGCCAGAAGCTTGTCGGCCTCGTCGCGCCGCTGGGCGGCCATCACGGCCAACTGTCCGTTGAGCGCCGCTACCTTGGTGTTGAGTTTGTCGACTTCGGCCTGGGTCGTGGCGGACTTCAGTGCGGACAGGGTCTCCGACAGGTCACGTTGAAGCGCCACCTGCCGCGCGGTCGTCTCATCAAACACGCGGGCCGCTTGATCGGCCTGCTGCTCCACCGTTGCGTAGCGCAAGTAACTCGAACCCTGACGCTCGAAGGACTGGCGCAACGAGGTCCGGTCATCCAGTTGCCCGTAGATGCCTTCGGCGGTTCGGCGCAAAGACGCCGTAGCGTCGGCCAACCTACGCACTACCCGAAGCGTCTCGCCATAGGTCCGCGCCAGTTCGTCCGGAGCCAGCCGATCGAGCACCACTTGCGAACCGGCGAGACTCGGATTTCCAATCACTTCGCGGATACGGCGTTGCTCGGCGAGCTGGTCCTCGAGCTGACGAATCTGGCGATTCAGTCCCTCAAGCTGGGTGGCCCATTGACGGAGCACCTCCAGGTGGCTGGCGGCCTGCGCGGATTGGATGGCACTATTTACCGCCGTGTTGCCCGGATCGTGGACGATCCATTGTGCAAACAGCGCTGGCGTGAGGAAAAGGAAGGCGAGGAAGCGATAGATCATGGTGTGCGGGGGATGCGAAGGGTATCGGTGAAAGGTTTCCGGATGACTCCGTCCTCGGTGCTTTCCGGACGGGTCACGGTGATGATCTCGTAATCGCGGTTTGCCGGCGCGGGACGCTGGGCGTCCTGCACGGCGCGGTAGCGCTCTCGCGCCGCACGAGCCGCAGCGCGGGACACCTCCTCGCCGGTGTTCTCAACCGGATGGGGCGTGGCACAGCCGCTCACGAGGAGACAAATCAGGCTAGGCAGCAGGCGATACGGCATGGGAGGGGGTCTCCTTCCTGGGTTCAATGTGGCGGAGCGTGCCGCACTGCGGCGGCTGCGCCGTGGGAGCGAAGTAGCAAAGCGAGGAGTAGCGTCCGGAATCGGGCAGCTGCTCCGGCAGCGGGTAGCGCTGGATCACATCCAGTGCGCTCTCCGGCAGGGCGAGATCCGTGGCGAGATCGGCCAGGTCCGCCCGGTCGGACTGCCGCATCAGGAAAAACTGCTTGGCGTTGCCGATCACCGCCGGCCGCACGCGAGACTGGCGGAACCTGGCATACTGCTGGACGATGCTGACCGCCCAGCAGTTGAACTTGCGCAGTTGCGCGTAGCTCTCCGCCACGATGGCCTCGCCGCCGGGCACGTCGAGGAACCGTGCCACCTCCTCGAAGATGATCCGCTTCCGCTGCGACCGCGGCAGCGCGAGGATGTGCTGGCGCGCGAACCCGGAGATGAGCAGGCCCGCCGCGGTCTTGAGTTCGACCGCCTGTTCCGGGATGAGCCCCAGCTCGAAATGCGCGACGCTTTGCCTCAGCGATACGTTGGTGACGCCGTCGAAGAGCCGGCCGAACTGGCCCCCGGCCGTCCAGGCGCCGAGCAGCGTCGCCAGCCGGTCGGTCTCCTCCTTGGGGTGCTCAGGCAACCGCCCGTAGGCGAGCAGCTCGACCAGCGCCCCGTGCGTCGGGAAATCTTCCGGCCGCCAAAGAGCACACGCCGTGCGCGCCACCAGCCGCGCCGTGGCCGGGTCCTGCGCGAACCGCGTGACCGCCGCCTCGTCCGGCCGCGCGATGAATTCCAGGGCCTCCGCGTCCTGCGCGTTCCGCCGGTCGCGCAGCTCGGCATACGCCTCCAGTGCCGTCGCGCCCGCAGGCATCCGCTCGCGCCAGCGGTGGACCGCGGAGGCCAGCCGTCTGGCCTCCCGTGCCCGCTCCGGGTTCGCCCGCGCCCAGTCGGCGAACGCGTCTTGGTAGAGCAGGTGCACATACTGCGCCAATTGCGCCTGCCGGAGGGCCTGCCGCTCCGCATCGGCTGGCTCGCCGGTCATGCGTGCCAACAACGCGACCGCGCTCGCCACCTGGAGTTGCGTGAGCGGCAGGCCCAAAGTGTCGAGGTAATTGAGCGTGAGCGGCGCATCGGGCTGAACCACGATGGGCGTTTCTCCCAACTCCTCGGTGAAAGATTTGTAGGAGAGTCCCTCCTCGACGATCAGCGTGTAGGCGTAGTGCCCCGCCGTCTGGAGGAGCAGGTCGCGCATCTTCTCCGATTTGCCCACTCCGCTCATCCCGAAAACCACCGCGTGCTGCGGCGAACCGCCGATGGCCGTGCTAACGCCGACCAGATTCCGGTTCACGCCATCGTAAAGCGCCTCGGCCGTGTCGAGGCAGCCGGTGAAGGTGCTGGAGAAAGGCAGCAGGTCGGCCAGGTTGGCGTCCTCGGCATACAGGTCCCAGTCCCGGTAGGACGAGTGGGTCCAGCCCGGCCATGATCCGAAGAAAAGTTTCTTCGCCGTCGTCGGCCGCGCGCATTCGTAATACTGTGCACCATTCATCGCATGGATGGCCGCCTGCAACTGGCTCACCTTGTCGCGCAGGCCCTGACGCGTGGCGTCCCACACCCGGATGACATAGCCGACCCGGAACGGCCGGGCGAAGCCGCCCGCCAGGCTCTCAATCTTGCGCTCCTTTTTCTGGAGCGCGACCCACAGGGAGTGTCGCTTCTCCCCGGCGTATTCGCCGGCGAGCCGCTCCATCGCGCGCTCTTCCCGGTGGATCTCCCCGCGGGTCTCGACGGGCGTCACATTGACCGAAATCTGGTAGTCAAGGAATGGCAGCCCGGTGAGATGAGTGACGATGCCCGGCTTCGTGCCGTGCGGCCACCGCGTCAGCACCAAAACACAGTGATAGTGCCCGTCGAGATGGAACCCGCCGTCCGGCTGGCCCACACCGTCGGCGAGCCAGCAGTTCTCTTGGATGGTCAGGCCGGGATCGCAGGGAGGCGCACCCGCGTCCCGCCGGGCGAGCCCCGGATTGAGGAAGCGGTGCAGGCACTCGCAGTGCGCCGCATCGTCCATGGGTCGGACGGGGGTGTCAGGCCCGAAGATCGCACGCGCGGCTCCGGCGAATTCTGCGAACTGCGCCTGCAATTCCTTCAGCAGCTTCCGGTAGCGGTCGAGCAGACTCCGGCGCGTGACCAGATTGCCCGAATAGGCGGTGACCTCGATGGATAGAAATATGGCAAGCCGCTCCCGCCGCAGTTCGCGGGCGTGCATCCGCCGCCAGTAGCGGCTGAACCGCTCGTTCCGGACCCGGCGGATGGCCGGATGCGCGGTCTGCTGCGTCTCCGCGTGATAGCGGAGCAACTCACGCCGGTAGTCCGCGTCGCAGGACCACTGCACCTGCAGCCGGCGTCCCGGCGACACGAGCGCAAACAGCGCCCGGACTTGGTCCTGAAACGCGTTCTTCCGCTCATTGCTGGCGCCCCGCAGGTCGGGCGACTCAATCCAGAAGCCCTTCACGGCGATCGCGCCGCGCTCCAGCGAGCCGTAGAGCAGGAGGTCCTCGGCGAACACTCCGTTGGGTGCCTCGGCGTGGGGTCTCATGGCTCAGTCAGCCCCCGCTGCGGTTTGGCGCTGCGGCTGAAGTTGCTCCCGCCTAGCAGTTGCTCGATCAAGTCCCGGTCATAGGCGGGCGGCCGTCCGTTGCGCAGGAACACGGCCCAGGCCAGCACCAGCGCGAGCGGTGTGCCCGCCACCACCCCGGCCGCGACCCAGCCGAGGTGCAGCATTAGTCCAACAACAGCGAAAAGCGCTAGGGCCGCCACCGCTGCAATCACCACCGGCAGGTAGAGATTGCCGTCGAGCCCGAAGACCCGGCCACGGGAATCGTCTGCTGCATTCGTATCGGTATGCCGGAGTTCCATGTCAGAAGCGCGGTTTGATCACTGCATCCTCCAGCCCGAAGATCGCGAAGAGCGCCGCCATGATGCTGGCCGCCGCCGCGATGATGACCCCGGCCACGATGCCGGCTTTTCCGTCCGGGTCGCCCTTTGCAATGGCGTTCGCGCCGGACCAGATTTTGACGATTCCCCAGATGAACCCGAACATGAACAGCACCGTGAGGGCCAGGCCGAAGCCGTCCTTCAACTGTTGGATTTGGGCGATAAAGGGCCGGCCGAAGGCGGACAGCGGCAGCGCTTTCTTTAGGCCGAACTGGAAGGAGCCGAGAAGTAGCATGGAGTAAACGACTGCTCTTTTATTTCCGCTTGTCAAAACAAAACCGCTGTCGTTTACTTTTCTCCATGGAAACCGCCGCCAACAAGAAGAAGGTCACCTACCGGATGTATTCGGTGGACGAGGAGACCCTGAACGAAAGCACCGCCGCCCTTGGGCGGCTGAATCCGGAGCTGGAGTTCGACCGCTCCGACTTGATGCGTGCCCTGGTGCATCTCACCCCGGAGATCGATCTCGAAGCTCTCGGCATCCTCCGTTCGCGCTATGAACGTCCGGGTGGAGCGTTGCCGCCCGATGACAAATGTGATCGCCCGCTGACGCTGCGCCTGCCCGTGAAGGACGGGGCCAAGATCAAGGCTGCCACCGAACGAGTGAAAGCCCGTAAGGTGTCTTCCTCCGAGGGGGAACTCATTCGCGCCCTGGCCCAGGTGCGGCTCGACTGGCAGATGTTCCTGCCCAAGTTCACCGCCTATCTCAACGAGTTCCCCGACGGCCGGGAACTGCGGTGGAAGTAATCATGAGCCCCGTGGAGCGCCGGGCGCACTTGGCCGGCTTGGAATCCCACCTGCGTTCCCGGCTATTCGGGCAGGACCACCTGCTGGCTCGAGCCGCCGCCGCGTTCCAGCGCGGCGAGCTGGGCCTCGCCTCCCCCGGCCGTCCCCGTGGCTCCTGTCTCCTCATCGGGCCGACCGGCACCGGCAAGACCGAACTGGTGCTCCTGAGCGGCGACTACCTTTTCGGACCGGAAAACCGCTGTCGGTTTGACCTCTCGGAATATGCCCGCCCCGATGCGGTGGCCCGCTTCCTAGGCGCGGACCGTGACGACCCGGGCGATTTCGGCCGGGCTCTCCGCGGCCGGGCGTGCGGCATCCTGCTGTTCGATGAACTGGAGAAGGCCCATCCGACCCTGTGGGATATCTTCCTCCAGCTGCTCGACCCCGGTCACGTCACTCTCGCCACCGGCGAGCGTATTTCCGTGGCGCCGTTCTACCTGGCCTTCACCTCGAACCTTGGCGGCGCCGAGGCGATGCGCATGGAGCAATCTACTTTTGCCAGCGTCGAGCGCACCATCCTGCGGCGGTTAACTCAAACCCTCCGGCCGGAACTGGTCGAGCGCATCGAGGAGAAATGGGTTTTCGCCCGGCTCAGCCCGGAGGTGCAACGGGAGGTGTGTGCTCTCCGGGTCGCCGATGAAATGGGCCGGCTGCGTGCCCTCGGTCATGATGTGCAGGTTTCGCGTGAGGCGCTGGAATTCCTGGTGCGCGAGGGTTTCGATCCCCACGTCGGAGCGCGTCGGCTCCGGCAGACTGTCGAGCGGCACCTGCGGGACGCCGTCGTGCGATCGCTCCTCACGGCCGGCGCCGCCTCGGGCGACATCAGGGTGAGGGAGTCCCGGCTGGTCCTCGAACTTCCGCCATGATTCCCCACCGGCCCGGGAAAGGCACTTTTTTCGTGCATGGTCCCTACGTGAAGTGCCCGGCATGCGGGGAGGAGCAGTTTGGCGTCCTGTCGATTCACGACCGCCACTACACCCGCCGCTGCAAGCGCTGCACCCACGACCAGCGGTTCGCGCTGCCGCCACTGCACAAAAAGATCCTCTATCTCGACCAGTTCGTCATCAGCAACGTGATGAAGGAACTCGATCCGGCGAGCGCCCCCGCCGCCAAAGGAACCAATGACGGCTTCTACCGGAAGCTCTTCGACCGGCTGGATCGCCTAAGCAAACTCCAGCTGCTACTCTGCCCCCAATCGTCGGTCCAGCGCGACGAATCGGTGGTCGATCCGCGTTACGAAAAACTCCGCCGTGTCCTGGGGCATCTCTCCTGGGGCGTCGGCCTGCACCCGCCGGCCACGATCTTTCACGCCCAAATGCTCCGCGCTTTCAACGGCTGGCTGGCCAATCAGCCGCCGGAGCCGCTCGAGGCGGATTTCGCCTTCGAAGGCAGAAGCGACGTCTGGCCCGACCGCCTGCGGATCGAGCTGAATTACACGTTGCCCGGCCTCGCTGACGCCTTGCGCAACATCGGCGCCGAACGGGACGAACGGATGCAGCGCGTCTGCCGCCACTGGCAGCAAGCGCCGGACTTTGATTTTCAGCAGGTCCTGACCGGCGAGGCCAGGGTGATTGCCCTCGGGCCGTGGGAGGAATTCATCGCTCACCAGCAGCGTTTCACCGCCGTCTCGAAAGGCCAGCGGCCCTACGTTTTCGGCGAACTCATTCCGCCGCCTTCGGCCAGTCTGATCACGCACATGCTGGCCGCCCTGCTGCCGGATGACCCCGGGCGGATCAATCGCCTGCAGGGCTTCTTCACGTCGCCCGCCGCCCAGGCGGTGCCCTATGTGCGGGTCAGCGCCTTGTTCTGGGCCACGCTCGCCCGCGAGGTGCGGCGCGGCCGGGCTCCGGAGAAATTTAGCGGCAGCCTGTTCAACGATGTCGAAGTGATCGCCGCGTATGCCCCGTTCTGCAACGCGATGTTCGTCGACAAGGAAGTCGCGCATCTGACCGATCAGCCCGAGTTGAAACGCGAGCTGGCCGGCCAGGCGCGTTTGTTTTCCCTGCGCAAGGCCGACCAAGAGGCGTTCTTCGCCTATTTGACGAGCATCGAAACGTCCGCGTCGCCCGAGCACCTAGCCACGGTGAAGGAAGTCTATGGGAATTCCTGGCCCCAGCCTTATTGGGAAATGCTGGGCGGAACGGCGGGGTCGACGCCGGCATGAATTTCGTTGGCTAATGTGAATCCGCTAAAGGGCAGCTTCCTCAGCAGTGGCTTGCCCGGTCGCCGGGGATGACGAATCAGCGCCTTGCCCTCCGGCAGTGCCAACAGCTCCGCCGGCTTGAACCACGGCATGTCCGAAAGCTGCCAGTTGCGCATGGCTTTCCCGGCGGTATGGCCGCCGCTGTATTTACGGGCCTCCCGGCCGCCCATCTTCTCGGACAGGATCTTCGCGCCCTTCTCATCGGCCGCCCGGAAGTGCACCTGGGTTCTCAAATTCGCCATGAACACGTCCGCCTTGTTGGGCACGTCGAAGGATGCATACAGTGACAACGGTGTCTGCGTCGCGGAAATGAGGCACACGCCCGCCTCGCGCAGCTCGTCCACCGCAAGGTGGTCCGAGAACCCGTCCTCAGACACCAGAGTTGTTTTCTGACCTTCATCCAGCACCAACGCGATGACGTTGCGCCGGCGCATTTCCTCCGGCCGCAAATCGAACCGCCGGAAGGCGTGCAGCAGGAAGAGCTGCTTGCAAAGGAGATTCAGGTATTTCCTTTCGACCTGGTAGGTCTGCGGGATCGACAGGCAGATCAGTTTTCCCCGGTCGAGTTCATCGAGCGAAAAATTCGGCCGGCTGGCGCAGAACACCTCCGAGATGTCGGGCGGCGTATAGGGTCGGAGAAAATTGGCGACGGTGTAGACCGTGCCGCTCTTCTGTTCCGGCGGCTGCTCGTGAAAGTCTGCGAAGAACTGATTTTCCGCCTTCGCCACCGCGCCCGTCAGTTTGCCCAGCCGGTTCAGCAGGTCCTCCCGGTCTTCGGAAATGCAGATGACATTGTGCACGTTTTCGGGCGTGACCGCGAGATCCACCAAATCCAACGCGATGATCGCGTGGGTGATGGCATCCTTTGCGGTTTCCTTAAAAAACGCCTGGCCGCCGCGTTGGCCGGCCGCGGTCGCCGTATCCACGAGGATCTTGGCGTAGGTCGAGGGCGGCACCTTGGGATCAGCCAGAACGCTCATCGTTAAGGGTGGGGTCCAGTCCTCCCGGGCCACCTCCGTCGGCCGCACCCGGATCAACCGCAGGTCATCCTCCTGGCCGAGCGCCCGGGCCATTTCACTGAGCGGTTTCCACAAGGCCCCCTTGGAATCAATCGCGAGGATGCCCGTATTCGGCAGGGTCTTCCGCAGCCCATGCAGGATCGGCACGACGGCCCGCGCCGTCTTCCCGGTGCCGGTGGCCCCGGTGATGAAAAAGTGGGTGCACACCTCGTCGCGGGTCCACTCCAGGCCCCACAGCCGGAGCACCACCCGGTTCGGTTCGCTCCGCGTGAGGGCACAGTAGAGCAACCAACTCGCGACGGCTCCGCCAGCCACGGGAATGACCCGGTCAAGCGGCGGCGGGCAGCAGAGCCATGCGGCCCACGCACCCAGATAGCAGCCGCCGGCAAGGCCACCTGTAACGCTGCCTAGGCGGGCCAGAACCATATCGTCAGGGATGCTCCAAACACGGCGCCGATGATGAACGAGGCGAGTGACTGCCTTCGCTGGGCCGCCTGCACCGTCCGGGCCACGGCGTCCAACGACTGTTCCAGCGTGCGCACCTGGGCTGCTGCGGCGGCGATCGGGGCGCGCAGGTCCTCCTCCAGTCGCCGCGCGAATCCCGCGGGCTTTTGGTCGAGCACGGTCTGCACCTGCGCCAGCTGGCCCGCGACATTGACCAGGTTGTCGCCCGACTCGGCGAGCATCTCGATCCGCGCATCGAGTGCCGATTGCATTTCCAGGGACAACTCCCGCAGGGTGTGCTCAGCTTCCTGCACCCGCAGCCAATGGGCGCCCATCACCCGGAGTGCCGGGTCATCCAGCGGGACTCCGTATTGCTCTGCGATGCGTTGCAAGTGTTCAGGCAGGGCCTCTGGGTCGGTTTCACTCTCGGCGCTCATGAGCGGCCTCCCCGGCGGCCGGCGATGGATGATGGCATCAGCGGCGTGGCGGCAGGCACAGTTGGCGACCTCGGTGCCGTAGTTGCGGACTCGAGTTCGAACCGCTTCCGCTGGATGTCCGTCTTGCGGAAATTCCGCCGGCAAAAAGTCCCGACGATGGTCGGCCGGATTTTGAGCCCCAGACGGGTCAGCGCCTCGGCGATTTCCTCGTAGCTCAAACCTTTGGCCCGATAGACCAGCAGCGCATCGCGATGCGGCGTCAGCCGACTCGGCGGCCGACTGGCCGGGTCGTAAGCATGGGCGTCGCCCAAGATGCGGGCGTGTAGCTCTGATTCGCTCATGGCTGAAATAATGCACAAAACGCTGTCGTTTACAAACTCGAAGCCGCGCTGCGGCGAGGCAGCGACGACGCGGCGGCGGCGGAGCGACGATTGTCCCGCCTAATTCCATTAGGGGTGGCGTGTTCCTCCTTCCATATACTGAATTATTCCTGAATCCGGTCGCTTGGTTATATCATAGGCTATCGATGTCACCCTCGTCCCATTTTAGCCATTTGTTGGGAACCGAGACCGTAGCCTTATCTAGATACTTGATAAATAGCTGTCGTTATGTCATGGATTACGACAATGGTTCGTTTCGATAAGCCCTGTTGTCGGGTTTCCGGAGCCGTGGAGTATTTCCGCGAGCATATGGAAATTGGCGATTATCTGGACCAGGGTGGAAAAGCGGAACTGACCTGGGTGGGCCAGGGGGCGGACCGCCTGGGCCTGCGCGGCGTCTGCTGCCGGGAGCATTTCGAGCGCCTCTGCGAGGGCCGGCACCCGTTCACCGACGAGCGCCTGACGGCGCGGGACAAGGGCGCCGCCCGTCGCGTCTGCTTCTTCGGCCAAATCTCCCCGCCCAAGGACGTCTCCATCGCCTGCCTGGTCGGCGGCGACGAACGAATCCGGGCTTGGTGGGACGAGGCGGTCCGCGACACCCTCCGCGAAATCGAGGCGGTCACGGCCACGCGCCTGCGGTGCCAGGGGGCCGACGGCGACCGGGTGACCGGCAATTTCGTGGCCGCCATCGTCACCCACGAAACCAGTCGGAAACTCGACCCGCAGTTGCACACCCATGTGTGCATCATGAACGCGACCTTCGATCCGGCGGAGAACCGCTGGAAGAGCGTCCAGCCGGCCGGTTTCTACCGGCACCAGGCATTCTTCCGTGAGGTGTGCTACGCCCGGCTGGCCGGCCGCCTCCGCGCCGCGGGCTATAAGCTGGAAGCGTCGCCCGGACTCGGCTTCGCAATCAAGGGCATGTCCGCAGAACTCCGCGAACGTTTCAGCCGGCGTCGCGCCGACATCCAGCGCGAGGCCTCGGCGCAGGGGGTTGCCTCCCAGGATGCCCTGCAGGCCATCGCCGCCGGGAGCCGCGCCGCGAAGGTGAACGCCACTGCGGCCGAGCTCCGCGCCTGCTGGTTGAAGGCCGCGGGCGATGAACTGAACGACCTGCGCACGCTCGTTGCGGGCACCGCTGGCGCGACCAGGACGGCGCTTGCGGGATCGCCCGCGACGGCCCTGGCGGACGCGGAGGCCCACCTGTTCGAGCGCCGGTCCGTGGTGGATCAGCGCGAACTGCTGGCCGAGGCGCTGGCCGTGGGACGCGGCGACGTCCCGCTTGCCGACCTGCGCACGGCGCTGGACCAGCGTGTCGAGTCTGGCGCCCTGCTCCGGGCCGGCGAGGAGGTCACTTCACGCGAGGCTCTCCAGTCCGAGGAGGAATTCGTCAGCTGGGCCAACCGGACGCGCGCCGAGTGTCCGCCCTTGGGCACCCCGACCGGCCGCGACCGGCCGGACTCCGACCAGGAGCCGGCGATTGCCGCCGTCTTCGGGTCGCGTTCCCGCGTCACCATTCTCCAGGGCGACGCCGGCACGGGCAAGACCACCTGCCTCCGCGCGATCGTCGCCGGCATCGAGCGCGCCGGGGGCGGGATCTTCGGTTGCGCGCCCTCGACCGGCGCGGCCGACGTGCTCCGCCGCGAACTGACCCCGCATGCGGACACGCTCCAGCAACTGCTCGTCAACGCACCGCTGCAAGCCGCGCTGCGCGGGCGCACCGTCATCGTGGACGAGGCCGGACTCGTGTCGGTCCGCCAAATGCGCGATCTCTGCCGTCTGGCGGCGGCCCACGACTACCGGCTGCTGCTGGTCGGCGACACAAAACAGCACTCCTCCGTCGAAGCCGGCGACGCCCTGCGCTGCCTCCAGCGCTATGCCCGGGTGCCGGTCGCCCGCCTCACGGAAATCCGCCGGCAACAGGATCCCGCCTACCGCGACGCCGTCCGGTCGCTCGCGCGCGGGGACCTCCTCGGGGCCTTCCGGCGGTTCACCCGCCTCGGCGCCGTCCACGAGATCGCCGACCGCGGCGCGCTTTTTCGCTCCGCCGCCGAGGACTACCTGCGCACGCTTCGGTCCGGACAGTCCTGCCTTGCGATCTCGCCCGTCTGGTCGGACATCCAGGCGTTCAACGCCGAGGTGCGCGCACAGCTGAAACGCACCGGACTCCTGCACGCCGAAGAGCACAGTCTTCCCGTGGTCGAATCGTGGCAGTGGACCTGGTCGCAGACCCGCCGGCTGTCCAGCTACCGGCCCGGCGACGTGCTGACGTTTTACCGGAACGTGGGCGGATTCACACACGACGAGCATGCCACCGTGGTGCGGAAGGAGCCCGGGTGGCTGGTGCTGCGCGGTGCGGCCGGGCGGGAGGTTACCTTCGATCCGCGCCGAACGGGCGGCTTCGATGTCGGGAAGGCCCGGGAACTGCCCGTCGCCATAGGCGACCGGCTTCTCCTCCGGGCCAACCTCAAGGCGGCGGGCCTCAAGAATGGCGACCTGGTCGAGCTCGCCGGATTCGCCCCGAATGGCGGACTGCGGCTCAAAGGCGGGGGCACACTGCCGGCGGATTTCCGGCACTTCACACACGGGTATTCGACAACCTCGCATGCGGCCCAGGGAAAGACCGTGGACCGCGGCCTGCTCCTGCTGACCGAGGCCGGCTTCTCCGCCGCCAACCTGAAGCAGGCCTATGTGAGCAATTCCCGGTTCCGGACTTCCCAGGCAATCTACACGACCGACGCCAGGGCCGCGCGCCACGCGATGCAGCGCCCGGCGGACCGTGTGCTCGCGTCCGAATTGCGCGCCGCCCCGCCTTCTTTCCGTCTCGCGCTACTGCATCGCTTGCGACGTTTCCGCCTGGTGGCCCCCGGGCTCGCGCTGCTGCGCGGCTGGCGGGAC
>Ga0075163_10007510_pt1 | contig 14406 bp, 13 predicted proteins | sample JI1023141ADNA_FD_71478 | JGI IMG/M metagenome (GOLD analysis project Ga0075163, IMG submission 71478) | Wastewater effluent complex algal communities from Wisconsin, to seasonally profile nutrient transformation and Carbon sequestration -... | ecosystem: Engineered > WWTP > Effluent > Algae...
GGCAATGATGGGCAGGGCACGAAGGGCAATCCCGCCCCGGTCATCATCGACGGGACATACGAGGAGCTGGTGAGGGCAGCAGAGGCGCAAGGCGTCAGGCTGCAATGACACGCTCGCTCGCTGGCCCCTTGCCTACCCAGGCGCCTGCCTCACGGGTCCCATCCGGGCCCACCCCCGGGGGGCGTGTCCGCGCCGGGTCCCTCCGCGCGTGGGATGAAGATGGGGCCCCCCATCCCTCTGCGAATTCACCCCTTCTGATTTCCGGGGTGGTATCCGGGTCTTGGCAGGGCCGGTCTTTGGGATTGGGGCTTCTGGCCTTGATCGAATCTGGCGTGATGTTCCATGTGGAACAATAGATGCCGTCTATCGGCGGGAGCGATGTGATGCAGCTGCATTTGGTGGTGGAGCCTGATACGGACCCGGTGCTGGAGCGGCTTGCCAGGGCGGTGACGACGGCGGCTGAGGAGCTGTCGAGGGCGAGTCAGGTGGATCTGCAGGTCCTTGGGGTGGCGCTGGGGTCGCTGCATGGGTCTGGTGGGTGTCCGTGCTGCGGGACGTGGACGCAGCGGGATGTGGAGGTGCTGGGGTATGTGGTCCGCATGCTGAGGTCAGCATCTTTGAATGCACCGCCTGAGCCGATTCTGAGGTTGGACCCGCTGCTGGAGCATTTCCAGACGGCTGGGATGAAAGGGAACTGAGGTCTATGAGCGCCGAGATACCTGGACAGGTTGGGCGGCCACCGGCTGTGAGGACGTTGTGGGACAAGGTTGCGGTGCAGATGCGAGCGGCGGCGGGGTTGGTGCCTGGGTCGGAGGAGGAGCAGGCGCTGTTGAAGGCTCGGAGGCTGCAGCAGGATCTGCTGGGGCATTCCAACGGGTCCCATCCGGCGGCCGGGGAGGGGGTCTCGGAGGATGGGAGTCCCGGAATTGCGGATGGGGATGGGGCCCCCGGTCCCGGTGTCGATGAGGTCGCGCGGATTGCCTCGGAAGGGGCGAAGAGGTGGCTCGATACGGGGGTCAAGGCGCTGCAGATGGCGGCCGCGGGCGGGTTGCCCCAATTCGCTCGGGACTACATCACCATTCGGGATAAGTCTGGGCAGCTGCGCCCCTTCCTGTTCAACCGCGCGCAGATGGTTGTGCATGAAATGGCCGAGCGCCAGATTGCCGAGCGGGGGTATGTCCGGCTCATTGTGCTCAAGGGCCGGCAGATGGGATTGTCGACGTACATCCTGTGCCGCGGGTTCTTCAAGGCGACCCGGCGCAGTGGCTACAAGGCCTACATCCTCACCCACGAGCTCAAGGCAACGACGAACCTGTTTGGGATCGTGAAGGGCTACTACGAGCGCATCGATGCCAGGCTGCGCCCGTCAATGGGCAGGTCCAACACCAACGAGATGCAGTTCCCGGGCTTGGGCAGCGGGTACACGGTGGGCACCGCCAGGGTCGGAGACACCGGCCGGTCGATCACGGCCCAGTTCTTCCACGGGTCGGAGTGCGGATTCTGGCAGGCGGCCAAGGACATCATGGCCGGCCTCATGCAGGCCATCGGCCGGGTCGAGGGCACGGAGGTGTGGCTGGAGTCCACGGCCAACGGCGCCGGCAACTTCTTCCACTCGGCGGTGCAGCAGGCCCGGAAGAAAACCACCGACTTCGAGCTCGCTTTCATCCCGTGGTTCTGGGACCCGGGCTACACCACGCCCGCGGCGCGCATCCCCAAGGAATTCGCTGAGCTGCTGAACCTGGATGATCTGGAGTACATGCGCGCGCACGGGCTCTCGCTCGAGCAGATGCACTGGCGGGCCCAGAAGATCGGTGAGTTCACGATTTCGGAGCACTCTGACGAGGGAGCCAGGCTCAAGTTCCAGCAGGAATACCCGGCCACGGTCGAGGAGGCTTTCCTTGCGGATGCCGAAGGGGCGTTCATCAAGTCGCTGCCGGTGGTGCTGGCCCGCAAGGCGTACCGCGAGGCGCTGGCCGCCACCGGCGCCCGGCCGGTCGGGATTGGCCCGAAGCGCATTGGCATCGACCCGTCGTACACCGGCGGCGATGGCTTCCGGGTCTGGGTCAGGCAGGGCCGGGTCGCGTACCGGGCCGATCACTGGGAGAAGAAGCGCACGCAGGAGTCCATCTCGAGGCTGCTGGCCGTGTTCGAGCGCGAGCAGCCGGATGAAATCTACATCGACATCGGCAACAACGGCGGCCCGATCTATGACTTGCTGTGCGAGTCGGTTTGGGGCGGCCGGATCGTGCCGGTGCTGTTTGGCGAGGCCGCGGATGATCCGGAGCGGCACCAGAACAAGCGCTGCGAGATGTGGTTCCGTACGCGCGACTGGCTGATCCAGAAGCCGCAGGTCTATCTCGAGGACATCGAGGAGATCCAGGCTGACCTGACGGCCGTGCTCACGCGGCGCGATGACGTGGGCAACCGCACGAAGCTGGAGTCCAAGGACGACATGCGCAAGCGCCTGGGCCCGAACTCGTCCCCTGATGATGGTGATGCGCTGGCGCTAACTTTCGCTTACCCTTCCGGCGGACCGGCCGGTGGAAAGTCGAGCGGCGCGCCGGATCCGCGGCGCCCCTCGTACCATGGTCCGGGCATGGGCCGCTGAAGGAGTACGCACCCCGTGATTCCAGGATCAATGTCAGTCGATGCGGCCAAGGCCGATCGAGAGGCCATGCCGATCGAGGATCTGGAAGAAATCCTCGATGACATGAAGAACGGGCCGGGCTGGCGCACGCGCGCCGACGTCGAGTGCAACTACTACGACGGCAACCAGCACACCCCCGAGGATCTGCAGCGCGCCGAGGAACGAAACCTCCCGGTTGTGACCGTGAACCTCGTGGCGCCGACCATTGACCTGATCCTGGGCATGGAAGCCCGCACGCGCACCGACTGGGTCGTGAAGTCGGATCATTCGGTGGGCTCGCTCACCGCGAAGCAGGCTGATGGCCTGTCGGCCAAGCTCAATGAGGCTGAGCGCAACACGTACGCGGACACCGCATGCGCTGACGCCTACGAATCGATGGTCAAGGCTGGCATTGGCTGGGTCGAGGTCGCGCGCAATACCGACCCGTTCCGATACAAGTTCCGCGTGAGCGCGGTGGACCGCCGGGAAATCTGGTGGGACATGCGCGCCAAGGACACGAAGCTGCTGTCCGATGCGCGCTTCCTCGTCCGCAAGAAGTGGAACGACCTGGACGCCGTGCTCAAGATGGTCCCGGACGAGTTCGCGCGGTACGTCAAGGGCGCGATGAACAACCCGGCCGGCTGGGACATGGCCGCGATGACCAATTCCCTGCCCTACATGCAGGACAACATGATCGGCCGCGACCACTGGTTCCGCGACTCTTCGGAGTGGTGGGACTCGGAGCGCCGGCGCGTGTGCGCGTACGAAGTCTGGTATCGCGTCTGGAAGAAGGGTCTTGTCCTTCGCCTGCAGAATGACCAGGTCGTTGAGTACGACAAGAAAAACCCGATCCACGTCGCAACCGTAGCTTCTGGCCAGGGCGAGCTGCAGTGGGCCGCGTACCAGAAGATGCGGCTGGCATGGTGGGTAGGTCCGTACCGCATCCTGGACATCCCCTCGCCCTATGGGCACAACGAATTCCCGTACATCCCGTTCATCGCCAAGCTCGAGGATGACACCAAGACCCCGTATGGCCTGATCCGCGCGATGAAATCGCTGCAGGACGAGGTCAATGCGCGTCGCGCGAAGATGATGTGGCTGCTGTCGTCGCAGCGCGTGATTGCCGAAGGCGATGCCGTCGACGATCACAATGCCGCGGCTGCCGAAGTGAACCGGCCTGATGCCTACATCAAGCTGTCGAAGGGCAGAAAGCAGCGCGGCAGTCAGGATCCGTTCCGGATCGAAGATAACCAGGGCATGAGCGCCCAGCAGTACAACGTCTACGAGGACGCGAAGCGCTCACTGCAGCAGGCCGCGGGCGTCTACGCGCCGATGCTTGGCGACTCGAGCTCTGGCGCTGACGCCGGTGTTGCGATCGACATGCTCATTGAGCAGGGCACGACCACGCTGGCCAAGGTGAACTCCAACTACAAGCTCTCTCGCACGGAAGTGGGCCGCAAGCTGCTGCACATGGTCATTTCCGACATGGCAGGCAAGGAAACTCGCGTCACGCTGCCCGACACGGCGCCATCCGGCGCGCGCTCCGTGACCTTCAACAAGCGCGCGGTGAAGCCCAACACCGGCGAGTCGTTCATCGAGAACGACGTCACGGCGATGATGTGGCGAGTTGCCTTGGCGGATGTGCCGAACAACCCGACGCACAACAGCCAGCGCATGAAAGATCTGGTGGAATTCGCCAAATCGCTGCCGCCAGACCTCCAGGTGCTGTTCGCGGACGTCGTCATGGCCGCCAGCGACATCCCCAACAAGGACCAGATTGCCGCGCGCATCCGCCAGAAGCTCGGATTGACGCCGATGATCGATCCGGAGGATGCGACGCAGGAAGAAATTGCCGAAGCCCAGGCGCAGATGGCCGCCTCGCAGAAGCAGCAGGCCGTCCAGGAGCTCGCCACGAAGATCGAGCTCGAGCAAGGCGCGGCGAAAGCCCAGAAAGACGCCGCCGCGGCCGCCAAAACGATGGCGGACACCGAGCAGTCGCGTGCAAAGACAGGGCTGGTGCGTGCACAGGCCATCGAAATCCTGCTGGGCGCCAATTTGCAGGCGCCGGAAGCGCCGAGCGAGCCTGGAGAAGGCGCATCCGCAGCGCCCGCGCAGCCGAAAGCAGCTCCGCCGGACGACCAAGAGATTGCCGAAGCCGCATCAAAGACGCTGAGCCTCGAGAATCCGGTTCACGGCGACAGAATTTCCATGGGACCTGGGATGTAGACGATGGAACTGACCCCGATGGAGCTTCTTTTCAGCGCACTCGCGGTGCTTTCTGTAGGATTCTGGCTCGGAAGGGCGCGCTCGCGCCCGAAACGCACAGGGATTGGCCCGGTTTTCAGATGAGCCACAGCATTCAGTCTTGGGGCGGCGGCGCTTGTGACAGGCAACCGCGGGTTCTAGTCGCTCCTCGCGCGCGCAACTCCAATGTGAGGGTTGCATGCGCCGTCGCCCCTCCCTTTCGCACGACTCTTCGCAATGCGCCGACCGCATTCCGAAGCGCCGAGCGCTTCAATGGCACCCATCCGTTCGATCGACGTCCTTCGATATGGGCACGGATGGCTCACTGTCACGCAACTCCTGCGCGAGTGGAGTAACAAAGGGCAATTCACATGAGCAAGCAAGAACTGGAACCGGCAGCCGCCGGAAAGTCTGTATCCAACGACGATGGAAGAAAGCAGGACGCGCTCGACCAGCGCGCCGGCGATGATCCCTCGCTGATGAAGGCCGAGCCGTTGAAGGTTCAGCCCGCGGCGCTCGAATCGAACCCCGATCTGGCCAATATGTCCTTCCAGGACATCGAAAAGGCCTTCGGACTCGAGATTGGCGACCGCACGAGGGACGCGAAGCCGGCCGGCGACATGACCGCCATCGAGATGAGCAATCGTATCGAGGACGGATCTGCAGTCGAAGCAACGGAGGATGTGCTTGCGGCGGCCGCGCTGCAGGACCAGAAGCCCGTTGAAGCGCCGGCAGCGGTGGTTGCCCACAAGGCAGCTGCAGCTCCCGCCGAACCTGTCTCGAAGGATCAGCCTGCATCGGTTCTTGCCGAGGAAGCCTACGTCGAGACCCGTGATGGGAAGGGGAAAATCCCCTATTCCGTGCTCGAAACCACGCGGCAGAGGCTGGCTGAAGCCCAGAATCTGCTGGCGGGCCGCGCTGCGAAGGAGCAGATCGAGCTCGAGCGAGCTGAAGCCACCAAGGGCGCGCTGACGCCGGATCGAATCGAGGAGCTGCGCGGGCAGTTCCCGTCGGCCGTCGTCGATGCTCTCGTGGCGCTCAATGACGAGAATGTTGCCCTGAAAGGCAAGATTTTCGACAGCGAGAAGGCCCGCCCGCGCGCCGAAACGCTCACCGATGAGCAGCGCGCCGCACAGGTGGCACAGGACCTGATTGACCAGGACCCGGTGCTGTCGAAGTGGCAGAACGACACGGATCCGGCGAACTGGAACCGCGCCGTCAGGTTCGACAGCATGCTGCGAGAGGATCCGGATTGGGGCAAGAAACCCCTTCAGGATCGATTCGCAGAGGTGCGTCGGCTGATGGGGCATCCTGCTGAATCAGCCCCGACCGAGACCGAAGCCCAGAAAGCAACCAGGATCGCAGCGGAAGCCGAGCGTCGTGCTGCAGGCAATGCTGGCGCCCCTGGATTCACCCACTCGGACTTGCCAGGCGGCACACCGCCAGCGCAGACCGATCGAGACTCTGTCGGCACCATGGACATTCACACTTTGGCCTCCAAGGTGGAGTCGATGTCGCCGGCGCAGCTTGAACGGCTGCTTGCAACGGTGTAGTTTTCCGCAGCAGCAGGGACGAGACCACTTACAGGAGTAACTTCAGATGGCCCAGACAGTCATTGCCACCAACTCGCCGTTGGCGCGCAAGTTGTACTCGGTGGCCGCGTTTGCTGCTGCACAGCGCGCGCCTTCCTTCACCAAGAACCTCATCGGGGAAGCCCCGCAGCAGTCCGACGCCGAGAAGCGTCTGCGCGGCCAGACCAGCCCCGACATGCCGATCGTGCGCGTCACCGACCTGAGCAAGGGCGGCGGCGACAAGATTTCGGTCGACATGTACAACATCATCGGCGGCAAGCCGGTGATGGGCGATGAAAAGCTGAACGGCAAGGCCTCGAGCCTGACCTTCGGCAGCATGGACATCGCCATCAACCAGGTCCGCAAGTCCGTGGATCCGGGTGGTCGCATGACCCAGCAGCGCACGCTGCACAACCTGCGCTCCATCGCCGTCGCCAATCTGGCTGGCTGGTGGGCTCGCTTCCAGGATCAGGTCACGCTGGTGCACCTGGGCGGCGCGCGCGGTTCGCAGTCGGGCTCCGACTGGATCGTGCCGAGCGAGGCGGACGCGGACTTCTCGACCATCATGGTCAACCCGGTGCTGCCGCCGAGCCCGAATCGCCGCTTCTTCGCCAATGACGCGACGGGCGTGGCCAACCTCGACGCCACCGACTTCCTGAAGCTGAAGGACATCGACAAGCTGCGCACCAGCATCGATGAAATGGCCTTCCCGCCTGCGCCGATCCGCCTGAAGGGCGACCCGGCCGCCGACGAGGAGCCCCTGTACATGCTGAACGTGACCCCGCGGCAGTGGTACTGGCTGCTGACGAACACGGACACGCAGAACTGGCGCACGTTCCTGGCCAACGCCTACGAACGCGGCAAGTTCACGAACCACCCGCTGTTCATGGGCACCTGCGGCATGTGGAACGGCATCCTCATCAAGAAGATGCGCCGTTGCGTCCGTTTCGCCCCCGGCGACACGGTGCGCGAGTACGCGGGCGATGGCGTGACCATCAACAACGCCACCGCGGCGGTCGCCACGGATCGAGCCATCCTGCTCGGCGCTCAGGCGCTGGGTCTGGTGTACGGCAAGAACCAGAAGTCCGACTACTACATGTCCTGGCACGAGGAAGAGACCGACCACGGCAACACCGTGGAAATCTCGATCGCGGCCATGGCTGGCTGGTCGAAGCTGAAGTTCAACGATCAGGATGGCGTCCCGACCGATAACGGCGTCATCACCATCGACAGCTACGCCCCGGTGCCCGCGTAATCGCGGGCTTCGGCTAGTAGTTCAACTTCTGATTTTCGAGGAACGCACACATGAACGCACTTGACCTCTTGGTTCCGCGCACGATCCATTCGGGTTCGTGGGGGAACCTGCAGTACGAGGAGTTTCCCTGGACGCTGGCCAACGGAGACGCCAACCCGTCGACGCACGACCTGGTGAAGCTCCCGCAGTACCTGAAGATCGTCGACTCGCTTCTGGTCATCACGGACGCGACCAACGCAACGGTCACGCTCTCGGTTGGCCTGAAATCCGTGTCGGGCGTCAACCAGGACAGCGCGGCGTACTTCCACTCCGCGGTGGCCGGCAACGCCCTGACCTGGGCTCGCAAGAGCACCACCGGCGCGTCCATCAAGCTGCAGCAGGACATGTACCTGCGGCTGACGGTGGGTGGCGCTGCGGTGACCGAAGGGGCCGCTGGTTACGTGGGCCTCTGGTACATCTGGCCCGGCGCGCTGTAAGCGCGTGATCGCTGACTGAATCGGGCCCCTTCCAAGAGGTAATCTGGAGGGGGCCCTTTTTCTTTCCACCCTGAGTCGAGGAGCGACGTATGAGCGAAGTGAAAATCCGCTACGTGGGCAAGCAGCCCAAGAAGCGCGCATCAGTGCTGGTGGAATCCAGCAATGTCATCTGGGACGGCCACGGCGACGTGCAGCTGGTCCCGCAGAAGGTTGCGGACGTGCTGCTGCAGCCCCAGTACAAGTCCATCTGGGCGCGTGTCGATGAAGGCGCCGAACTTCCACCGGTCACGAATACCGCAGTCGACACCGTCACCATTCCGACCGTGCCGACGCTGCAGCCCGCTGGCGAGACGCCGCCGACCGAACCCGAGGCGCCGGCGCTGACGACCGATGAGGTCAAGGCGCGCATCGAGGAAATCATCCAGGTGTGGCCGAAGCTGGCCCTGACCGACTTCAACCCGTCCGGCAAGCCGAAGCTGGTGGCCCTGCGCCAGATCCTGAACCGCGACGTGTTCCAGGCCGAAGTGGACGCCGCCTTCGAAGTGATCCAGGGCGTCACCGGAACCTCCGTCGAGGATCCGGCCGCTGCGGAGCCCGAAGCCGCCGCCCCCGCGACCGAGTCGGTTCCGGAGTAAGGCCCGATGGGCGCGATCCTTGCCAAGAGCATCGTCGAGATGGCACGGGGAACCCTGCTGGACAGGGATCGCGTTCGCTGGGAGGACTACGAGCTACTGCGCTACCTGAACGAGGGGCAGCGCGAAATCTGCATCCTTCGCCCGGATGCGTATATCGAAGTCCGGGCGTTCGCCCTGGCCGCCGGGAACTCGCTGCAGTCCATCCCCGCCGACTCCACCAAGATCGTGAAGCTCACGCGCAACATGGGCGCCAACGGTTCAGTGGTTGGCACGCCGGTCAGGCTTGCCATCCAGGACGAGATGGACCGGGTCGACCCGTACTGGCACACCACCAGCGGGTCCTCAGTGAGCTCCTACTGCTACGACCTGAAGAGCCCGCGGCATTTCTACGTCTGGCCGTTTCCGGCCGCCACCCAGTACATCGAGGGGCACCTGTGCGTGTCGCCCCCGGACTGCACCATGTCAGGGGTGGACGGCGGCGCGACCAACAGCACAATCAGGGTCGACGACCAGTATTCGACCGCCCTCCTCGACTATGTCGTGATGCGCGCGAAGCTAAAGGATGGGGACGCCCGCAATGAGGCGACCGCCGGCGCGGCCTACAATCGGTTCCTGAACCGCCTGGGCATGAAGGTGGTTGCTGACAAGGCCTTCGATCCGATGCGAAACTTGCCGCCGGCGACACGCGCGCCGGACGCCGGAGGCTCAGTTGGCCAGCCCAATCTCTAACCTCATACCGCAGATCCTCCAGCATCTGCCGTCTGGCACCGAAATCGCCATCGCGCAGAAGCTGAAGGAAGTCGTGATCGACTTCTTCAAGCGCTCGCACATCTACGCGGTCGACCTTGCCGCCATCAACGTGGTGGCCGATACCGCCGAGTACGCGCTGACAAATCCTTCCGGCTTCCAGATCAAGCACATCAAGTCCGGGAGCATCGAGTCCGCCATCCTGCGCATCACGAGCGAGGATCAGCTGGACCTGGATTGGGAGACGCTGTCGAAGCAGTTTGGGTTCACCTACGACCCATCATCGCTCTCTGCGACGACCAACCCGATCCAGACCTGGCGCGTAGCGGTGAGCGACACCCCGCCATTCGTCTACCAGCCGAACCCGAATCTGGCCCGACTCGTCGGGATTCCGTCGCGCAGCATCACCGGCGGGCTGCTGCTTAAAGTGGTCTGCTACCCGACCCTGGCGGTGACGACAATCGACGATTGGATCTACAACGCCTACTGGGAAACTCTCCGCAGCGGCGTTGTCGGCATGCTCAAGATGATGCCGGAGAAGCCCTACACGGACCTTCGCACTGCGCAAGCCTTCCTCGATTCATACGAGGATGGCGTCCAGGAAGCGGCGTCCCACAGCATGCGCTCATTCCAGCGCAACGACCGGCCGCACTTGCGGTGCACAACCTACAGGTAGGAGCTCGCTTCATGGACGAAGAGCGGGAAAAGATCAAAATTCACAAGCACCCCGTCACGCTGGCGACGGTTGGATCCGTCGTGATGATCTGTGGCGGCATCGCGCCGCTGTTCGTCATCCTCGGAAGAGGCGCGATCGTCACGTACTTCGCGGACTCACTTGCCGAGCCGATCAAGGTGCTGGTTGCCAAAGAGACCGCGTCCACGAAAAACGGCGTTCAGGCGCTGCTGCAGGACAAGATCGACGAATTGGCGGCCAGAGTGACCGTACTTCGCGTGCGGCAGGCTCGAGAGCCCCAGAAATTCACTGATGCCGACGCCGCCGAGCTGGCCAGCGCGGAAGCGCGACTCGCCAAGCAACAGCGCGCGCTGCGCGTGTCGGAAGCCGAAACCGTGGCGTCGAAGTAGATCGGGAGAGCGAAATGGATATCGGATCGATTCTCGGAACTGTTGCCAGTGGCGCCGCCGGCGGACTGCTGCGCCTTGCTCCTGAAGCCATCAAGCTCCTGGACCGCCGCAATGAGCGCAAGCACGAGCTCGCGCTGCAGGACAAGCAGCTGACGCTGCTGCAGGTCCAGGGTGACACGCGGATCGAAGAGGCCCAGGTGCAGGCCGACATCTCGCAGATCGCCTCGCAGCTCGACGCCATCAAGGCGATCGCGGTCGCCCAGGCCCAGCCCACCGGCGTGAAGTGGATCGATGGGCTCAATGCCTCGGTGCGGCCGGTGTGGACTTACTACGTGCTGCTGACGTGGGGCGCAGTGAAGGTCACGGACGTCTGGGTGGCTCTCAGCCGGAACCTTGACTGGGAGATGGTTCGCCCGCGCGTGTGGGGCCCGGAAGATGCCGCCATGGTCGCCGGCCTCAGTACCTTCTGGTTCCTCGATCGCGTGATCCGGCGCCAGCAGGACTCGTGATCCTTCAGGTTCCGGCGCCTGCAATCGACCTGTGCACCCGCTGGGAGGGTCTGCACAAGGTCGTGGTGCGCTCCCCGGAGGTGATGGTTGTGCCGTACCTGTGCCCGGCGCTGGTCCCAACCATCGGCTTTGGATCCACGCGGTACGCCGACGGCCGCCGCGTGCAGCTGGGTGACCCGCCAATCACGGAGCGCGAGGCAAAGCTGCTGCTGCTGTATCGCCTCGAGGCCGACTACCGCGACACCATCAGGCTGTGCCCGAACCTTGCCGCGGCGAGCCCCGAGCGGGCCGGGGCGATCCTTTCCTTCGTCTACAACCTGGGGATTGGCCGGCTGCGGACCTCGACGCTGCGCCGCCGCGTGCTCCAGGAGGACTGGTCGGAAGCCGCCTACGAGATCCAGCGCTGGGTATGGGCTGGCGGCAAGAAGCTGGCCGGGCTGGTGGCGCGGCGCGCTGACGAGGCCAGGCTGCTGCAGTAGACTCTCCTGGCGTGCATTGAAATCTGAAAGTGATGGACATGGCGCACCCACACAATCAGGAGAATCACATGTCACAGGCAAATCTCGTCCTCAAGATGGTGGTCAACACCGTTGCTCGTCATGCCAACACCAGCGGTGGCACGGACTGCGAAGAAATCACCCTTTCGGCAGTCACCAGCGACAAGGAAGGCTCGCCCAACAAGCAGTGGAGCCAGTGGACGCCATGCGGCCAGCTGAAGTTCACCGTGACCAACCCAGCCGCCTTGGGCAAGGTCCTGCCGGGCCAGTTCTTCCTCGTGCACATGCAGCAGTGCGAGAAAGACGCCATCTGAGGCGTGGGGCGGGGCCGATTGGTCCCGCCCTCTTCGGGGTATGATCCGGCCAGTCATGCCAGCAGGGACGCAGCGCAATGCGAGTCCGAATCAACGCCTTCGCCGGGATCCGCCCTCGAATCAGCCCGCGGTTGCTTCAGCACCCTGAAGCCCAGGTAGCCGACAACTGCCGGCTGCTGTCCGGGAAGCTCATGAGCTGGCGCCGTCCGTCGCTCATCCTGCCGGTGGGCACCAACTCCCTGCTGCGGTCCAACGCATTCGACAACGCGGCCTGGACGAAAACCAACGTCACGGTCACGGCCAACGCCGCTGCAGCGCCGGACGGCAGCACCACGGCCGACAAGATTGCCGAAACGGCCGCAACCGGCGCGCACACGGTCCAGCAGTCGGTTGCGAAGCTCGCCCAGGCGCAGTCGTGGACGTGGAGCATCTCGCTGGACGGGGTAGAGCGCGGCTTTGCGTACGTGCTCATGGGCGATGGCGGATCGAACTTCGCCCGCTGCATCGTGAACCTCACCACCGGGGCGATCACCAGCACGTCCACCGGCGGCACCTACACCGGCGCGACGTTCGCGGCGGTTGCGGATGGGTCCTTCTGGCGCGCCACCATCGTGGCCACCACCGGCGCTGAATCCACTGTGGTCGGCTCCGCCGGGCCCGCGCTCGATGCGACCACCTTCAGCTACGCCGGCTCGGCCGGCAGCGGCATCCTTGCCACATGCGCGAGCCTGCGCGCCGCCAAGGCTGCTGGCACCTACCGCGAAACTGACGGCATCGCCCTCCCGAACATCAAGAGCATCTACCTCTACAAGGGGCAATACTGGTTCTACTCGAGCGAAGTGTCGTCGTGGATTCCGGGCCCCATCAGCGGCAACACCACCGACGCGATCTACTTCACCGGCGGCCAGAGCTCGAGGCCTTCGGTCACCTACGATCCCATCGCGTACTCGGGGAACAACGGCCGCGGCGACATGCCCAGGCAGGCCTACACCATGGGCCTGCCGGCGCCATCCACCGCCGTCACGGTGGCCACCAGCCCGCAGTCTGGCTCCATCACCGGCGTGACGAGCCTGATCGGCACCTTCGCTGACCAGACGAGTCCGACGTTCAATTTCACCGGCGTGGTCACGGACGGCTATGACATGCGCCTGAAAGGGCGCTTCCAGATCCCGGTGACCGTCACCACCGCGCAGCTGATTCAGGTCACGCTGAAGATCATGCGTGGGACCGTGGAGGTGGCGAGCCTCGAGCAGAAGCTGTATTTCCCGGCGGCCGGCACGCAGAACGTGGACATCACGCTCGAGGGCCACGACAGCCCTTCGGCTGGCACGTACAGCTATGCCTACTCGGCAACCGTCACCGCCCTGGACGCTGGCGCGTTCTCGGCAACGTATTCGATCACGGAGATCCGCGCCTACTACGAAAAGACAAAGATCACTGTTGGCGCCGGCCATCCGTTCATCGTTGGGGACCACATCACCGCTTCCGGTGTTGGCGGCTTCGAGGCCGTGAACGAGCAGAACATGGAGATTCTGTTCGTGGAGTCGAATGCCGTGTGGGTCGACATCGTGAGCGACCAGACGTACACCAGCGGCGGCACATGGTCGCGCAGCTACACCGACGACGAGCGGCAGGACACCGGCTGGATCATGACGTTCCTGACGCAGGTTGGTGACCACGTACAGGAAGGCCCGCCTTCGCCCGTGTCGTCCTTGCTGGCCATCGGTTCTGGCGAGACCGTGTCCATCACCGGAATCCCGACGACGCCGCCGGCGGATGGCGGCACATACAACCTGACAGGGAAGCGCCTCTACCGCAGCAACGTGGGCTCGGATGGCACCGCTGCATATCAGTTCGTGGCAGAGCTTGCTGTTGGCGACACGACGTACACAGACTCTCTCAGGTTCTCGCAGCTTGGCGAAGAGTTGCCGTCGGAAGAGTGGGTGAAGCCGCCTGCAGAAATGACCGGGCTGGTGGAACTGAACAACGGCGTTCTGGCGGGCATCTACAAGAACATGGTCTGCTTCAGCGAGCCCTACCAGCCGCAGGCCTGGCCGACCAAATACCGCAAGGCCGTCAGCTACACGCCGGTGGCGCTCGGAACCTTCGGGGACAATACGTTGGTGGCCACCAATGGCCCGCCGACCCTGATTGTCGGATTCGATCCGGCCTCGATGCGATCGGCCCCGATCCAGCTCAAGAGCCCATGCAAGAACCCGCGCAGCATGGTCGACATGGGCGACTACCTGCTGTACGCCGGCGATGACGGCATGGTGCTGGTATCTGTCGGTGAGCGCGGCGACGTCACAGAGGACATCTTCACGCGCGAGGAATGGGAGCGGATCAACCCGTCCTCGATAATCGGCGCCGAGTACAACGGCAGCTACGTCGGCTTCTACACCGACCTGCAGGGCAACTCCCGCGGGTTCGTGTTCAACCCCAAAGAGAA
>Ga0075163_10007511_pt1 | contig 14404 bp, 13 predicted proteins | sample JI1023141ADNA_FD_71478 | JGI IMG/M metagenome (GOLD analysis project Ga0075163, IMG submission 71478) | Wastewater effluent complex algal communities from Wisconsin, to seasonally profile nutrient transformation and Carbon sequestration -... | ecosystem: Engineered > WWTP > Effluent > Algae...
AAGCGAGATCCGCGGGACTTCGCACTGTGGAAGGTCGACCCCAAACACCTGATGCAGTGGGATCCGCACAGTTCGCAGGGCTGGCGAAATGGCGAGTATGAGCGTCTGCAGTCGTTGGTGCCATCAGGAATTGATCCGGCCGTGAAAGCGGGCTTTCCGGGCTGGCACATTGAGTGCTCTGCGATGTCGCGTTCAAGCTTGGCCTCGGTGATCGATATTCATACTGGCGGCGAGGACAATATCTTCCCTCATCATGAGTGTGAAATTGCGCAAAGCTATGGAGCGCGTGAGACTCCCGAGTCGCCGGTGAACTTCTGTCACTACTGGGTCCATGCACGCCATCTGCTTGTGAATGGCGCGAAGATGTCAAAGCGGGATGGGACGTTTATTACGGTTCGGGATCTGTTTGACCCTCGGGCAAACAAGCGTCCGGAGCTGGCAACTCAGCTTGAGGCTCTCGGCTTTGCGGGGGGACGCGTTGCACCAGGAGTCCTACGCTTTGCGCTGATCTCGACGCCATTTATGCAGCCGATGAACTTTACGTTTGATGTGCTGGTGCAGGCTCGGTCTTCTGTGGAGCGGCTCCAATCGCTGTACGATCGCGTTGCGGCCGCTACAGGAACTGGGGGGCCGAGTGCAGAGACTGGGGAGTTTCTCACCCGTGCCACTAGCGAGTTCGACGATGCGCTGAATGACAACCTCAACATGCCGCGTGCGTTGGCTGCGGTGTTCGGGGTGGTTTCGGCCGCGAATCAGCGAGAACCAAGTGGGGCCGATGCGGCGCTGGTGCGTGGATTCCTGGAGCGTGCCGATGAAGTATTTGCAGTCCTCGATCGGGGTCCGCGTGGTGGCAGCATCACCGTAGAGGAACTGGAGTCACTTGCGGCGACACTCCCCGATGGAATGGCCGCAGCCGAGGGGAAAGACAGTGAGGCAGTCAAGCAGATCTTGGCGCTCCGCTTCGCGGCACGGCGACGTAAGGACTTTGCTCGCGCAGATGAGCTACGGAAGCTGCTCTCCGCCCGTCAGATCGAGATCGACGATAAGAAAGACGGAGTTCGTTGGCGGTTGGTCTAATTTCGGTCGTCCTGCGGCCGCGTGGTGAGAGAACGGAGAACATACTTATGAAGCGACAACTACTTGCGGCCGTGGCCTCGGTCTGGATGTTTGGAACGAGCCTGGCCTTTGCCGATGTGCTGCCTCCAGACGGCTGTTCTTCGACCAGTCCCGACGTCAAGCTGTGTGATGGGAAGAAGTCTGGGGATGCCTGCGTCTTCGCCAATGGCACCAAGGGCAACTGCAGTGCGCTGCGCTGCACCACCGACGGAGGGGCGACGCTATATGCCTGCGTAGCCTCCGGTGCATCCACTCCTTCTACGGGTTGCAGCGCCGCGATGGGAGTCTCTTCTGCTGGGCTCGGCATGCTTCTGGCTGGCGGTGCAGCCCTGACTCTGCTGGCCGCTCGCCGTCGTCGTAAGAACTAGTCGCCGATCCGAGTCCACTGCGAAGCCTAGTTGGACTCGTCGGCGATCCGAAGGATTCGGCCGTACACTTCGCCCGTCTCTCTATCGATCTTCGGATCGAGGAAGAGACGCGTGACATTCATCCCTCTCATGACGGACAGACCCTCTGGGGACACCAATTCCTTGGCGGGAACTCCAACGGGCTGTAGTTCGAATGCGGAGTGCATCTGAGGGGCGAACTCCGATGCCGCCTCCGCCGTCGAGAAAAAGAATCCGTATGGCACACGGCACCACATGTCGCGGCCGTTCTGAGTCAGATACCAGACCACATCAGGAAGAACCGAAAACACCTCAGGTGACATCCTGACAATCGAACACAACAGACGATCACACGCAAGTAGAGAGCGACCCGAGTGGGTGGATCGGGAGAGTTGTGTGTCCGGTCGACTCGGTCCAGCGAACCGTCTAGATCGAGTCGAGCCGGGGTTCGTGAACATTTGTTCTGTATTTTTTGGTGATTTAGAACACGTTTAGAAATCTGGTCGCTCAAGAGCTGAGAGAAGTTTTCCACTGACGGGATCACTGAAACAACGGTTGAAAGCGGTAGCCTGCCTCGTGTACCATCGGGCATTGGTGGGAATAATTTGGTATTTTTCCGTACGTTTATGCATGGGTGCAAATCGTCGCTGGGTCGAGACGCCATCGTTCCTACGGGTGGACAGCCCGGGGAGAGGCTGAGCCGACGGCCTTGAGCAGCCGTTCGGAGAAAGCGTTCGCCAAGATGGAACTTGATGCTCTCCTGCAGCGGGAACTCACGGATGTGCTCCCCAATTCAGTAACAAGCGTGGAAGTGGAACTCGATCTCGGGGCCCTGGAGCTGAAGAACCAGATCCTTGAGAGCTTCGATGACCTGATCGCACGGAAGCAGTTTCGATTTGGCATACTGTATGAGCTTACCAAACTGCGGCTGATGCTTTGTGAGAATGGAAAGTTACGAATTATCAATAAATACACCGGACCGACAGACACTGATTATTCATTAAAAATAGAGATCCTGTTGACCAAAGCTGGGTTTGAGAATATTGCCATTCTTCAGCAAAATGGCCATCAGGTCGTTGAAGCGACTCGACGCCCATATCTAGTCGAGCTGTATAGAAATGATCTGATCGTACGGGAGATTGTCGAGCCAGCAGATTGTCTACGCTGCCACGACTTTGCTCAAGAATATTTCTATTTCAAAGACTATAACTACAATATCGAAATTGCTCGGCAATTTGATCTAAATTCCGACATGTTTGCGGTGTTCGACAAAAGCAATAGAATACTTGCCATTGGCCGCTCTGCGGCACGAGTCCCAGGATATTACTGTCCATTCATGTATGCCACTGAGCAAAATGGACAGCACATCATTGTGCCTCCGGAGTTCGTACGATTTTGTGAAGTTATGGTCCTGTTTCGTGACGGCAAGATGGGTTCCATTGCATTCAAGTGCATTGTTGAAATACTTCTGAAATTCTACTATGAGAACGCACATTATGACTCATTTTGGACTACCTATGATGTGACAGATATATACACGGGAGTGTATTATAAGAAGCGATTTCAACTCTCTGATTATCATAAAATTCTGGTGTATCGCGACTTCGGCGGAAATTGGAATCTGATAAACACCAAAAAAATTAAGGAATTGTATGAGACTCGGCGGACCATTTTCCGCTAAGTTAATTCGATTCATGCTGCAAAAGGAACATTGAAGATTATGACCAAATCAGAACTAGACCAGCAATACCGGGGTGAGCTGGACGAGTCCATCACAAGCGTCAATCGCATTGCCGCGACGATTGGTATTGTGGTGACCAGTTTTCTGATGGTCTACGCAGATCCTACGAATTTTCGAAAAGAAGTAGCCATGTCTACTTTGGGCTATGATGTGCTTCCTCATATGCTGATTGGAAGGATCATGGGGATCAGCGCATGTGTGATTTGTCTCATTATTGCACTAATACCGAAATTCAAAAAGTTTGCTTTCTATGGAGGTTGTCTTCTCTACATCGGAACGGTGATCCAATGCGTGCATTTGGCTGCTTCGATGGGCAATTTTGATGCTTCTGTCACGGCCTGGATCATGCTCTCTGTTATGATGATTGCCATCTATCCACTTCCATTGATGTGGACCTTAAGTTTGGCTATTAGCGGATACTTGTACTATTTTATTGCATTCTTCGGATTCTATGATGGTATTTCGCAATTGGCTAATGCGAAGGATCCCCTGGGTCAGCCACAATTAAGATTCATGATGACTCTGATCAATACTGGAGCGACGGCGCTATTATCGCTTGCGCTAAAATTCACTTTGCAGAGAATTCGTAGAAAGGAGTTTGATTCACGGAAAGGGCTAGAGCAGGCGAACGGTGAAATTGAAAAATTGAACGAGAAACTTCGTGATGAGAATCTGAAGCTGTCTCACGAATTGGAGGTTGCTCGTCATATTCAAGAGATCGTACTGCCGGCAAAATCAGAATATGGAACATTTCCGGAGTTGGATATCGCTTGTAAAATGATCCCAGCCACTGAGGTTGGAGGCGATTATTATGATACAATTCAATTATCTCCCAATGGAATCTTTTCAATTGGCGACGTGACGGATCATGGGCTCCAGTCAGGAATAATTATGATGATGGTGCACACCGCAATTCGATCGGTGAGCCAAATTGAGCAGCATGACCTAAAAAAGATATACAATGTTGTGAATAAGATTGTATATGAATTCCGTGTCAAGACAAGCGATTATCGTTTTATGTCATTGCTGATTTTGAAATACCTCGGTGGGGGGCGATTCAACATGACCGGCCAGCACGAGTCGATCATTATCATACGCAACGGTGGAGAGATCGAAGAGATCTCTTCTCTTGATTTAGGGATGTATGCCGGCCTTGACAAGGACATTGATCATCTTCTGAAGATCCAAGACTTCCAACTTCAGTCAGGTGATACCCTGATCTTGTACACAGATGGAATTACAGAAGCGATGAATGCCAAGCAGGTCGAGTTTGGGAAGGAAGGACTCATCCAGGCAGCGAAGAGTGTGCATAGAGAGAATGCTGAAGCGGTCAAGGAGCAGGTACTGAGCCAATGCTTTGCTCATCTCAATGGTGCCACCGTTCATGACGACCTATCGCTGCTCGTGATCAAAAGGAGGTGAACTGTGAAAAACCTAGTACACATTGGCGATTCTATTGATACAGAAGAAGGTATTGAGAATATCTTTAGTGTTGCCATATTACCACTAGATATTTTCGATTTCTGGGAGCGCTGTGGACAGTTCTCTGACTTAATTGCTGAGTACTTCGAATACAATTTTTCAGATCGTCCAGGCTGTAAAAATCTGATCTCCACTGTGATTAATGAATTGGTTGAAAACTCAGTTAAATATTCCAAAAATAAATCACAACCGGTCGAGCTGACGATTCGGAAACGCGGTGACAGATTGGTTATTACGGTCACCAACTCTGTGCCTCGTCATCAAAAAGAGAAGTTTGCTAGCGTCTGCAAGGAGTTGTTTGAGCGTGACCTTGATGAGCTATACGTCGAGCGAGTCGAGGCTGCCAGCAGGGACTCTAAGTTCTCAGGCTTGGGTCTAATACTTTTGAAGAAGGATTACAATGCCCAGTTGGGGTTCAACTTCTTCGAAAACGACCAAGACTTAAGCTACGTGACGATTTCCCTGGATATTGAGGTTTGATGAAGTGGTAACCCAACGGAAACGCTTCGATCAACCAAGTATTGATGGGCAATGGAATTGCGAGGTTTGTAAATGACACTCAAAGGCGATAGCTATACGGTTGAATACGTCAAAATCAACAACCTGATCGTGTTTCGAGGCGTTCTCCGATTACAGGGGCGAGAGCATTATCAGCAAATTTTTGATCTGCTGGTCAATTCAATTTCAGATGTTGAATCTGTACTGGCAATTGATATGTCAAAACTAGAATTTTTGAACAGTTCTGGTATCTCTTCTTTGTGCCTGTTTGCGATCCACTTGCGGGATGTTCCAGGAAAACGTGTTGTAATTACTGGCAGTAATAGTATCTCTTGGCAGGCCAAGTCGCTGTCCAATCTGCTAAAATTCACGAACAAAATTCAATTGACTTTGATTTAATTGATGATGGCTGTTGTCTTCGTCGCTTGAGGTGCGCTAGAAGCAGTGACCAGAGTAATGAATACAATGCTTCGTTTCGCGGGTGTCGCGCTGTCTCTACGTCGGGGGGGCTCTCGTTGTGGATGATGCAAGCTTAGACAAAGTGCGGAGTTCACTTGACACGCTACTGCAAGACAATGGCCCGGTGCGTGCCATTAATGATAGCGCGCAACGTGTAGAGCAATTGATCAAACTCACGCAGAGTCTGGTGCAGGCGGTTGATTCTACACTTCGAGAACTAGCCGACCTACGATTGATTCATGAATCAACACTCGAGCACGCTACAGAGGTTGAGAACGAGTTAGAAGAGAAGAATGCGCGCATTACGGAGTTAACCCAGAAGCTGAGAAAGTATCTTCCTGATGCTTTGTATGACCGAGTGATGGGAGGTCATTTAGAAGCAGAAAGCCCTCATCAGCGCAAGCGGCTGACCATTCTGTTCTCTGATATTGTAGGATTTACGACACTCACGGACCATTTAGAACCGGAAATGCTTTCGGCACTGCTCAATTCCTACCTCGATGCAATGGCGGGCTTGGTCAATAAATGGGGCGGCGTGATCGATAAATTTATCGGTGACGCAGTGATGGTCTTTTTTGGCGATAAAGAGGGTGCTGATATTCAGCTTGAGACTGAAAAATGTGTTCTAATGGCACTAGAGATGCAACAGCAAATGAGTCTGTTGAGGCATCACTGGTCAGAGAAGGGTCTCCCTGGAGACCTGCGAATGCGTATCGGCATTAATACCGGATATTGCACACTTGGTAACTTTGGTTCAGAGAAGCGGATGGATTATACCATCATCGGTGGCCAAGTAAACGCGGCATCGCGTCTTGAGCATCAAGCACCGCCGGGCGGAATTCTGATCAGTGGCTCCACGTATCTATTGGTAAAAGATAAGCTGGAGTGCCTACCTCGCGGGTCCGTGGCCCTAAAAGGCATTCATCATGAGGTGGAGACCTACGAAGTGATTGGACAAAGAGACGACAACTTGCCTTGCGCCTATCTAGATGAAACCGAACAGGGTTTCCAGTTGCGAGCCGTTCACTTCAATCGTTCTACCGCTTCTCGTATTGAGTGTGAGGAGTTGCGAGTCGCATGCCTACGAGCTTTACAGATTATCGAGGCCACCGTCTCGGATACTGAGCTGGCGCTGGGCGCTGTGGTCGACTTGCCAGAGCGTTTCGACAAGCCTGCTCGCTGAGCACGCACTCTGTCGGCCAGGCGAAAGGCGCGCCGTTCGGCTACCTTGGAAAGACGGTCCGATGCAGCGTCGCCCTGATAGGATGGGCGCATGCAAAACATCGAAGTGAAGCGGTTTATCGAGGCTCCGATCGATAAGGTCTGGGAATGTTACACGGATCATCGAGGCTGGGTGCGCTTCCTGGGGGCAGGCCAGATCACCTTGGCACCGGAAGGACAACCCGCACCAAATGGCGTTGGCTGCGTCCGTCATATTCGGGTGGCAGGTATGGAGATGGTGGCGGAGGAAGTCACGGTGTTCGAGCGGCCGCACCGGATGAAGTACCGGATTGTGCGTGGTGGGGGTCCGCTCCGTAATCATGAGGGCGAGGTTCTATTTGCGACGGAAGGCGTGGGCACCAGTGTGATCTGGCGCTGCCGATTCGAATCGACGGTCCCAGGGATTGGTGGATTGCTCGCCTTGGGTGTCCGCCGTATCTTTCACTTGGTCTTGGACGGGGTCACCAAGCAGCTCCGTTGAACCAGTGAGAGTGTGCGTTGTCAACCGATCTTCCTATACCTCCGGAGTCCAGAATCCTAGAGGTGGTCCGTTATTCTCAGCGAGGATTTCCTCTCTATCGGTTTGTGCCAGGTCGCCATCCGCATCCGGTGCGAGATCCTCTTGGACACTCCTATCAGTGTAACGGGAAAGTTCATCATCCGGAGTCGTGGCATCTCGAAGGCTGGCGGACTGTGGAGGACTGGTGCTACGGAGTGGACCTGTTCAATCAGTTCTATTTTTGGGAAGCTCATGAAGCGTGGGAGGGTCTATGGGCAACCGCAGATCGAGATGGAGCGCTGAGACTGCTCCTTCAGGGGTTGATTCAGATCGCTGCGGCTTGTCTCAAAGCGCATCTGGGAGTCCGGAATGGGACACGTAGCTTGTCCGATGAGGGTCTGGCGAAGCTACGTCGAGCTGGAGATCTGGCTCCGGTTTTGCTGGGACTGAATATCCCACATACTTTCGCTGAGCTTGACGCCTATTTTGTCCGCATCGGGAAGCTACCTGTTCTGATGCTGGCTCCCGACCTACCGATTCTGCGGCTCCGTGATTAGAAATGGAGTCCATCGGGCAGCAGCGCGAGTCTTGGGGTCGTGCGGCTTTCGGCAAGTCGAGAGCCTCCCTGAATTCGTACGGTGGTGCGTGAAAGCACCAGCATGGTAATTCCCCCTGCGAGCATCGCCGTACCGATTCCTAGGGTGGCCCCACCGGCGATTAGGAATCCAGTCGAGGGGCCGGAACTGGTACTTTTGCCGACAGCAATGCTTGAAAACACGATTCCTACCACCGTTGAGATTCCGCCGAAGGTAGTCAAGATGACCCCGCCCGCTCGCGGACCACTGTGCCCTGCATCGACATCCAGCGTGACCAACGAGGTCTGCGGTAGCACAAACGTTGAGGATGCATTTAGGTGCAGTCCTCGGATCTGAAACAGTCCGCTTGGGTCGAAGGGGACCCCGCAAGGTGTGCGGCAAACCGGGCTCCAGACGTCGTAGTGTGAGTAGTAGCGATGTCGTCTGCCAATGACCAGGTGAGAGCCTCCTCCGGTGACTTGAAAGAGAGTCGCGGCGGGATCATTGGAGCGAAGCTCGACGATCGGCGTGGGCGGCGGTGCGTACTGGGGTTGCGGATACTGCGGCTGACCGTACTGGGGTTGCGGATACTGCGGCGGTGCGTACTGGGGTTGCGGATACTGCGGCGGTGCGTACTGGGGTTGCGGATACTGCGGCTGACCGTACTGAGGTTGCGGATACTGCGGTTGGCCGTCTTGCGCCGGCTGCTGTGGAGCATTCTGCGACGGTGCCGGACTGTTGACCGCTGACGGCGGAGACAGACTCTGTGCGGCCGCCGCTTGGGGAGCGATCACAGCGAAAAGCGGCAGGCTAGCAAGCAGCAATGGATGACGCATGGGTCCATGCTAACAGCGTCGAGCTACCAAAGCACGCTCGCAGTAGAATTGGGGAATACTCTGAATGATCTGTAGGCCTTACGAAGGCGAGGTGGGCGATGCGGAAGTTGCGACCATCGTGAGGAGACAGCGCGAGCGGCTGGCTGCGTCTCTGCTACGGCTTGACTCGGCCGTCGCGGCTGGCGGAGACCGGGCTCTTCTTTTGAATGAACTCGATCACGGTGTCGTTGACGATCTTGCCTGTGTCTTTCGCGGGTTGCGCTTGGGCAAAGAGATCCTTGTATCCAGTCGCGACGTTGGCCATGTAATCGGTGGCCATCACCGTGTAGGTTGCATCGGCCCGCAGCGGAACCTGGGTTGAGTCGGTCGCACCCTTTCGGATCGTGATCTGGGTGGCCCGACTCCCTTCGATCGTGAAGTGGACTCCTGAAGTGACCCCAAACAGATCGCTACCCCGTCGAGTGGCCACCAAATCGAGCACAGATTGGAGCTGCGCCCCGGTCATTTGGAAGGTCAGGATTTTGTTCTTGTAGGGCAGGGCGGTCAAGTAGTCCTCATTGCGGATCGGTCCCGGCGGAATCGAAGCGCGGAACGAGCTCGCCGAAGACAGTGCAAGCTGCGCCTGTGCGGTGTCCCGTACTAAGTCCATCACGAAGTTGCCTAGGGTCGATTCATTCTGATCGATGCCGTCAATATCAAGCTCGGTGGATGCGCGACCGATGACCTGAAACAGGGGGGCGTACTTGGGGTCCTTTTCGAGGTCTTGCTGCATGGTTTGGGTCTGCGCTGCCACCCTCGCATCTTGAGGTAGTTGAGAGTCCATGCGGACCAGTTTGCCGGTGACTCCTGATAGCTTGCCATTGTGGAAGACCAGCTCTACATGGCTCAAGTAGCTGAGGTACTGATAGGGGCTGATGAAGTAGGTTGTCGTCCCCGGAATTTGGGTGAAGGTTCCTTTGAAGTGGGAGTGTGTGCCTAAGATGACATCAATACCGGGCACTGCCTGTGCCATCGCAAAGTCAGATTCGCGATCCTGGTGGCCGATGAAGACCACCGCTGCCACTTGCTCTTTGTCCCGCAGCGTTGTCACGATGTCGCGGGCGGCGGCTACTGGGTCTAGGAACTTGGCTCCCGTCGGTAAATTGGTCGATTTGACCAGTCTAGAGAAGTCGTTTCCGGACAGTGCGAACACACCAATCCGGACTCCGGCGATCTGGCGAACTACATAGGGCTGACCTTCGTTGTGGAGGAGTAACTTGCCATCAGCACCCACCAGATTTCCGGACAGGATCGGAATCCCACTTTGCTTCTGACAGTTCAATAGTGCGTCCCAACCATAGTCGACATCGTGATTCCCAAACGCCATTACAGAGACATACTCACCAAGCCAGCGCCAGTCACGACAGCCATCGTAGTACTTGTCTGACCAAGCAGGTGTGCCGCTGTTCCACATGTCGCCTCCGGACAGCGCGAGTACGTTGGGATCCTTTGCCTTGGTGGTCCCAATGTAGGCCAGTGTTCGGGCCAACCCACCTTGATCGGGGCGATGCTCGCTATAGAAGGGAATCGCGTGGGCGTGGTAGTCGGAAAAGTGGATGAGTTGGACCTTAACCTCGTCGGTGGTAGGTGTTCCAGGTGCTGGATTTGGATGGCAAGCGCTGAGCAACAATCCGGCCAGGATGGCCAGTCCGGAAGCGACCGAGGAGAGAATGCGATCGGTCACTTGCCACCGACCTTGATTCGACGAGGAATGAACCCATGAGAAAGCGTTTTTCTTCATCATGGGGCGCATCCTACATCGACTCCTTTTGCTCATTGCTTCAAATCTTTGGCGCCGCTTTGGAGTCGATTGCGTGACGGATTGGATTTGGTGGACGGTGCGACGGTCTTCGCCCGATAAAACATGAAATAAGTGCTGACTTTGGTTGAGGTTTTTCTGATCATAACTTGGTGGCAAAGTGTCCACTACTGCTGGGTGTGTTTCTGGGGGCAACGGCAACCGCACAGGCGCAGCCGATCGATGTGAAGGAGGGGGCGGACTCTGTGGCTCAGTCCTTCAGCGCTCGGGTTGTTGCAGAGCGACTGAAAGCGGCTGAAGCCTCTGTGGTGAGTGGAGAACCAGTGCGCACCCAGCCCGGCACGCTGGGGGATCCGTTTCGTGTGATCCAGTTGATGCCAGGAGTGGTAGCCCCGATTCCGGGACTGCCGCTGTGGTCGATTCGGGGTGCGAGTCCAGGCACCGCGGGATTCTATCTGGATGGGTTGCGACTGCCGCAGTTGTTTCATCTTCTCATCGGTGGGGGAGTGGTTCATTCCGAGCTTATCGATCGAGTCGACTTCTATCCCAGCGGCTATGACGTGACCATGGGCAAGGCGGCCGGAGGGATCGTTTCAGCTGTGACACGACCTGCTCGGTCAGAAGGCCAACACCTCGATTTGTCATTGCGACTGTATGATGTTGGAGGCCTGGTCGAGCTGAGTCTCCCCAAGGGAGTCCGGCTTTCGGTATCTGGGCACTACGGATATCCAGGGCCGCTGCTCCGTGCGATCGACAACCGTATTCAGCTTGACTATTGGGACTATCAAGTACGGCTTGATTGGCGGTTCCTAACTCTGCAAGTCTTGGGCGGATATGATGCACTTGCACTGTCTATTAACAAGGATGTGGAGTATTCGTCTCCGCAGAGCACGAGAATGATGTTCCATCGTGCCCAGCTCCGAGTGCAAGGGGCACGAGAGGGACTGTCTGGCGAAGCGGCTCTGTACGGAGGCTATGATCAGGCTGGCGATGTCTCTGGACGTGGCGTAGACAAGCTGATGGCCGGGGTGCGAGGGTTCGTTCGACTCCGATTGCCAAGACTGGTTGTTCAAGCAGGCACAGAGATCGAGGTTGCCCGTTTTTCTGGCGAGAGATTTGATGTGGGGTTGCGGTCGCTGGCTTTTGTGCGGAATGCCGAAGGACCAGCGCGGGTTAGTGGCAAAGACCCGGATGCGACTCCTGATGAGCTAGGAGAAATCGGCAGCAACCGGGTGGGAATCACCTCAAGCTTCTACTTGCACAGCGAGCTGGCACTGTGGCCGCAGCGCCTTCTGCTTAGCGCAGGGGGACGACTCGACATCTATCATGTAGGAAATGAAACGTTGATTGGGTTCGATCCTCGAGCTCAGCTTCGATTCATCGCGATGCCTTGGCTGTCGTTTCAGGCCGCGATCGGCGTGTACCAACAGCCGCCTTCCTTCCCCATTCTCCTACCAGGTATTGATACGTTTGCGCTCAAGCTGGGACTTCAGCGGGCGCAGTCGACCGTGATCAGCGAAGAGATGAAGCTACCGGGGGATTTGTCGCTACGGGTTTCAGGATACCACCAGCGATTCTCCAACATGACCGATATGCCTCCGCTCGGGTCTTCCATTTGCGCTGCGCCGCCACCAGAGTCTCTGCATGGTACGACGGCAACGCTGGTTCGTCTTGCCAATGGCCAAGCGTACGGAATGGAGGTTTGGCTGCGCCGCAACGTCGGATTCATCAGTGGCTGGATTGCCTACACCCTGAGTCGTTCGGAGCGCTCCTATCCATGTGGAGTTCGTCCAGCTGACTACGATCAGACACATGTCTTGCAGGTGGTAGCGCAGGCCCAGCTACCGCGTGGATTCGTAGCTGGTGTGCGTGTGCAGTTTACGACCGGCAGACCAGAGACACTGGTTGCGATGGACACCGACGCCAACTCTCCGCTTCAGCAGGCTGCTGACATTCGTCCAAGTGATGCGCTGCGTAACAACATCCGGCTGCCAAACTACGTACAGCTTGATGTTCGGATCGATAAGCGCTGGATCTTCCGTAAGTGGTATCTGCACGCATTTCTGGAAGTGGTGAACGCAACCTTTTCACGCACCAATCTTTACCTTGCGTATCCAAGTAGTGATGACCTAGCGGCTGGCAAGAAAGATCCTGAGTTACTTGGATTCAACTGGATTCTGCCATCGCTGGGCCTGCGTGGCGGATTCTAGCTTCGCTGCGGTGGCATGAAGCAGATTGACGGGATGGAGTTGCCACAGATTATTAGGAATCTACGGCGCAAGAAATTCCACAGACGTGGTACGCGGCTAGTTGAATCCTAGAGGATGAGCACAGCGTACTACTGACAACGCTGTAAGAGCACACTCACCGTGTTGGCAAGTCCGTTGCTTACCGCCAGGTCCAGCATCTTATCGCCATTTATATCCGCCACCACCACATTCCGTGGGCTGCTTCCGGTAGTAAGTGGCGTGCCTACAACGAATCCACCGGTTCCGTTGCCAATGAGAATGCTGGCGGTGTCATTTCCTTGATTCACAGTCACCAAATCTTGCTTGCCATCTCCGTTGAGATCTGCGACGGCAAGATATGCCGGATTTGCTCCGGCAGGAATTGCGACCGGAGTAGACGCGGAGAAGCTACCGGTGCCGCTGTTCAGATAGATGGCCACTGCGTTGCCAACGGGAGAAGAGAAGGCCAGATCTGGCTTCCCGTCTTTGTTGAAATCGCCCGACACCAGCATGGACGGAGCTGTAGTGAGTGCAACCGTGACCGGTGTCGCAAAAGTACCAGTCCCAGTTCCAACGAGAACACTGTAACTGGACGCGGTCGAATTCGCCGTGACCAGATCCAACTTTCCATCGCCATTGACGTCCGTGTAAAGGACTTTTTTCACAGCGACGGATGAGTCCGTAATTGAGCCCGGTCAGATCGGGTACATGACCGTAATTTTAGTGTATCACAAATCACCATCTGTGCGATCGGCTGGGTGTGCAGTCTACTCTTGGGAATCGGACTCCCAAACGGGTCTGTTTCTGGTGCGGAGGAGTTGCGGAAGGAATCGCTCTGCACGGGTGTGACTGGATCCAGATCGCGGGGGATCACACGTAGGGAATAGGCACTCACTTTCTTGCCAAACAGAGCGAGGGTCGGTGCGCAGCTTCGTTCTGACGGGACTCCGACGGTCACTCTCCACGATTCCGGTCGGCGAAGTTGCTGACTTCGACGAGCTTCCGACGCGAGACAGCTCAGGCCTGTCGTCGGTGCACCGTCTGACAATTGGCTTTAATCCGAGACGACCAAAAGCTGGGTGCGCTGGACTAATGCTCAGACGAGAAATACGGCAGATGTTTTCCCCGTCTTCGAGGACTCGGGATGGGAAACCTCTGATGCAGATGAAGGGAATCGGAAGCGGAAACCGAAGCTAGGGTATTGCAGCAGCAGGTGCAGATCGGGTCCGACGGCGGGGTGGGAGTACCATCGGCCCAACGCCATAGGCGAGCCAGCCGGGGGACACTCCGAGGGCCTTGGCTATTCGCTCGATGGTATCGACGCCAGACTGACCGCCGTTTTCGATTTGGGACAAGCTGGGAGCTTTCAGCTCGACCCTACGTGCCAGCTCCGCCTTGGTAAGTCCCCTCTCCGTGCGCACTGCTTGCAATCGCTGGCTCATCCCGTCGCAGCTTGCTCCTGGGGCCGCTGTTGCGTCACCGATTCCATAGGCGAGCCACGGTGCAGAAACGCCAAGCGCAGCGGCAAGCTTCGCAATGGTGCCGACACTGGGGATGCGCTGGCC
>Ga0075163_10007512_pt1 | contig 14402 bp, 9 predicted proteins | sample JI1023141ADNA_FD_71478 | JGI IMG/M metagenome (GOLD analysis project Ga0075163, IMG submission 71478) | Wastewater effluent complex algal communities from Wisconsin, to seasonally profile nutrient transformation and Carbon sequestration -... | ecosystem: Engineered > WWTP > Effluent > Algae...
TGAGCCACGAGATCCGCACGCCGATGAACGCGGTGGTCGGCATGACGGCGCTGCTGGAGGAAACCTCGCTCAACGCCGAGCAGCGCGACTACGTGCAGACCATCCGGGTCAGCGGCGATGCGCTGCTCTCGGTGATCAACGACATCCTCGACTTCTCCAAGGTCGAGTCGGGCATGCTGGTGCTCGAACGCCGGCCGTTCGAGGTGGGTGCCTGCATCGAGGAGGCGGTGGACATGCTGGCGCCCAGGGCCGCCGAGAAGGGCATCGACCTGCTTTACGTGCTGGGCGACGATGTGCCGCCCTGGGTGGTGGGCGACTCGACACGGCTTCGCCAGGTGCTGGTCAACCTGCTGTCCAACGCGGTGAAGTTCACCGACCGCGGCGAGGTCTGCCTGACCGCCAGCGTGATCGAGCACGCCGGCGAGCCGATGCGCCTGCAGTTCAGCGTGCGCGACACCGGCATCGGCATTCCCGTCGACCAGCAGCGGCAGCTGTTCAAGGCCTTCTCGCAGGCCGACTCGTCCACCACGCGGCGCTATGGCGGCACCGGCCTGGGCCTGGCCATCTGCCAGCGCCTGGTGCAGCTGATGGGCGGCGTGATCGGGCTGGAGAGCGACGACGGCTTCGGCTCCACCTTCGTCTTCACCATCGCCGCCGAGCCCGCCGCGGGCCTGCACCATGCGCGCTATGCCACGCAGGCCAGCCCCGAGCTCAGCGGCAAGCGCGTGCTGCTGGTCGACGACAACCCGACCAACCTGCGCATCCTGCAGACCCAGTGCCGCCGCTGGGGCATGGAGGTGTCCACCGCGGCCGGCCCGACCGAGGCGCTCGCCCTGCTGGACCGGGACCGGCTGTTCGACGGTGCGGTGCTCGACCTGCACATGCCGGGCATGGACGGCGTGCAGCTGGCGCAGCAGATCCGCTGGCTGTGCCCGGGCTCGCTGCCGGCGCTGGTGTTGTTGTCGTCCAGCGCCCAGCGCCGCGACGCGGCCTCGATCGAAGGCCTGTTCGCCGCGCGGCTGGCCAAGCCGGTGAAGCACTCGCAGCTGTTCGAGGCCCTGACCCACGTGCTGCACGCCGGCCCGGACACCCCGTCGGCGGTGGACGCCTCGCGCCGGCTCGACCCGACGCTGGCCCAGCGCATGCCCCTGCGCATCCTGGTGGCCGAGGACAGCGCCATCAACCAGAAGCTGGCCGTGGGCATCCTCGCCAAGCTGGGCTATGCCAGCGACGTGGCGGCCAACGGCGCCGAGGCCCTCGAGCTGGTGCACATGAAGCGCTACGACCTGATCTTCATGGACTTGCAGATGCCCGAGATGGACGGCCTGGAGGCCACACGCCGCATCGTGGCCGAAACCCCGCCGCTGGACCGGCCGCGCATCGTGGCCATGACCGCCAATGCGCTGGCCGGCGACCGCGAGCGGTGCCTGGCCGCCGGCATGGACGACTACATCGCCAAGCCCATCCTGCCGGTGGACGTGCAGGCCCTCATCGAGCGCGTGGCGCGCGGCGCCTCGGCGCTGACCGAGCTGGGGCACGACGCCACGCCGCTGGTCGACCTGCGCACCGTGGCCGAGCTGCGCGCCATCGACGAGCCCGGCCAGCCGTCGCTGCTGGCCAGCCTGCTGCGCGACTATCTTGTCGAGGCACCGGCCGCCATCGGCGAGATCAAGCGTTTCGCCGACCGCCGCGAGGCCGCGCAACTGGCCCAGCGCGCCCACAAGCTGGCCGGCGTCAGCGCCAGCCTGGGCGCCAGCGGCATCACCGAGGTCTGTGTGCGCATCGAGCGCCACGTCGCCACCGGCAACCTCACGGGCCTGGCCTCGATGATCGATCAGCTCGAGATGCGCTTTGCCCGCACCCGGGCCGAACTGCAGCGCATTGCCGGCTAGAGCTTCCACGAAAGGCGCCCCACGACGCGAGCGGCATGCCGCCTCGCGGTTGCCGCGGTGTTCTGGCCGGGCAGCGCGTCAGAACAGCTTGCCGACATTGAGCAGCGTCAGCACGCCAAGGATCGCGAAGATGACAGCAGCGATGCCATGGACCAGCGTCATCGAAACCTTCTTGGCGATCTTGTCGCCCAGGAACACCGCAGGCACATTGGCCAGCATCATGCCGAAAGTGGTCCCCAGCACGACCTGGACGATGTCGGGGTAGCGCGCCGCCAGCGCCACGGTGGCGATTTGCGTCTTGTCGCCCATCTCTGCGAGGAAGAAAGCGACCACCGTCGTACCGAAGACACCGAAGCGCTGCTTGCCCTCGGCCGCGTCGTCATCGATCTTGTCGGGGATCAGCATCCAGCCGGCCATCGCCAGGAAAGACACGCCGATGACCCAGCGCAGGATGTCAGGACCCATGGCCTGTGCCACCCACCCCCCCACGGCACCTGCCGCCGCATGGTTTGCCAGGGTGGCGACCAGGATGCCGAGAATGATGGGAACGGGTCTACGGAACGCTGCGGCCAGCACGATGGCCAGCAGTTGCGTCTTGTCGCCCATTTCACCCAGGGCAACCACGCCGGTCGAGACAAGGAATGCTTCCACGAGAACTCCAAGGGCCAGCGAAGACGAAAGACCGCACGGCATCCCCGGCCCATCCGGATGCAATGCAGTCAAAGGTCTTGCCAGGCTCGAAGCTGTCCACGCCATAGCCCGTACCTGAGGTAAAGGCCAAGTGTGTTGACGCGGACCCCTGCGGGTGCAGGGCGGCTACTCCCCAATGACGGGTAGGCGTCGATTGTAGCGGCGGCCATGTAGGGGCCGATCAGCCGGCCGCTCATCGGAGGGAGAAACACGGACCGGTGCCAGAGATCTATTCCCAACCCCTGTATCTGGGCGCCAGTTGGGCACTCTGTGGGCCGGAGCACAGCCGCAGCGGCCGTGACTTCACGCACAACGGCCACTAACACTTCCATGAGGACGTGCATGAAGAGTCGCACAACAATTTGCACCTTGGCCTTGAGCGCCGAGCTGGCAGCATGCGGCAGCGGCTCAGCCGACGACTACGTGACGGCAGCGGACGCCGGCTCCGAGGGACGGGAAAAGATCCTGAAGGTCCTCACGCCCCTGATCGGTCAGGCTACGACCCGTTCCCAGATGATGAGTGCCAACGCGGGCGACGTTCTGCTGGGCCAGGTCCCGATGAAGCTGGCCCCCAGATACGCAGGCTTCGAGGGTGTGGGCGGCGTGGACAACTTCGTGATCCGCAAGCTCACCGGCGCCGTGCAATAGCCGTCGTGCGATCCGCGGGCCAACGCATGAGGGCAGGAGCAGCGAGGGCTTCCCTGCCCCATGAATGGGCTGGCGGCTCCGCCTGGGCCGGGCCTCGCGCCGGTCTGCGCAGGCGCGGCCGGAACGGCTGACCCACAGCGCGCATCCAATGCCCCGCCATCACGACGGCGTGCCGGATCGGCCATCGCAAGCCGCCCACCTTACCTGCTGTTAATCCTCTCAGGAGGCTGCATCCCATGTGGCCTATTGACACGCTGCGCGCGGCTGGAATTGTCGAGCTGACGCAGCGTGCCGAGTACCTGCCCGACGATCCGCAAGGGCGATGTCGCACGCTCGGCGCTGCGGCTGATTCAGGGAGTGCTGAGACTGCAAGGCCCTGCGGTTCCGCGACTTCGCCATGTCGTTCGCTATCGAGGCAGCGCCGATGAGCGCCGCCTCTGACGCGCCGTCAACCCCGACCTTACCTGCCCCGGAAATGCACTGTTACTACTTCGGCCCGCATCGATGTGTATTTGCGGCGCTGCCCATGACTCTGTTGGACGCGGGACGCCAAATGACTATTCGGTGGCTGGCCCGTCCCGGACATTCGGTCCATACCTTTCCACTCTCTGAGGAAACGCCATGCGCAAGACACTGCTTTCTCTGGCCCTGCTGACGGCTTTTGCCGCTTCGGCCGCTGTTCACAAATCCCCCAACCAGTTCGTGATGCCGGGAACGACCATCGCCAAGCACGGTGCGGACGACCCGGCCGGCGATGACCGCGGCAAGCACGGCGCCGGCCACGCCAAGCACGGTGCGGATGACCCGGCCGGCGATGACCGCGGCAAGCACGGCGCCGGCCACGCCTGAGCGTCACGCTGCACCGGCAACTGCGCAGGCCAGCAGCATGGCCTGCGCATCGTTGACAACACGATCGGCCACGCCCTGCGTGGCCGAATCTATGCCTGCTGGCCGTCCATTCACTCGAAGGACCGCTGACCTTCTCCCAACTGGGGAAGGCCACCGATGGTCCGGGGCGGTCGGTGACACACCCACACACAGGGTCACCAGCAACCCGACGCCATGACCATGCCCGCGATTCGACGACCACTCTCGCTGGCCGCCGTGGTGCCACCCATCGCCTGCGCCATCGCCGTCTCGGCCCACGCCGCGCCAGACGCCCCCGCAGTCGCTCCCGCGCCCGCGACGCACGAGCGCGTCGAGATCACCGGCACCGCAACCGGCGACGACGGTCGTGACGCCACCGCGTCTCGCATCGTTGTCTCTCGGGAAGCCATCGCACGCTTCGGCGACAGTTCCGTCAACGATGTACTGAGGCGAATTCCCGGCATCACCATCGTCGGCACTCAGGGCCGTGCCAGCGACATCCGGATGCGCGGCCTGGGCAGTGGCTACACGCAGGTGTTGGTCAATGGCGAGCCGGTTCCCACCGGGTTTTCGCTCGAGTCCCTGCCGCCTTCGCAGATCGAGCGCATCGAAATATCGCGGGTCGCCGCGGTGGATGTCAGTGCGCAGGCCATCGCGGGGACCATCAACATCATTCTTCGGCAATCGATGCGCAAGGGCCAGCGTGAAGTCAAGGCCGGGGCGAGCTCGCAATCCGGCCGGGGCTCCATCACACTCGACGGGAACGTCTCCGATCGACTCGAGGCCTGGTCCTATTCGCTCGGTGCCGGCCTGAGCCGCAAGAACGAGGCCTGGCCCGCCACGATCACCCAGCAGGGATTCGACGTTGCCGGCGCGCCCGAACTCGACCGCGTCACGCGCCGCCGGGCCCTCGGCCTTTCAGACTCGATCAGCCTCACGCCCAAGCTAGGGTGGCAGTTCGGGGACTCCGACAAGCTGAGCGTCGAGGCCTTGCTTCGTCACACCCGATTCAGCGACGACAACAACGACCAGCGCGAGGTGCTGCTCGGCGCCTTGCCGCCTTACCTGACGCAAGGCCAGACACTGGACTTGCGAACAACGCTTGCGCAGATGCGCCTCAATTGGACGCACACGCTGGAGGGCGGCGCCACACTCGACACGCGGCTGGGCACCAACCTGCTGCGGCGCGCGTCGGAATCCCACTTCCTGGGCGAGGACGAGCGCCAGGCCCTTGCCTTGCGGCAGCACGTGACCTCGAACACGTCGGAGCGGGGCTTCACCGCCGCCGGCAAGTTCCGCCTGCCCTACAGCGAAAAGCACGCCGTTGCGTTGGGCTGGGACGGCGAGCAGTCCGAACGCGACGACACGCGTTCGCAGCGTCAGTCCAGCCCGATCGGGCGACCGGTCGCCGACCTCGACGAGAGCTACCAGTCCGTGGTCCAGCGCCTGGCGCTGTACGCCCAGGACGAGTGGGACATCGACGATAGGCTGTCGGCATACGTCGGGGTGCGCTGGGCCATGCTGCGCACTCGGACCGCGGGCGCCAACTTGCCCGAGGTCGGCAACCGGTCGGGGGTCGCCAGCCCGGTGCTGCAGGTGCTGTGGAAGCCCGCCGCCGCGGGCGGCGACCAGTTCCGCTTTGCATTGAGCCGCACCTACAAGGCTCCGCGTACGGCAGACCTGAGCCCGAGGCGCTTCGTCGCGTTCGACAACACCGCCACGACACCCGACCTGCAGGGAAACCCCGACCTGCGGCCAGAACTCGCCTGGGGCCTGGACCTGGCCTACGAGCACGCGTTGGCGGACAGGGCCGGGGAGTTGAACCTGAACTTGACGGCCCGCCGCATCGAGGACGTGATCCTGGACCGACTCAGCTTCGAGAACGGCGCCTGGGTGTCGACAAAGGCCAACCAGGGGTTCGCGCGCGTCTACGGCCTGGAGCTGGACTCGCGCTGGCGCTTGCGGGCGACATGGCCGGATGCGCCCGACACGGAACTTCGCGCGGGCGTGTCACGCAATTGGTCGACCGTGGATGCCATTCCCGGTCCGGACAATCGGCTGGACAGCCAGGTGCCCTGGAGCGCCAACCTCGGTATCGACTGGCGCGCCAAGGACTTGCCGCTGACCTTTGGTGGCAGCATTGCCTACAAGGGCAGCGTGAAGGCGCGGACTTCCCTGACGCAGTCCACGACATCCAATGCGATGACGACGCTGGACCTGTACGCGCTCTGGAAGTTCACCCCGGCCGTCCAACTGCGCGCGGCCGTGTCTAATGCGCTGCGTCCCCATGACGTAACGACAGACAGCTTCACCGATGGAACTGGCCGCTTGCGTCAAACGACAGATGCTCCGAGTGCCGCGACGGTTCGGTTGGGATTCGAGATCAGGTTGTAGGTCGGGGCGCGCCGCGAGCGCGGCACCTCAACGCGGCGAAACCTCAGCGGCAGTTGGCCCGGGCCATCGCGGCCTGCACGGCCTTCAGCGGGCTGAGCGCCATCATGTCGCCGCTGGCCACCGTGCCGCCCATGCGCACCACGCAGCGCTTGACCTCGCTGGCGCGCATGCTGGGGGCCACCTGGCGCACCAGTGCCGCGGTACCGGCCACCATCGGCGAGCCCATCGATGTACCGCTCCAGGTGCCGTAGCCGCCGCCGGGCACGGTGCTGGTGATACCGTCGCCGGGCGCGGCCACGTCGATCCAGTTGCCGCTGTTGCTGAAGGCCGCCAGGCGCCCGTCGGACCGGCTCGCAGCCACCGAGATCAGGCCATAGGCGCCCTCGGCGGCCGGGTAGATGCGCAGGCTGTTGCTGCCGTCGTTGCCGGCCGATGCCACGATCACCGCACCGACGGAGTGGCTGCAGCGCTCGCGGTCGACGCCGTAGCCCGCATCGGACTGCTCGGTCACCGGGTCGGTGGCGTCGGCGGCACCGCATTCGGCCAACTGGGCCACGGCGTCCAGCAGGCGGGTGCGGGTGACACCGCCCAGGCTGAGGTTGATGACATGGGCGCCGTCGTCGGTGGCCGGATTGCCGTCCGGGTCGACCGCGCGCAGCAGCGCCTCGCCCAGTGCCCAGGTGTCGCCCGTGCCCTGCGAGTCCAGCACCCGCATCGGGATGATGCGGGCGTCCGGCGCGATCTGCGCCACGATGCCGGCCACGTGCGTGCCGTGCCCGTAGGCCGGGTCCAGGCGGGTGCCCTGCTCCGACGGGTCGGTGTCTCCGTCGACGAAGTCGTGGCCCGGGTCCAGGCGTGATGCCAGGGCCGGATGCAGCCGATCGACGCCGGTGTCGAGCACCGCCACGCGCACGCCGGCCCCGGTGGCCAGCTGGTGCGCGTCGTTCAGGCGCAAGGCGCTCCAGGCCCATTGGGCCACGTAGCCGGTCTGCGTGCCGATGGCCCAGACATTGTTCTTGGCCGCCTCGGGCGGGCGCTGCACGAGGTTGGGCTCGGCGATCAGCACGTCGAGCTCGGCCTGCAGGCCCGCCAGCGCGGTCTTCGCGCTGAGCGTGCCGATCACCTTGACCCGGTAGATCGGGCGCGCCCCGAAGGCGCTGACCAGCGTGAGCTGGTACTTCTGCAGCAGCGGCGCCAACGCGTCGGTGCTGCGCAGCTTGAGCAACAACTCGCCCGGGACCACGTCGCCGGCCTTGGCCGCCAGTGCCGCCGTGCTCATTGAACACGCCAGGGCCGCGGCACAGGCCAGCAGCCAGGGAGCACGGGTCTTCGAGATCATGGCAACACCTCCAGGAATGACAGGTCAGGGCCGGCGAGGATCACCAGCCGCCGTGCAGCGTGAACGCCGCCCAGTGAAAAGGATGCGGATGCGCACGCCGCACCGCCAGCTGCGCGCCGCGCAGCGCGGTGGCCGGCGACTCGCCGGCGCACAGGCTGCGATAGAAGTCGGTCATGAAGGCGGACGCCACGTGGTCGTCCACCGGCCACAGGCTGCCCACCACGCGGGCGGCGCCGGCCACCATGAAGGCGCGCACCAGGCCCACCATCTCGTCGCCGACGTCGTCGCCGGCCAGGCCGGTCTCGCAGGCGCTCAGCACCACGATGCCCGGCTGCAGGGCGACGCCCTCGGCCTGCTCGGCGGTGAGCGGGCCGTCGGCCAGGTGCAGCGCCGAGAAGGCCGGACTGTCGACGCGAAACTGCGCGTGGCAGGCCAGGTGCAGCACATCGGCCTGGCCGGCCTGCCGGCGCCAGGCCTCGACCGTCGCATGTTCACCGACCAGGGCCTCGCCACGCGGGAACAGCGAGGCCACCAGCCGGGCCTCGGCGCCGGCATGCGGCAGCCGACCCGATTCGCCCAGGCACAGCGCGCGCTGCGGCCGCACCGGATGGCGACGCAGGCCGTGCAGGGCCACGCGTGCGCTGGGCGCGGTGGCCAGGTCGAAGCGGTCCGCCACGCAGGCCGTGCCGTCGTGCAGCGCCGCGAAGGGCACCTGGCCGAGCGGGCCGTGCGGCACCACCAGCACCCGGCGCATGCCCCGCAGCGCATCGGCCAGCGGGGCCCACAGCAGGCGGTGCAGTTGCGCCAGGCGCAACTGCGCACGCCGCTCCAGCTGCCCCATGTGCTGGGCCATCGGCGCCGCGCCATGGCGCAGCGATTCGATCTGGAAGCGCACGGCCTGCACGGCCTGGCGTGCGTCGGCCCAGTCGGCCAGGCGCCGCACCAGCTGCACCCCGCCCGCGGTGACGACGCAGGCAAACAGCTCGTCGCCGGCCACGCCGTACTCCACCAGGGCATCGGCCGGTCCCAGGCGCTCCTGCAGCGCGTGCACGCTGAAGGCATCGCCCAGGCCGGCCGCCCGCTGCACGCTGCCCGCCTCGACGAGACGCTGGCGCCGCGTGCGCTCCAGCAGCGAGCGTTCGGTGCGCTGGATCTCGTCCTGGAAGTGGGTGGGCAGCTCGTTGTCGCCGGGCTTGGCCTGCACGCGCCGGTACAGCCAGTTCAGCCGCGTGCGCAGCGCGGCCAGCGCCGCGGGCTCGGGTTCGCCCGTCGCCGCGTCGCTGCCGCCGGACAAGCGTTCGGCCAGGGCCCTGGCGCGCATGCGGTCGAGTTGCCACAGCACCTGCGCTGCACGCATCGGCTCGCCGCCCCGCAGCGGGTCGGCCGGCGCGTCCAGCGCCAGCTGCAGCAGCGCCTGGTAGGGGCGCAGCTGGTCGGTCAGGAAGGCACTGCGGATCTCGTCGCCCGGCAGCACGCGGCGCTGGTCCTCGAACAGCTCGATGGCGGACTCGAAGGCACGCACGGCTTCGCGCGTCCGTCCGTTGATCTGCGCCACCTGGCCCAGGCCGGTGAGACAGCGCACCTGCGTGGCCAGCAACTGCGCGTTCTGCGCATGCTCCAGGCCGGCCTGGAAGCAGGCGCCGGCCTCGTCCACCAGTCCGCTCTGGAGCATGGCCGCAGCCACCTGGGCGTCGGCATTGGCGCGGCCCTGGGCATGGCCGGCGGCGGCAAAGGCGCCGGCGGCCGATTGCGCCAGCACCAGCGCGGCCGACGCATCGCCGCCGGACAGCGCCAGCTCGGCGCGCACCAGCGCCACCGCGGCCTCGCCCACCGGGCTCGACTGCGCCGCAAACAGCGCGGCCGCCCGGCCCAGCACCTGGGCGGCCTGGGCGAGCCGGCCCTGCAGCGCCAGCGCCCGGCCCAGCTGTGCCGTGGCCCAGGCCTGGTCGTCGGGCATGCCCAGCGCCGAGAACTTGGTGACCGCCTCGTCCAGCAGCGCCGTGGCCTCGGGCAGCAGGCGCAGCTCGAGGTAGGCGTCGCCGAGCTGCTTCTCGGCGATGGCCAGGTGCTGCGGCATGGCCAGTTGCTCGTAGCGGCGGCGCGAGCGCTCCAGCCCGCCCAGCGCGTCGCGGTAGCGGCCGCGCGACAGGTCGAGCAGGGCCATCGATTCGTCGACCATGGCCTCGATGACCGGCAGGCCGTGCGAGGCGGCGCGCTTGCGGGCGCGCGCATAGATGCGGCCCGCCTCGTCGAGGTCGCCGGTGGCGCTGAGGGCATCGGCCAGGCCGATGTCGGCCATCACCGAATGCTCGCGGTCGCCCGCGCGCGTGAACAGCGCGGCGGCCTCGCGGTAGTGGCCGGCGGCATCGGCATAGGCGTCGCGGCGCAGGGCCAGGCTGCCCAGGTTGAGGCACACCTTGGCGGCGGCATGCAGGTCGCCCAGTCGGGTGAGCTCGAGCAGCGTGTGCTCGCCGCATTCAGCGGCCTCGGCATGCTGGCCCATGATGCCCAGCACCATGATCTTGGGCACCTGGGTCTGCGCCGCCGGATGCGCCTGCCCGAGCTGGCGGAATCGCGCCGCGGCGCGGTCGAGCTCGACAGCGGCCTCGGTCAGGCGGCCGTCGATGATGTCGGCGATGGCATCGGTCCAGTGCGACAGCGCCGAGAGCTCGTCCAGCGCGGCCATGCCGTCGCCGGCCTCGCGGGCCTGGGCAAGCAGGGCCCGCAAGGCCTCGGCCGCGCGCACGGCGCGACGCGGATCGCTGTTCCAGGCGGCGTGGCTGGCGTCCTTCAGGGCCCAGGCCAGCGTCACGCGGCCGCGCGGGCCCAGCCCGCCCGGCGCCGCGGCGCGGGAGTCGAGCATCTTCGGGACCAGCTCCCGAAGCCTGTCGACCGAGGCCAGGTCCTCCTGCACCAGGGAGTTCACACGCGTCGCTCGCCCACGTCGATGCTGGGCAGCAGCACCTCGTCGTTGCCCAGGCGCAAGGTGATCGACACCGTGCCCTGGCGCAAGCCACTGAAGCGGAACTCGCCCAGTTCGTCGAGCGAGGACACGTGGGACTCGCCGTCATCGCTGCCCGGCAACGGCCGGTGCACCAGCTCGACCGTGCCGAAGTCGTCCGAGCCCAGCACCTGGCCGGCCATGGCATAGCGCTCGGCCACGGGGATGATGCGCACGTCGATGTCCCGACCCTTGGCGCTGAAGAGCAGATGGCGTGTGCGGTCGGGCATGGAGCGCATTCCTGTGGCGGATGCCGGGCTGGCCCAGCTGTCGAAGTCGAGGGCGGCGTGGATCTGGCGGATCACTGCAGCGGAGACGGCATTGACGACTGCGCCCGCCAGGTCGCCCACCAGGGACTTCCATGGGCGCTCGGGTTCGGGCACGCCGATGTCCGCTGCGCGCCGCACCCAGTGCGCCGGAGCATCGGGCAGCGACATCGCCTGGCGGCCGAGGGCCATCAGTTCATCGTCGGACGGGCTGTCGAGGGGCGCCATGGTTGCAGACTCAAGCTGAGGGATGGTCAACAGAGCAGGCGGGTCGGCGGGAAATACATCGGGCCGCAACGATTTGTTGCGGTCAGGCCGCCAGCGAACGGCGCAGCCGCTCGAGCACGCGCTGGCGGGTGGGGCCCAGGCTGCCCACGGCCATGCCCAGCTGGCGGGCGATGTCCTCGTAGGGCAGGCGCTCGTCCTCGTCGCAGAACAGCATCTCCACCAGCGAGCGGGCGCGCGGCTCCAGGCGGTCGATGGCGTGGCGCAGGCGGTCGAGTTGTTGCAGGTGCGACAGCGACTGCTCGGGCCGAAGCGCATCGTCCGCCAGGTCCCACTCGGGCGTGCCGGCGGAGTCCTCGTCGTCGGCCATCGTCATCGACACCGTGCGGCGCGCGCGCTGGCGCTGCAGCAAGGCCTCGCGCTTGGCGGTGGTGACCACCCAGGCGCGCAGCCTGGACGGGTCCTTCAGCGTGGGCAGGTGCTTGTTCAGGCGCTCGAAGACGGTCTGGAACACGTCCGCTGCATCGTGCTCGTCCAGCCCCATGCGGCATACCACGGCAAACACCAGGCGCTGAAACCGTTGCACCAGCGCAGTCCATGCGGCCTGGTCGCCGGCCCGGCAGCCCACCACGAGTTCGAGCAGTTCTTCATCGATGTCCATGCACTGGACATAGCGGTATCCGTGCCAGGGCCGAAAAAGTCGACTCTCCCCAGGAAGAATGAGGAAAGGGTGGAGCGGCGTGCCGGGGATTCGGGGCAATTCCCCACCCACCGGGCCAAATCCCCCACCCATTTCCGCCCATCGGGGCTCTTCCACCAGGGCCTCGGGGCCCGACCTCCAACGCCTGGACTCAGCGCACGGCGGCGAGGTGCGCCACGCCGCCGAAGCTGCCCACCCACAGGCTGCCGTCGGCCGCGGTGGCCATCGAGAACACGGCGTTGGAGAACAGGCCGTCGGCGGTGGTCAGCACCGAGAACTTGCCGCCGGGCTCGCGCCGGGCCAGGCCGTTGTTCGTGCCGATCCACAGCGTACCCTTGGCGTCCTGGTGCAGCATGAAGACATGGTTGCCGGGCAGCCCCTCGCTCACCGTGAAGTGCGTCCAGGCCTTGCCGTCGAAGCGCGACAGGCCACCGCCCCAGGTGCCGGCCCACACGACGCCCTCGCGGTCGACCGCCAGCGAGACGATGTAGTTGGGGTTGTAGGCGGTGTCGATGCCCTGCAGCCCCATCTCCTGCTTCTGCTTGGCGTGGTGGCTGGACACCTTGGCCGGGTCGTTCTTGAAGGTGAGGTCGTTCTTCACCTTCTCGTAGGGCGCACCCAGGCCCTTGGCGTGGTTCCAGTGCTCCCACTTGCCGCCGGCAAAGCGCGCCAGGCCGCCTTCGGTGGCCAGCCAGATGTCGCCGTTGCGGCCCTCGGCCAGGCCGTAGACCCAGTCGTTGGGCAGCCCGCCGGCGGTGCTTTCAACGGTGTGCAGTTCCCACTTGGAGCGGTCCTTCAGCTGCCCGCCCTTGATGCGGTTGACGCCCGACCAGGTGGCGATCCACACGTCGCCGTTGGCGGCCTTCAGCAGGTCGTAGACGAAGGCGTCGCCCAGGCCATCGGGGATGTTGTAGGTCTCCCACTTCTCGGTCTTCTCGTCCAGCAGCGACAGGCCCCCGCCATAGGTGCCCACGGCCAGCCGCCCGTCGAGCCGGCTGACGTGGAACACGCCGTTGGACAGCAGCCCGCTGCGGGTGTCGAAGAGCTTGTAGTCGTCGGTCCTGGTGTCGTAGCGGATGACGCCGCCCGAGGTGCCCACCCACAGCAGGCTGCCCTCGGCGTGGATGTCCTTGACGTTGCGGTTGCCAACCCGGAAGTGCACGAACTTGGCATTCGGGTCGACCTGCACCTTGCCCTGCCGCTCGGGCGGCGGCGCGGGCGGGGCCGCCCCGGCGTCGGCGCCAGGATGGCCGGGCGCGGTGTGCGCGGGCCCCGTTGCCGCGCCCGTCGCCTGGGTGGCGGCTGCACGCACCGGGCCGCCCGCGCCGCCACTCTGCCCCGCCACCGAGGGCGGCAGGAAGGCCTGCAGCGTGGACGGCGGCAGGGCGAGGCCGGGCGACGAGGCCGCCGCGGCCAGCCGCACCGCGGCGGGCGCCTGGGTAGTGGCACTGCGCTGGCCCAGGCTGTAGGCTCCGGCGACGACCGCCGCGGCGGCGACGGCCAGCAGGCCCAGCGATTTGGTTCCGAATTCCATGAGAAGAGGGCCTCCAGTTGCCCGAGGGGATCAGCGCGTTGCCGCGGCCGGCCGGATGGCGCGGGCCTGGCTCATCGCCCGATGCGGGTCACGCCGCGCCGCGTGCCCGCCCACACCTCGCCGGTGGGCGTGACCGCAAGCGCATACACGTTGTCTTCCAGCAGTCCCTGCTGCTTGGTGATGCTCTGCCAGGCCTTGCCGTCGTAGCGCGACACGCCCTTGTTCGTGCCGAACCAGAGCGTGCCGTCGGCGCTCTGGGCCATGGCGTAGACGATGTTGCCCACCAGGCCCTGCCGGCTGCTCAGGTTGTGCCATTGCCGCCCGTCGAAGCGCGACACGCCGCCACCCCAGGTGCCCACCCACACGCTGTCGTCGGGCGACACCAGCACCGAGAACACGTAGTTGGGGTTGTAGGTGGCGCGGCCCTCCATCGAGGTGGTCAGGTCGTGGCGGGTGCGCGTGCCCAGGCCGGTGTTGGTGGAGAACGGCAGTTGCTCGTCGTTGGGGGCGCCCAGGCCGTCCTTGTGGGTCCAGCTCTTCCACGACTTGCCGTCGTACATCGTCACGCCGCCCTCGGTGCCGAACCACACCCGGTCCTTCGAGTCGACGCCCAGGCCGTAGACCCACTCGTTGACCAGTTGCTTGACGTAGGTGCTGAACTTGCCGGTCTTCGCATCGAGGCGGTTGGCGCCGGCCCAGGTGCCGATCCACAGGGTGCCGTCCTTCTGCGAGGCGAACGAGTAGATCCAGTAGTCGGCCAGGCCGTGCATCGGGAAGAAGGTCTTCCACTGCCCGTCCTTGTAGCGCGAGGCGCCGCCGGCGTTGGTGCCGAACCACTTGTGGCCC
>Ga0075163_10007513_pt1 | contig 14402 bp, 5 predicted proteins | sample JI1023141ADNA_FD_71478 | JGI IMG/M metagenome (GOLD analysis project Ga0075163, IMG submission 71478) | Wastewater effluent complex algal communities from Wisconsin, to seasonally profile nutrient transformation and Carbon sequestration -... | ecosystem: Engineered > WWTP > Effluent > Algae...
GAAGCCGCACTCCGGGGCTAGGAGCACGCTGCGGCAGCAGCACGGTGCCCCGACCGTTCCCCGCCACTCCGAGAAGGCTGGATTCTCGACGGGCAGCAATGTCGAGATGTCTAGCCGGGCAACGTGCTGACGATTCCGGCGGCGGGGGCGGGGTGGACGGTCAAGGTCCTCGACTTCGGACTCGCGAGCCGGTCGCCCACCCGCAATCAGATTGCCGGCACGCTGGCCTACATGGCCCCCGAGATCCTGCTCGGCCGCCGTGCCAGCGTCGCTTCCGATCTCTACGCGGTCGCCATGGTGGCCGCGGAGCTCCTCCTCGGCGCGCACCCGTTTGGCGACAAGCAGCGCGACGAAGATCTGCTCGAAAAAATCCTCAACGTGAGCCCGGATCTATCGGGCCTCTCTTCCCCCAAGCTGGCTCGGGTTCTGGAGCGCGCGCTCGATAAGGCGCCTTCAAAAAGGCCGGCTGATGCCGAGACGTTCATGCGCGAGCTGGCGGAGGCCGCGCAAGTGCCTCTGCCGCCCGAGCCAGCCGCAGTGCGCGAGAGCTATCTGGTCGCGGCCCCATTTACCGGTCGCGAAGTGGAGCTTGGACGGCTCATCGGTGCGCTCAACCGGGCGCGCTTTGGACAGGGCTCGGGCTGGCTGCTGCTCGGCGAGAGCGGCGTGGGAAAATCGCGGCTGGTCGAGGAGCTGCGCAGCCTGGCGCTGATCAATACGGTGCTGGTTGCGCGCGGTCAGGCCGTCGCCGCAAGCGGTGCGTATCAGCTCTGGCGCGAGGCGCTGCGGCTGCTGTGTCTGACTGTCGAGCTCACCGATCTCGAAGCCAGCGTATTGGGAACCCTGCTTCCCGATCTGGGCCTGCTGCTCGAACGCGAAGTGAAGCCGCCGCCCGAGCTGGATGCCCAGGCTGCGCAGGCGCGACTGCTGCGCGTGGTCACGGAGCTGGTGGTGCGACAGTCGTCGCCGGTGCTGCTGCTGCTCGATGACCTCCAGTGGGCCGATGCCGAGAGTCTGGCGCTCTTGCGGCAGGTGACGCGCTCCATCGCTGCGCGCCGCTTGATGGTCGTGGCGTGCGCGCGCGCGGACGAAGCCCCGCAGCTCGCAGCCGAGCTGCCCGAGCTCACCGTGCTGCCGCTGCGGCGGCTCGATCCCGCGCGCCTCCAGCAGCTGTGCGAGTCCATGCTCGGCGCCCAGGGGCGCGACTCGGCGCTGCTGGAGCTCATCAATCGCGAGACTGAAGGCAATACCTTCTTCGTGGTTGAGGTGCTGCGCGCGCTCGCGGAAGAGTCGGGATCGCTCGACGGAATCATGCATCGCAGCCTGCCGGCGCGCGTGCTCACCGGCGGTGTGCAGCAGGTGCTGCGGCGAAGGTTGGCGCGCGTGCCGACCGCAGCGCAGCCGCTCCTGCGCCTGGCTGCGGTCGCGGGCCGGCAGCTGGATCTGGATGTGCTGGCGACCCTGTGGCCCGACGCAGAGAGCCTGGTTCAGGCGTGCAGCGCCGTGGGCGTGCTCGAAGCTCAGGAGGCAGCGTGGCGCTTCAGCCACGACAAGCTGCGCGAGCAGCTGCTCAGCGAGCTCAGCTCCGAAGAGCTGCGCGAGCTTCACGGCCGGCTAGCCGACGCCATCGCCGCGCGCTACCCGCAGGATCCCATTCGCACCGGCATCGTGGCCCATCACTATCAAAAGGCGGAGCGTCTGTGCGAAGCCGCGGGCTGTTACGCAGCTGCGGGCGACGCCGCACTTGTGCGCGGGGCGCTCTTTGAATCCGTCACTCTGCTGGAGCAGGCGGCGCAGCTTCACGACTGCGTGTCGCGTCCGCGCCTGGAGCAGCTGCGCGTGTGGCGCGGCATCGCGCTGGCGCGCTATGGACTTGGCCGGCAACGCGACATCGATGCCGCGCTGCGGCGCTGCTTTGCGCTCATCGGTCACCCGCTGCCCCAGGGCCGCGCCGCGGTGTGGTTGGAGGTGGGACGTCAAGCCGCCCGGCACCTGCGCCTGCGGGCCGGCATGCTGTCGCGCCCCATGGCGATGGATCCCGAGGAGCGCCTGCTCATGCAGGAGTTCGTCGAGGCATGCACTACCGCTGAGGTCTATCTGTGGCTTGGCCCGCCCGAGATGGTCGCGCTCTGTCTCATGTGGTTCATGAACATCACGCTGGAGCCAGCCTTTGAACGACAGCGGCTACAGCTGACCGTGGTCCTGGCATTTTTCTTATCGCTGACGCCGCTGCGCCACTTGAGCGAGCGCTACCTGGAGACCATTGCCGAGGGCATCTCGCGCTATCCGGGCACCCTGGCCGAAGCGCGCTATCTGACCACGCAGGCAACGATTCGCGCCGAGCGCGGAGACTGGCGCGCGGCCCTTCCCTGGGCCGATATCGCGATCGAGCGCAGCCGCCTTGAGGGCGACGAGATCGGGCTCCAGCGCCGGCTCTGGAATCGCATCCGTTTCCTGTTAAATAGCGGGGATACGCAGGAGATCCTGCGCTCGACGCAAGAGGTGCTGCGCCGCGCTGAAGATGCGCAGGCTCCCCACTTCACGACTCTTGCCCAGGAAGCGGAGGGGCTGGTCCTGATGTGGCGCGGTGAGCTGGCGCGCGCGCGGGCGGTGCTCACGTCCGCATATGAGTACGCTTCGCAAAATCGCATGCCGCATGCCGGGGTCGTCCTGGGCGGGCTGCTGGCCGCGTGCCTGTGGGAGCTCGGCGAGCTGGGGCCTGCGCAAGAGCTTGCAGACCAGGTGCTGGAGCGCCTGAAGGGCATGCAGCTCACGCTCAGCCATGTGATGTTCGGGCTGGACGCACTGATCGATGTGTATGTGAAGCTCGGCGAGCGTCGGGGCCAGGTGCCGCCGCAGCTGCGGGTCGCGCTGCGCTATCTGGCACGGCTCGCAGCGCGCACGCCAGTGGCCGAGTCATGCCTGGAGCGCTGTCGCGGTCGCGCGGCCTGGCTCAGCGGCGAACCGGTGCGCGCCATCCGCCACATGCAGCGCAGCCGCGACCTGGCAAGACGCCTGAGCCTGCCACGCGACGAGGGGCTGGCGTGCTACTTCCTGGGCCGATTCGCCGCCAGCGCGGCGGGGCGCTCGCTGACCCGCGAGCACGCGCGCACCTACCTGGAGGCGGCGCTGGCGCTGCTCACGCAGATCGGTGCGCACGGGGATGCTGCGCGCGTGCGCCAAGAGCTGCATGGAGCGATGCAGTGACCCGCTATCAAAAGGGACTGCTGGCGCTCTTGTGCATTGCGACGCTCTTTGACGGGCTCGACTCGTTCGCGTTTTCGCAGACGCTGCCCCACCTGCGCGCTGAGTTTGGCATGACGCGCGAGCAGGCCGGCAGGTACATCGCACTCATCAACATCGGGCAGATCCTCTCCTATCTGCTGATCCGCGCAGCGGATCGCTGGGGCCGGCGTCCCATCTTCCTCATCGCCACGACCGGCTATGCGGTGGCGAGTCTGGCCAGCGGTCTCACCTCGGGCCCGATCGGCTTTGGGACCATGCAGCTCCTGGCGCGGATCTTCCTGATGGCCGAGCTTTCAGTGGCCGCAGTGCTGGCTGCCGAGGAGCTTCCGGTCGCGCGGCGCGGGTTCCTGGTGGGGGCCGTTCAGGCCAGCTCCGGACTTGGCGGCGTGCTGTGCGCAGCGCTGGTGCCGCTGCTCAGCGGATCTACTTGGGGATGGCGCGCCATCTATCTGCTCGGCGCACTTCCCGTGCTCTTTGTTGCGCCGGGCTGGCGCTGGCTGCGCGAGTCGCAGCTATTTTTGAGCCATCGGGAAAAGTCCCGGGCAGCCCCTGCAACCCAAGAGGGGCTCTGGTGGATCTGGCGCTCTCAGTATCGAGCGCGCATTCTGCACTTTGCTCTGATCTGGTTTCTGACCTTTGTCTGCCTGTCCAGCACCATCCTGTTCTGGAAGGAGTTTGCGCTGACCGAGCGCGGTCTCAGCGAAGCGCGCAGCGGCGGAATCATCGCAGGCGCATCGCTGCTGGCGCTGCCCAGCTCGTTTCTCTTCGGACGCTTGAGCGACCGCCTGGGCCGTCGCCGCGCTGCGCTGGTGCTGTATTCCGTCATGCTGCTTGGGGTCGCAGGCGCGTTCACCATGCGCTCCACGCTCACGCTGCTCGCCAGCCTGATTCTGGCCATCGCCGGCAGCGCTGCCGTGCCCGGCTTTCTGAGCACCGTGACCGCCGAGAGCTTTCCCACCCACATGCGCGCGGCAGCCTTCGGCTGGTCTGCAAACCTGCTGGGCCGCAGCGCCTTTATCGTGGCTCCGCTATTGGTGGGACGACTTGCGCAAGGGCTGGGCTGGGGACCGGCTGTGCTGACGACAATGATGTCGCCGCTCATCGCGCTGCTGCTGCTGCTGCGCAGCATCACCCGCGAAACTGCGCGCCAGCCGCTTCCAGAAAAATAGCGTCTGCTATCTGGCAGGCCACGCGAGCAGCGCTGCACCCGCGATCGTGATCGCCACGCCCGCGCTCAGCAGCCCGCTGCCGATCGATCGGGTGCTGTAGGTATAGTCGCAGAGCTGCGCGGGCATGACGAGCTCCTGGGTACACTGTCCGCTGACTGCCAGCGCTGAGATGCCAAATCCGCTCAGCACCAGCCCGCCCGCAAGCAGTGCGCCACCGGTAGCAAGCCGCCAGCGCGGCCGCCGCGCGGCTGGGACCGGCTTGATCTCGGGTGCGACGATGGCTGGCGCCGGCTCCACGGGCTCCGGCGGAATTTGCTGCAAAGTCGCCTGGATGCTGGTGGGCTCGCCGCGCGCAATCTGCACGAGCTTCTTATAGGGCTCGTAGCCCTCAAGCTCCAGCGCGACCTCCAGCGGCCCTTCAAAGGCTTCGCGCGCATACGGCGTCTGTCCCAGCTCACGACCGGCAATGAGCACCTTGGCGCCCGCCGGCTCCGAGGTCACTTGCAGGGTGCCGCGACCGCGATTGACCGCTTCCTGAAGCAGCTCATGCAGCGGCTGCGTGAGCAGGTTTGGCAGTGCCTCGGCGCTTCCCGAAGGGTTGGCCAGCTCGGCACTGCCCGCGGCTGCTCCCGTTCCGGCGTCCAGCAGCTTGAGCTCGATCTTCGACGGCGCTGCGGCCGACGGACTCATCGTCAGGCTCAGGACAAACGAGGCATCGAGCTCGCGCGCCAGCTGCTCCTGACACGCCTGCCGCTGCGCGCACGCGCTGCGCTGCACCGGCTCCAGCTTGTTCAGGGCCGCGGTGATGGTCTCGCGCTCGATCAAGAAGCAGGTCGATTCCACTGCCACCGCGGCAATCGCCTTGTCGAGCAGCGCTTGAATAGGGGCCGATGCGTCTGCGGGATCGAGCAGCAGCGCGATGCCCGATGACAGCGTCAGCACGGCATAGCGCGAAGCCACTGCCAGCTGCAGCTGCACATGCTGCGCGGGTGGGATGGTCAGCACGTTGGTCTCAAATCGCTGCGCGCCCTTGAGGACCTGAAAGCGATGCGGTCCCGCCGACACGAGCAGCGGCGCTCCCAGCGGCAGGATCCCAACCAGGTGTCCGTCCAGCTTCAGCAGCGCGCCCAGATCCTGCGAGCTGACATCGAGCTCCGAGACCTGGCTGCGCACGCGCGCGAGCAGCTTGGCCAGCCGCTCGCGCAGCTCGGGCATGGCGGTGTCGGGAAGTGTGGACAGATATCGCTTGTACAGATCCGCGGCCGCGACCTCGTCGTGCTGCTCTTCGGCGATGCGTCCAAGCTGATGCAGCACTTCGGGCAGCGGCGCTCGCGCATAGGCGGACTCGAAGAGCTCGCGCGCCTTGGGCGCATGGCCGGCCTCCAGCTCGGCGATGCCCTGCTCGAACTGCTTGCGCGCACCTGCCTCCGCCCTGGGCGCCTCCGCCAGCGGTCGCGCCCATGCCAGCCCAGGCGCGCCCACCGCCGCCCCACAAGCCAGCGCGCAGCAAGTCAGAAGCAGCAGACGCAGCCGGATCCTGAGGGGCATGCTCACGGACACTTGTTCAAGGTCTGGGTTGTGCGCGCCTGCGAGCGAACCACTTCACTCTTTCCCATGCCCACATCGATGACGTGCTTGCCCGGCGGCAGATAGAGGTCGCTCTTTTCACATTTTCCCGACGCATTGGGCCGAAACACCACGAAGTGGCCGACCGTGCTCGAGAGCTTGGACATGGCTCGCTGCGCAGCTGCCAGCATGTCCGCGCGCTTGCGCGATTCCGGCATCGCCAGAAATCGTCCGTATTCCTGTAGTGCGCGCCCGGTGTCCTTGCGGGCTTCGTAGCTGCGCGCCAGGTTAAAGGCGATGTCTGGGAGGATGCTGCGCTTGACGCGACCGCGACCTTCCATGACGCGCAGCCGCTCGAACTGCTCGCGCGCCCGCTCGTACTGCTTGGCCTGATAGGCTTCGACGCCGTCGTGCAGCAGCTGCTCGGCATAGGTCGTGGGGATCGTCACCGCGAGCACGCTGCCCGGTGTCACCTTGATCTCTTTTTGACCGCCGAGGTAGCTGATCTTGTGAACGCCCTGCTCCAGCGTGATAGGTCGCGTCGAGAGCGCCTGCGGCGGCGTGCCATCGATCTGCACGCGCACCGACTCCTCGCCAATCAAGCGCACCTGACCCGCTGTGCCCACCGGAGCGGGCTCAGCGACGCTGCCTGCGTCCGCCGGAGCGGTCGGAGTGAGCTCTTTTCCAGCGGTGCTCGATGCCGTTGCCGCGGGCTTGGCTGACAGGATCAGCAGCTCGGTCGCTCCAGAGCGGACCAGTGGATCGGGATCGCGCAGCAGGTTGCGGATCAGGCTCAGGTACGCACCAACGCCCGTGCGCTTATAGAACTCACCGGCGATCTCTGCGCTGCGACGGCGAAGCGCGATGGCCGGATCGCGGCTGGCGATGTACAGAAGCGGCAGCGCCTGATCCACCGGAAAGTCGGCCACCACATCCAGCGCATCGAGCCGGGTCTGAAGGTCTGCGCTGTGGAGAATCTGCGCCAGCCCCGCGGGTGGCTCTGCCGATTCACCCAGCGCCTTCAGCATGGTGTAGGCGATGAGACCATCGACCTCACCGCCCTGCGCGACCTCGCGCAGCACCGCAACCCCAAGATGCGAGCCGCGCTCGGCAAGGCGGCGCGCCGCCGCAAAGCGAACCCCGCGATCGCCATCGCGCAGCGCGCGCACCAGCAGCGCCTCATCGGCGTTTGCGTATTCTACGGCCAGCTTGCGCACCAGGCCATCGCGCGACGAGATCGCCTCCAGCAGATGCGCCTGCTGCTCGCTGTCGCCCAGCTGAAGCAGGATGCCGCTGGCCACCACCCGATCCTGCGCGCTGCCGTCGCGCGATAGCTTCTCAAGGCGGCTGACAATGCGCTTGTCCGATTCCTTGTCGGTCTTGCCGCGACTGCGCAGCGAGCCGAGCACGTGCTGGATGGCGCGCAGGCCGGCTGCGCGAACATCCACGTCTTGATCCTCCAGCGAGCTGCTGAGTGCATCGATCGCTGCGCGCGCACTCTTGCGTCCGAGCGCCCTTGCCGCGCCCCGGCGCACCTCGCGCTGCTGATCGCGCAGCGCCTTGCTCAGCGGTGGAATCGTCTCGTCCGTTCCGATCTCGCCCAGCGCCGCCGTTGCGAGCTCGCGCGTGACTGCGCTGTCGCTGCCAAGGGCGGCCATGGCCCAGCTGAGGCTCTGCTGCGCAAGCTGCGCCCGATCTCCGGAGAGCAGATGCAGGATCGCACCGGACGCTGCAATCTGAAGCGCTTCGCTCGAGCTGCTGCGGCCGAGGATGCGATACAGCACCGGAATCGCATCCTGACGATTGCAATCGGACAGCCCGGCGATGGCCAGCTCGCGCATCGCATCCGGATTCTTATCAGCCGCAGCTTCGCGAAGCAGCAGGTCATATCCCTGCGGCTCTCCGAGAGCCGCCGCAAGCTGGGCCGCGAGCAGCTGATCCGCACCGGGCTGCGCCGCTGCGGCGAGCAGGATGGCGCGCGCCTTCTCATCCCCCAGCCGGCCCAGGTTCCACGCGGCAAACAGCCGCGCCTTGCCGCTGGCGCGCTGGAGCGTGCTGTCCAGCATCTGATGCGCCTGCTGCTCACCGGCAAACGCGAGCTGTCCAAGCGTGACCAGCGAGGCCATCTCCGACAGGTTTCCGCGCGAAACCCGCTCCCACAGCATGGGAGCGCCGGCCAGGTTGCCCTGCTCCAGCAGCAGCGATGCCGCTCTGATTCGGATCTCGGGCTCGCCATGCTCCATCAGGTCGAGCAGGATCCGGATGCCCTCCGGATGCTTGAGGCGCGCCAGCGCATCGGCCACCAGGATGGCCACGCCCGGCTCCTGTCGCCGCTGCGAGAGCGCGAGCAGCGCCGGCTGGGAGTCGACCGCACCAAGCTGCCCCAGCGCGCGCGCCGCTTCCGCAGCGAGCTGCGGCTTGGTCGCGTCCATGTTCAGCAGCGGCTCCAGCATGCTCCGATAGCTGAGATCTCCGCTCTGGCCGATGGCCCCCAGCGCTTGCAGCTGCGTGTTGGCGTTGGGACTCTTCAATCCGGCGCTGATCACTGCGAGCGCCTGCGTCTGCGCCTTGCTCACGTTCGGGCGCAGGCCGAGCTGCCAGCGAACCAGCAGCAGGCCCGCCAGCACAACAACCGCCCCGATTGCGAGGATCGGAACCAGGCGCCGGCGCCGCCCCAACGCTGCCTTCGCCGGTGCTGGCGGTGGGGCCACCGGTAGCGTCTGCAGCGCAGCTGGGGCGCTCTCCGGCTGGTCAGCTGGAGGCTGCTTGGTCGGCATCGCAAAGGAGCCCGTGGGCTGATGCTTTGCGAGCGCCTTGGCCACATCTGCCATCAGCGGCCGCGACTCCGCATGCGGATCCATCATGCGAGCAATCAGCGATTCCAGCGGGCCTGATATGCCCGGACAGTGCTCGCGCAGCGGCTGCGCCGGCTTGCGAAACAGCGACATGGACACCCCGGGATAGGGCGCCTTTGCCGCCAGCATTTCATAAAGCACCACGCCGAGCGCGAACACATCCGCTCTGCCATCCACGGTCTCGGCCTGACCGAACTGCTCGGGCGCCATGTACTTGGGCGTGCCGATGGTCGCTCCTGCCTCTGTGCGATTGCCATTCGCCGAGTTCCAGCGCGAGCTCGGACCGATCTTGGCAACGCCGAAGTCCAGGATCTTCACCCAGTCCTGCTGCTGCGTAATCGGATCCGGCACGAGCATGATGTTCTCGGGCTTGAGATCGCGATGGATGATGCCCTTGTCGTGGGCCACCGTCAGCGCGCGGGCCAGCTGCTTGCCCACGTGCAGCGTCTCGGCTTCGGAGAAGGGCTGCTGCCGAACCTGCATGCGCTGGCTCAGCGACTCGCCTTCCAGAAACTCCATGACGATGAACAGAGTTCCGTCGGGCAGGCGGCCATATTCAAAGATCTCGACCAGACCCGGGTGCGAGATGATGTTGACGGCTCGCGCCTCGTTCAGAAATCGCGCCGCAAAGTCCGCGTTCTGGGCGTACTCGCGGTGCATCACCTTGACTGCGGCGCGTCGTCCAATCTTGCGGTGGCGCGCTTCATACACCACACCCATGCCGCCTTCGCCGAGCTTGCGCACGATGCGAAAGTTTCCAAACAGCGCGCCGGCCATGGGGTCCGGCGGCGCCTCCGCGACTCCCTTCAGCGCTGAGACGTGGATCTGAAAAGAGTCTGCGCTCACGGACTCCGAGGCCTGCGCATCCGCAGCTGCTGGCGCTGCTGGCGCCGACGGAGCGGGCGGAACTGCGGCGGCCGGCAGACCTGCCAGCGCAGCTGGATCGGCGAGCGTATCGCCGGCATGGTTTGCGAAGAACTCCGCAACCTCGGCCATGGTGGGACGCTCGCTCGCAGCAGTGCTGAGCATGCGCACGAGCAGGAGCGGTAGCTCGCGCGGCATCTTGGTGCTGCCCGCATCAAGGCCCGGCAGCGTGGCGTCCTGCGCTCTCAGAATCGGTGCGCTGCCATCGCGCGGATCCTGCTTTACAAACGGATTGTGGCCAGAGAGCGCCTGCCACAGCAGCACTCCCAAAGAGAAGACATCCGCGCTCGCAGCTGCGATGGTCTTGGCATTGGGCGCCTCCGACTGTAGCTCCGGCGCGATGAAGGTCCGCCGCAGGATCGCAGCTGGTGACGCATCCCTGGGTTCACTGCCTTTGCCCAGCGCCTGAATCAGGCCGAGTCCCAGGAGCAGGGTGCCAACGCTGCTGCTGCCCGCCACTGCCGTGGCCGCGATCCCCACCGGGGCTGCGGTCGCCGCTGCTGGGCCAGCGAGCATCACCTGGCTGGGACGCAGCGCCAGATGGGCGATGCCAGCGGCGTGCGCTGCGGCCAGCAGATGCGACAGGTGATGGCCAATGCGCAGCGCTCCCGGCAGCGGCTGTGCGGGGCTGCGAGCGAAGTGCTCGGCCAGGCTCTGCCCATCCACGAAAGGCGTGACGACATAAAGCAAGCCCGCGGAATCGCTGACAAAATCCGTGGCCGCCACCGCGCCCAGACCCTGCAGCCTGGCGAATGTCTGCGCCTGCGCCCGCAGCTGCGACTGCAGACGGCCGAGCAGCGTAGCGTCGGTCTTCACATCCAGCGACCGCAGGACCACGCGCGCTCCGCTTTCGCGATCCACTGCGTCGTAGAGACCCTCTCGCAATCTGCTTGCCAGTTGGCGTTCTACGCGATAGTGCCCAATCTCCATACGGATAGCCAGTCGCCGCCATTATAGCTGATATCCGACGGAAGGATTGAGAGAATATGCCATTCGGTGCGATACTATGTTCGGGCTGCCGAGCGAACCTGCGGCGCTGCCCAATGGAGAGCTTGATGCGGCCTTCCTTCTGCCTGGCGTCCCTTGCGTTCTTTTCGCTGCTTGAGACGGCGGCCTGCGAGTCGCTGTGGGGCGGTTTCCGCGATCCCTACCCAGGCAACTGTGTGTCTAATCCCAACATCTGCGCAGCTGGCTCTGTGTGCAACCTGGAGACCCGCCTGTGCGAGAGCCGCTCGGACATGGCCAATCCGGATGCCAGCACGCAGCCAGCCTGGTGTAAGCTGAGCGGCCCCCAATGTAGCCCAGACGGCTTCTGCATGCAGCCTGTTCCCGTGCAGACAACCCTTTCCGCAGTCGCAGCCGTCAGCGGCACCAGCGCCTGGGCAGTGGGAGATGCGGGCGTTATCCTCGGCTGGAATGGCCAGAGCTGGCAGCAGCAGGCCAATCAGGATCCGAGCCAGCTGTTTGGGATATGGGCAAATCGGAGCGACAGCTTCTGGACAGTCGGCAAGGCGGGAACGATTCTGTATTGGAACGGCACTGGGCTGAGCGATCAGAGCGGCGTCACTTCGAAGACATTGAACAGCATCTGGGGAAGCGCCCCAGACAACCTCTGGGCCGCCGGTGCGGCCGATACGGTGGTCCGGTGGAATGGATCGGGTTGGAGCACGATCCCGTTTGCCTTCGTCCGCCAGCTCCACGGTGTCTGGACTGCCGATGCCAGCCACACCTGGGTCATCGGGGACCTCGCCACAATCTACCAATACGATGGCAGCAGCTGGACGCAGCAGCGCATGAGCTCCGGGCAGCTGAACGGAATCTGGGGCACGGGTGCAGCCAACATCTGGGCGGTCGGCACCGGCGGAACCATTCTTCGCTTTGACGGCAGCGGCTGGACTCCGCAGGCCAGCGGAACCGGCAGCGACCTGAACGCCATCGCCGGCTGCGACGCCAACAACATCTGGGCCGTCGGCGCCATGGGCACCATTGTCAAGTGGCAGGGCACGGCGTGGACGCCGCTTGCAAGCGGTGTTCAGACCAACCTCAATGGCATCTCGGCCTTCAACTCGAGCTGCGGCTGTCACCTGTACATCGTCGGAGACCAGGGCGTCGTCTTGCAGCAGTAGCCCGCGTGCTGGCTCGCCGAAGCGACAAAAGGGAACCGCAGGGAGGCCATCAGCCGGCACTCCTTTTCGTTCCTCTTCGCCGCCTCACAGAACGTTCGCTGGGGAAATAGGAAAAGCGCACCTCCGACGAACAAAATCGCCCCGCGTTCCTCCACCGCGACCTCAAACCGGCCAAGGTTACTTCCGTCGAGAAAGTGCGGCGGGCTGTCCGCACCTCATTGCCGAGAATGCGGACAATCCCACGGCTTATGCCGCAGCGCTCACATGAGCAGCTGGACGAATACGTCCTGGAATTCATCCAGGCGCAGAGCTCCGGCGCCGCGCAGGTCGATTCGCTGGAAGCTCTGCTGGTGGGCATCTGCCAGGCCCATCGCATCCACGAACCGCTGGTAGTCCTGTAGCGAGATCTGGAGGTCGCCATCGACATCGAACATTGCGAACAGGGCTGCACACATGCGCGCGGCCCAGACCGGAACCTTTCCCTGGTCGAGCACGCCATGCTCCACGGCACTGGCCAGCTGGCGGAGGTCGCTCTCGGCGAGACATGCATCCCGATCCGCATCCGCAGCCTCCACGAGCTCACTCCAGAAGCCTCTAAATGCGCGCTCCATGCGCAGGGAATCGGCGGAGCTTTCGGGCCAACCCTGACTGCGTTGGAGCACTCGCAGTCGGGCTGCCAGGTGCGTCCAATCGAGCCGTCCCGACGCCGTCGGCTCCAGCTGGGAGAACAGCTGGGCCAGCAGCCACTCGCGCCATTGGGAGGCGCTCGACAGCAGCGGCGGGCTCGACTCCCGTTCCGCGAAGTTGCCGCCGCTCTGGGATGGCGGCTCGCTGCCCGGGACTGGAGGGCTCAGGAAGCCCGTCTTCTGAAGATGGCCGAGCATGTTGGACATGACGCGCTCTAGCCGCTCGGCGAACGCCCAGCGCTCCGGGGCTGCGAAGCGCTGGGTGGTGCGCTGGCTGATGCCAAGGATCGCGCCGGATGGGTAGGAGATGAACCCGAAGAGCTGATCCGGAGGCAGCCCCTCCAGCATCGGCAACAGCGGGTACAGTCCCGCGCTGTCATCGGCGCGGCGGCTGTCTCGGATGCGCTTCAGCCAGGCGGCGGGATCGAGCGGCTCGAAGCGATATCCTTTCTGCTCCAGCCAGCGGATCAGCGTGCTCCATTTCTGCGGTCGGGTGCTGGCGATGTCGAAGACCCTCCCAGACGCCTGCTTCTGGGCGGCCAAATCAACGATCAGCTCTGCGATGACATCGACCGGCACCATATCTGCATAACCATCGACGGCCGGCGCTGCGCCGATATCAACACAGGTCTTGATCAATCGCAAAAGATAGTCCCGAGGGGTGCACGCACCGGTCTCTGAGTCACCGATCACGAATGGCAATCTATATATACTTGCAGCATATCCATGCTGTCTTGCTCGCAGCACTATTTCATCGGCAACCCATTTGCTCTGCGTATAACCCAAGCTCAGGCCGTGGCGCTGCAAATAGGGAGTATCAAGGAGCTGCGTCTGGTGCTGCCCAGGATGCTGCGGTAATGAAGGAGCGAAGAGCGGGTGAATGCTTAACTGCGTAATGGCCCCCATTGTGGAGACATAGTGTAGGGGCTTTCCGCGCTCCATAGCGCAAAAGCGCAGCATTTCCAGGGTGGCCAGCACGTTTGGAGCTCGCAGATCCTGATAACTGCGAACCCAGTCAACTTGTGCGGCGTTGTGATAGACGACATCTATCTTATTTGCCAAATTGGCAAATAGCTCTTCACTTAGGCCAAAGCGTGGCTCTCCGAGATCACTGGCAATTGCTCGGAGTCTTGAGCTATATTCTTCTCTCCATAATCCATATTGCTGAAAATTGCGCTGAAGGCGGCTCATCGCAATTTCGTCATTGGGAGCTCTTATTGGGCAATAAAGATCTGCCCGGGTATTCCGCAATAGTCGCTCTGCAAGATAAGCGCCGACAAAGCCTGTGCTGCCTGTTAGCAGCACTGCGCGTGGCGCTGTGATCTGGTTCGGCTCAATGGCGATTGGATTTGGTAGGGTATCGGCTTGATTCAAATCCGCGACCATCTGATTGGTATGTTCAAATATACTCGCAGCTGCTGCGGGTAGCTGAGTTTCAAATATCCGCTCTGCCAGATAGCGGGCCAGGCCGGTCGTATTCCCTGCGGACCAGATTGCCATCGCCGGAATCGCAAGTCCCAAGAGCCCCTCGATGCGATTGCGCAGTTCCAGGCCCATCAGCGAGTCCATGCCCAGGCTCGTCAGCGACGCTTCCTGATCCAGCTTGTCGGTCGAGGTTCGCAGCACCCGCGCGACCTGCTCTCGCAAGATCGCCAGCAGCAGCGTTGGGCGCTCTTTAGGATCGGCCCCTGCCAGCCGCTCCAGCAGCGCCTGATCTCCTGCGGGCCGGACGGCCTCCAGGTTCCCTTCTGCCACCAGCCGCGACAGCTTTCTCGACGAGGTGGCCGCCTGATTCAATCCCAGCCACTGGCGCAGGTTCAGAGGCACCAC
>Ga0075163_10007514_pt1 | contig 14401 bp, 15 predicted proteins | sample JI1023141ADNA_FD_71478 | JGI IMG/M metagenome (GOLD analysis project Ga0075163, IMG submission 71478) | Wastewater effluent complex algal communities from Wisconsin, to seasonally profile nutrient transformation and Carbon sequestration -... | ecosystem: Engineered > WWTP > Effluent > Algae...
GTCGTAATCGCCATCGCCTTGTGAGCGCCAATGCCCGCAAGCGACACAGCAGCCAAGCCCGCTGCCAGTAAAAGTTTGGTTTTCATTTATATATGCTCCTTTTGCGATCTGTCCTGCATTCGTATGTACGAATCGGGCCTTCCTGAATTGTACCATCCACAAAGGGGTACTTAAATACCGGAAGTCCCTATTCCCATTGTGAAGCTGAGATTCATAAAAAATGATTAAAAATTGTGATTTTCACTTAACCGTTAGGGAAATCGCAATTTTCAATAAATCATCTTCAGCCATAGCCATGGGATGCAGAATGCAAAAAGCCTGCCAGAGTCCTGCCAGAGTGTGGAAAGAAGGCGCTGCTGTTATGCATAAGTCCGGCCATGCCGGGCGTTCAAATGCGCGATGATCGACGCGGCCTTGGCGTTATCCAGATATTCATTGCCCATCGCCACCGCATAAAGCCGGTTGCCCGACAGCAGGGGGCTGTTACCCGTGGTGCGCTGGCCGATACGCGCCGCCCGGGTGGCGTCGGTGGTCGTTGTGCTGAACGTATGAGAAACAGAGGAGCCGGTCAGGGAATTGCGCCAATGGGTCGTCATGTTGGTCGCATGGTTGTGGGTGGCAATGTAAAGCGTATCTGTGCCCGGTGTCACGTTGCCGCCATTGGTCTGGGTCGTGGCAGCCCCCCGCTGCACAAGCTGGATCAGTTCGGCCCCCAGCTGTTCCGTGCGGAAGCCCGCCGTGCCGGTTCCGTCCGTGGTGGTGAACAGACCCTGCGTGACGCCGCCATCGACGGGGCGATAGGCCATCGCAATCCAGAAATCGCTGCCGCCGGTGGTTTTATGGGCATCCCGCAGGAACGGTGTATTCGCGCCGGACTTCAGATCAAAATAATCGCCGCCGTCAAACGACCAATAGGCCGCGCTGTTACCAGCGCTGCCGCTGAAGGCCGGATAGGTCGTCGCGGTAACGCCATCGCCAAGAAAGAAATCATACGCGGTCTTTGCCGCGCCGTCGGCAGGGGTCGCCAGATTGGCCCATGTCAGACCGCTGCCCGGGTAACTGGCGGCGATCGTTGCATCGAGATCGAAAACGGTGCTGGCCAGCACGCCATCGAGATAGGAAGACGCCGGTGCGCCAGAGATATTCATCTGGGTCCGGCGCAGGCCGTAACCGCATTCAGTCAGCATGATGCTATTCCTTTAAATAAAGAGGGGATATGTGCCGCCCGCGCAAAAAACGAAGAAGCCCGGCGCACGGCGGACAGAATCGGGGCGTTGATGGAATACAGGTTATAGGAATTTTATCCTAATGTCAAATCGATCAGGGAGCAGGATTGTCAGCCGTCGTGCCGCGCCCTATGCTTTTCGTTAGAGTATCCGCCTGTTTTGAAAGATATTTTATGCCGATATCCGCCGACGTCCCCCTTGAGGAGGCCCTGAGCATCGCCGCCCAATATCACCGTCAGGGGAACCTGATCGTGGCGGACCGTACCTATCGCGATATCCTGAAAGCGGTGCCCGATCATTTCGATGCCCTGCATTATCTGGCGATTATCTGTTACCAGCGCGGCCGCGTGGGCGAAGCCGCCGATATGGTGATGCGGGCCTATGACGCGGGCGGTCAGGACAGCCAGGATACGCGTTTCTGGAATAATTACGCGATCATGATGGCCGAAACCGGCCATATGGATCTGGCCCTGCCCGCATGGGACAAAGCCATCAGCCTCGACCCCCGTTTCATCGACGCGATGAGCAGCAAGGCGCATGCGCTGTGGTCATCCGGCCAGTACGCCGAGGCCGAGGCGTTATGCCGCCGCGCGTTGTCGGTGAACCCGGACTTTCGCGACGCGCAGATGAATCTGGGCAATGCGCTGGCGTCGCAAGGACACTATGAAGATGCGCTGGCGATCTGGCGGGCGCTGATTGATAAGACACCGAATGACGCACAGGCATGGAACAATATCGGCAACGCCCTGCGCGAAACCGGACGGCTGAAAGACGCGGAAGACGCATGCCGCAAGGCGCTGGAGGCCGATCCCCGGCTGGTCCATGCGATGAACAATCTGGGCAATACGCTGCGCGATCAGGGCCGCCCGCAGGACGCCGAAGAATGGTTCCGCAAGGCGGTGTCGCTGAAGCCCGACTACGCCGAGGCGCAGAACAATCTGGGTGTCTGTCTGCTGGACCAGCGCCGTTATGAAGACGCCGCCACCGCCATTCGTTACGCCATCGCGTTTCGCCCCAATTACGGTGAAGCGCACGGCAATCTGTCGCTGGCCTTGCTGGAGCTCGGGCAACTGGAAGACGCGCAGGAACACGCACAGAAAGCCATCCTGCTGAAGCCGCGTTCGGCGCAGGCCTATGCCGAACTGGCGGACGTTCTGTTCGCCGCCGACCGCATGGACGAGGCCGAAGCCGCCTTGCAGGATGCGATGGCGATGGCACCGGATTCACCGCGCGTCTATCTGAAGCTGGCCAGCGTGCTGGAACGCACCAACCGTATCGACGATGCGCTGAAAATGATCGACGACGCGATTGCCCTCAGCCCCGAAATGCCGGAAGCCTATCTGCGCAAGGGCGTTACCTATTTCATCAACGGGCGGATCGCGGAAGCGCGCGCGGCGATTGAACACGCGCTGGCGCTGCGCCCCGATATCGCGATGGGGTATGCCACGCTGGCCGAAATTGCACAGGCCGACGGCAAGATCGACGAGTCGATTGAAATCGCGCGCAAGGGCCTGTCGTTGTCGAGCGATATGCCGGCCCTGCATTACACGCTGGGCAAGGCGCGCAAATACAAAGCGGACGACCCTGACTTTGCCGCGCTGGTCGCGCTGGCGGACAACGCCGACAGCAAGGGTACGCAATATTGCATCAGCCTCTATTTCGCGCTGTCCAAGGCGTATGAAGATATCGGCGATTACAAAACAGCATTCATGTGGCTGAAAAAAGGGAACGACACCAAGCGCCGGACCGTGGCCTATAACCCCGATATGCAGCGCGAAACCTTCAGGATCATCCGTGAAACCTACACGCCGTTCTATATACAATCCTATGACGGCAAGGGTTATGAATCCGATGTGCCTGTGTTTATCGTCGGCATGCCGCGTTCAGGCACGACACTGACCGAGCAGATTATATCATCCCACCCGGATGCCTTCGGCGCGGGGGAATTGCTGGAACTGAGCATGACAGAACGCGAGATCGGCGCGCTGACGCCCGCGAACGCGGCCTCATTCGGCAAGGATTACGTCGAAAGGATCAGGAAACTCGATCCATCGGGCAAGGCAAAGCGCATCACCGATAAAATGCCCGGCAATTATTCACGGCTGGGCGAAATTCTCTGCGCGCTGCCAAACGCAAAGATCATTCACTGCCGCCGCGATCCGGTTGATACGTGCCTGTCTTGTTACAAGCAACTGTTCGCACGCGGGCAGTACTGGTCATACAACCTTGAAGATCTGGCGGATCAGCAGAATTTGTATGAAGAGCTGATGGCGCACTGGCGGAGCGTCCTTCCCGGGCGTTTCATGGACATTGATTATGAAGACACCGTCAATAATTTCGAAGCGCAGGCGCGCGCGCTGATCGATTTCGTCGGGCTGCCATGGCATGAGGCCTGCCTGAAGCCGCACGAGCACAAACGCACGGTCCTGACCGCCAGCAAAATGCAGGTCATCAAGCCGGTGTATACGACATCAGTCAAAAGCTGGAAAAAATACGAAGACGAACTGCAGCCGCTGATCAAACGCCTGAAGACTTAGGGCTTCAGTTTCATCTGGCCGCTCTGATACGCTTCCAGCGCGTCATTCACGGCAAATTCAGCCAGAAAATCTTCAGTCTTCATGGACGGTGAATCAGGCGACAGGGCGGAACGGAACGCTTCGCCCGCTTGTCCGGCAACACGGAAATCGATCCCCTCGCCCGGTTTGATCACATCGCTGCGCGGTTCGGTGCAGGATACGTTGACGGCTGAATCGGTTTCGCTGATCGTGCATTCCATGACCGCCGGGGCTGGCGCATCAACAACAGGCACCACCACAGGCGCGGCAGCAGGCGCCGCCGGAAGTTGGACCGCATCCGCAACTGGCACGCCCGGCGTGTGCGTTTCGACGATGCCCGACGCATGCACGATGGTGCGCACGCCATTCTCATCCGTCACATCGGATACCGGCGGCAGACCGCTGTAATCAGGAACGGCGACGGTCGCTTGCGCCTCGACAGCGGCTTGTGCAGAAGCTTGGGCAGCGGCACGGGCTGCGGCCGCCATCTGTTCGCGCAGCTGGGCGACGCGCTCGAAATCTTCAGCCGTAACAGGCAGATTCAGTGTCTGGCCTGCCTGAATGGCGTTGACATTCTCGATCTGGTTGAAGGCGGCGATATCGTGCATCTTTTCAGCGATCTGGCCCGGTGTGGCGCCCTCGCCCGCATAGTGCTGGGCAATGCCCCACAGCGTATTGCCGGGGCGGACATCATGAGAGGTCACAGCGTCCTGCACGGCGCTGGCGACATCAGCCGCCGGTGTTGCCGGTTCAAGTGCTGCGGGTTCAGGTGCTGCCGCTGAATAATCAATCGTGCCCGCCGCCTCAGGCACGGACGGCGCGGCAGAAACTGAAGGGGCCGATGGATAGAAAACATCGACAAGATCGGCAAGGAACGCAAACGCGGCACCGCCCAGCGCCGTGAAGCCGAACGCCATCTTGGCGCTTTTTGAATTGTTGATCACGCTGAAAAGAGATGGCGCTTCGCGCCCTTCGGCCTCGGCGGCCTTCTTCTGCTTCATGTAATCAAGGCTGCCGGCGGTCACCGCTGCCGCTGTTGCGGTCAGGTACAGCGCCAGCAATGCAGGCGCACTCGCCCATACGGCAGCGGCGGTCACCGCCGCCTTGGCCACGAACATGACACCGATCCCCAGACCCATCTGGGCCACGGCCTTGGCGATCTTGCGGCGACGGGCCGCCCCCGCTTCAGGATCTTTTTCGCTGCGGCTTAAGGGCGCGATAACACCGGCACCCGACGCCAGAGGAACACCATGAGCTGAGAGAGAAGCTGTCATATCTATTACCTGTAGTCCCTTACACGTGCGTGATGCGTTATTCCCGCAGGCGGATGATCGGCGTCCGCCACCATAAGCAAATCGATCTTTGGCTGTTGCGCCAGCGTATCCAGAACAATGCTGTCGATATCCTCTACCCGGGCGAATACGCCCCCGTTCGACGACAGCGTGACATGACCGCCGTAAATCCCCAGTTCCAGGGGACCTTCGGGAATGACGCCCGGAACGGCCAGAATGACCTGTCCCGCGTCTGTCATAATCATGTCGATATCCGTAATCACGGGCGGGATTATTACAGGAAAAAATCAAATTATGCAAAAAAATTGAGATTGGTTAATTTTAAGCCGCCCTGCACTTCTCCTATTACGAATTTGCAATACACCCTTATCAATTTACCAGATTCATTTTTCTTGACATAAATGAGCCTCTTCAGGCATCTTGCCGCCAGTTTTATCAAACTGCAACCAACCTTGAGGGTACTCTTAAGATGAAAAAGACCGTCGTCGCACTGGCACTGGCAACCGCCGCATCCGCCGCTTTCGCAACCGCTCGTGATCCGAATAAAGAGTGCTTCGAGTCGCCGCAATACCCGCACGGCACCCCGGCCTGCACCCAGCCCACACCACCCCCGGCACCGCCAGTCACAGTCGTAAGACCTGTTACTGTTGTCGCACCGAATACAGTCGTTGCCCCAAACACGGTCGTGGCGCCGAATACAGTTGTGGCACCGAACACCGTCGTTGCCCCGCGCGTTGAAACAACAGTCGCTCCAGTAACGACAACGACAGTAGCGCCGCGCATTGATACAACAGTTGCCCCGGTTATTGCTCCGGTCATTGCCCCACGCGTTGAAACAACCACAACGATCGCACCGGAAATCACCAACGACTCGAACGCTGCCGCTGCTGCCGCCGCAAAAGCCGAAGCAGAGGCCAAAGCAGCCGCAGATGCGAAAGCAAACGCACAAAACGGCGATCAGACCATGAATTACTATGGTGCCCGTCCCGCAGCAGCCACAGCGATTGGCGCGGCCCCCGCAGGCGCAACCAATCTGAACTGCGGCCTGGAAATCCGTCTGGGTGCCGGTGTGCAATCACTGGATCACGGTACAAGCGTCAGCGTCGCCATTCCTCTGGGCCGTAGCGAAAGCTGCCGCGTCGATGAGAAGTGGAAAGAACTGGCACAATCCACGAACGATGTAGATCAGGGCCTGAAGCATGAACTGGCTGCGGAAATGCACCCGGAGACATACGGCAAAGCCCTGAAAAAGATCGACGCCAATGTTGGCAGTATGCTGAACGGCAAGGACGAAGTGACGATCCAGCCGGGCGAAGCCCATCGTCTGCTCGGCGGCAATCTCGCCAGACTGCGCGTAAAGCCGACAATTGTGACCGTTGAGAAAAAAGTCGCTGAATTCATTCCGGTTCCGGTGGCGGCTCCGGCTCCTGCGGCTGAAGGCGGCTGCAAGGTTGAAGTTCACCTGCATCACTACAACACAGCTGCCGCCGCGCGCTCGGCTGGCAAAAAAATCAGCACACCGGCACCCGTAGTCCAGCAAGGCTGCGAACGTGCAGTCGCTGACGCCCTGGAAAAGGCAAAAGCCGCTACGCCGGGAACACCGAAACCGTAAGCTTTGAAATATCGATCTGAAAAACCCGGATCTCGAAGGAAGTCCGGGTTTTTTCTTACCTGTTTTTATTGACATAACAATGAGGCCTAGGGTATTATCCCCTCCATAAAAAACAAGAGCGTCCCTTAAGATAAGGTGTGTCCCTATGAAGCATGAGTCCCTGTTTAACCGTGCGGCCCTTGGCATTGCGACACTCGTGCTGGCAGGTTGCCAGACTCTCCAGAAACCGAATACGGATACCTGCATGCAGGAGCGCAGTATGCGGGCGCTTCTCTTCAACACAGGCGGAACAACGTATAATACGGACTGTAACGACGGGCGGACCGCCTATGCGCTATTGAAACGCTCAGGCGACCCGGTAGGAAACGCGCTGGGCTTCCTGCTGTATATGGATCAGAACAAAGCCGCCAAAGAAATGCTCGAAGCTCGTATGGGCGGGAAAGAAAAAGTAAAAGTGGAACCTGAAACCGTCGCCGGACTTCTGTTGTCCGGTGATGAAACCAGCCGTTATGTCGGATTCCAGATTTATGCCGCATCGCCCGAAGAAGCGCGCAAGAATGTGAACACAATTCTGATCGCTGAGAAGGCCGATCCGAAAGCCATTCTGTCTCTCGACCTGTCCCGCGAACGTTCAACAGCGATGGCATGGGCACGTGAACACGCCCTCGCCCCGGCGGACACCCCTGCCACAGTCGCACGCCTGAGACGCGATGATTGCACAAAAATCCGCACCACCAACGGCGTGACATGGTCGTGCCCGAAGCCGGCGGCCCCCGCATCGCAATAAAAACAACACGAAGCCGACGGGAACCAAGCCTGACATGTCGCTTGTTCACACCCCGGGACTGTGACCGTCGCCCCCTTAATCTATGACGCCTTGAAGACATTCCGCAATGGCCCCATCCCACTGCAAAAATTCTTAAAATATAATGAATTTACAAACTCTTAATGCATACTCGCCTATGCCGAAGAGTTAGAAGAAAGGGGGTCGTTCCTGTTACAATAAAAGGTGATGGAGCAGGAGGGGATTTCTGTGCTCGAGCGCTTTTTCTTACTGGGCGACATGCCCCATAACGTGGAGACGGGCACCTACATTCTGCCGCTCGTTCTTCTTTCTTACGTGATTGCATCCTTCGGATCTTTTACAGGCCTGATGCTCGCGACCGATATTTTCCAGGCTAAAACAAAAAAGTTAAAAGACCTTTTGCATTGGGGCGGCGCTTTTGCGCTCGGCGCCGGCATATGGTCCATGCATTTCATTGGCATGCTTTCCTATCACATGGATATGAAGCTGTCGTATGATGCCCCGCTGACGATCTTGTCGATGATGATCGCGATCATTGTGGCTTACTGTGCTTTATGGATTACCCGCATCTCAAAACCCAGAATCGTCCACTTCTTCTACGGAAGTATTCTTCTCGGCCTCGCCATATGCGGTATGCACTACGTGGGCATGGCCGCCATGGTCATGGACGCACAAATTCTTTATAGACCCGGGTTATTCAGCCTGTCAGTTCTGATAGCCGTAACAGCTTCCGGGGCCGCCCTTCTCATTATTTTTACCCTGATACGGCACAGCGGCAGCAGCAAGATGATCTGGCTATCTCTGGCAGCGCTCATTATGGGTGCCGCGATTTTCGGCATGCATTACACAGGCATGGCAGCCGCTGTTATGATTCCATTCGCAGATTGCAGATACGATCCACAGCAAACCTTTGAAGCTCTCGCACTCGCCCTCGGTGCCATCACCAGTATAGTATTGGGAATAGCGTTGATGCTGGCGCTCCACAACCGGGAACGCATAGCAGACAGTGACATCAGAAAACACGACGCCTTTCCAGCCAAATTACTGGGGCTATCCCTATCGCTGACCCTCATATCCATTCTCTGGCTCGGTTTCATGGGATTTTATAATCATGAAGCGATTACAGAAAGCGTCAAGGCAAATGCAGAGATAGGTAGATTTGCGCAAAAAGCGGCTGAGATTGAAAGCGGCCTGACGCAATCTGCAAGACTGATGGTGTCTACTGACGATCCTGCAATCAAGACGGAGTACAAGAGAGCTCTCGAACTTCTGGATCAGACGCTCTCTGATATAAGACAAAAATACCCTGAATCCAGTACGCATGATCACCCTGCTGGAATTCTCCTCAATACCCTGCAGGACACATCGCGCAAAATGATCGACATGACCCAGAAAGCGGCGGAACTCGGGGAACGCGGCAGAAAGACAGAAGCGCAAGCACTCCTGTCCGGATCAGAATATACCCGCCACCAGAGACTATATGATGAGAGCATTCACAAATTCATTGATGAAGTGGCGACTGATCTCCAAGAAGACTTATTAGGGACTTCAAAAAAATTATACTACGGTCTTTAACCCAGCAAGGCCGCGCTCATATGGGCCAGCGGGGCAAGATCGCCCGAAGCACCAACCGACCCCTTGGCGGGGACACAGGGATATATCTTTGCATTCACCAGCGTCAGCAAGGCCTCCACGACCTCGGCGCGGATTCCTGAATAACCTTGCGCCAGCGCATTGATCTTCAGCACCATCATCAGGCGAACGATGCGGTCGTCCAGCAGCGGCCCTGTTCCAGTCGCATGCGACAGGACAAGATTTTCCTGCAATGCCTCGACCTGATCTTGCGGTATTTTCTTTTGCGCCAGCTTGCCAAATCCCGTATTGACCCCGTATACGGTCTTTTCCGATTCAACAATTCTCTCGACGATTTCGACGCTCCTGCACAAGGCCTCTCCGCAGGATGACGGCAACTCGATTACCATTTCCTGATTGAGGATCGCACGCACATCGGCAAGGCCAAGCGTTCCCGGGTTCAATACAAAGCTTGTCATCCTATTCCCTGACCATCGGTAAATTGAGACCCTGCTCCGTGGCGCAGGCAACGGCAATATCATAACCGGCATCGGCATGACGCATCACGCCTGTGGCGGGATCGTTGGTCAAAACACGTTCAAGACGCGCGGCAGCCTCGGGTGTGCCGTCGCAGACCACCACCATACCCGAATGCTGCGAATATCCCATGCCCACACCGCCACCATGATGCAGCGAAACCCATGTCGCGCCCGAAGCGCAATTGAGCAACGCATTCAGCAGCGGCCAGTCGGAAACAGCATCCGACCCGTCCTTCATCCCTTCGGTTTCACGGTTGGGACTGGCAACGGAACCAGAATCAAGATGATCGCGGCCAATCACCACGGGGGCTTTCAATTCACCTCTGGCAACCATTTCATTCAGGGCCAGCCCGACCCTTGCCCGCTGTCCCAGCCCCAGCCAGCAGATGCGCGCCGGCAGCCCCTGAAACCTGATCCGCTCCCGCGCCATATCCAGCCAGTTATGCAGATGCGGATCGTCGGGGATAAGTTCTTTGACCTTGGCGTCCGTCTTGTAGATATCCTCAGGGTCGCCAGACAGCGCCGCCCAGCGAAACGGTCCGATACCGCGACAGAATAACGGCCTGATATAGGCCGGCACAAAACCGGGAAAGTCGAAAGCGCGGGCTTCGCCCGCTTCCAGCGCCATCTGGCGGATGTTGTTGCCATAGTCGAAAACGGGAATCCCCATATCGTGCAGCGCCAGCATCGCCTGCACCTGAATTTTCATCGACTCCGTCGCGGCCTTGACCACCGCCTCCGGGCTTTCCAGCCGCATGGCGGCGGCTGTCTCAAGACTCCAGCCCCGCGGCAGATACCCGTTCAGCGGATCATGCGCACTGGTCTGGTCCGTCACGGCATCAGGTCGATAACGCTTGTCGGACCGGGCTTTCTCCGCGATTTCAGGGAAAATATCGGCGGCATTGCCCAGCAGCCCGACCGAGACAGGTTTCCCCTGTTTATGCGCCTCTTCAATCATCGACAGCGCCTCTTCCAGCGAGGTTGCGCGTCGATCCAGATAGCGTGTATCAAGGCGCCGCTGAATATGCGCGTCGCGGCATTCAACCGCCAGCATCGAAGCACCGGCCATCGTCGCGGCCAGGGGCTGCGCACCGCCCATCCCGCCCAGACCGCCGGTCAAAATCCATTTCCCAGCCATTTGTCCGTTGAAATGCTGCCGTCCGGCCTCGGCGAATGTTTCATACGTGCCCTGCACGATGCCCTGCGAGCCGATATAAATCCACGATCCCGCCGTCATCTGGCCGTACATCATCAGGCCTTTTTTATCCAGTTCGCGGAAATGTTCCCACGTTGCCCAGTGCGGAACCAGATTGGAATTGGCGATCAACACGCGCGGCGCATCGGCATGTGTCTTGAACACGCCGACAGGCTTGCCGGACTGCACCAGCATTGTCTCGTCAGCCGCCAGATTTTGCAATGTTTCGACGATACGATCAAAACACTCCCAGTTACGCGCGGCCCTGCCGATCCCGCCATACACCACCAGTTCATCGGGGTTCACCCTGCATCATGGATTTTTCCAATCCCAAAACTGGCGAGAAAAAATCCATCGTTCTGGAAGACCGCAGCCTGATCGTTCTCTCCGGCCCCGCCCGCTACGAATGGCAGCATGCTATTCCCGCCAGAAAATCCAACATCATCAACGGCATCAAAACCGAACGCACCCGCCGCGTCTCCCTGACCTTTCGCAACGTCATCTTGAACTAAATCTGCGGTGCGATCTCAGCCGTTGTGGAAAATGGTTATGGATATTGATGGGCAGCACTGTCTATTACTGTTCAGGACCCGTGATACCAGCCCTGTATTCGATCCAGATGGCTATGCCATGACATGCGGCGCGTGCATCCTTCAGCCATACGGCCCGGAACCGCAGATTTACTGCGCTTTTGAGACCTGTCGCCCAGGGGCGGAGATGATTTCGTCTGGAAAGATTGGTTGTGCAGTCAAACTTCGAACTAAAATTTTAGACGTTCGCGGGTTTGAATCTGTTTCCTTTTAAATCAAAGGATTGCAGGTGGGCGGCACTTTGATGCCCCGGTTCAAATCCTGCTTTGGGAATTGAACTATGACAGCCCCAGTACCTTCAAAATCTTGAGAGCGCTATTGAGCTTGATGGTCGTCTTGCCTTGTTCGAAGCTATTAAGCGTGGGCTTGCTGACACCGGCCAGCACCGCCAGCTGCTCCTGCGTGAGCTTTTGCTCTTTGCGGCGTCTTACTGCCTCGATGACAAAGCCTTGCCAATTAAGGCGAACGTTCCGTTCCATCGCTTCCCTATCAGTTTAATGAGATTGTCCTTGAAATCAGCCCCGCCCAGTGGTGCCTCTTGAATGGCGTCCTTGGCGGCCTCAATGTGCTTTTCCAGCCCCTGTGCGGCCATGTTGATGGCGGCTGGCGATAAACCGAACTCTTCACCCAGCAGCGTGAGGTGACGCCCCTTGAGATCACCAATCGGATGATCCTTGGATCCGGCGATCTTGAGTGCCAGGGTCTTGTAGTTATAAAGCGAGGCAGCAACCTGATCGTAAGACGGGGTCAGGCGCAAACCGGCCTCCGTGTGGAACATCGCAAAGTTTTTGAGATGCATGTCGGTATTGCCCAAAAGCAGCCCGGCCAGAATGCGGCGGTAAAGCAGATAGGCTTGCGTTGGCAGGCATCCGTCCGTCCCTAGAATAAAATCTGCCATGTCCTTGTGCGCGCCGTCATACTTTGTGCGCGAGGATCGTCCTAGCAACTGATTGAATTCCTCGAAATGCAGACGCCCCTCTGGCGCGCGGTCAAATCTCTTAATCAGCAAGGCTGGCTCGCCCAATCCTTTGACATCCTCAATATCCAGCTGGACGACTTCGTCATCCGGCAGGAGTGCCTTGAAGGCCAGAGTCGTCAAATACTCATTGAGCGTCAGATCCGGATGGTTGGCTGAGGGGAATTTGGCAATGTGCGTACTTAGCTCGTTGATACGTGCCGGACGATAAATGCCGCCTTCCTGAACAACAGCGAGTTTGGGCTGAACGCCGGAGAGTGATGCCCGGCTGGTAAGAACCGCCATCTCTTTTGGATCATTCAGATCCAGCATCGCCTCGCTTAAATCGGACGGCTCCGGATCGACAATCGAAACCGCGCCCGCACAATCAAAGCCAAATGCTAGCAGCAATTCAAAGCGCGTTACTTCACGCCGTCCTAGCAGACGACTTTGCGCCTGCTCCAGCCAGCCCTCAGACACCAGATTGTCAAAGAACGGGTGAAGACCGTTATTGCTGATATGGGGTTGTTCGCGGACAGGCAGCGTGTGCGCGATGGCTGGGTGACCGCCATCGATATAGCTGCTATCGTAGGTGAACGTGACACGGCCTCCTGGCTCCTCGCGCAAGGTGCCCGCGAAGATGTCCTTGTAATAGACCTTGCCCCATAATAAATTTGCCACGGTTAAATCCTTTTAACTCAAAAGCCCTTAACGAGCCATAAAGTAAAATATACCTTACTTTTGTTAATTTTTCAACAATTAAAGTAAAGCGCATTTTACTTTTTGGTCAACCCCCATTTTAGAGTCCAGGATTTAAGTTACAGTTCTGCCGTTGTAGCGGCATGAAGGAAGGGGCTGGAGCGTAAGCGAAGGCCCCTTCCTTCATGCGGGCCAGCGGTGCCGGTGGCCTGTAACCAAGGCTGGTATGGGGGCGGATGTGGTTGTAATGGTGTCGCCACTGTTCGAGCAGAACTTGCGCTTCTTTCAGGGTGTAAAAGGTCTCGCCGTTCAGGTATTCATCGCGAAGGCGTCCGTTAAAGCTTTCATTATAGCCATTTTCCCACGGGCTCCCCGGTTCGATATACAGCGTCTTGATCCCCAGCTTCGGCAACCAGGTTCTGATCGATTTTGCCGTAAACTCGGAACCGTTGTCAGACCGGATGTGATCCGGGATGCCCCGCGTGATAAACAGATCGGTCAGCACATCCATCACATCATCGGCTTTCAGGCTGTAGCCCGTCCGTAAGCTAAGGCATTCCCGCGTGTACTCATCAATCACCGTCAATGTTCTGATCTTTGTGCCGTCTTTCAGGCGTTCCGCCACAAAATCATACGCCCATACATGGTTCGGCCAGCACGGGCGGAGACGAATGCATGATCCATCATTCAGGTATAAACGGCCTTTTTTCTTGTGTTTTTGCGGGACTTTCAGAGCCTCCTGTCGCCATATACGCTCCACCCGTTTGTGATTGACCACCCAGCCCTCTACACGCAGCAGGGCTGTGATCCGCTTATATCCATAGCGGCCATAGCGTCTGGCCAGTTTTATAATATCAGCAGTGAGGGCTTCCTCGTCATCGGGCCGCGCGGGCTTTCGCCGCTGCAATCCCCGGCTTTGCCCCAGAGCCGCACAGGCGCGCCGCTCTGTAATCCCCAGTTTCTGCTGCGCAAAAATCACAGCCTCCCGCCGCCGAAGCGGGCTGGTCAGAACTTTCCCGTTGAAACTTCTTTCAATATCAGATTATCAAGGCTTAAATCCGCAACAACCCGTTTCAGTCGGGCATTCTCCTGCTCAAGGTCTTTCAGGCGTCGGGCCTGATCCAGACCTAACCCACCGTATTCTTTCCGCCAGCGGTAATATGTATTGGCCGTCACATCGATCTCGCGCAGCACTTCTTCCATGCCGCAGCCGCGCCCCACCATCACCTCAGCCTGACGCAAATACCCGATAATCTGCTCCGCCGTATAACGCTTTCGTGCCATTTTTAAACCCCCTCAAAGTTGTCCATAATTTATCTGGATTCACTCCAGATATGGACTCATTTATAGGGGGTGGCTCA
>Ga0075163_10007515_pt1 | contig 14400 bp, 12 predicted proteins | sample JI1023141ADNA_FD_71478 | JGI IMG/M metagenome (GOLD analysis project Ga0075163, IMG submission 71478) | Wastewater effluent complex algal communities from Wisconsin, to seasonally profile nutrient transformation and Carbon sequestration -... | ecosystem: Engineered > WWTP > Effluent > Algae...
CCCCATAATGTCCCAATCATCCTTACGTTATCGTACCTTTTTAGCGATCTTTTTAATGGTAGCCGGAGTATTCTTAAGCAGCACGGGCAGTGCGTTAATTAAATTGACCAGCGATAATTATCCCATCAGTCAAATCCTTTTATTTCGAATGCTGATTGGATTGTTGCCAATCATCCTTTTTTCCCAAATCATACAAAAACAAAGTTTTTATCGAACCCGCCATTTGAAGCTTCAATTAATACGGGGCATCATTGGTTTCTTTGCTATGGGTTGTTTTTTTATTTCGTTGAAGATTTTGCCTCTAGCGGAAGGGGTTGCCCTGATTCTAGCGGGAACTATTTTTATTCCAATTCTGGCGTTTGTTTTTTTAAAAGAAAAAATCAATCGTCAATATTGGTTGGCTATATTAGTTGGGTTTGCGGGCGTGTTACTCATAACCAGACCTGGTGCAGATCTTTTTAATCCTGTCTCGCTGATTGCCCTAACTTCGGCGATCCTATTTGCTGTATCCATCACCATGATCCGCTATTTAGGAAAACGTGATAATTTGGGCAGCACCACCTTTTATTTCACGGTTGTTTGCTTGGTTTGCGCCAGCCTTACCATCCCCTGGCAGTGGTTACAACCCGAAAGTTTCTTGGTTCGGCAGGATATTATAGGCTGGCAAGCCTTACCCTTCCGTGATTTAGCGGTGATTTGCCTCATAGGGTTAATCGGGGGAATTGCCCAATTAATGATGACACAAGCCTTTCGGTTAACCTCCCCGGTTATTCTCGCCCCTTTTGATTATATGGAAATTGTTTTCTCGGGGATGCTCGGTTATTTTTTCTGGCAAGAAATACCTGACTATTACCTGGTTGGCGGTGCAGGAATTATTATTAGCAGCGGTCTATATATTATATATCAAGAACATAAAATTCATGCCCAATAATCATCCATTTTTAGTAAATGTAAGTGTAAATGATCTTGGCTGCATCCAAAACCCGAGCTGAGAATAGGCAGTTTTTAAACAAAAACTATCTTCAACATTAAATCTTTTATGCTTTTTCAAACGTTTTGTTGATTTTTTGATTGTATCTTATAGCTTATAATGGATTGAAATATTTGAGCCTCTTTATGAGCGGTTCTAATCCAAGATTATATTTGCATCTTTTTTTTAAAAGGTCCCCATGAATCATAGATCCAGTCCTTCCGTCGTTTCTGATCAAGATATGGCTAATGCCATCCGGGCGTTAGCTATGGATGCGGTTGAAAAAGCCCAAAGCGGGCATCCGGGGATGCCAATGGGAATGGCAGATGTGGCAACAGTTTTGTTCACCCAATTTTTAAAATTCGACCCCCAAGATCCTCATTGGCCGAATCGCGACCGTTTTGTTTTATCGGCAGGGCATGGATCGATGTTGTTGTATGCGTCTTTGTATTTATGCGGTTATGCGGATATGACCTTGGATGAAATTAAAAATTTTCGTCAAATGGGAAGCCGAACGGCGGGTCACCCAGAATATGGGCATGCGTCAGGCATTGAAACCACTACTGGCCCTTTAGGGCAAGGGTTAGCCAATGCCGTTGGTATAGCGCTTGCTGAAAAACATTTATCAGCAGAATTTGGTAGCGACCTTTTAAACCATCATACTTATGTCATCGTTGGCGATGGCTGTTTAATGGAAGGAATAAGTCAGGAAGCGATTACCTTTGCTGCTCATTACAATTTGAATAAACTCATTGTGCTTTTTGACGATAATAAAATTTCAATTGATGGCCCCACTTCTTTAAGCACCTCAGAAAATCAAATCACCCGGTTTCAGGCGTGCGGCTGGAACACGCAATCGATTGATGGCCATAATCCTAAAGAAATTAGCCAAGCAATCCTTCAAGCACAGCAAAGCCATCGCCCCAGTTTGATTGCCTGTCGCACCATCATTGGGTACGGCGCACCTAAAAAGGCTGGTTCTGCTGCCACCCACGGCAGTCCTTTAGGGGCTGATGAAATCGCGGGGGCAAGGCAAAAATTAGGATGGGATCATCCTGCTTTCTTTATTCCTGAACCTATCCGGCAAGCATGGCTAACAGCTGCTTCCCGTCATCAAATCACCCGGAAGAAATGGTTGGATATGCTGGCAAGCCATCCCTTGCAAAAAAAGTTTCAGCAACGGCTTAACCATCAGTTAACCGACAATATCCAGCAACCCTTGTTGCAATTAAAACAACAAATGGCTGCATCCGGCAGCAAATTGGCTACACGCCAATCTTCTCAATTAGTGCTTGATACATTGATGCCGTTGTTAAAGGAATTGCTTGGTGGATCGGCTGATTTAACAGGATCCAATAATACAAAAGCTAAAAACACATCGCTTTTAGATGCCAAATCCCCCGGCGGTCATTATATCCATTATGGCATCCGCGAACATGCAATGGCCGCCATCATGAACGGATTAGCCCTTTATGGTGGAATTATCCCGTTTGGCGGGACGTTTTTGGTATTTAGTGATTATGCCAAACCCGCTATCCGTTTATCTGCGTTAATGGGATTAAGGGTTATTTATGTTTTAACCCATGATTCAATTGGTTTAGGGGAAGACGGCCCTACCCATCAACCCATCGAACAACTGGCCAGCCTGCGGTCTATTCCAAATATCTTGGTATTACGCCCAGCCGACAGCATTGAAACAGCGGAAAGTTGGGAAGTTGCCTTAGAACAAACCAATCGGCCCAGTGCAATTGTTTTGACAAGGCAGGCTGTTCCCTTGGTAAGATCATCCCCCTTTACCGAAAATTTGTCCAAACTCGGCGGATACGTTTTGAAGCGATCTCCACTCCCTTCCCAAATTACCCTTATATCCACCGGATCAGAAATATCGGTGGCATTGGATGTGCAAAACCAGTTGGAAAAAAATAATATCGGCAGCACCGTGGTATCCATGCCTTGCTGGCGTTTATTTGATGAACAGCCCGCTTCCTATCAGCAACAAGTTTTAGGAAAATCCGGTGTTTTGAAAGTGGCTATTGAAGCAGCTGCCGATTTTGGCTGGCATAAATATATTGGCGAAAATGGTATATTTATTGGTATGTCCGGGTTCGGCGCGTCAGGCCCTGCCAGCGATCTTTATAGACATTTTAAAATAACTGCTGAAAATGTGATAGAAAAAATTGTGCAACGACTATCAACAATCTCAAAAAAATAAGGAAGAATGAACATGGCTATTCGGGTTGCTATTAATGGATTTGGGCGTATTGGCCGCTTGGTTTTAAGATCGATTATGGAAAGCGGCCGCCAAGATATCGAGGTTATTGCCATTAATGATTTAGGCCCTGTCGAAACCAATGCCCATTTATTGCGTTATGACAGTGTCCATGGAACTTTTGCTGGTAAAGTTGAAAGCAAAGAAAATGCTATCCATGCAGGAAGAAATTGGATCCAAGTCAGTGCCGAGAAAGACCCAAGCAAACTACCTTGGAAAAATTTAAATATTGATGTGGTGATGGAATGCACCGGTATTTTTACCTCGCGTGATAAGGCTTCTGCCCATTTAACCGCTGGCGCCAAGAAAGTTTTGATTTCAGCCCCCTCTAATGATGCGGATTTAACCGTGGTTTACGGTATTAACCACCATAAGATTTTGGCCAAACATACGTTAATATCAAATGCCTCCTGTACCACAAACTGTCTGGTACCGGTCGCTTATGTCTTACATCAAGCAGTTGGTATTGAACGGGGATACATGACCACTATCCATAGTTACACCGGCGATCAACCGGTGCTTGATACGATGCACAAAGACTTATATCGTGCCCGCGCTGCAGCCTTATCTATTATTCCTACAACCACTGGGGCTGCCAAAGCGGTTGGCCTGGTATTACCTGAACTTGCTGGTAGATTAGATGGCACCGCCATTCGTGTGCCCACACCCAATGTTTCTATGGTGGACTTTAAGTTTGTTCCTACCCGCAAAACCAACGTCCAAGAGATCAACGAAGCCATATTGGCCGCCTCCAAGGGTGCCTTAAAAGGTATTTTAATCACCAATGATCAGCCGCTGGTATCCAGCGATTTCAATCACAACCCGGCCAGCTCTATTTTTGATTTGAAACAGACGCAAGTCATTGACGGTCAGTTTGTCCGCGTCATGGCATGGTATGATAATGAATGGGGTTTTTCCAACCGCATGTCTGATACCGCTGTCGCTATGGCAATAAGCAAATAAATAATAAGACTTTATGGGGATTTGATTGCCAGTTTTTGTTAACATTATAGCGAAGCAAAGGATGATTCAGATCGCTTTTGAAACCTTGGCGGATGTTATGCTGGTTGCTGAAGAATGCCATCCCTTGCTTCCCCGCATCATATTTTGGAGCCCCAAGAATGCCGCTGTCACCCATGGACCTAGTTGGTTTTTTCATTTGACCCGCCAGGCCCAAGAAAAAATAATGCTTCCTATCCAAGCAGTCCTGGATTGCGGTGATCGCCCCGATCTTGTCCAACAGTCTTTGTCTTTAGGGATCAAGAAAGTTTGCTTTCAAGGAGAACATACGGTCTTTAAAAAACTACAGCAAATTGCGGCTTTTTATCATGCAGGTCTTTATGGTCAACACGAACAAGAAATATTAAATATATCTTGCCTCAATAATACGGATAAAAATATAAAAGAACATTTAAACTCAATGGGCGCTTAATTGAATTTTGCAGAATCTAGGTTTTGATTATTTATAAGAAAAGGAAAAACCCGAGATGTACATGACTTCCACCGTTAAAAAAATATTGGGATATTACGAAAGTGACAATCCGGGTACCAAAAACAATATTGCCAAAATCCTGATGCATGGCCATTTGGCAGGAAGCGGACGTTTGGTTATTTTACCGGTTGACCAAGGTTTTGAGCATGGACCTGCCCGAAGTTTTATGATTAATCCTGCTGCTTATGACCCGCATTACCATTTCCAATTAGCGGTTGATGCTGGCTTGTCCGCTTTTGCAGCACCCTTAGGTTTATTAGAAGCGGGCGCCAATACTTTTGCTGGTGCCTTGCCACTAATTTTAAAGATGAATAGTTCAAATAGCTTAACAACAATAAAAGATCAGGCTTTTACCAGTACTGTAAAAGATGCTTTAAGATTGGGTTGTGTGGCTGTGGGCTTAACAATCTATCCAGGAGCTGATCAATCATATGAGATGATTGAGGAAGGGCGTGAAATCATTGCAGAAGCAAAATCTTGTGGTTTAGCAGCTGTCATCTGGTCATACCCGCGTGGCCCTTCCCTCTCAAAAAATGGGGAAACAGCTTTAGATGTTTGTGCGTATGCCGCCCATATAGCTGCTCTGATGGGCGCACATATCATTAAAGTCAAAATACCCAGCAATTATATCGAACAGGAAGAAGCAAAAAAATTGTACCAACCACAACAAGCGCGTTATGAACATTTGTCAGAGCGGATTGCCCATGTGGTCGAGGCCTGTTTTAACGGCCGCCGGTTGGTTGTGTTTTCCGGGGGGGCTACGAAGGAAAGCGATCCTCTACTGTTAGAAGCGCGCGCTATCCTAGATGGCGGCGGCAACGGTTCTATTATCGGCCGCAATTGCTTTCAACGTCCGCGGCAAGAGGCTTTACAATTACTCGGAAATTTAGTTGCTATTTATTTGGGCAAGAAATAAGTGAGTACCAGCCAACTTTACCTTATTACTCCGCCACATTTGGCAATAGATTCGTTTTGTCAAACCTTGGAACAAATTTTGCAGGCGGTTCCGGTTGCTTGCCTCCAATTAAGGTTAAAACCATTGCAAGAAGAAATGGTTATTTCCTACGGCCAGAAAATCAAAAAAATTACCGATCATTTTGGTACATCCCTTATTATTAATGATCGACCTGATTTGGCGAAGAAGCTTAACGCGGATGGTGTTCATATTGGCCAGAAAGATATGGATTATGCAAAAAGTAGAAAGCTGTTGGGTCCAAATAAAATGATTGGCGTCACCTGCCATGCCTCAAAAGATCTGGCTTATCAAGCCGCAGAGGCCGGTGCTGATTATGTGGCTTTTGGCGCTTTCTTTCCAAGTGCCACCAAGCCTAAACCAGAAGGCCAAGCCACCCTTGAATTGATCAAAGACTGGCATCTCACCACCACTACCCCCTGCGTTGCGATTGGTGGTATTACCACAGAAAACTGTTTACCGTTAATTGAAGCGGGCGCTGATTTTCTAGCCGTTAGCAATGGACTTTGGAATCACCCGGAGGGTGCGGTTCATGCCGCAAAAAAATTCAATTTTTTCTTCCGCCAATACAAATAAGCAACTTGCCAATTTTATTTTTCTTACACAATGTTGGTTCATCAATACATTATAAATCATTGGCTATGTAGCTAATTAAGATATAACAGCAGGAATAAATATAACGCTGGAATAACAACCCAAATTACTTGTCTGTACCCCTGTTATTTTATCTCCAATTATCTCATTTATAAAAAATAATTTTGATAAAGTTCTCTTGATTCCTAGGAAGATAACAATTATAGTAGGACGAGATGTTTTTCTGTAATTGGGGTTTTTTCCCCAGCAGGTTACCGGGGCTAACCCACCCCAACCCAAGCCCCGGTAACGGGCGCTTTTAGCGTCCGCTGCCGCCGTCCCCCTTACACCGACGGCGGCAGGATAATTTTTGATTTAAATCTCTATCTCAATGGGTTTAGCATTTTTTAGATCAGCTTTATTTAAAAATTTCCCCTCTGATCACAAAAAAGGCATCAGTAATTAGCCTGATCAACACCGTTCACCTATGATTGATGCGTTTACGATGAACTTGCGAGATATCGATAAGCGTTCAGGCTGTCCAGCGATCGGTATAACATATTGAATCAGGAAGGGTTTTGCTGCAGTTGAAGTATCAAAAAATGACTTACCTCCCCACAAGTTACATATTGGCACCTTACCGCCGCCCCACGACCGCCTTTATGTCTAAAAGGCTTTCATCTTCTAGCTCACCGGCGATTATCTGACGGATCTTTGATAGAACAGCTTCGCCTGAATGACATTTTATTCAAATATCTTAGATATTTCAGCCTATATATGCCCTGGTATTTTGCATATAAGCTATACTCGTATGATAGGCCTGCCACATTTGCTAATAAGGCTTTTGTTATAGGCAAATGCTAGGATTTCATTTACGCTTTGGATTTTTTGAAAAACAGTTTATATGGAGGAAGATAAATATTTTTACCTGTCAAGGCCAGCAAAATCCCTTTAAGAATTTTTCTAGCCTTCTACCCTATTCTGGTAAATTTATTTTTTCTGGATAAGATGGAGGATGGAGGTATGGAGATGGCCATTACTCGCAAAAATTTCCCTTTTGCCAAAAAAATCATGTTGGCCATTAAAATCGGTAATTTTTCCGCCAGCTTCCCGAACAATCACAATGCCTGCCGCAATATCCCAGGCAGAAATAGTGTTTTCCCAATATCCTTCAAAACGACCCGCTGCAACATAGGCAAGGTCTAACGCTGCCGCCCCCCAGCGCCTAATGCCTGAAACTTTAGGCATTAGTTTTTGTAATTGGGATAAAAATTCTGGTTGGTGGGGAGCATTTTGGAAAGGAATGCCAGTGGCAAGCAACGATTCTTCCAATTTTTTTCTGGAGGAAACACGAATACGCTGGTCATTTAGAAATGCCCCTCCCCCTTTCTCCGCCCGAAACATTTCTTCTTTGATCGGGTCATAAATTAAGCCCGCCACCAATTCTTTATCTTTTTCTAAAGCTAACGAAATGGCAAAATGCGGCAATCCATGCATAAAATTGCTGGTGCCATCTAAAGGATCTATAATCCATCGATAAGCTGGGTCAGCGCCAATTTTTTCCGGTGATTCTTCGCTTAAAAAGCCGAAAGCAGGTCTAGCTTTACTTAACTCTTCAAGTAAAATTCCTTCAGCCTTAAGATCAGCAGCAGTTACAAAATCACCAGGACCTTTAACCGATACTTGTAGATGAGCTATTTCGCCAAAATCACGTTTTAAGGCACGGGCCGCTTTTAAAGCAGCCCGCACCATAACATTCATTAAGGGCGATAATGTAGGGGTATGATCCAAAATAAATGAGCCTATTCTTTATCTTTTGCAACCCGGACATAAGTTGCGTCACTGGTGTTGACAACGACCTTGACACCGCTGCCAATATGGGGAGGAACTAAAATCCTAACGCCGTTAACCAGTTTTGCTGGTTTATAAGAAGAGGAAGCGGTTTGTCCCTTAACAACAGGATCTGCTTCCGTAATTTCCATTATGACGGTTTGCGGTAAGGTGATACCCACGGTCTCGGCATCATACATTTGAATATTTACCACCATTCCTTCTTGTAAGAACGACGCACCATCGCCTATTAAATCCTTATTGACGGTAATCTGATCGTACGTTTCTGTATCCATAAACGTATAATCGGTACCATTTGTATAAAGAAACTGATAAGGTTTTTCATCTAATTTCACGAGCTCAACAATTTCGGTCCACCGAAACCGTTCGCTCAATTTCGTTCCGTTTTTTATATTGCGCAAGTCCATTTGCAAATAAGATTCACCCTGAGCTTTTTGGGAATGATGAATTTTAATAGCGCGCCACAATTTGTCCTGATGTTCAATCAATGATCCCAAACGGATATTACTAGCTGTTACTTTCATTCTTACTAACTTCTCTCCAACTATTATCAGGCAATTATATATTCAATTTGCTTTTCATGCCTTTATCAAACGGCATCTTATTGGGGCAACCTATCAACATCTGCCGAACTTGTAAATGCTTATCAAGAAATTTCTTTCCCTGTACAAATTTTTTAATTAACACGACCCCTGTCATTTTTTAGGGCTCCAAGAAATAACAGTAGCAGGTTTGCCTTGACAATGCCCCATAATGATTAAAAACTTTCTTGCCAGTTTTACGCCTGTCACGAAAATAGGCACTTGCCATACCTTCATCAAAACCCGCCATCAATGGTTACCAATAGAATTGAACAAAAACTAAGATCAACTCTAAAATATATCCGTTGCTTATACCAATTTGTGGAGCATATTAGGGAAGAGTTGTAAATGCTGGGATTGATTAGGCAATTTGGACTAAGGCAGCGATTGTGCTTATTATATTTTAAGATTATGGGAGTAATCAGTGATGACCAAACAAAAAAGGGAAGCCGCAACCACCTTGCAAGCAAAATTTATCAGTCGCCGTACCGGCAGCCCTGTTCAACGGACCGCTCCCAGTAGGCGCGGATTCTGGTTATTGGTTTTTGGGGTGGCTGTTGTCGGCTTATATCTCTTATTAAACAATGTAGCATTTTCATCAAAAGAAGCTGCTGTTCAAACTATTTCTCAGCCCTGCTGCCAAACACAAGAAATTGCTCAGAATCCCCAACCGTCACCCACGGAACAACCAATCCAGGCAGCTCCCTCAAAAAAGCTTAAATAAGTTATATCTTTTCCTTAGAAAATTAACCCTGCTGAAACTGCAAGGCTGCTAACCTGGCATACAAACCCCCTTGCTGCAGTAATTGCGTGTGCGTTCCTTGGGTCACAATTTTCCCTTGATCAACCACTAAAATACGATCAACCTGCCTGACCGTTGATAAGCGGTGGGCAATAATGAGTGTTGTACGATCTTTTGTTAAATCCACAAGGGCTCGCTGAATCATTTGCTCGCTTTCAGCATCCAAGGAACTGGTCGCTTCATCCAGTAAAAGCAAAGGTGGATTTCGCAGCAAAGCCCGGGCAATTGCCAAACGTTGACGCTGCCCTCCAGATAACCTGACACCGCGTTCACCCAAAACTGTCTGAAACCCTTTAGGAAGCTTTTTTATAAATTCTATGGCAAAAGCTGCCTCAGCGGCTTTATGGATTTGAGTCTCCGTCGCCTGGGGCACTCCGTACCGGATATTTTCCAGCACACTCATATCAAAAATCACGGGATCTTGGGATACAAGACCTATTTGCTGACGCAAATGGTGGGTGGTCAAATCACGAATATCGAGATCATCGATTAAAATCTTACCTAAGCGCGGATCATAAAAACGTAATAATAGCTGGAATACCGTTGTTTTTCCTGACCCTGATGGACCAACTAAGGCGACTTTCTCCCCCGGATTAATTTCAAGGGTTATATCTTTAAGGGCAAAGACATCTGGGCGTGATGGATAAGAAAAACTGACATGGTCAAAGGAAATTTTTCCTTTGACAGGGGAAGTTAGATATCTGGGATGTAAGGGGGAAGCAATCTCCGGTTTAATTGCCAGTATATCCGTCAGACGTTCTGCCGCACCGGCGGCACGTTGCAAATCACCGCTGACCTCACTTAAGGCACCCACTGAGCTCGCAACAACAATTGCATAAAAAACAAAAGCTGATAATTCGCCGGTGGTTAAATCACCTTTTAACACGGCATGTCCACCAATCCATAAAACAATACTAACGGCACCAAAAATAAGGGCAATAACAATTGCTGTTAAAGCTGATCGCCATTTAATGCGCCGAACCGCCGTATGAAAAGCTTCTTTAATCAATTGTTGAAATTTTTGGTTATCTTCTTCTTCATGGGTAAAAGCCTGTACCGTCCGAATTTCATGGATAGTTTCATTGGCATGAATATTTAAATCGCCAATTTTTTTCTGGCTTTCTTTGGATAAATGACGTACGCGCCTGCCTAAAAATATGATGGGGATGATTACGACCGGCACCACAACCACCACCAATCCGGTTAAACGCAAGCTAGTCACAGCTAACATCCCAAATCCGCCTATTAATAAAAGCAGATTGCGCAAAGCAACCGAAATGGTTGAACCAATCACGCTTTGCAATAAAGTGGTATCGGTGGTTAACCGGGAGAGGATATCCCCAGTTTTTGTTTGTTCAAAAAAGGAGGCACTTAACGTTAAAATATGACGGTAGATGACCGCCCTGACATCTGCAACAACCCTTTCCCCAATCCAGGAAACCAGAAAAAAACGCCCATAAGTTGTTAAAGCCAGGATGATGGAGATACTGACAAGAATTAACAAGGCTTCATTTAAAAATGCTTCTTTCCCGGCGACAAACCCATAATCAATTAAGGCCTGCACACCCTTCCCTAAGCCAAGCACCGTAGCCGCCGCTAAAGTTAAACAGATTAAAGCCCCGATAATAGCAAAACGGTAAGGCTTCAAAAAATTTCTCATCATTTTAAGATTTTTAATTGATCCCTTGTTAAGAGATGAATGATCAAGACTTTTGTTAAATTTCATCGCTGATAACCGTTCGTTATTTAAAAAACAGAAAATTGTTCAAAAGGGGCCTTAGGCAAAAAAAATGTTCTGTGCGTCTTGCCATTTTTCTTCCCCCAGTTTTTCTCTCATTTGTTGATCCCCGGTCATTTTCAAAAAACTCGCGGGGTAAGTTTCAGGTCTTTGAGAAACAGTATCTAATCTTTCCATTTCTGCTGCCGATAATTTTAAATTCAAAGCTTTCAAATTATCTTCCAACTGTTCCAAACGATTAACGCCGATAATGACACTGGTAATAAATTTCTTAGCAAAGATCCAAGCCAAAGCCACGTTTGCAACTGATACTTGATGGACCGCAGCAATTAATTTTAATTGATCAATCACTTGGTAACCTTGGCCATATTCAACAACGGGAAATTCGGCTTTACTACGCCGCCCATCTTGGGGGTGAGGATTTTGCCTCGTGTACCGTCCGCTTAAAAAGCCTGCAGCCAAAGGGCTCCATACGATCAAACCAATTTTGTTATGACGGGCAAAGGGGATAAATTCATTTTCGATATCCCGCCCAACCAAAGAATAATACATTTGAGCACTGACGCAAGGTTGATATTGGTGATGATATTGGGTGCTTAAAAATTTTTGCGCCAGCCAAGCCGGAAAGTTACTAATCCCGACATAACGCACCAAACCATTTTTAACTAAATCATCGGTGGTTGCAGCGATTTCCTCAAGCGGGGTTAGGGGATCAGGAGTGTGTAAATATAAAACATCAAGGTAATCCGTCTCCAACCTTTTCAAGCTTGCCTGAACGGCCTGCCTGATATGGTGACGCGAAAGGCCCCTGTCGGTGATGGCGGGCCCATTACGAAACCCACATTTACTAGCCACAATCACTTGAGAGCGCTTGCCTTTCAAAGCCTGGCCTAACAAAATTTCCGCCTGACCTGCTGTATATACATCAGCCGTATCAAAAAAATTAACCCCTGCGGCAATTGCCATATCAACCATTTTATTGGCTGTTTGCTGGTTAATAGAATTGATAACATTTCCAAACATCGGCCCCTGACCAAATGTCATAGTGCCCAAACAAATCTGTGAGACAACTAACCCCGAAGAACCTAATGTTTGATAAAGCATTTTCCGTCCTCTTATGCAGATAGATTCTTGAGATGAGTTCGCCGTAAACCGAACAATTCATGAAGCAAAAGCAGGATAGGCTTTATCCCCATAAAAACAATCCTTAAAAACGCCTATCATTGCTAAGATAAAACCGGACAACGAAGAAATTGGCAGAAGCAATGACGAATAGTTGTTATAACTTCAAACAATATTTCTTTATGCCGCTACTTTTAACCCTAGCCTATCCCATTCCAGCCTTAAAGATTTTACCAGATGTTTAATATCTTCTTCTGTATGTAAAGGGCTGGGGGTAAAACGCAATCTTTCGGTACCCCGCGATACAGTTGGAAAATTAATGGGTTGCACGTAGATTGCATGCCGTTTTAATAAAGCTTCGCTTAATTGACGGCACTGTAAGGGATCACCCACCATAACGGGTACAATATGACTGGGCGAGGGCATGACAGGTATCCCAGATGCTTGTAACATTTTTTTTAAAAATGCCGCTTGTTGTTGATGCCGGTTGCGTAATTGCTGGTCTTTTTTAACCAACCGAATACTGGCAAGTGCGCCCGCGGCAACCACCGGGGGTAAAGAAGTCGTAAAAATAAAACCCGGTGCAAAACTACGGATAAAATCCACCATACCAACGGAGCCTGTAATATACCCCCCCATTAATCCAAAGGCTTTGGCAAGTGTCCCCTCAATGATTGAGCAGGAAGAAGTCAACCCATCCCGATCAGATATCCCCCCGCCCTGGCTTCCATACATACCGACGGCATGAACCTCATCCAAATAAAGTAACGCTTCATATTCTTCAGCAACCTTGCAAAAATCCTTTAAAGGCGCAATATCCCCTTCCATGGAATATAGGGACTCTAAGGCAATTAGTTTCAAGCGATCTGATTTTACCTGGCCCAATAATTTACGTAAATGACCAGGGTCACTGTGTTTGATGATATGTTTCTCCGCACCACTATGACGGATGCCTGCAATCATGGACGCATGATTACATTCATCAGAAAATACCACACAATCCGGTATCATCTTGGCAAGGGTTGTAAGGGTTGCTTCATTAGATACGTAGCCGGAGCTGAATAAAAGAGCCGCAGGTTTCTGGTGCAACAGCGCTAATTCTTGCTCCAACTCCACCAACAAATGATGGGTACCAGAGATATTACGGGTACCCCCGGCCCCAGCCCCATAGGTATCAAGGGCTGCGTGCATCGCTTCCAAAACCTTTGGGTGCTGGCCCATGCCGAGATAATCATTGCTGCACCAGATAGTCACCTCATAGGGTTTTGCATGATCCGTGGGACGATAAAGGGCTTGCGGGAAACGACCGGATAAGCGCTGAATATTAGCAAAATACCGGTATCTTCCCTCAGACTTTAACTGATCCAGTTGCTGCTGCAAAAGCTTTTCAATTTTAAAAGACATTGTTTTATCCCTTTATCTATCAACTTGCTGCGGAATTATTCAGCCAAAATTGGGTATCATCAAGTCCTTGCCGCAATAATTTAAATAACATAGTTATTTGTTCGGCATTAATGACTAGCGGTGGGCAACAGGTGATGGTGTCCCCATAGTTTCTTAAAATCAACCCTTTTTTTAACAAGAATTTTAAAGTTTCCCGACCTACATTCCTTTTCACATCAAATGCCCGGCGAGTCTTTTTATCGGCAACCAATTCCACCCCTCCTAATAAACCAATCCCTCTAACTTCCCCCACCAAAGGATGATCTTGTAACGCTTGCAGTTGTTTTTGGAATAACACACTGACTTGTTGAATATGGTTAAGTATGTTTTCTTCTTGATAAATTTTTAAACATTCGACAGCTACGGCTGCGCTGACTGGGTGGCCGGAATAGGTAAACCCATGGGCAAAAGTGCCGATTTTATCGGCATTTTGGCGCACCACTTCATAAATTTTTTCGCTGATCAACACCGCCCCTATGGGCAAGTAAGCTGAGGAAAGGCCTTTGGCTAATGTGATAAAATCAGGCTTTAAATTGTAAAGCTCGCAGCCAAACATTTTCCCGGTACGCCCAAAACCGCAAACCAC
>Ga0075163_10007516_pt1 | contig 14399 bp, 12 predicted proteins | sample JI1023141ADNA_FD_71478 | JGI IMG/M metagenome (GOLD analysis project Ga0075163, IMG submission 71478) | Wastewater effluent complex algal communities from Wisconsin, to seasonally profile nutrient transformation and Carbon sequestration -... | ecosystem: Engineered > WWTP > Effluent > Algae...
TCGGTCTCGGGTTCGGTCTCCCGCTACCTCGCCTCCGCGCACGCGTACAGCGCCGCCTGATCCCGCGCCGCCAGCGCGCACGCCCACGCCGCCCGCGGCAGCTCCTTGCACGGCCGGCTCGCCAAGAGCCGGCCGCGGCTCTCCGCCACCTGCTCGGGAGTCGGGATCAAGTCGGCCGGCTTGGTCGCCCGCATCGCATCGAGCCCCACCGCCAGGACGTGATCGACGTAGCGTCCACATTCCTCGTCGGTCACCGGCGCCGGCATCGGCGCGACGACCGCGACCGCGACCGCCGGCCCAGCATCGGCCTCGGCCTCGCCCCCAGCGTCGACGGTCGCCGGGCGCGGCGGAGTGGTCGGCGCCGACGGCGCGCTGCAAGCGGACAGGACCACGGCGATCGCGAGGGCGCGCGTCATCGCCGCGCATGATAGCGTGCGCGCCGTGCCGATCTGGTTCGCGATCGTCCTCGGCGTCGTCCAGGGCCTCACCGAGTTCCTGCCGGTGTCGTCGACCGCCCACCTCCGGATCACCCCGGTGCTCCTCGGCCAGCAAGACCCCGGCGCCGCCTTCACCGCGGTCCTGCAGTTCGGCACCCTGGCCGCGGTCATCGTCTACTTCGCGCGCGATCTCTTCATCGATCTCCCGCGGGCCTTCGTGCGCGACTGGCGCAGCCCCCGCGGCCGGCTGCCGCTGCTCCTGATCCTCGGCACCGTCCCGATCGTGATCGGCGGCCTGACCTTCAAGGATCTGATCGAGGGCGACGCCCGCTCGCTGTGGGTGATCGTCGCGACCCTGGCCGGGGTCGGCGTGATCATGGCGGTGGTCGACGCCCGGGCCCGCGGGGTCCGCACCCTCGACGATCTCGGCGTGCGCGACGCGCTCATCATCGGCGGCGCCCAGGCCCTGGCGCTGTGCCCCGGCGTGTCGCGCTCGGGCGCCACGATCGTCGCCGCGCTGGTCGTGGGCATGGGCCGGTCCGACGCTGCGCGGTTCTCGTTCCTCCTCGGCATCCCGGCCATCGCCGGCGCCGGGATCCTCGAGACCCCGGCGGCGATGAGGACCCTCGGCGACGACGCCGCCGCACCCCTGGCCGCCGCCCTGATCGCCGCCGCGGTCACCGGCTACGCCAGCATCGCCTGGCTGCTCCGCTTCCTCGGCAGCCATCGCCTGGTCGGCTTCGCCGCCTACCGCGGGCTGGTGGCGGCGGCCCTCGCGGCGCTCCTCTTGGCCGGGGTGATCACCCCGTTCGCAGGTGTGTGACCGGTCACGGCGCGGCATGAACACCGGCCCGGCCTGGGCCGTCGAATCCGCCACCCCCTACGCCCCGCCGCGCCGACCGAGCTGGTACGGTCGCGGGGCATGCACTGGAGCTCGCCTACGATGAACCTCTCTTCGTCCATGCGATGGCTGCGCGGCGCCGCGCTCGCCCTGGTCGCCCTGCTGGTGGTCGCGGTCGCCGCCCGCCCCGCCGCAGCGCAGTCCCACCCGGCCCTGTCGGGGGGGCGCTACAGCGTCAAGATCGAGTCGGCGCCCCCCGGCGCCACGATCTATATCGACAAGAAGGAGCTGGGCGCGATCGGGGTCACGCCGTGGCAGGGCAAGATGAAGAACGGGTCGTTCCTGGTCATCATCGAGCTCGACGGCTACCAGCCGGCGCAGAAGAACCTGACCGTGGCGCGCACCCGCAAGCTGCAGTCGGTGTTCGTGCCGCTCATCAAGAAGGTCGACCCGCCGCGGATCGACATCCGCGCCGACGCCGACCAGAACGTGTTCGGCGCCACGGTCTACCTCGACGGCCAGTCCCAGGGCGCGGCCCCGGTGCTGATCACGACCAGCCCCGGACGCCACCTGGTCGAGCTCAAGCGCGAGGGCTTCCAGACCTTCCAGAGCTGGGTCGAGGTCAAGGAGAACGAGAAGTTCGGCCTGACCCCGGTGCTGACCGCGATCGCCAAGCCCAAGCTCGGCACGATCGTGGTCGAGGCCGACGTCCCCGACGCCGAGGTCTACCTCGACGGCAACAAGCAGAACGGCACGACCCCGATGGTCCTGACCGACGTGGTCGAGGGCCTGCACGTGGTCGAGGTCCGCAAGGAGCCGGCCCTGCCGTGGAAGCAGACCGTGCAGGTCACCGCCGGCCAGCAGACCAAGGTCCGCGGTGAGCTCAAGGCCACGATCGGCGGCCAGGGCGGCACGATCCGCGTCATGTCGTCGACCGCGGGCGCCGAGGTCTTCCTCGACGGCACCCCGGTCGGCAAGGTGCCGGTCGACATCAAGCAGGTCCGGGCCGGCGAGCACGTCCTCGAGGTCAAGGCCGCCGGGTTCCAGACCAAGGAGGAGCGGGTCACGATCAACGACGGCCAGTCGATGATCGTCAAGCTCGACCTCCAGCCCGAGGCCGGCGCCGGCGGCAAGGGCACCCTCAAGGTGCTGTCGGCGGTGCCCGACGCCGACGTCTTCATCGACGGCGCGGGCGTCGGCAAGGTGCCCCAGGAGAAGCAGGTCGCGCGCGGCGAGCACTTCGTGGTCGTCAAGCTCCCCGGCTACAAGACCTTCGAGCAGAAGGTCCGCGTCGAGGAGGGGCAGACCCTGACGGTGTCGGCCGAGCTGAAGGCGGTCGGCCGGCTCCGCGTCCTGTCCGACCCGGCCGGCGCCGAGGTCATGATCAACGGCCTGCCCCAGGGCGTGACGCCGCTCGACCTCGAGGTCGAGGTCGGCACCACCGTGGTCCGGGTCCAGAAGGTCGGCTTCGAGCCGTGGGATCGCACGATCGACCTGATCGGCGGCAAGTCGGAGGTGCTGTCGGCCGACCTCGACGTCGAGGGCCTGTCGCCCGACGAGAAGCGCGCGCTGCGCAAGAGCCTGTCGTCGTGGGGGGCCCTGACCCTGCCGCGCGGCAGCGCCACGATCGACCTGTCGGGCGGCTTCCCGTACTTCGCCGACGTCCGGGTCACGGTCGGCGCCGGCAAGATGTTCGCCCGCGGCTTCGACGCCAACGTCTTCGTCCGCACGATCGGGACCCGCACCGATCTCGGCCTGGGCGCCCGCTTCATGCTGGTCCACAACGAGCCGTTCTCGGCCGGCGCCTTCGCCAACTTCTCCTGGGGCGCCAAGCTCTTCGACGACTCGAAGCAGAACGGCGCGACCTTCCAGGCCGGCGGCGTCGCGTCGCTCAACGCGTTTGGCTTCGTCACCGTCAGCGCCCGCGGCGCCTTCGAGATCTTCTCCGATCGCCACTGCCCGGAGCTCAACTCGGCCGGCGAGTTCGACGGCGATCCCGCCGAGGTGTGCAGCAAGTACAAGGACCGCGGCATGACCGGCGGCTTCACCGCCGAGGAGGCGGCGCGGGTCGAGGACCTGACCGGCGAGTCCGGCAACGACTTCTTCACCCGCGACAGCGGCCTCCGGTTCATCACCACGATCGTCGCCGAGCTGGCGCTCAGCGAGCGGTGGAACGGCTTCGCGGTCCTCGAGGGCGCGCCGTTCCAGTCCGAGCGCGCGCTGTTCGTCGACGAGTTCAACCGGGTGATGCCGACCACCGACTTCGGCACGTACTTCCGCCTCGGCGGCTCGTACAAGTTCTAGCGGGTCCGCGCTGGTTCGCTGGGGCGACCGACCCGACGGACCAGCACCAGCACGAGGGCGACGGCGAGGGCGAAGACCACGGCGACCAGCCACGGGCTGGCCCCCAGGAGGTCGGCGACGGTGCCGCGGCCGGTGGGCGTGGCGCCGCGCAGGACCGGCATGATCGTCGGCTGGAGGAGCCCGAAGGTCAGGGCCCCGACCACCAGCCCGGCGCCCCCGGCCAGCCAGGCGTCGAGCCGACCCTCGCCGGCCTCGGCGACGATGGTCCCCGGGCAGTAGCCGGCGGTGGCCATGCCGACGCCGAAGACCACCCCGCCCACCAGGTTGGCAGCCGCCGCGGTCGGCGGGACGTGGAGGTGGCCCGCCCATCCCAGGGCGCGGCCGACCTCGATCGCGACCGCGGCCACCGCCAGCGCGGTCAGCATGAACCGCAGCACGGTCAGGTCGCGCAGCCGGTAGATGTTGACGATGCGGTCGTAGCGCGTGAGGCCGGCCTTGTGCAGCGCCCAGCCGAAGCCGAACCCGAGCACGAGCGCAGAGGCGACCCCGGTCATGGCGCCCTCCGGTACCAGAGCCAGGCCGTCGGGATCCCGCCGGCGAACATCCCGGCCATGAACAGGAACGCGGCCGGCGCCAGGACCGCGCCACCCGAGATCGCCAGGCCGCTGGTGCAGCCGCCGGCGATCCCGGCGCCGACCTGGACCAGCACCGCGCCGAGGAAGGCCACGACCAGGCGACGGCCGCGGCTCGGACCGAAGCGCGGCACCCATTGCGCGTCGGGCAACCAGCGCCAGCGCGCCTGCCCGGACCACCGCGCCGAGGCGAAGGCGCCGCCGAGGACCCCGATCACGAGCCAGACCTGCCAGGTGATGCCGGGCGCCATCTGGTAGCGGTAGTACGGCGCGTCGGCGAACCACCAGCGGCCGAGGTACGCGGCCAGCTTGTCGACCGCGCTCGACGCGGCCAGGGGGCGGCCGAGGGCGACCGCGGCGGTCCCGACGATGGCGCCGAGGAGCGCGCCGGCGGCGTAGGGACTCCAGGTCGGCGCGCGGACCGCGGCGGCGAGGGCGGGCCCGGCGGCGGCGAGGCGGGGCCGGCGCACCGCGACCACCAGGGCGAGGGCCAGCGCGAGCGCGAGCGCAGCGAGGTACGGATCGGCGGGGCGCGACGTCCCGGCGACCCGAGGGGCGCGCGGCGGTGGCGGCGACGGCGCCTCTGGCGGGCGCGCGGCCAGCGCGGCCTGGTAGCCGGCGGCGCGCGCGGCGGCGTCGTCGCGATGGCAACCGGCGCAGGCGTCCTCGATCGCGATCAGCGGTTCGCGGCGGCCGCGATGGGCCCGGGTCTGGTCCTCCTCGCCCGGCGCGCCGCCGTGGCAGGCCGAGCACAGATCGCCGAAGCCGTGATCGACGTGCCAGGGCTGCGCGTCGCCGAGCACCGGGCGCAGGCCCTGCGTCTCGTGGCAGCTCACGCAGGACGAGGCGTTGGCGGAACACTGCGCTGTCGACGAGCGCGGCGCGGCGACGACGGCGAACGCGAGGGCGATGAGGATCGCGGGACGCACGCCTCGAGAGACAGCAGGCGGTATGCCAGAGACCCGCGCCGGTAGCCTGAAAATAGGTCCGGCCAATTAAGCGGGCAGGTCGTTTTTCCGCCCCGGCCGGCGGCGAACCTGGGTACACTTTCGGTTCCCCCAGAGGAACCGCACCGCACCTGTCCCAACCGACCTCCCGCGCCCGGTGATCCACGAGCGGCTCGCCCCACGAGTCCAGGGATGATCGGTGCGGGACCCAACCGCGGGTGATCGCCGGAGGCATGCCGCCGGCGGCCACCCGAACGACGAGGCAACCATGCGAATCGCCGACGCCCTCCACCGCGCCGCCCGCCGCCTGCGGGCGATCGTGGATCGACTTCGCCGACGTTCGCTGGCCCTGGCCGCCGCCGGCCTGGGGGTCCTGGCCTGCGACCACGGCGCGACCCGACTCGACCTCACCGCCCCCGCGGTCGCCGTCGCGCCCGCGATCGACGCCGGCCTCGAGGTGGCCCCACCGCCGCCGCCGGCCGAGGAGCCGATCGGCCGGTTCCAGATGACCTTCTACTTCATCATCCACGAGGCCGAGATGACGCCGGCCAACGACAACGCGGTGGCCGGCTCGGCGGTCGCGGGCTCGGCGGTCGCTGGCGCCCCGGACGCGGGCGTCGACTCGACCGAGGTCACGCTGGCCGCCGCGGGGCCGGGCGGCGACCTGGTGCCCCTCAACGACCAGCGCTGCCGCCCTCTGGCCCACGTGACCCGGGCCTTCGCCGCTCAGGTCCAGCTCCAGGGCACCGGCAAGCTGCGCGACGGCCGGCTGGTCAACGTCGCGACCCGCTGCCAGTGCGGCCGGCCGTGCTTCCACATCGTCGCGGCGAGCAAGGAGTGGGGCACCGGGGGCAGCGGCAAGCCGCTGTCGCCGTTTCGCTCGGTCGCGGTCGATCCGGCGATCGTGCCCCTGGGCACCACGCTCTACATCCCGGCCCTCGATGGCGTGCGCATGCCCGGGCCGCGCGGGGTCGGCGGCTTCATCCACGACGGCTGCGTGATCGCGGTCGACACCGGCGGCGGGATCGACGGCCACCAGCTCGATCTGTTCGTCGGTCGGCGCGCCTACTACAAGGCCCTGGCGCGCAAGGGCGGCAGCCACGGCTGGGCCAAGTCGGTCGAGGTGTGGCGGGGCCGCGGTCGCTGCGAGTACATGGGGGCCGGCAAGGTCCGGCGCGCCGCCGCCGGCGGGACCTGATTCGCGGGCGCCCCAGGCGGGCGGCTGGCCGGCGGCGACGCGCTCCGGGCCGTGGCTCACCCTCTGGCCACTTCTGGCTCACCCCTGGGCGGCCGGTTGATCGCCGCCGCGGGACGCCGATAATGCCGCGATGCGCTCCTGGCTGTTGTTCCTCGCCGCTGGCGCGGCCGCCTGCGGTCGTGATCCGGCCGCCATCCCCGACGCGGGACCGAACCCCATCGACGGCGGTACCGACGCGACGGCGGCCGACGCGACGGCGGCCGACGCCGGCGATCCCGACGCGCCGATCGACGCCGGCACCCCCGACGCCGACCCCACGCCCGGCACGTTCTTCGGCAACAACGCGGTCGATCAGGCCGCGGGCGGCGTGTTCCCGACCAGCGGCAGCGCCGCCGTCGCCGCCCAGGCCGCGTTCGTGGCCCGGCTGACCCGGCGAGCCTCGGAGGGCTTCGAGGCCGCTCCCCTGGGCGCGCTGCCGGGCGCCGGCGATCCGGCGTCGCTGCAAGTGCTGACCGACTGGGGTGGCGGTCGCACCCGGCTGGAGCAGAGCCGGACCGGCCTCCAGCCCGCCATGTACGCGACGGTCTCGGAGGAGACCGGCTACGGGCGCTTCAACACCACCCCGGGACCGGGCGGCGTGGTCGACGTCGGGCGCTGGCTGCAGTCGGCGGCGGCGTTCACGCTGAACCTGGGCGAGCCGGCCGACGCCGTCGGGATGTTCATCACCGACGCCGGCGACTTCGGCAGCACCCTGCGGATCGAGCTGGCGATGGGCGCCACCGTGGTCGACACCCTCGAGGTCCCGCCGGTCGACGCGATCGACGGCAACCTCGCCTTCTACGGGCGGGTCGATCCCAGCCGGCGATTCGATCGGGTCGTGGTCACGATCGTCGATGGCCCCGGGGCGGAGCCCGGCTCCGACGTGATCGGCTTCGACGATCTGATCGTCGGCACGATCGATTGAGCCGCGGTCGCCAGGCTCAGAACTGGAAGTCAGAACTGGAAGTCAGAACTGGAAGTAGATGAACGGCACGATCGTCGGGTGCGCGAGCTCGGCGAGGATCCGCGCGGCGGCGGCCATCACCACGCCCTGCGCCCACCACGGCGCGCGGACGAAGGCGTCGCGCAGGGCGGCGAAGCTGCGCGGCGCGAACCAGTGACTGACCACCGCGGCCAGGAGCGCGAGCTTGACCACCGGGATCAGGTTGGGGGTGTCCCACTCGAGGGCGCCGAGCCGCGACAGCACCGCCAGGGCGTTGTCGAAGTCGACCGCGCGGAAGAAGATCCACGCCAGGCACACGTAGACGAAGACCAGCACCACGGCGACGCCCCGCGCTAGCGCCCACTGGCCCCAGGCGACGGCCGCGGCCGGGCTCGGCCCGACCTCGGCGACGTCGGCGAAGAGGGCCGCGATCGCGCCCGCCACGACCAGCATCGACACCAGCGGCACGGGTCCCCACTGCAGCATGGCCAGGGCGCCGGCGAAGGCCGCGCCGGCGGCGAGCCGGTAGAGCAAGGCGAGCCGCGGCCGCGGCGTACCGACCACGGTCGGCTCCGGCAACCCGGCCAGGAGCGCGGTCAGGGCCGCCCACAGCGGCACGCTGTAGAGCCAGGCGAAGGCCAGGTGCGCCCACGGCTGGCTCGGCTCGAGCCCGACGAGATCGATCGTCAGACCGACGGCGAAGATCCCGCTGGCGATCGCCAGCACCCGCAGCGGCCGGGTCGCGCGCTGGGTCAGGCGCGTGGCCGCGAGGCCGCCGCCGTGGAGCAGGCCCCAGACGATGAACGTCCAGTTGGCGCCGTGCCACAGCCCGCCGAGGAGCATGGTGAGGATCAGGTTCTGATAGGTCGACAGCTCGCCGCCGCGGTTGCCGCCGAGCGGTATGTACAGGTAGTCGCGCAGCCACGACGACAGCGAGATGTGCCAGCGCCGCCAGAAGTCCTGCAGGCTGGGGGAGCGATACGGCGTGCGGAAGTTCTCCGGCAGCGTGAAGCCCAGGAGCTGGGCCGAGCCGATCGCGATGTCGCTGTAGGCCGAGAAGTCGAGGTAGATCTGGAACGCGTACGCGACCACGCCGGCCGCGACCTCGGCCGACGAGTACCACTCGGGGTGCTGGAACACCCGATCGGCCAGGGCGCCGCCGAGGAAGTCGGCCAGCGCGACCTTCTTGGCCAGGCCGACCAGGATGCGGAACAGGCCGTCGGCGGCGCGGGTGCGCTCGAACAGCGGCAGGTCCGAGAGCTGGGGCAGGAGCTCGCGGGCGCGGACGATCGGCCCGGCCACGAGCTGCGGGAAGAACAAGACGAAGGTCGTCAGCTCGACCACCGAGCGGGTCGCGCGGATCTCGCGGCGGTAGACGTCGACGGTGTACGACAGCGACTGGAAGGTGTGAAACGAGATGCCGGCCGGCAGGAGCAGGCGCCACGGCTCGCCGTCGACGCCCAGGACCTCGAGGCGGAAGAAGTCGGCGTACTTGAAGACCGCGAGGATGCCGAGGTTTGACACCAGGCTGACGATCAGGAGCGTCAGCCGCAGCCACGGCTGCTCGCTGGCCTCGATCGCGCGCGCCAGGTAGAAGTCGAGGACGATCGTCGCGGCGATCAGCGCCAGGAGGTACTGGTAGGCGCCGGTCTGGCCGGCCGCCCACGCGTGGTAGAAGACCGCGCTGACCAGGCCGAGGATGAGGACGCGGCCGAGCCGGCGCCCGCGCTCGGTCTGGGCCGCGCCGATCGCGAAGCCCAGGCCGATCAGGTAGACCAGGTGACCGATCGCGGCGAGGGCGGCCGACATCGCGGCGAGGGTGCCGGTCAGCCAGCCGATCGCGACCGCGCATCCCAGCGCGAGGAGGACGCCGGTCAGGACGTGAGCCGACCAGGCCGACACGCGCTCGGCGGCGGCCGGATCGCCGGCGGTGCTGGGCGGCGCGGCCGGGCGCCCCTTGCCCTTGCCCTTCTTGCCCCGACGGACGACGCGGGCGCGGGTGCCGCGGTGGGTGAGCGCGGCAGGCGCGGACGGCGACGCCGGTGCGTGGCGGCCCGCCAGGTTGAGGCCGAGCCGGATCGAGCCGCCCAGGACGAACAGGCCGAGCGGCAAGCGCCACAGCTCCGGCGCCGGCGCGTCGATCAGCAAGGACAGCGCGACGCCGCCGATCGGATCCCACAGCGACGCGACCTCGTGGGTGAGGAGCACGTAGACCAGGTCGCCCAGGACGACCATGAGCAGGACCCGCGCGATCGAGCCGGGCCACCGGCCGGTGCGGGCCAGGCCGTAGAGGAAGAACACCGCCGCGAGGAACAGCGGGTATTGCGGGCTGGAGAACAGCATCGCGCTACGGCGCGGGCCGCGCGGTCGGATCGATCGCGCGCCAGCGGGCGCGCTCGTCGGCGAGCGCGGCGCCCAGGAGCTCGGCCCAGCGCTGGTAGCCGAGCGCGGTCAGGTGGACGTGATCCGAGAACGCCAGCGGCGGATCGGCGGTGAACATCGCCTCCATCTGGTTGCCGCCTCCCATGGCGGCGAAGGTGTCGAAGAACGCGACCTGGTTGCGCGCCGCGGCCTGGCGCTGGACGTCGATCACCAGCGGCAACATGGCCGGGGTCCGCCACTGGCATTCGAAGGGCACGCCGGCGTCGGGATCGGCGGGCGGCGGGAGCTTGTCGCAGGCCCGCCCGGCCTCGCGCTCGCCCATGTCGGGGGGACCGAGGAGTAGGATCGAGGCCCCGGGGGCGGCGGCCCGGACCTCGGCGATGACCTTGTCGTAGGCCCGGGCCAGCGCGCCGAGATCGAGGGTCGGATCGTCGGCCTCGTTGGTGCCGTACTGCAGGACCACCAGGGCCGGCGCCCGCGCCGACACCTGTGGGCCGATCACCGACCAGTCCCAGCTCGCCAGGTGGGTCAGGCGCCGACCGACCACGCCGAGGGCGTCGACCACGACCCCGCGGTCGCGCTCGAGGGCGACGCCGAACAGCTCGATCGGTCCGCCGCCGGCGTGCTTGAGGGTCAGCTTGTGGCGGCCGTCGGGCACCGCGACCGGGGTCACGGTCGGCGTCGGACCGGCGGCGCCGCGCGGCAGCCGGGTCGACACCTTGGTCCACGGGCCATCGTCGACCCGGTAGCTGAAGGCCCCCGAGGTCGCGGTCATCAGGTGGAAGATGTCGAAGCGCGCCACCTGATCGACCGGGCAGCTCGCGCAGGTCGCGACCCACGCCACCGCCCGCTTGTCGGTCGTGTGGCTGCGCACCCCGGCCAGGCCGAAGGGCTCGCGGTTGTCGCGCTTGCCGCCGAGCTCGGCCTGCCACTTGCCTTCGGAGCCGTAGGCGACGTCGCGCAGGTAGTAGTGACGGATCGCCGGCCGGCCCGGCAAGACGAAGCCGCGGCCTCCGAAGCCGTGAGCGGCGCCCAGCAGCCGGCGCAACGTGCCGGTGAGCTGATCGCCGGCGGTGTGCGAGTCGCCGAAGACCATCACCAGGGCGCGACCGTCGGCGGCGCGATCGAGGGCGGCGTGGAAGCCGTCGAGGGCGCCGGGGGGGACGGCGAGGACCGGCAGGACCGGCGCGGCGTCGGGCGGGGCGGCGTCGTCGAGCCCGGCGTCGCGCGCGTCGTCGCCGGCCGGCGCGGCCTCGACGCTCGGGGTCCGCGGCGCGGGTTCGCTGGGCGTGCCGCTGCACGCGCCGACGAGCGCGACCAGCGCGGCTATCGATCGGTGCGTCGTCACCGGCCCTTGTAGGCCTTGTAGCCGGCGATCAGCGCGTCCGCCAGGCCATCGGCGACCTGGGCGCTGCCCTTGCCGGACATGTGCGCGAAGTCGGAGCCCAGGAGCCCGCGCCGGTTCCACTTGATCGCCGCGCCCGAACCGCCCATCCAGGTGAAGGTGTCCCAGAAGCCGCAGCCCAGCGCCTGGGCCGCCGCCCGCTGGGTCGCCACCATGGCCGGCAGACCGCGGCGCGGCACCAGCTTGTCGTCCTTGACCTCAGCCTGATCGAGGGGCGAGACGACCAGGCACGACGCCTGGGGTCGCGCGGCGCGCACCGGCGCCAGGAGCTTGCGCCAGGTCTCCAGGTACTCGGCCATTGCGCGGTCGCTGCCCGACAACCACTGCGCCTCGTTGGTGCCGATCATGATCACGATCAGATCGGCCTCGCGATGCGCGAGCTGGCTCGTCCAGTGGTCGGCCCGGTTGTTGAGCATGTTCTTGGCGTTGGCGCTGACCAACGCCATGTTGTCGACGACGACGCCGGCGGCGCGCTCGAGGGTGAAGCCGAACAGCCGCACCTTGCCCGACGACCGCAGCTCGAGCTTGTGCTCGGCGTCGGCCAGGGCCACGGCCGCGAAGCGGGCCTGCTTCTTCTCGGCCGCGGTGTCGAGGCTGGCCTTGACCTCACCGTCGACGACCAGCTCGGCGGTGCCGCCGCCGGGTTGCGCCAGGTAGTAGACCTCGACCGCCGACAGCTTGCCGGTCGGGGTCTTGGCCGAGAGCTTGATCGTGCCGTGGCCCTCGGCGGTCGCGTTGCCGACGCCGTACAGGTCGTCGCCGATGTTGGCCAGGGACACGCCCCAGGACTTCCACGAGCCCGACGCGCTGCGCGCGACCGCGAGGTTGTGGTTGAAGCGGTGGGGCGCGACCGCGTGCACGAAGCCCGGGCCGCCGTCGCCGAACACATCCTGCAGGCGAGCCCGCAGCCGACCGGGGACGGCGTCGGCCGCCGACACCGAGTCGCCGTACCACGACACCCTGGTTGCGCGCGGAGCGCGCCCGGCCTCGCTGGCGGCCAGGGCCGCGTAGAAGCCGTCGAGGGACCAGCGCCGGCAGGCGTCGGTGGCACCGAGGGGCTCGACGCAGAAGTCCTCGACGGTCTTGCCGGCGATCGACAGCGGCTTGCCGCCGGGCGCGCGCTCCGGCGCCAGGTCGGGGCGCGGCGGCAAGGGCGGCGGCGGGGCCTCGGCGACCGGGGGCGCCCCGTCGGCCTGGCTCGGCGCGGTCGGCGCCGACGGCGGCGGCGCCGGCCGTTCGATCGGCAAGTGCCGGATCGCGCGCACGCCTCCGTCGAGGAGGAGCGCGGCCGCGAGCGACGCGGCCGCGAAGGCGCCGAGGCTCGGCGCGACCGACCAGGGTTGACGCTGTGCGTGCGCCATCCGCCGTAGGTAGAGCGCGGCGAGCGCGCCGTCAATTCCCGGCGGCGGCGATCGCGCGCCGCGCGTAGACGATCATGGACGATCAGCGCCAGGTCCCGGCGGGCGGCGGCGCGGACGGCGGCGCGGACGGCGGCGGCGGTGGCGGCAGAGCGTCGGGCGCCAGCCATACCCCGCTGGTCAGGACGTCGCGCAGCGCGGCGATGACCTCGGGACGACCGGCCACCACGTCGTCGGCCAGGATCCACTCCGGACGTGGGAACAGCTCGTCGAGCGTGGCCAAGATCGCCGGGCGCTCGGCGGGCGCGGCGTTGGCCAGGAGGTTCCACAGGGTCAGGGTGTCGCCCGGTCCGGCGGCGGCCACGACCTCGGCCAACGCGCCGGCCTCGCCGCGATCGACCCGCTCGACCGCGGCCTTGAGCGCCGGCGCCGCGTCGAAGGCCACCGGCGTCCCCGGCCCACGCCCCGGCGCGGTGGTGACGGTGTGGCCGACCGTGACGAAGGCGGTGCGGCCGTGGGCGCCGAGCTCGACCACGCCGCCGGTCACAGTCAGGCGGGTGCGTCCGTCGGGCAGGACCGCCAGCTCGTAGGCGCAGCCCAGGTCGACCGCGGTCGCGCCCGGCGTGTCGATCACGAACAGCCGCGGCGGCGCCACGACCTCGGCGGTCAGGGTGCCGCGGGTCAAGGCCAGGCGATGCTCGCCGCTGCCGGTCGCGGTCAGGCCCAGGCGCGAGTCGCCGGCCAGGGTGAGCGCGCCGATGTCGGCGATCGTGACCGCGGCGGTCGCGCCCGGCGCGGTCTCGAGCCAGCCGCCCACCGGCAAGACGCCGCGGGCCGCCACTCCGCCCTGGCACCGGGTCTCGCCGTCGGCCCGGAACGCGAACCCGGCGCCGCCGGCACAACCGTTGGCCGAGCTCCCGGCGCCGCGCGTGACGACCAGCGCGATCGCCGCCGCGGCCGCGAGCGCCACCGCTGCGCCGCCGATCCACCAGGCGCGCCGCCGCGGCCGCTCGGGCAGCGGGGCCAGGGGCGCGTCGTGGGCCAGGCCGCCGAGCAACGCCTCGAGGCGCGCCACCTCGGGATCGGCGCCCCGCCGGTCCCACAGATAGTCGTCGCTCATGGCGTTCCTCCGTCGAGGCGCTCGCGCAGGAGCTTCATGCCTCGGTGCAAGTTTACCCGGACCGAGTCGGGTGTCAGGCCGGTGCGCAGGGCGATCTCCGGACCGGTCAGGCCCTCGACGAGGCGCATGAGCAAGGTCTCGCGGTAGGCCTCGGGCAAGGCCCGGATCGCGGCCAGGGCGGCCGCGGCCTCGGCGGTCGGCGGCGGCGGCGCGCCGCGGTCGGGGCCGGCCTCGATCACCGGGCCGCGGGCCCGGGCGCGATCGATCGCGCGGTGGCGGGCCATCGTCATGAGCCACCCGGGGAAGGCCGCCGGATCGCGGACGTCGCCGAGCTTGCGCCAGGCCCGCGCGAAGACGTCCTGGACCACGTCGCCGGCGTCGGACGGGCCGACCCGAGCCAGGGCCACCGCGTGGACCGCGCGATGGAAGCGCTCGTAGAGCGTCGCGAAGGCCCCGCGGTGTCCGCCCTGCGCGGCCACCACCAGCTCGGCGACGCTGGCGTCGGTCGCGGCAGCCACCACCGCCCGACCATGCGCCGGACCGGCCGCCACCTCAAGCGTCGGCACGACATGATCTCGGCGGCCTCATGAGCGAAGGACGGCCACGTCGCCGCCAGCGTTAACCCACATTGCCGGCGCGCTTCACCTCGGCGGCTCCTCCGCCTCGGTCTCCGCCTCGGCCTCGGTCTCGGTCTCGGTCTCGGCCTCGGTCTCGGCCTCCGTCTCCGCCTCGCTCTCGGTCTCGGTCTCGGTCTCGGTCTCGGTCTCGGCCTCCGTCTCGGCCTCGGTCTCGG